>C688J35102_120989847_pt1 | contig 14532 bp, 19 predicted proteins | sample HopSoiMetagenom2_FD_35102 | JGI IMG/M metagenome (IMG submission 35102)
GCGAAGCCGCCGGTTTCGGCGGCGGCGGCATGCACGGCTACCGCTCGCTGGAAGGCACGTTTCTCGGCGGCTGCCTGTTTTCGGGGCGGAACGCGGGACGCGCGGCGGCAAAGGCGGTGGCGTGAGAAGCAAACGAGTCTACAGGCTGCCGCACAGGCAGCGGACAGAAATCCCTCAACCTCGGAGAACAGCATGACCATCCAGCGTTTCGACACCGGGCCGCGCATGAGCCAGGTGGTGGTGCATGGCGACACTATCTATCTCGCCGGCGTGGTGGCCAACACGGCGGCGGGCAAGAGCGTGACGGAGCAGACGAAGGAAGTGCTCGCGATCATCGATGGCCATCTGACCAATGCCGGCAGCGACAAATCGAAACTGCTGACGGCGACGATCTATCTCACCGACATGGACAGCTTTGCCGAGATGAACGCGGTGTGGGACGGCTGGGTGTCGCCCGGCAACACGCCGGCGCGCGCGACCGTGCAGGCCAGGCTTGCGGCGCCCCGTTACAATGTCGAGATCATGGTGATCGCGGCGAGGTAAAAACCCGGAAAAACCTCGTAGAGGCGGGAACCTCCCGACCGCTGCCGCATCCAATGCGGCAGATATCAGCTGTTCCGGAGTAAATCATGCGCCAGGCGCACGCACCGACTGTATCGCCGATCGACGCCGATCTCGTGGCCCGCGCCCGCGGCCGCGAGGAGGCGGCGATCCGCGCGCTGATGCAGGCCAATAACCGCAGGCTGTATCGGCTCGCGCGGGGCATCCTCCGGAACGACGCCGAGGCCGAGGACGTGGTGCAGGAAACCTGGGTCCGCGCCTTCACCCATCTCGACAGCTTTCGCGGCGACTCCAGCTTCGCCACCTGGCTCTCGCGGATTGCGATGAACGAGGCGCTGGGCCGCCTGCGCCGGGCGCGGCCGAGTGTCGAATGGACCACCCTGCCGCCGGGTACGCTGGAGGCGCAGATCATCCAGTTTCCAAACTCGGGCGGTAGCGAAGATCCGGAAAAAACCATGGCACAACGTGAAATCCGGCATGTCGTCGAGCACGCCATCGATGAGCTGCCCGAGGCCTTCCGCATCGTCTTCATCACCCGGGTGATCGAGGGGATGAATGTCGAGGAGACGGCCGAACTGCTGGACCTGAAGCCCGAGACGGTCAAGACGCGGCTGCACCGCGCCCGCGCCATGCTGAAGGAAAACGTGGAACGCAAGATCGGCCCGGTGGTGATGGAAGCCTTCCCCTTCGCCGGTAGGCGCTGTGAGCGGCTGACCGAAGCGGTGTTGAAACGGCTCGGCGTCACTGCATAATTTTCGGGAACCTCGGCGCGCCAGCGCCATCCAACGCCTGTGTTCAACCCGCACCGGCGCGTCACGCCGGGCCGCACCAAGGAGTCAAAAAATCATGTTCGTTCGATTGAGCGCGGCGATCGCCGCCGTCAGCCTGCTCGGCAGCGCCGCTTTTGCGCAAGGCGCGAAGCCGACCGACCCGCAGATCGCGCATATCGCCTACACCGCCGGGGTGATCGACATCAACGCGGCCAAACAGGCGAAAACCAAAGCCAGCAACAAGGAGGTCAAGGCGTTCGCCGACGATATGATCCGCGACCATGAAGCGGTGAACAAGCAGGCGCTCGACCTCGTCAAGAAGCTGAAGGTCACCCCGGAAGACAACGACACCAGCAAGACGCTGTCGAAGAACGCCGCCGACAAGCTCGCCGAACTCGGTAAGCTGAGCGGCGCCGCCTACGACAAGGCCTACGTCGCCAATGAGGTCGCCTACCACAAGGCGGTCAACTCGGCGCTGGAAACCCAGCTCATTCCCTCCGCCAGCAATCCGGAGCTGAAGAGCCTGCTGCAGACCGGCCTGAAGATCTTCCAGGGCCATCAGCAGCACGCCGAGAAAGTCGCCGCCGACCTGAAGTAAGGAGTTTGACATGATGCCGAGGTGGATTCTCCCGGGTGTCGCGCTCCTGCTTGGAGCGTCCGTCTCGGCGCATGCCGCAACGATCCAGATCACCATGGAAAACCTGGTGATCCAGCCGGCGGAAGCCTCCGCCAAGGTCGGCGACACCGTCGAGCTGATCAACAAGGACGTTCTTGCGCACACCGCGACCGCGCGGAACGGCGATTTCGACGTGGCCATGCCGCCGAAGAAGACGGTGACGTTCGTGTTGAAGAAGGCCGGAGCGGTCGAGTACTACTGCCGCTTCCATCCCAACATGAAGGCCGTGCTCAACGTGGCGCAATAGTCCGCTGCAACGCCATCGCCAGGCCGGCGGCAACGCCGGCCTGCCAGACCGGGTAGAGTACCGAGACAAGATCCAGCTGCAGCGCGCTGTCCAGCGCGAGCAGGCTGCCTGCGATGGTGCCGACGCCCAGCATCGGCAGCCACGCCGCTGCGCTCCGCAGCCCGGCCGGCAGCAGGCCGATCCCGAGCGCCATCAGGCCCGAGCCGACCAAACCTCCCGCGAGCCCCGCGCAGCAAGTTCTCACCACGCTCCCGAGATCGCCGAGCTGCCCGTCGACCCATACCGCGGCATTCACCGCGCAGACGAAAGCCGCCATGGTGACGATGGCCGCGGCCGGCGCCGCCCACCAGGAACCCGCGCTCCGCCGCCGCACCACCAGCGCAACCAGGATCGCGAACGGCAAGCCCAGCAGCGCGATCCTGAAATCGCCCGGCGCGCCGCTGATGCGGTCGACCACCGGCTGAAACAGCGGCGTGAGAATGCCGGTCAGCACGCCCCCCGCGGCGATCCAGAAAAGGTCGCCACGGCTCCGGTCCGGCAACGCGAGCATATCGGCCATGGAGCATCTCCCTTCGATATGGGCAAAAGAAGCGGCGACTGTTGTAAAGCCATTCCTAGCAGGCTTGCTGATTCGGAACTAAGCTATCGGATGGTTGTCAGCGTTCGAATGGGGCGGACTGCGAAGCCAACCCACTTGATCTGGTGCTCTTTCAACATGACGACGATACCGACCATTTCGGTGCGTATTCCGCGCTCTGAGAGGAATGCCTGGACCGGCACGCTCGCGATCGAGGACTGGTCCGCTCCATGCGTGGTGGGAAGCGGCGGGCTTGTAGCGGCCTCGGAAAAGCGCGAGGGCGACCGCAAGACGCCGGTCGGCGTCTTCCCCTTGCGTTACGGCCTGTTCAGGCCATTGCCCGCGCTTCAGTTCCTGCGCGAACTGCGGTTTCCCTTTGTGCCCTTGTCCGCTGAGATGATCTGGGAAGAAGACGGGGCGAATTATAACCGGCTGGTGTTTGCGCAAGGCGAGGATCGCAAGCAGGAGCGGCTGTCGCGTCCACGCGAGCACGACCTGTTCGACGTCATCATCCCGATCGGCTACAATGATTCGGTCCCGGAAAACGGGCGCGGCAGCGCGCTGTTCATCCATGCCGCGCGGCCGGACATGAGCGGCACCGCGGGATGCGTCGCGGTGCGGCCGGAGCAGCTTCTCGAACTGGCGCGGCGGCTAACGCCCGGCATGGTGATCGACATCAATCATGACCGCGGCTGATACCGAACCATCCCGGCACGTCCCGGCGCTCGAGACCGTAGGCTTTACCGGATTGCAGCGCGGGCCGAAACTCATCGTGACCGGCGCGGTGCACGGCAACGAGACCTGCGGGCCGGAAGCCATCCATCGCGCGATCGCCGGGTGCCGGTCGGGACAGATCGCCATCCGCCGCGGCCACGTCACCTTCCTGCCGGTCACCAACGCCAAGGCCTATCGGCAGGGCACGCGCGCCGGCGACCGCAACCTCAATCGCGACCTGCGCGAGCGCGCGATCCCGTGCAGCAACGAAGACCTGGTCGGGAACGTGCTGTGCGGATTGCTGCGCCAGCATGACGTGCTGCTGGACATCCACTCATTCCGATCCAACGGCGAGCCGTTCGTGTTTGCGGGCCCGCCCGACAATGACGGGCCGATCGAGCCCTTCCGGTTGTCCAGGGCGGAAAGCGATTTCGCTTGCCGGCTCGGGCCCAAGCTGATCATGCGCGGCTGGCTGCCGGCCTATTTCCGCGCCGCCAGGCAGCGTGGCAGCGATCCGGCCGAGGGCGTCGGCACCACCGAATACATGCGCTCTTCGGGCGGCTACGGCGTCACGCTGGAGTGCGGCCAGCACAGCGATCCGGCAGCGCCCGAAATCGCCTATCAGGCCATCCTGCGCGCCCTGAGCCATCTGCGGCTGACCGACGGCGAACCGCCGACCGTCACGGTCGAGCGCGCGATAGAAATCGTCGATGTCGCCCTGTGCCATTCCGCCGACGACCGTCTTGCTCGCGAATGGATCACCGGCGACGCCGTCAAATCAGGCGAACCGATCGCAATCCGCAAGGACGGCACGCCCCTGCTGGCGCCGAGCGACGGCTTTGTCATCTTCCCCGACGCCAATGCAGGTGCGGGAAGCGAGTGGTTCTATTTCGGCGTGGCGGGGAGCGTTGGGGCTTGAGCTCGGGCACCGCGCGTACTGGAGCGGGCGAAGGGAATCGAACCCTCGTATGCAGCTTGGGAAGCTGCCGTTCTACCATTGAACTACGCCCGCATATCAATGGCTTAGCATAGGTGCAATAGAATTAGAAAGATGCTTTTCGTTAGCCGCGATCTAGTTTCCTCGGCGATTGCAACCTTAGATAAGCTATTCTACCATTGATTACCTTTCTTATTTCGCTTCCGCCAGTGGAGCAGGGAAATGTCTAGAACGACCCTCGCGATGGTTTCTTTTTTTACTATTTCGTCAGCGTGCGCGCAGACTCAATGGGATCACAACGGCTCCTTGGTGACGCTTCAAGCAAACGGTAATCTCCGGCAATTTGTGTATTTGACGCCACGATCAGGACTTCCGGTATCTTCAGGAACACTGCTCTTTTCAGGGAGGCGAAGCGGCAAGTCTTACTCGGGAACAGCTTACGTCTTCTCCGCACGATGTGGGGCACGGGGATATAGCGTTAGCGGGTTGGTGGGTGATGATGACCGCAGCGTTACATTGTTTGGGAAAGCGCCATTAGTTGATGCGACCTGTAGAACCGCTGCATTCCGCGATGACACACTGGTTTTCAACCTTCAGGAACCGGTATCGAACACTGGAACGTCGGTGACAACGCAAACTGATTTTACAAGTAGCATTGCGCCGATCGTCAATGAAAGTGTCAGCAATTATCAGCAGGAGGTTGCCAGCTTGGAGCAGGCGATAAGCAACGCCCGTAGTCAATTGCAAAGTCTGGAATATGATGCATCACTCCGCTTAGCTACCGCCGAAAAGCAAGCACGAGAGCTAATCGAAACCGCTAATGCACAAGCAAAACGTATCTTGACTGAGGCACACGGCCAAGCAGAGCTTCCGGTTACGGGAGCAACGGGGGACTTTTGGGAAGGTATGAGGAAAGCAGGTACATCAAAAATCCCTCTGAACTCGGCCACGCTCCTCGGAGGACTTCTACTTTTCCTCTTGGTGGGATTGCATCTTCTGGGTCAACAGGACATGTCAAAACTTACCCGCGCTATTGTTCTGGCCGGTGCTCAGCTCCTACAAGCCGTGATTGCATGGCTGTGGGGAATCAAGGATGAAATTACTATCCTTCAGCTCCCAATTTTGATTTTGCCGTATCTTGGAGTCGTGGGACTGTCGCTCGGCATCCATCCGGCCCACGTGCCGCACGGCCGTTTGCACTGATCAGGTGCGAACGATCTCCGACGATCGCCGGTGGGCTTAAGCCAACCTTAAAATTCCGCGTGCGCCGGCCGCCTCTAGTGCTATGATCCGCTTCGGGGTGGCGTGGCGTATGGCAGGGCGTGGGTACACGATTTTCGACACGGCGATCGGCCGCTGCGGCATCGCATGGGGCGAGGCCGGCGTAGCCGGCGTGCAGCTGCCGGAGGCGCGCGAGATCGAGACGCGGCGGCGGCTGTATCAGCTGTTTCCGGACGCGCGCGAATTGCCGCCGCCCGCGGAGATCCAGGGCGCCATCGACGGCATCGCCGCCCTGCTGCGCGGCAGGCCGGCGGAGCTTTCCGAGGTCCAGCTTGATATGACGGGCATCCCCGCGTTCAACGCGCGGATCTATCAATTCACCCGCGGCATCCCGCGCGGCGAGACCCGCAGCACTGCGGAAGTCGCAGCCGCGCTGAAGGCATCGGGCGCCACCCATTCGGTGGCGCAGGCGCTGGCGAAGAATCCCTTCATGCTGATCGTGCCGTGCCATCGCGTGCTCGACGCCAGCGGCACTGCCGAGCGGATTTCCCCTTTTGGCGGCAGCATCTCGAAACGCCGGCTGCTCTCAATCGACGGCGCCACCACGCCGAGCAGCCGGACGCTATTCGACGTGCTGCTGCCGGTTGCTCCGGCGCGCCCGCAGGGCTAAATTCGCCGGCATGACAGCAACGACCGTCCTGCAAAGCGCCGCGATCGCGGTCTACGACTACCGCTGCAGCGCCGGACCGCAGTCGAAGCCGTTCGTCGAGCGGCACGTTTCGCATTCCATCGCCTATGTGCGAAAGGGCAGCTTCGGCTGCACCAAGCGCGGAAAATCGTTCGAGCTGGTCGCCGGATCGCTGCTGATCGGCCATCCCGGCGATGAATATGTCTGCAGCCACGACCATGTCTGCGGCGACGAATGCCTGTCCTTCGCTTTCGCGCCCGAGCTCGTGGCGGAAATCGGTGGCGCGCAGCCATGGCAGATCGGCTGTGCGCCGCCGCTGCCCGAGCTGATGGTGCTCGGCGAGTTGGCGCAGGCGGCGGCGGATGGCCGCAGCGACGTCGCGCTCGACGAGGTCGGCCATGCGCTCGCCTACCGCTTTGTCGAGGTGGTGTCCCGACGGCAGCAAAAGCAGGTAGCAGCCAACGCACGCGACCGGCGCCGCGCGGTGGAAACCGCGCTGTGGATCGACGCGCATTCGCATCAGGCGATCGATCTGGAAGACGCCGCGGGCGAAGCGGGGCTCAGCCCGTTTCATTTCCTGAGGCTGTTTTCCAACGTTCTCGGCGTCAGCCCGCACCAGTATCTGGTGCGTTCGCGGCTGCGCCACGCCGCGCGGCTTCTCGCCGACGACGACCGCGCCGTGACGGATATCGCTTACGATGTTGGGTTCGGCGACCTCTCCAATTTCGTGCGTACCTTCCATCGCGCCGCCGGCGTCCCGCCGCTGCGCTTTCGCCAGGCCTCGCGGGGCGAGCGCAAGATTTTCCAAGAACGCATCACGCGGCACTAGTTAAGGTGATCTCCGAACTCGCGCCGCCTGAGGCGCGCTTGCAAGGAGATCGCCATGTACGACCACATCGGACTCAAGGTCAAAAAGCTCGACGCCAGCGTGAGTTTCTACGAGGCCGCGTTAAAACCGCTGGGCTATGTGCTGTGCTCCCGCGACGATAGCGGCGCCGGCTTTGGGCCGAAGGGCGAGCCGGGGCTGTGGCTTTATGCCAGCAAGGACGGCAACGGTGCAGGCGCCCACGTCGCGTTCCGCGCGGCCGACCATGCCGCGATCAAGAAGTTTCACGCCGAGGGCCTGAAGGCCGGCGGCCGCGACAATGGCGGCGCGGGCCCACGCGCCGATTACAGCCCGACCTATTTTGCCGCGTTCCTGCTCGACCCCGACGGCAACAATGTCGAAGCGGTGTGTACGTAAGGCGCTCGCCAAGCCCACCGCCGTCATCCTGAGGCGCTCGCCGCAACGCGGCGAGCCTCGAAGCATGAGCCACAGGCGCGTGTAGCCATCCTTCGAGACGCCGCGCAACAGCGCGGCTCCTCAGGGTGACGATCACAACAAGGAAAATCCCGATGGCTTCGATTTACAAGGACATTTCCCTCGACGCCTCCGCCGACGAGGTCTGGGCGGCGGTGCGCGATTTCGGCGCGGTGCATCGGCGCGTGGCGCCGGGCTTCGTCACCGATTGCAGGCTCGAGGGCGACAGCCGCATCGTCACCTTCGCCAATGGCAATGTGGCGCGCGAACTCAAAGTCACGGTCGATGAGGAGCGGCGGCGGCTGGTCTATGCCGTGGTCAGCGAACGCGTGAAGCAGCACAGCGCCTCGGTCCAGGTGTTCGCCGACGGCGACGGTCGCAGCCGCATGGTGTGGATCGCCGACGTATTGCCGGACGAGATCGGTCTCTACATCGACGGGCAGATGGAACTCGGCGCGCTGGCGATACAGAAGCAGTTCAGGCGCGACGCGGCTTGATAACGACCGGACGACTATGACAGCGCCGGACGAATGCGGGATACCGGCGCTGCCTTCGGTCCCCACCGCGTCAGCACCACGCTCAGCGCCGAGAGCGTGCCGAGTACCACCATCGAGGCCGCCGCGAGCACAAAGAAGTCTGCAGCCACAGCCCCGTGCCGGAGCAGCCACCAGCCGCCGACCGCGACGAATACCAGCCGCGCCGTCTGCGCCAGCACGGGGCCCAGCATTTTCGCCGCGCCTTGCGAGGAAAAATACATCGCGATCGACAAGCCGATAAAGGCATACATCGGCGCCACCGTGTGCAGGTACTGCCTGCTGGCGGCGCGCACGCCCGGATCGTCGGTGAAGATGTTGACCCAGAGGTCGGGGAAGATTGCGATGATGGTCGCGATCGCGCCGACGGATAAGAACGACACCAGTCCCGCGATCCAGGCGATGCGGCGCGCCCGCGCCACGCGCCCGGCGCCGATCGCCATGCCGACCATCGGCACCGAGGCAATGCCGACCGCGAACGCGATCGACGTCAGCATGAATTCCAGCCGCGCGCCGATGCCGTAGCCGGCCAGCACCGCGGTGCCGAAACCGGCCAGCATGCGGGTAAATATGGTCACGGTCAGCACCGACTGCAGCGGCGAGAAGCAGGACACCGCGCCGACCTTCAAAATGTCGAAGAACATCGCACGCCGAATGCGCAGGCCCTTGATGATGAAGTTCACCCGCGCGCGGCCGGACAGGATGTACCACGCCATGATCGAGAGGCTGATCGAATAGGCGATCAGCGAGCCGGCCGCGACGCCGCGCATGCCGAATTGCGGCACCGGGCCGAGGCCCAAGCCGAGCGTGCCGCCGAGGATGATCTGGCACAGCGCCGAGCCGAGCACCATCAGCGAGGGCAGCTTCATGTTGCCGGTGCCGCGCAGGATTCCAGCGAGCGTGTTCATCAGCCAGGCAATAGTGACGCCGCCGAAGAAAATGTTGATATAGCCGACCGCCTGCGCCAGCACATTGCCGCGGCCGCCGAGCATTTGCAGCAGCGCCGGCCCGAACAGCAGCATCACCAGGGTGAAGGCCAACCCGAAGGTCAGTCCGATCAGCACCGCATGCGACGCCAGCATTGCCGCGCGCGCGGTATCACCCGCGCCGAGCGCGCGCGCAATCGCCGAGGACACGCCGCCGCCCATCGCGCCGCCCGACATGGTCATGGTCAGGATCACGAATGGAAACACCAGCGCCATCGCCGCCAGCGATTCGACCCCGAGCCTGCCGATGTAGGAGGTCTCCGCGATCACCACGCAGACGCCGGCGCTGAGCGCCACTACATTCGGCCACGCCAGCCGCAGCAGCGTGCGCAGGATCGGCCCCTCGACCAGCGCGTTGCGCGCCGGCGCCGTGATCGGCGGCAGCGTCTCCTCCTCAAGCGGCAGTTCGGCGATGCCGAGATCGGACATTTCTGCTCCATGAAGGCCGATGAATGCGCGGCGCGCTATGTCCTAGCACCGATCAGCGGCAGAACTAGGCCAGTTGGCGCATCGGGGGTCTGCGAAGACTTCAGCCGTCGTTCCGGGGCGCGCTATCTGATAGACCAGACGAAGGGCGGCTTGCCGCCGACGCCCGGCTGCATATCGACCGCGATGCCGCGACCGCAACCGGCGGCGAGGCCTTCGAGCAATCCCAGCAGCAGTTTCGCGCAAGCGGGATGATAATCATCGACGCCTTCCATGAGCTCCCAGGTCTGTTGCAAGATCTCATAGACGTCGTGCGACTCGCCGTTCTCGGCGAGATCGTCCTGGGCTTCGAACAGCGCGAACACGAACTTGTCGAAGGCCTTGGCATTGCCGCGCGGCGCGCCGAGCCCGCGCGCGATCTCGTCGAAATATTGCATGCCGATCAGCTTGCCGGTGAGATGCAAAAGGTATCCCGCATCCTCAGGGCCGAACAGCTGCACGGCGACGGGGGCGGCGGTGCGGACATATTCCATCGCGTAGTTGCGATAAGCCTTTTCCAGCCGCGGCTTCGGCCAGCTCGCTACCGGCAGCGCTGGCGCCTTTTTCCGGTTGAACCGCGGCGCCTCGAGATGGCGCGCGAACACCAGCCGCTGATCGACGTCCAGCTCGCGGTCGTATTCGTAGTAATAACCTTCGAGGCCGTCCTGTCCGTCGACCGTCTGCTTGGTGCAGACGAAACCGAGCTTCAGGTTACCGAGCGCGACACCGTTATTGGCGTGCCAGCCACGCAGCATCGCGCGCGATACCTCGCTTGGCACGCCGCAGATCGCGGTGTCGCGCCAGATCCAGCGCGGCGGCGGATAGCGGATCCAGGCCTTGCGGTCGGACTCGTACATGTATTCGACCGGCACGCCGCCGATCCAGTTCGAGAGGTAATGGTACTGCGCAGCCGCGACCGCGGGCGGCAGTCCGCTCAACCCGAGTTTCTGCAAGCCCGGCAAAAAGCGTTCCTGCTGCTGGCGGCGAAACACGCGAAAGACGAATTCGGCCGCGTCCGCCGTGCCGCGCCGGGTGACCACGGTCAGGATCAGGCCGGTGAAATAGGCGTGGTACAGATCGGCGACGCTGCGCCATTTGGCCCATTTCGCCTGCTCGGCGCTGGTCTGGTCGGCACTCATCTTCCCCCCTGCCGCGTGCTATCCGTAAACGGATTCGTTCACACGATTTTCATACCTCGCGCGATGACCGTTCACCCGGTTTGCGGATCATAGCGCCGAACCCGAGGGGAGCCAAAATGCGCAAGAATTTCGTTATCCCTGAAGCTGCAGAGCGACTGCGCCCGGATCATCAAGAACGCCCTCAAGGCCGCATTCGGAAGAACAACGCCGCAAACGACATCGGAGCAGACGCGCCGGCGAACCCGGCCGAGATGCTGCGGCGTATCGACATCCAAGCGGACCCGATCGCGGACGTGCACACTTCGCAGATCACGACCGATGCGAAGAACGCCTACGTGCAGGCGCGCAACAAGGGCGAGACCACTACGGCAGCGCTCGGGTCGGCGGATGCCGCGGCGGATGCCGCGGCGGCTGCAGCGATCGACGAACTCACGACGGATGCGACCGGCATTCTCACGTCCGGATACATCAACCACGGCCGCAACCTCGTATTCGATCAGAACTCGGAGGATATCTACGCCCTGCAGCGTTCCGAGGTGTTGGACAACCACACGTGCAATTACTGCCTCTCGCTCGACGGCCCCATTATCGAGAAGGACGACCCGTTCGGGCAGAACACTATCTTCCACTCGAATTGCCGCGGCATTTGGGTTGCCATCCTGCAGGACGAGGAGGACAAGCCAAGCATCGGGGGCATTCCACAGAGCATTGGAGATCGATTTGGGGATGCAGTGAATGATCTAATTCAACCGAAAAAGCCACAGATAAAGAGACCGTAACATCACAGCATCACAACCAGGCGTTGAGGCGGGTCCTAACCCGTTGTTCCATTTGACGAAACAATTCAGAAACTTCCGGAGTTTCCGAGTGTTGAAGGGAATATAACCTTGTGCTATGTGTGCTCTTGAGACGTACGAGAATACCCAGTCCGAGTTAGGACGTACCTAATCTCACTGTCTCGCCTAAGAGTGCAATCCATTCGTTAATGGAACGCTCAAGAAGAATGTTGTGTTGTGCCTATCTCAGGCGCGCTCAATATTTTTTGCCGAGGCGGGTGAGATGACAAATTATCTAATTGCCATTCCTCAACTATGCAGCCGCGCATGGCGTAGCGTTTGCGATGCTGTGTGCGTCTTGTACCCGGCAGGCCGTGAGGCAATTATCACGAGAGCAAAAGCACGCACCGACCTAGAAGTTCTTGCGGTCGAGCAGAAACGCCTTGAGATCGATACCCAGCGGGCGAACACAGTTATTGATCTCGCACAGAAAGTCGAAAAGATAAAGGACGCACAACTCCGAGAGGCTGCAAAAGCAGCGATCATTTCGCGCGCCGGCATCGCGCTCCCGAGCCCTGACGATGCGGTTGCGTAGATTCACTATCCCCACATAGGTGTTGCAGTTTCACAGCCCGTACTCTCACCGGCTGTATGATGGATCCATGAGCAAGGAACGTGATAGCAACAAGCGAATCGCGTTCGTGCAGCTCTTCGGGCAAGCCGACGCTTTGGCAGTCCCGGATGGGATCCACGTTGTCCGACGGGCAAGTGGGACCACCCGGTCTACGGCGAGATGGAGATCACGCCGTCGGACATCACGGAGTTCGTTCAGAACTTCAGCCGCATTGTCCGGCGCGATATCCCCATAACGCAAGGCTACGATAACGGCATGAGCGGGGGTGAGTTGCCCGCAATCGCATGATTCACGGAACTGTTCGATCGCGGCGAAGCGGGCCTCTACGCAGCCCTCAGGTGGACGAGGGCAAGCAGCTCCGTACAAGCGGCGCGTTCAAGTACTTCTCGCCCGAGTTCCATGAGCAGTACGCCGACCCCGAATCGGGAGCGAGGTACGGCGATGTGCTCGTCGGCGGGCCGCTTACGAAGAAGCCGTATTTCAAAGAGCTTGATCCGGTCGCTGCATTCAGCGAGCCGGGCATACCATCGAATCCCACGACAATATGAAATTGACAGAGATAGTGGCGAAGAAGGCGTCCGAACTTTCATCGGACGAGAAGGCCTTCCTCCGCACGCACAAGGAAGAACTCAACGACGAGCAATAGACGGGACAAGATCGTCGGCGTCGCCAAGGAGCCGCAGCAGTCGGGCCGGGGAATGATCCGGTGATTTGGTCCGACAATCGTGACCTCGAAAGCAAATTCGTGCCGGTAATGAGGCGCTAAATACCGGTTGGGGTGCAAACGTTCCGATTGGAACCCTAGGGCTCTTGTACTCCCTTCTGCCGGCGCAATCTCGCAGATTAGCGCCGCCTTGACCTGCATGACGACCGGCGCTTCAGGCGCGTTCGAGACTCCTTGGGGTATCATCGAGTTCACGCATACCGACCGCGACATCGACGTGGAGAAAGATGTTTATCGACGCGATGACGGCACGCTGGAGGCGACCGTAGCCACGGCCGCACGTGACCTAAGAAGGGTTGGCCGAAACCTCGGTCTTGTCGATTCCGACACGCTCGCCGACGCCATCGCCGAGGAGGAAAGCTATGAGCAACAACAAGGCCTCAAGCCTTAAGAGCTCCATCGAGGACGTCATCCGCCGTCAAGGAATCGAGGCGGAGATGGAGCAGAACCTCGTGAAGGAAGCCATCCACCTTCACCTGCTGTCGGCCATGTCCGAAGCGGGCATACTTCGTCAAGCGGTCTTTCAAGGCGGGACGGCATTGCGTCTCTGCTACGGCGGCGAACGCTACAGTGAGGACCTGCACTTCGTGTGCGGAAAGGCCGGTTCCTACTTCACGGACGTGGAGTTCAAAGATCTCATCGAAGCCGCGCTCGAGACGACCAAGAAGACCTCAATCGGGACTTCGGCATCGCAGCGGATCAGATCTCGCTCAAGAAGCCAAAGCATCCGGACCTGGTTGAGCAGACGCCAATTACCATCGCCGCCTGGCAAATCATCGTCCCAATCGAAGCCACGCCGAGGGCGCCGAAATCGCGCATCAATATCGAATTCGCGAACGTGCCGGCTTACGACACCAGGCCGGTGCCGGTAAAGGCGACGCCTGGCCTGGTTCAGGTGCCGGACATCATTCTTACTGCGGAGACCATCCATGAGATCCTCGCCGATAAGGCGGCCGCTCTTACCGCACGCGAGGCACTCAAATTCCGCGACGTGTGGGACGTCTGGTACCTGCAGAACATGCTTAACGCGACCGTCGACCGCGACGTGGTCGAGAAGAAGTTCGGCGACTATGGAAGCACGGAAACGCAAAACAGGGCGGAGAAACGGGTCGCCGAGCTATCAAACAGCGCGACGGCCAACGCCTTCCTCATGGAGATGAAGCGGTTTCTTCCGGCCAAGCGCGTGAGCCAGATTTCTCAATCCGGTTTGCACTTCTCAATTCTCGGCGAAAGCGCTGATTTGCTTCGTCGAGCGGTGCTGTCAGCGGCCCCGCCAAGTGTTGAGGAGTTGATCTTTCGTCGACATAAGTTGCGATCTGTCACCGCTGCGGCGGCGTTTACCAGGTTTGCGGCCCAACATACGCGCCGTGCCGACAAACTGTGGCTTCATCTGCAGGCGGCGTCGCTACGCCCGAAAATGCTTGCTCAGCTTCAGCCCCTGCGCCTGGTAGTTGGAGCCGATGCGCTGGCCGTACAGCGCGTCGGGGCGCGCCAGCATCTTTTCGTAGACGAGGCGGCCGACGATCTGGCCGTGCTCGAGGATGAACGGCACCTCGCGCGAGCGCACTTCCAGCACCGCGCGCG
>C688J35102_120989846_pt1 | contig 14525 bp, 12 predicted proteins | sample HopSoiMetagenom2_FD_35102 | JGI IMG/M metagenome (IMG submission 35102)
CGTGCCCAGAGGCTTCGGTCTGTGGCTGATCTTTCTCGGCTGGGCCGCCTTTTCGTTGATCGAGGTCAATGGCATTGCCAACTACCTCAACTTCTTCTTCAAGTACGCGATCTACCTCAGCGCGACCGTGCTGTTCGTGTACGTCTACAACGCGCGGCGTCAGCTCGACGCCCGCAAGATCCTGGGGCTGCTGACGATCGTGTGGTTGACCACCGTGGCAGGTGGCTACCTCGGTGTCGCCTTCCCCGGAGGCGTCCTGCGGACACCCATGAGCTTCGTGGTCTCGGTCCTGAAGGTCGTGTTCCCCGGAAGCGCGACGATTCTCAACAACGAGCTCGTCCAGTACATGGTGGTGCGACGTTTCGCGCAGTACAACCCCACATCGTTCTTCGGCGTGGCACCACGGCCGACGGCCCCATTTCGCTTCACCAACAACTGGGGTTTCGCGTACTCGGTACTTCTGCCCGCAGCGGTTGCCTACGCACTGGTCGCGAGCCCCAAGCGCAAGATCCTCATCCTGGGCATCCTCATCCCGGCTTCCCTCGTCCCCGCGCTCTTGACCTTGAACCGCGGGATGATGGTGGGCGTCGCGATCGCCATGGTCTACGCGTCGGTGCGGTTGCTCTTCCGTGGACGGCCGGGTCCGCTGATCGCCACGGCCTTGTTCGCCGTAGTTGCCTTCGGACTCTTCTCGGCTCTGCACATCCAGGATCGCCTCGACACCAGGCTCGGCCATGAGGGGTCGAGCACCGACGTGCGGGCCTCCCTCTACGAACAGTCGTTGCAGTCGGTGCCGGCGTCTCCGATCTTCGGCAAGGGAACCCCGCAAGGCGGCAACAACGCCACTGACCCGAACGCTCCGCCGGTCGGGACTCAGGGGCAGGTCTGGATGGTTCTCGTGAGCCATGGCCCCGTTGCCCTGGCTGGGTTCCTCGGGTGGTTCGGGCTAGTCGTCTGGCAGTCACGACGAAGGACCGACGTGCCGGGCTTCGCCTGCCACGTCGCCCTGACGGTTGCCACCATCGAGCTCTTCTACTACGGAACCCTTCCGTATGGAATGCCCATGATGATGACCATCGCCGCGGTCGCGGTTCGGCCCCTCACGGAGCCCTCCGCCCGATGAGCGGAACGCCGACTCGGACGACGCTCGTTTACATCGGTGGAACCAGCCGCAGCGGTTCGACCCTGCTCGAGTGTCTGCTGGCCAGGACCGAAGGCGTCGTCGTACTCGGAGAAGTGGCGCATCTGTGGGAGCGCGGACTCCGCGAGGACCAGCTCTGCGCGTGCGGACAACCGTTCTCCCGGTGTCCGTTCTGGTCACAGGTCGGCGCCGAGGCCTTCGGTGGGTGGCAGAAGGTCGACCTTGAGCGTGTCCTGAAGCTGCAGGACGGCGTCGACCGCCTCCGGCGGATGCCACAGACGGGGCGGCGCCGTGCGTCGCAGGGAGTGACTACGGAGGCGAAGGCTTACTCCGACTACTACCGACGCATCTACGAGGCAGCCCGAAGTGTTGCCGGTGCAAGCGTCGTGGTGGACAGCAGCAAGACCCCCCCGCTCGCGTTCAGCCTGAGCTATCAGCCGGCACTCGATCTCCGCGTCATGCACATCGTGCGCGACAGCCGGGGTGTGGCATACAGCTGGAGCAAGACGGTCCGGCGGCCCGAGGTCGGGCCGGACGCGACGATGCCCCGACTGGGCGTCGCGAAGTCCACGGCCTACTGGCTCGTCCACAACCTCGGCGTGGAAGCCCTCCGTCACCGCGGAGTCCCCGTGACCCGCATCCGCTACGAGGACCTGGTGGAGCAACCCGCTGCAACCGTCAGCTCCGCGTGGCGCGCGCTCGACCTGCCCGGCAGTGGCGCACTCCCGATGCTGGACGAGCGCACGATCGAGCTCATGCCGACGCACTCAGTCGCGGGAAACCCGATGCGGTTCTCGCTCGGGGTCACCGAGCTCAGGCCGGACATGACCTGGCGTGCCGAGCTCCCCGCACGCGACAGGCGCGTCGTCACCGCGCTGAGCTATCCGCTCCTGCGCAGGATGGGGTACCGCGTCGGGACCACGGCTCACTGAGGCGTCTGGATCCGCACGAACGGGTTGGCGATCCGTCCGTTGAACTGGTCGCTCGCGGAGTTGATGACCGTCCCGTCCACGGCGACCTTGCCCCCGACCGAGACCGGCGTGTCCGGGTTCACGAGCGTGACCGGACCCGTTCGGCCCTCGGTCACCTTGGCCACGGCGCTGGTGCTGCCACTCGGCAGGAACTCTGCGACGAAGATCCAGACACGGTTCGCGCGCTTCCGACACTGCACGCGGTACCACTGGTCCGGCTGGATCGGATCCTTTGCGTAGACGGTCACTGATCCGGCACGGCCTTTCACGGTGCACTCCGGACGGAGGTTCGCATCGACGTCCACCTTGAACATCACCGGGTCGCTCGACAGGCCGCGCTGGATGATGTTGTTGCCGTTGTCCTCGGGCCGGCCGGTCGACTTCGAGTCCAGACGGATGTCTGCGCCGTACGCGAAGTTGTCATTCTTCGGGCTGAGCATGTCCACAGAGCCGCGGTTCCGAGCTATCAGGACGGCGCGAGGATAGGGGTTCCTCCCGTGAAACCGGGGAAAGGAGAACGCCTTGTCACTGGCCGCCGCGTTGGCGGCCGTGCCGACTCCGCCTCCCGAGAGCGAAGAGACGCTCACGTCCAGGTCTGCCGTGCCGAGCTGAACCGGGGCAGTGGGCGAGGTCGAGCTCGGCGCGAGGAGCAACACCGCGTGGGGTGGAACTGCGAGCGACGAGCCGCCGGTGGGCTCGCTGGCAGCCGCCGTTGGTTCTGACGTGGGCGGCTCTTCGTCAGCGCATCCAGCCACGGTCGCGCAGAGCACCGCACTGACGACAGCGGGGGCAAGGGCAGTCAGTCGGCGGCGCCGGCCAGCGAAATCCACGCCCGCGAATTTACCGGCCAGGCGTTGTGATTTATGGCTGTTGGGAGATCGCCCGCCAACGCGTGATGCTGGCGGGGTCCTGGAGCCGGTAGTCAGCGCCACTGGTCCCGATCGAGTCGTAGTACAGGACGAACGCAGCTCCGGCCTGTTCCAGGTAGCGATGTACCTCACCGAGCCAGCGACTGCGCCCGAGGCCTCCGGCGTCCGTCGGCGCCAGCTGGCTGCCGGTCTCGGCGATGCCGAAGGACTTGCCCGCTGAGCGGCTCACGCCCACCAGGGGACCGAACAGAGTAGCCGGCGGTTCGTAGGCCGAGGGCACACCCGCGGGATGGTTGTAGGGATCCCAGGCAAGGACGGAGACGTAGTCGTCGCCCGGGTAGTAGTCCCGCCAGTTCCGTCCCGACTGTGTCGAAGCGGTCCAGCCGGTGAGGGTCAGCGTCGGGAACTCGTTGGACCGGCACAGCCTGCCGGCGAGCCGGACCAGGTGACGGAACGCGCTGCGGAACTCGGCCGCGGTGTACTCGCCGCGGTCGATCGCCGCCTCGGGCTCGATGTTGTAGCTCCAGAACAGCGTGATGTCTGCCGGGGCTTCCCGGAAGAAGTGCGTGAGCTGCGCGTCGTACCGGCCCGACAGGACGGCCTGCGGAGGCATCCGGAACGAGGTCACCACCACCCGGCCGTGCAGGAACGGTGCGCGCACTCCCCACGCAGTCGGCGGCGGCAACGTCGGGTCGAACACGCGCACGGCTCTGGGAGCGCCGTACTTTGCGTCCACCGCACGTATCGCCTCCGCAAAGGTCGTCTGTCTGGTGGAGATGCTGACGCCGAACGTTGTGGGTCCGTGCCAGACGGGCGCACGAGGGCACGCCGTCGTGGCGGTCGGACTGACCGACGGCCGCGCGGTCGGACGAGCATCATGGGTGGGCTGCGTGGCAGTGCACGCCGTGGCCAGGAGGGCGAGGACGACGACGAGCAAACCCAGCCGCGGTGACGACCGACTCATGGGAGACGTCAGCTGGTCGGGTTCTCGCGCCAGGATCGCTGGACGAAGTCCGTGATGGCGCCCGCCAGCTCGGGGCGGCACACGAGCAGGTCCGGCAGGAGCACGTCGTCCTGGTTGTACCGGAGCGGGCTCCCATCCGCGCGGCTGGTGTGCAGTCCGGCCGCGCGCGCGACCACGACCGGTGCCGCAGAGTCCCACTCGTACTGACCGCCGGCATGGACGTAGGCGTCACTGACGTCCCGCACGACCGAGATGACCTTTGCCCCTGCCGATCCCATGGGCACGAGCTCCGCTCCCAGCTCGCCGGCGAGAGCCTCGACGAACGCAGGTGGCCGGGTCCGGCTCACGGCGATGCGCGGCCGAGTCGCGGTGGATGGCGGTACGACCGGCGGGCGCCGGGTGGAGAACGTCGTGCCGAGTGCGGGCTGGGCGACGGCGCCGGCCACGAGGTCGCCATTGGCCCACAGCGCGACGTGCACGGCCCAGTCGTCGCGCGGAGGTTCTGAGAACTCGCGGGTGCCGTCGAGCGGGTCGACGATCCATACGCGTTCAGCGCCGAGCCGTCGCCGGTCGTCCTTGCCCTCCTCGCTGAGGACGACGTCGGACGGTCGCTGGTCGGCGAGGAGATGCATGAGGAGCTCGTGGGAGGCGAGGTCCCCGGCATCCTTGAGCTCCTTGCCCTCGAGCCCCTCGGTGCGGACCCGCAGCAGTAGTCGCCCTGCCGCATCGGCCAGCCACTCGGCCAGGACGTGGTCGTCACCGGCGTCCGTCGGGACGGGGGGCACCTCGGAGCCTGGGGTCACGGGGAGCCACCCTACGGCGTGACTCCCCTCGCGCAGCAACGGAATCGCAGCTGCCGATCGTCTGCTCCTCAGTTCTGGGCGTCGTAGTAACCAGTCAGCTGGGCGTCGAAGCTCATGTCATCGGACGTCGCGCTGAACTGGTGGACCTCGACAGCGATCACGTTGTCGCCCACGTTGAGCTGGGCCGGGTTGAGGCTGAACGGCCGCGCTCGGTTCTCGGGGCCACCCGTCCGGTTCGTGCTCGCCAGCGTGTCCTGCGTGAGCGTCCCATCCGGCAGGTTGTCCCGCTGCATCAGGACACCGTTGATGTACACGGCCGCACCGTCGTCGGCGATGAGATCCAGCTGGAGACGGTCGGTCGGGATCTGGTCGACCGTGAAGTGGGTGCGGAAGTACGCGGTGATGTAGTGATGCAGCGGGTCGCCCCCGTAGCCGATGACCGTTCCCTCGTCACCGTCCCCATAGCCCAGCTGGGCTCTACCCGTCTTCCAGCTCGAGTCGTCGAATACGTTCTTCTGCCAGTCCGTGGGACGGCTGTTCTGGTCCCAGTAGCTCCAGGTCGTCTGTGCATCCGTGAAGTTCTCCGTGACCGGATCCGGACGCGGCGAGGCAAGAGCGGGGAAGCGCGCGAAGCCGGGCGCCGGAACTCCCGCCACCTGTGTGAAGTCACCGCCGGCCACCAGGCCGCTCGGCGAAACCGCGAGCGCAAAGGTGCCCCAGAACGAGTCGAATCGGGGCGAGAAGCTCTCCAGCACCCCCGTGTTCGAGTCGGCCGCCAGCAGTTTCAGTGTCGGGTCACCCTGGTATCCGTCGTGGAACCCGAAGTACACGGTGTGGTCGTAATAGGCGATCGCCTGAATGTCACCGTCGGTCACCTGCCGCCACACGCTCGCGCCTGTCCCGGTGTTCCATGCTGCGGCGGCGTTCTGCCCTGAGCCACCGGCCCCGAAGAGCATGCTGCCGTCCTCGTTGATCGCCAGACCCAGAGTTGGCTTGGCAGAGGATCCGAAGACCGTGCTCTGCACTGCGCCGTCAACAGACGAGACCGCCGCGACGCCCGTGCGGGTGGCGCCGCTCACCGCGCTGAACTTGCCAGCAAGGTAGACAACCGGGGTGTTCGGGTTCACCGCGATGCCCCACACGTCGCCGTTCGGGGTGGGTGTGAACGTCGGGTCGAATGTGCCTAGCTGGGCGTTGAACCTCGCTACGCGCGGGCGGGACACTCCGCTCGCGTTGAGGAAAGGGCCGCCCGCGTAAAGATCTGTGCCCTTGATGGCCAAAGCTCGCACCGTGTTGTCCAGCGAAGCCGCCAAGCTGAAGGTCGTGTCCACCGCGCCAGTCGCGGCACTCACCTTGGCGATGAACTTGGCGGTCTTGCCGCCGACCTTCGCGAACGAACCACCGACCCACACTGACGTGCCATCGGTCACCAGCGCGCGAACGGTCGATCCCGCGTCGGCCTTCCAGGACGTGAGGAGCTGGCCAGTGCTCATCGAGAACGCGGCGAGGTTCTTGCGAGCCACCGTGGTCCCCGTCGTGCTCACGGCGGCGGTGAACGTTCCCCCGACGATGACAGTGTCGCCGGCGATCGCGGTCGCGTAGACGCGGCCGTTGACACCCCAGCCCTGCACAGGAGTGTCGTCGAACCAGACCGACGCAGAAGCTGACGGCGCCGTCAATCCGACGCACGCCAGCGCCAGAACGAGCATTACAAAGAAACGCGGCCCCCGCCGCAACCCCCACATGCGAGCACCCTCCCCGATGCCGCCACGCCAGTCATGGCCCTTTCGGATCAAGACGCCGGGGCCAAAGTCCCCGAGTTTTGCCGGGTTTCAGATGCCCTTACCCATCCGCTGGACAGTGCGGATCACGAATCGCGCCGGCAACAAGCGGAGAGCGACCGCCAACGCGAGCCAAGCCCGCACCTGGGTCTTGTCGGACCTGAGAGAACGCTTCACCCATGTGCGGGCGCTCCGCCGTTCGCCGTTCGCCGCGCGCGCGAAGGCGATCTGCCCGGCCACCCTGCCGTAGCCCTTGTTGTCGGTCTCGAAGTCCGGGTGCTTGCGCAGGAGGAACTCGAGCGCGTCCGCGTACAACCCCCAACGGCCGAAGTAGTAGGAGTTGCGCGCCCACGTGACCGAAACGTACGGCTGGTTCACCACCGGTATCGGAGCGAGGTACGCCGCGCGCAGCATCATGTCGTAGTCCTCGCCGTAGCTCCCGGGGATCTCCTCGTCCACCATCCCGAGCTCACCCAACAGCTTCGACTTCTCGAGGACGAATGCTCCGGACGGAATCCCCGCCATGCGATCGCGTAACAAGTCCTTGTACTCGACCACGTCCTTCGGAACCAGGCGCTCGTAGGGACGCTCACCGTCGTCGTAGAGCATCGCAGTGGCAACGAGAACGGGGCGGGGCTCGCTGTCGAACAGCGGCATCTGAGCGGCCAGCTTCCCCGGGAACCAGAAGTCGTCGTCGTCGAGGAAGGCGACGAACTCATGGCTCGCCGCGAGGATCCCGGTGTTCCGGGCACCGGCGAGACCGCGACTTCGATTGTTCACAATCGTGCGAACTGATCTACCGGCCGGCACCTCTACGGGCGGGTCGAACGGTTCGCAGGCATCGAAGACGACCACCGCTTCGATCTCACCCCGATAGTCCTGGGTGAGCACGCTCTCCAGGGCGCGCTGCATCAACTGCGGTCGGTTGTGGGTCGGGATCACCACGGTGACCCCGGCATCAGCGGTCAACGCCTAACCCCGTGCGGCGGTTGTGGCGCCCGTGGAAAAGGCAGCTGGGTCCGTCGCGGTGACGGGATATGCGTGACGGGGCTGGCGCTGGGCCGGCACCACGGCAAGACCTTGGGTCGGCGAGGACGTCCCGGTCGTTCGTATCGCCACCCGCTCGAAGGCGGCCTGGAGGTGAGTCCAGCTGAGATCGTCCGGGTCGACAGAAACGGCAAGGCGCCGATCCGAGAGATACGAAGCGAAGTCGGCTTGATGGTTGTCGACGTGCTCACCGAGATCAGCACGGCGAGGTAGCAACACGGGCACCTTCCCTGCGGAGAGCGCCATGAGTGCGGAGCCCACGCCGGCGTGAGTGATCACCACATCGGCTCGTTGACATGCGGCACGGAGCTCTTCGGAAGGCAGCCACTGCGGGAGGGGCCGGCCGTCACGCTCGACACAGGTCGAGCCCGTCTGCCACGTCACGTCGCAGCCGGCGAGCAGATCCTGGAGTCGGTCCACGGCGCGAGTGAACGGGAAGCGCTCGGTTCCCAGGCTGACGAGGACCCGAGAGGGACGAGCCTGCACGTGCTGCCGCGGCATCGACTCGAAGCTGCTGAACACGTCGGGAATCGCTTCCCAGCGCGGATCACCCCACCCGGCACCCTGCGCCAGCAGACGCGTGCGAGGCAGTCGGCTCGCGAGTCGACCGGTGTTCGATGCGCCGCGTCGACGAGTGGCACTCTCGACGTACCAGATCGGGCATCGCTCGATGGACGCTGCGAGGATGTGTGGGACGGCGGCCAGGGCCCCCGTCGTGACCACGAGGCTCGGCCGGATCCGGCGGTGTAGCTCCAGGGCGGCAGGCAACGACCGGATCGCGGCGCCGTAGCTTCTGGACCCGATGTGCGGCATCCAGTGCACCTTCTCACCACGAAGCAGCGAACGAGTCTGCAACGTGGCACTGGTGACCCACTGAACCCGTCCGTCCAGGCCGAGCTGGTGACGAAGCAACGCCAGCTCCTCGACGTGGCCGCCGGCTGATGCAACCAAGAGACTGGTCACATCAGTACGCGCCCTTACCGCTTGTCACGGCCTTGACCGTGCGAAGGCAGATCGCCGCATCTGCTGCCAGGTTCCAGTTGTCGGCGTAGTAGGTGTCCAGCGCCGTCGACTCGTCCCACGCGAGGTCGGAGCGACCGCTCACCTGCCACAGACCCGTGATGCCCGGCTTGACCGCGTGCCGTCGCCGCTCGGTCGCGTCCATGCCCTCCAGCTCGCTCGGCAGGCAGGGTCGCGGACCCACCAGGGACATCTCGCCGCGCAACACGTTGATCAGCTGCGGAAGCTCGTCGAGCGAGGCCTTGCGCAGAACGCGTCCGACGCGCGTGATCCGTGGATCGCGACGCATCTTGAACAGAACGGAGTCGTACTCGTTGCTGTCGGAGAGGTCCTGCTTCATCTCGTCGGCGCCGTTGACCATCGTGCGGAACTTGAAGACGCGGAAGGTGCGTCCGTGCTGTCCCACTCGGATCTGGCTGAAGATCGCCGGGCCCCTGCTGTCGATCCGGACCGCCAGACCGATGAGCAGCAGGAGCGGCGCGGTGACCAGCAGAAGCAATGCGGCACTCGCGCGGTCGAAGGAACTCTTCACACCGCGGACCACGGTGGACGGCCGGGGGGGACGCACGTCCATGATCGCCGAGCGACCGAGGCCGCCCGGGGTGATGCGGTGCGGTGCCACGGACTCGAGCAGGCCACTGACGCCGACCGAGCACCGGCTCTCGTCGAGCTCCCACGTGAGCTTGCGGAAGTTCTCGGCAGTGATGCCGGCACCGTTGTGGACCACCACGAGGTCCGCACGTTGCGACTCCACGAGCGACTTGATCGAGTCGAGCCCGACCTGGGTCGGAACACCGAGGATGTCCTTGGGTGCGTTGTCGCCCTCGAGGTCAGGCTCGACGAGCAGCCCTCCGACAACGTGCACACCCGGGCCACGCGCCCACCTGGTGGTGGCGGTGGCCACCGCGCCCCGGTCGCCGACGACGACAGCCCGGACCGGCGCCTGCAGCCGCCAGCGCAGTGCGCGGCAGACCACGGACACGCATGCACCGGCTGCAACCGTCGCGAAGGCGTTCGGGATCGCGGTGGTCTGGAGGCCGAAGAAGCCGACACCGGCTGCCACGACGGCCAGAGGCAGAAGCGTGCTGCGCGCCACCGACTGAAGCTGACGGGCGACCGGAGTGGTCACCGCTCGGCCGTACTTGAAGTTGCCGAACATCCAGACGCAGAGGACGACCAACGAGACGTACGGTGCGCGCTCAAGCGTGAAGGCGATGGCCGCGCCGGTGGCGAAGGCCAGCATCACCTCTGCGTGCAGGCCCCAAGCACGGAGCCACGTGGAGAACGGGCGGTCGCCCGTGTAGACCGACGTCGCCACGTGTGTGACGGCCTCGACCGCATCAACTAGTTCTGCTGCTGCGCTGAGTGACGAGCGCTGTTGCGGAATCGCTGACGCCGGAGCGTCCACCGCACTGAGACCCCCACCCGCGACAGCACCGTTCGCGACGACAAAGTCGTCAGCCGCTGCTGACATCTGGCGTTACCCCCCGGTAGTGCCATTTCCCTTCCCCTAGCGCGACCCACCCGAATCCCCTAGGGCAGAGAGGCGCTGCCGACATCTTGATGGAAAGGAGCGTTCATCGGCAACAACGAGCGACAATCCCATCCGTTACGACGAGGAGATTGGAACCGAAAGGGTCATACGTTGAAGGCCCCTTGGGTGGCCGATAGTCCCGAATCGACCAGCGACTCCACTGCATCGGCCGCCCGGTCGACCTGGACCGGCAATACTTCCCGCTCATCCCGGGTGTAGGGGGACAGCACGAAGTCCGAGACGGTTTGGCGACCGGCAGGCCGACCGATGCCGAGGCGCACCCGGTAGAAGTCCCCGGTCCCGACTGCGGAGCGCACCGAACGCAGGCCGTTGTGACCATTGTCCCCGCCGCCAAATTTTACTCTGAGCGTGTCGAACGGAAGGTCGAGCTCGTCGTGCACGACGACCAGTCGCTCCGCGGTGAGCTTGTAGAAGGAGAGCAGCGAGGCAACCGGGCCACCACTCTCGTTCATGTAGCAACGAGGCCGCCCCAGCACGACGCGTGGTCCGCCGAGCCGAAGCCGTCCTTCGACCACGCTTGCCCGGCCGGACTTGTGCGCGCGGAAGGTTCCACCCATCCGGGTGGCGAGCTCGTCGGCAACCACGTAGCCGACGTTGTGCCGGTCGGCGGCGTACGACGGGCCGGGGTTGCCGAGCCCGACGACGAGCCAGGCATCCGAGCCGGTCACTCCGAGGGCTGTTCTCCGCCGGACTCGCCGGACTCGCCGGCCTCGCCTTCGCCGGCCTCGCCCTCGGCGCCCTCAGCACCCTCTTCGCCCTCGAGCTCTTCGCCCTCTTCGGGCTCGGGCTCGATCTCCATCTCGACGGCCTCGGTGATGTTGACGACGAGGTGGTCGTCCTCGACCTGCAGCACGGCTCCCTGAGGAAGCTCGAGGTCCCGGGCGAGGATCTGGGTGCCGGCCTCGGCGCCCTCGATCGACACCTCGATGGACTCGGGGATGTGGGTGGCTTCTGCTTGGAGCGAGATGGTCGGGTGCTCGATGGTGACGACGGTCTCCGCCGCGGCCTCGCCGACCGTGATGACGCGCACGTCGACGGTGACCTTCTCGCCCCGGCGCACGATCAGGAGGTCGAGGTGCTCGAGCTCGCCGCGGACCGGGTGGCGCTGCACCTGCTTGGGGAGCACCAGCTGGGTCTTGCCGTCGATGTCGATCGACAGCAACGCGTTCGCGCCCCCGTGCTTGAGCGCCATCATCGTCTCGTGGCCCGGCAGGGTCACGTGGACGGGATCGGTGCCGTGCCCGTAGAGGACGGCCGGAACCTTGTGCTCCCGGCGGATGCGGCGTGCGGCACCCTTGCCGAACTCGGTGCGGGACTCAGCCAGCAGCCTGGTCTCAGGCATCGGGTAACTCCTCGGGTTGGAACGTGCGTATGTCTGTCGTGTCGCGTGGCGAGGAGGACCGAGCCGCCGCGCCCGAGCGCAGCACATGCTGCGACTGTCACACGCAGACCACGTCGATCACGGAGCGGCCAAGCCGCCGGGCTCCCTCGCCGAGGCAACCTGCCGATCTTATCCAACGGCTTGTGGGCGAAGCGAATCGAGTGCTCAGGCGTTGCCGTCGAAAAGGCTTGTGACGGAGCCGTCCTCGAAGACCTCGCGGATCGCGCGGCTGATCAGCGGCGCGATGGAGAGCACCTGGAGCTTGTCGAAGTGCCGGTCGGCCGCGATCGGCAGGGTGTTGGTCACCACGATCTCGGCGGCCGGGCAGTTCTTGAGCCGGTCCACTGCGGGGTCGGACAGGATCGCGTGCGTCGCGGCGATGACGACACCGGCCGCGCCGTCGTTCATGATCGCTTCGGCCGCCTTCACGATCGTGCCGCCGGTGTCGATCATGTCGTCGACCAGGACGCAGATGCGTCCCTTGACCTCGCCGACGACGCGGTTGGCGACCGACTCGTTGCGCTTGTTGATGTCGCGGGTCTTGTGGATGAACGCCAGCGGCGCACCGCCGAGCCGGGCTGACCACTGCTCGGCGACCTTGATGCGGCCGGCGTCCGGCGACACGATCGCTAGCTCCTGGGTGCCGTACTTCCCCCGGACGTAGTCGGCGAGGATCGGCAGCGCCATCAGGTGGTCGACCGGCCCGTCGAAGAAGCCCTGGATCTGCGCGGTGTGCAGGTCGACCGCGATCAGCCGGTCGGCACCCGCGGTCTTGAAGAGGTCGGCCATCAGTCGCGCCGAGATCGGCTCGCGGCCACGGTGCTTCTTGTCCTGCCGCGCGTAGCCGTAGAACGGCATGACCACGGTGATCCGCTTGGCCGAGGCACGCTTCAGCGCGTCGACCATGATCAGGTGCTCCATGATCCACTCGTTGACCGGCGCCGTGTGGCTCTGGATGACGAAGGCGTCGGAGCCACGGACCGACTCCTGGAAGCGGACATAGATCTCGCTGTTCGCGAAGTCGTACGCCGTGGTGGGGGTGAGCGAGATCCCGAGTAGCTCGACCACTTCCTCCGCGAGCTCGGTGTGGGCGCGGCCGCTGAAGACCATGAGGTTCTTCTCGGTGGTCCGCTTGATGCTGCTCAACGCCGCTCCCTCATCGCTCTCGCGGTGGCCGTCCGCCGAGGCACCGGTCCCGGTCGGGCGGGTGCCCGACCCGGTCGGGCGGGTGCCCGGCCGCTAGGTCGATTGTTGCTCAGCCTGCCCGTCATCGGCAGGGTGGCTCGCGGCGCGGGACGCTCCGTCGTCCGTCCCGGACTCCGACTCGGCTGCGGCATCCGCCCCCGGAGAGCCCGGCCGACGACGTGCCACCCACCCCTCGACGTTGCGCTGCGGCCCCGCCGAGACGGCCAGGGCTCCGGGCGGCACGTCCTCGCGGACGACCGTCCCGCCTCCGGTCACCGCGCCGTCCCCGACCTCGACCGGAGCGATGAACGTGTTGTTCGACCCGGTCCGGGCATGGCGCCCGACGGTCGTGCGGTGCTTCGCGACGCCGTCGTAGTTTGCGAAGATCGTGCCGGCTCCGATGTTCGTGCCCTCGCCGATCTCGGCGTCACCGACATACGACAGGTGCGGCACCTTGGCTCCGCGGCCGAGCGTGGCGTTCTTGGTCTCCACGAACGCGCCGACCTTGCCGCCTGCGCCGACGACGGTGCCGGGTCGCAGGTACGAGAACGGCCCGACGTTCGCCTCCTCGGCGATCACCGCGAGCTCGGCGTGCGCCCGCACGACCTTCGCGCCCCGGCCGACCTCGACATCCTTGAGAGTGCTGTCGGGGCCGACGACGGCATCGGCGGCGACGGTGGTGGCCCCGAGCAGCTGCACACCGGGCAGCAGCGTGGAGTCGGCCTCGAGCGTGACGGTGACGTCGATCCACGTCGTCGTCGGATCGACGACGGTGACCCCGTCGCGCATCCAGCGGTCCAGTGTGCGGCGGTTGAGATGCGCCGCGAGCGTCGCGAGCTGCACGCGGTCGTTGGCCCCCTCGGTCTGCAGCACGTCGTCGACCGCGAAGGCAGCCACGTCCGCGTCCTCTGCGCGGGCGAGCGCGACCACGTCGGTGAGGTAGTACTCCCCCTTCGCGTTGTCGTTCGACAGCCGGGGCAGCGCGCGGCTCAGGAATGCGGCGTCGAACGCGTAGATGCTGGCGTTGATCTCGCGGATGGCCGCGACCTCGGGTTCGGCGTCCTTCTCCTCGACGATCGCCTCGACGCTCCCGTCGGTTCCGCGCACCACGCGCCCGTAGCCGAACGGGTTCTCGACCTCGCCGGTCAGCACCGTCACGGCCGGCGCGGCCTGCGAGTGGTGCTCGAGCAACCGCTCGAGAGTGGCGCCTTCGAGAAGAGGAGTGTCACCCGTGGTGACCAGGACGGTGCCGGTCACCTCACCGTCGGCGTCCTGGACTGCTTCCAGCGCGACCCGGACCGCGTGACCGGTGCCCTCCTGCGTCTCCTGCACCGCGAGCAGCGCGTCGGGAACCTGCTCGAGGACGTGGCCGCCGACCTGGTCACGACCGTGCCCGACCACGGTGACGACGCGACGCGGGGCGACCGCGCCGACGGCGGTGAGCACGTGGCCGATCATCGTGCGGCCACCGAGGGTGTGCAGGACCTTGGGCGTCTTCGAGCGCATCCGCGTCCCGCTGCCCGCGGCCAGGATGATGACGACGGGGCCTGGTTCAGTCATTTCCCACTCCTGGACGTTGCCCTGGTTGACTCCGCCCGCCTCGCTTCGCTCGTCGGCTTCTGCCCTCGCTTGGCAGCTCCCCGGGTGTTCCTCGCTTCGCTCGTCAACCCGGGTTCGCTTCCTCGGCAGAACCCTCGAGCTTCGCTCGGGGTTCTGCTCTCGGAAGCTCCCCGGGTAGGAGTCGAACCTACGTCGCTTGTCCGCATTCAAAGTGCGGCGGGCCCTGCCGACAGACCAACCGGGGACAG
>C688J35102_120989845_pt1 | contig 14516 bp, 9 predicted proteins | sample HopSoiMetagenom2_FD_35102 | JGI IMG/M metagenome (IMG submission 35102)
CCGAGCGACACCGCCGCGACCCGTGCGGTGATGCTGCACTCGAACAACCTGAAGACGCCGGAAGTGTTCATGGTCACGAAGGCCGAGTCGTCGACGCCGTTCGTCACGACCGCCATCAAGCCGGGCGCGAACAAGGGCGATTACGAAGTGACGCTCCAGATCGCGAAGGACGCGAAGCCGGGCGATGTCGACGGTACGGTCAAGATCTTCACCAGCGACAAGGTGAACCCGGTCGTCACCGTTCCGGTCAAGGCGACGGTCAAGGGCGCGGCAGCAGCCGTTCCGGCCAAAGCCTCGAAGTAACTCTCAGCACAACGACTTGCAAGGGCGGCTTCGGCCGCCCTTTTTGTTTGTCAGCGAACGATCGAGACGCCGGTGCCGTCGCCGAGCGGGAGGATGGACGTGATGAGGCGCGGATCGCCGCGCTCAGGTGCTCGCGAGAATGATGGTCATAGCCCGATCGTGGCAGGTTACGCGTCCGGCCTGATCGTAAAAGACGAGATCCGACTCGCCCCAAGTTGGTTGATACACGTCGACGGTGGCAGCTCCGTCTAACGGCACCTGCGCCCGCTGGTTCGACGGACGACGGAGGACCGACGAGCCGATGAACGGTCTCTGGTGACAATGTGCGCGTGCACGCGAGTGAAGCGTTGCTGCCGTCGGTCTTCCGCTACCGGAGTGCGCGGGTAACCGCAACCCAGACGACGAGAAGGACGACGGCACAACCGATGACACCCGTTCTGGCGCGCATGCGAATCACCACTCGTTGGACCCGTCGCAACTTCTCGGAAAGGAGGTCAGCCTGCCTCGCAATTCATGGCGTGACGTCCTTGTGTTGGAGCATCGACACGAGCGTGTACACCAACAAAACGTGCACGAGCATGACATAGGGCCATAGATGGAACGGGTTCCAGCCGAAGTACAGCGCACGCAGCGGTGGCACGTAGGACTGGATCGCCGCGGCGAACCGATGCGCGGCGTTATCCGGTAATACCGTCAGTACGAATCTCGGATGAACCAAGCATAAGTACATCACGCTGAGGCAGAGAACGCAGATCGCCAATGGCAGATAGCGAAGACGGCTGCGAGTCGTCGCGGCGACGCAAAGTGCGTATAGCGCCACCGCGACGATCCACGTTGTAACGCCAATCCCGCTTAGCGCCGGTTGGCCGTGATAATACCGGGTCAGATCGATGGGAACGGCGGCGACAAACCGAACCGGATCGAACCCCCGTTGCGTGAGCCAGTACAGCACGACATAAAGCACCATCGTGGCGGCGATAATGAGAAGCGGCTGTCGAAGGTGCCGCATCAGTGCGGTCCTCCGCACGCGTAGGCCACTTCTTCCGCGCGTCTTCTATTTTGCATTTCTGTGGGGTCATCATCACGCACATCCGCGCCGATACCGCACATGTGGGCCATTTCATGTGCCAGCGTATTATCTAAGCTCCCGCAGAGCGACGATCCTGCCGCTGGCTGGAGGTAGAGCGCGTGCGTGTAGTCTGATACCGAGTTGCACGGTCCAGCGCAGCCACCGCAACTGCCCTTCTCATCGATGCATCGGATTGGTAGCCCGTCATCGTCCATGCACCGATCCCGGAAGCAGCCGAAGAGGTGATACTTCTCGAGCACTTGTTTGCACGCCGTATTCACCCGGCTGTTCTTGCAGATTGCGGTCAGGCTGTTTCGCGATCGGTTCGCGATATCGGGCGTGCAATTCGTGCACGGCACCTTCCGCGGCTCCGGGGGCACCGGTCGCCGCGTCCGTGGTGCTTGCGCGGCGAGTCCGAACGGATCGGTGAACCCAACGGGCCGATTCTCGACGTAGCGGTATGGGTGAAGGTCTCCCGACACGCTACCGATCGGGTCTTCGCTTAAGAAGCGGCCATGCGACGATTGATACCAGCGCGCACGGTAGTAGAGAAGGCCAGTGACGTCGTTCTCACGCGCAGTGTACCCGAAGAGGCCCGTCGTGCTTGGCGCACGGTATGTAACGCCGCCCCACGCGTCATACGTGGCCCAGGCGTCGACCGAGGCGGAAGCGTCTGTCGTCGCGACGATGGAGCCGAGGCCGTCGACGGCGTAATAGCGCGCGACGCCATTCTCGACCATCGCGAGCGGCTCATCGATACTGGGCGTGAACAGGTAGTCGCGCACGGTACTATCGACGCGTTCACCAATGGTATTCATGCCGAGCGAGATGTACGTCGTCAACTGGCCGCCCCAATTGGTACTCGTCCGGCGACCGAGATAGTCGTACGTGTACGTGAGTAGCGATCCCCAATTCGACGTAATGAGATGATTCGCGTAGTCCCAGGTGTAGAGCGCTTGCCCCACGCGACCGGTCATGTTGCCATTCGCGTCATACGTAAAGGCGGCACCGCCGTCGCTCCGCAGACGGGTGCCGTTCTGCGGATTCGTGCCGTTCTTGTAGAATGTCCATGGATATTGTGCGAACACGCGGTTGCCGATCGCGTCATACTGATACGTCCGGATGGCACCGTTCTCCGTTGTGCGCGTGAGCTGATAGTTCGCATCGTACTCGTACCGCGTCAGCGAGTTACCGGTCGCCGGTCCGGACGTCGTCATGCTCGTCCGTTGCCCGAGGAGCGTGGCTCCACCGGAAGCGTCGTAGTCGTAGCCGTACTGGAATGTGGCGACGTTGTCGAAACCGGCACGATTCGCGAGCGTCGTCAGGCGTCCTTGGTCATCGTATGTGAATTCGCGTGTCTGCCCATTGGGGTATGTGATCTTGCTGTACTGCCCGAGCGCGTTGTACTCAATGCCGAACGACCCTGATATGGCGCTCCACGTAATCGACGTGACGCGCTGATTTGTGTCGAGACCATACGTCACGGTGCGCGTGGGCCCGCTCTGCCCCGGCAGCGGCGCCACGGTGTACCCGCTCCCGCCTGAGGGAAAGCCGGTCGTGTTCTCGTACGTGATCTTGTAGCCGTTCTCTGATTCCGACGCGAGACGCCAGAAGGGGTCGTACGTGTATACCACGCCCGTGCGTTGCGTGAGCGGCCCGGAGGTCACAGTCGTGAGCAAGTCGCCGTCGTACGTAAACTGCGTATACCCGACTGTCGTCGAACCGTTGACGTACGTGATGCTTCCGGTGCGTCCGAGACTGTCGTACGCGTATGTCGTGACGATTCCGCGCCGGTCCGTTGAGGAGATGACCGTGCCATCCCACGCGACCTGATACGACTCTGTTGCTCCATCAGGGAACGTCTTCCCCACGAGATTTCTGTTTGCGTCGTAGGTGTAACTCGTCACGTTGGCATTCGCGTCCGTGACGCTCTTGAGGAGGTTGTACTGGTAGCCGTACTGCGTCGCGTTTCCGAGCGCGTCCACGATACGGGTGAGGTTTTGAAGCGCGTCATAGCCATACTTCCTGACATGGCCGTTCGGGTCCGCGATGGTCACGTAGATGAGCCCATTCTCCAACGTGTCGCCGTACGCGTACGTCGTCACAAACGGCAGCGCTGGCGTGGACGATGGTCGGGGGAGCGTCACGCTCACGATCCGGTCGAGCGCGTCATATGCGTACGATTTCGTGTGGCCTGCAGCGTCCGTGGCCGTGGTGATCCGGCCATTCGCGTCATAGCCGTACGTCATGGTTTGGCCGGCGATGGTCGCGCTCGTGACGTTACCCGCCGCGTCGTACGTATAGCTCGACACGCGGCCGAGGTTGTCCGCGACCGAGACGATATGTCCCTTCGCGTCGTAGAGGTACGTCGCCATCGTTTCCGTAGCCGTCCGGCTCATGTTGTAGCGCTTCACGCGCTTCAGTGCGCCGGGCGCGGTTTCTGTTGGCAGGTTGTATTCGTAGAGCCACACGGAAAACGTCGTGAGTGCATTGCCCTCCGGTCCGGTTGGCAAGATCGCGGAGATCTGATCGGGATAGTTCGTGTCGTACGTGTAGTTCCAGTACCCGAGCATCGTGCAGCACATATGGCTTGCGTCACTCGGCACGTAGCGCGTGAGCTTCGACATGTTTCCGCGGCTGTTGTACTCGTACCACGTCGTCCAGAAGTTCGTGCCGTCGACGCGGGACGTGATGTTCCCTTCGCTGTCATACCCCGCATGATCGGTGATCAGGCCACCCGGCGCGTACGAGTGCGCTACGGTCCCGAGGGAATTCTGTTTGTAGGTGTAGCCGCCAGCGTATGTATAGGTGTATTTCTCCCCCGTGGACGTTGTCGGGTTTGCGTCGTTGACGTCACCGTCCGTGTAGCTCGCGAGCTTCCCATCGGATCGCCAGGTGAGGCGGCTTATGATGCGGTTCCAGCGGTCGGCGATCGTGGCGAGCACCGGTCCGTATCTCCCCGCAGTGTACGCATACTTCGTCGACTGATCCCCGGATGTAGTGACGGGATCGCGGACGCCCGTGAGCGTGCCGTCCGCGTCGTAGGAATACACAACATGACGCGCCGGAGAGAACGAATCGCTGATGTCCGCGATGCGTCCCTGCGTATTCCACGACACCGTGAGCGAGCGGCCGGAGCCGCTCACATCGGACACGGTTTGGATGCGACCATTCGCGGTATACGTGAATGCGAGTGCATTCCCGAAGTCGTCCGTGAGGCGCGAGAGCGTGCCGTCGACCGCAAATGAATAGATGGATCGGGATCGCTGGAGTGTTAAGGTAAACGTGCCGTCCGCATTGCGGATAAGCGCATCGCGCCGACCGGCAGGCGCCGCGAACGTTCCATCGCCGTTGTTCGAAAACCGATACCGCGCGCCATCCGGCATAACGACGTCCGCTTCGTACTGGTAGGTATTCGGGGCGTAGAGGTAGGTGGCGTAAAACAAGTGCGGCGTGAGACTCGATGTCCAGCCGATTCCCATCGGACCATCGACCGTGCCACTTGAGTCGTAGTGCCGCGCCGCGAGGAGCGGAAAGCCGTTCGTCGGAAGCATCAAATCGACAGCATCCGTGACGTAGATACCCGAATCCACGTAGCACGGAGATGCCGTGCAGTTGTTCGGGCAGTCCTGCTTTTGGCACAAAGCCGGCCGTGGTTCCGACGGCGGGTCGTTCGGCATTGCCTTAGGTGGCGCACAGAACGCTTGACCGAGGGCAGACGACGTACCAAGCACCATCACGACAAGGAGAAGCAGTCGCGCCAGGGTTCGAGGCGCGCGCCACGTTGCATAGAGCACCATCATGATGTCCGTTGCCTCTTTGTTTTTTCTCAGTATCGAACAATGACGACGGGCGTGATCACGGCCGTGCCGCCGATCGCGTCCGTCGCAGTGAGCGTGACGTCGTAGACGCCGGGCGCGACGAATGCACCGTTGTCGGCCCGGCCGTCCCATACGACCGCTTGGGACCCCGCGGATGCCGGCGTGGTCGTAATCGTGCGAAGAACCGAGCCACCGCTCCGGTTCCGGTACTGCGCTTTGAGCGATGCATTCCAGCTCGCATTCGCCGTCGTGACCGTGACGCGGATCTCCTGCCCGGTGAGTGGCAGCGGTGACGACCCCGGATTGAAGAGAATCGGCGTGATCGTGAGGTCCGAGAGCCGTGGCGCCATGCCATAGGCGAAGACGACGTTCTTCGGCCAGATATCGCCGCGGCGGAAGGTGATGAGCCGCGGCGCATGCGAGATGTCGGCACCCGTGAGACTCGTCCCGTACCAGACGACTTCGTGCGGTCCGGGCGCTTGGTACTCCTGCCAGACGCACTCCGTCGCCGGCGCGCACGTGAGCGGCGTTTCCGCGACCGAGGTGGCCTTCACTTGGACGAGCGCGGCGACGCTGCCCGTGCAGCCCCATTGTCCGGTGGCGCCGGGTGTCCATGCGTCCTGCACCGTGCTTGCGCCACCATCGACCGCCACGCAGTACACGATGTGGAGCGGCTTATTCAGGAACGGGTCCCACGTGATCCCGCTGTCGTCGCACGCGGCGAGGCGCCCGTCGTCACGCCTACACTTCGGGTAGGTCGCGTTGACGCCGAGCGACGGCCGAGAGAGGCCGCTTTCGTCCCACGACATCGAGCTCGACCCGTCCGTCGCAGTGGCGACGACGCTGTACGGACCATCCGCGACGTACACGCCCTGATCGTTCTTGCCGTCCCAGACATCGCTGTACGTTCCGGCAGCGCGGCTCCCGTTCCAGAGCATCCGGACAACGGTGCCGGCGGCGTTCTTCAGCATGACGACTTCGGTGAGCGTAAAAGGGACGCTCGATGTGTACGTGGCGGTCTGCCCAGCGCTACGATCGATCTGCATCGCGTTTTGCGTGAGGCTGAACTCCGCGAGCGTCACGGTGATCGCCGTACTCGCGGAATTGCCCGCAAGATCCGTCCCGGTGAGCGTGAGCGTGTACGCGCCGTTCGGCAGCGTACCGGTGTGCCAGATGGCGGAGGGTGGCGCTGAAACAGCGCCCGACGAGATGGTGACGGCTCCCTGGCCGTTCCCCGTCTGCACGAGGGTCCAGCTCGCGAGGTGCGCCTCGGTGACCGTGAAAGAGACGGTGACATCCCGAGAGCCATTCGAGCGCACGTTCGAGACGATTTGATTGTTTGTGGGTGCCGTGATGGCGACCGAAGGCAACGCGGTGTCGACGGTGACGGGCGTGCTGCCGAGTTGCTGGCCGTTGCTCTCGTTGACCACATCGACGGTGTAGTCGCCGTCCGCGACGAGAGCGCCGTTCCCATCACGTCCGTCCCACAAGAGCGCGATGCAGCTGCCGGTCGCAGACCATGTCCGAACGACGGTGCCGCCAGACGTGCGCACGTTCACCCGCCATGGGGTATCGCCGGTCGTGATGCGGAGACTGATCGCCGTCGCGTCTTTCTGCCCGTCACCATTCGGGCTGATGTAGCGCTCACTGACCGTCAGCGTCGTGACGGTGATCGGACAGGTAATGGTCGCGGTGAATGCGCCCGTCGTCTGATTTGCGCGCGCATCCGTCGCCGTGCAGAGGACGGTCGTCGTCCCGAACGCAAACGTCGATCCGGATGCAGGGTCGCAAATCGGCGTGATCGCGCCGTCGATCGCGTCGTTCGCCGTTGCCGTGAACGTCACCACCGGATTCGCCGTCGTGATGGGCGCAGGAACGGTGAGCGTCGGCGGGACCGTGTCCATGACGACGACGAGGAACGTGCCCACCGCTGATCCCGCCGTGCACTGCACGGTTGTCGTGTCGAGCGGAAATTGGCTGCCCGATGCATGGTCACAGGACACCGCCGCGGTCGATCCATCCGGGTTCGCCGCGCTCGCGGTGTACGTGACGATCGCGCCTGCGGGACTCGTTGCTTCCGCGATCACGACCTCCGGGAGCGCGAAAAGTGGGGCCGTACTGACTGGCCGGTTCATGATCGCGAGCGATCCCGTCCCGATCTGCCGCGTTGTCCCGCCGAGGTCGTGCGCGAACGCGGTGATTGTGTAGGTACCAGTCATACTGAAGATCGGCGTGGGCACGAACACCTCGAGGAGCGTATCGCTCGTCGTGTTTGCATCGATCGTGAAGTTCCCCGCTGGCCCGTTGAACACGACTGTCGTTGCGACGGAGGTGTCGGTGCCGGCGAGTCCCGAACCGTTGATGCTCACGAACTCCTCGGCGCTGCCGACGTAGAGCGACTGCGGCGTCACAGAGGTGATGGCATCCGCACACATGAGCGACGGCCAGAACGCGCACGTGAAAAGAACCGGGAGGAACGAACGCAGGCGCATGGTGCTCAATCCATCCCTTTGCTCGCGGGAGGTGCGATGCGGACCCGCGCCACGGCCACCGCAACCGGGCCGTAATCGCTCCGCCAGTTCACGGCGATGCGATGGTCGCCCTCGTCCGGAAGACGCACACTGAGCGGCATGGATGTATGTGCCGCGTCGCGTGTCTCGACGAGCTGCGCGTCGATGAAGACGAACACCTTCCCCGGTTCCGCGCCGAACGCCTGCGCGGTTGCCCCCTCGGTCCGGAGGCGGAGATCGACCTCCCGTCCCGGAACAAGCCAGATGCCATCGGGCGACCGCCGGTCCGCGGTCGGAACCACCGTCAGGCGCGGCGCGACATCGTGGAAGACGTCGAGACCAGCGTGGTGTGTCGAGGCCGCGCCTTGCGGCAGCAGCGATTTCCCGGTCCGGTGTCCCGCGTACTCGAGAAACGAGACCTTCGGATTTCCGAACGTAATGACGCTCTGTTCCGGAAGCGGCGTCGCGGCGATCGCGACGGCGAAGCCCGGAAGATCCGGCACGTAGACCGAGCCGCTCGCATCGAAGCCGTTCCAGTGCTCGGCGACGAACCCGGCACCGCGCGGCTCACGATCGACGATCGTCTTCAGGACCGGCCCCGCACCATTTGTCCCTCCCGACCCGGTTGCGAGGGTGCCCGCTTGCACGTGGACGCGCGAAGGGCTGGCGAGCTTGTACCGTAGGGTCGCCGTGACACGCGAGAACGCGAGCGGCTCGATCGTCGTCATCGGCGCGTGCGTGGAGGCGGGAAAGAACTCGTCGGCGTTGCCGTTTGCCGTCACCCGGAATGACCACGCCTCGTCCGGAACGATCGCGCCGCGATCGTCGCGGCCATCCCACACCATGCTGTTCTCCCCACGGACGCCCTCCGCGTTTGCGAGGGCGCGGATCACGTAGCCATCGCGATCGAGGACTTGCACGTCAATCCGCGCAGGCTGGGCCAGAGAAACACGAACCGCGACCGTTTCGCCGGTTGCAGGATTCATCGAACTCTGGCTCACCGCGACTGCTCGGAGCAGCCTTTCGCGAGCCCGCGCATTCGGGGCGGAAAGGACTGTTGATGCGACTAAGATCTGTATGACGAATCCGGCGGCGACGACAGGATGGATGGATCGTTTCACGCGTGTCCTTCCTCGTTAGACACCGGCAGTCCGGGAGCGAAGAACCGCGGTGGATGGTGGAGGGCTGGCGTTGAGCGTCGCAGTCGTCTGGTTTTTAGCCGTGGAGTATCGAGAGAGAGAAGGTACAGGCCCCCGCGACTTACAGATCCAAGTTCCCGCTCGGTAGCCGCCAACGCTCGACGGGAACTCTCGGAGCGTCGGCCGCTGATATCAACGCGACAAGGGGATCTCAACGCCAGCCCCCACTCGCGGCAGTACTTCCTGCAACTCCGCCTCGGGGAGGAGATGCCGACCGAGCGCGCGGTCGAGGCAATCACGGAGGCGTGCGGCGCAGAGAGCGGCACGTCAGTCACGCGCGAAGAACTGTTCGAGCGCGCAGACCTTCTCGGTGGGAAGACGACGAAGCTGAGTGCCGCGCATGCGCCGGACCTCGCGGTGCTCGATGATCTCTTCGAGGAAGTGACGCCGGACACGTGGGCCGAGATCGTGCTCGCAACCGGCATCCGATCCGAGACGGCAGTACGGCAGCTGCTCGTTACCGGTCAAAAGGCGATCGATCATCTCCCGGCTGCGGCCGCCGAAGTGTTCCGGGCAACGATGCTCATGGCCTCAGACTTACACGAGAGTCCGCGAGAGTTAGTAGCGTCGCTCTCCGCGCAGGCGCTGAAAGGGCGGGCGAATGCGTTCCGGCATCTCGGCCGGTATGACGACGCGCTCGCGGATCTTGCGCTCGCCGGACGGCTGTTTGCTGAGGCAACGTACTGCGATGCGGACGCAGGACAGGTGGAGCTGACGCGTGCGGGCATCCTCTTCAAGCGCGAACGGTGGACGGAGGCGCTAGCGGCCGCACGCGCCGCGCGTGAGCGGTTCCGGACGGTACACGACCGCAAACGCGCCGCGCATGCCGACATCATTGAGGCTTGCGTGCTCTTCGAGCACGGTGATACCGCTGCTGCGCAGTCTTCGTTTCATCGCCTTCGCGCAACGCTCCGCACCCTGCGCGATTACGAGGCGCTCGCGCGCGTATGGGTGAACGTCGCCGTCTGCGCAATCCGCCTCGGCGATGAGCCCGGAGCGCGCTATTGGCTGAACCGTGCGAGTGCCGCATTCCGCGAGCGTGGCAACACGACTGAGTTCCTACGCGCGCGCTGGAGCATGGGCACATTCCTCGCCACGTTCCGAAGGAAGGAACATGGGCTGAACCTCCTCCGCCGTGTCGAGGCCTCTTTCCACGCTCTCGGCATGGGCGCAGACAGCGCGTGCGTCGGGCTTGATGTCCTCGAGCTCCTCATCGACATCGAGGCGCCCCGGTCGGATCTCGGCTCCCAGGCACGGAAGATCGCGGCGGCGTTCACGGCTGCGGGGATGGCGGTGAGCATGGCAACCGCACTCGATCACCTCCGCCGCATTCACCGGAGTTCCACGCCGCGTTCAGTTTTGGCGGAAGTCCGCGTGGCACTCCGCGCCGCCGAGGAAGCATGCCGCACCGAGGCGACCTCCGTTGCGCAGGATCTCTGATGCACGTGATCTCTGGCAACGAAGGCCGACACGACGAGGGACACGGGTTCTATCCGTTCGGGATGGACAGGCGGCTCGCAAGAATGACGAGATCGATTAGCAGATCGAACACAGACGCTCCTCCTTCCGCGCTCCGGCGGAGCCGGCAGACAGTCGTTGGAGCGCGCTCTCGCTACGCGGAGAGGACCCGCGAGAGCGAAGAGTGTTATCAGCGGGCTCGATATACTTCCGCCGTTGCCGAGCCCATGACGGATGACCTCGCAATCGGCGTTCGTGAGCGCGTCGCGGCCGCGTACGAGGGCTACTACGGCCTCCTGCAATACATCGCCGTTCGTCGCTACAAGATCCCGAAATCGGAGATCCGGCCGCTCATTCACGACGTGTTCGTTGCGTTCATGCGCCACGCGTCCCTCATCGGCGACGACCGGCGGTGGCTCACCACGGCGATCACAAACGCCTGTCTGAACTACTGGCGGGATGCGAAGCCCGCCACAACCCTTCCAGACGATCTCCTCGACCGGCGGAGAGTCGTCGACGCAGCGCTCGCGCGGCACGACGTTACGCGGGTATTCACGCGTTTGTCAGCGGAGTGTCAGCGCGTCTTGCGGTTGCACTACGTCGACGGACTCGATGGTCCAGAAATCGGGCAGCGGCTCTCCATTAAGCCGGGCTCTGTGCGCGTAAAAATTCACCGCTGCCTCGAGCGCGCCCGACGCATTCTCGCGGAGCTCTTGTGACGCCGCACATCGATCGCGCAAGCCTGCTCGCGTACATCGACGGCGACACGAGCGTCGACCGGCTTGCCATCGCGTCCCATCTTGCCGAGTGCGCCGAGTGTCGGCGCGCGCTCGCCGAGGCGCAGTGGCTAACCTTGCTGCTGCGCGATGTGGTACTCCACGATCTTGCGCATGGCGATCCCGATCCAGGCCGGGACTTGGGATGGAGGGATATCCTTGCCGAGCAGCGTCGTCTACGAGACGAAGAGGTTCGGGCCAACACCGTCTACGCCGACCTGCGGCGGGTGCCGGTCGAAGCATGGAAGGCGGAAATCGCGCAGCGGTCGCACGACAAGACGGAGGGCCTGGTGCGGCGCATCATTCAAGCCGTGGAGATCGAGCTCAATCGCCTTCCGGAACGCGCGCTCCACATGCTTGACGCCGCTGAAGAGATCACGAATGGGCTACATGACACGGTCGCCCGTCGCTGCCTAGGCGACTGTTGGAAGCACCGGGCGAACGCTCTCCGGCATCTTGGGCGATATCCCGAATCACTCGATGCCGCTGAACTCGCGGAGACCCTCTACCGCTCCGTCCAACTGGACGACTTCGATGTCGGCCAGGCACTCTTCACGCGCGCGGGAACCCTCTTCAAAATGACGCGCTACGACAGTGCGCGCGCGGTGTTGCGCGAAGCGACGGAGGTACTTCGTTCCTTCGGCGCTTCGATGCCGCTCGCGAAGACCCTCATCCTCGATGGCGTGATCCGCTGTGAGCAGGGCGATATCGCCGGCGCCGAGACTGTCTTCCTTGAACTCGTCCCCATGCTTGAGAAGTTCGAGGACGAGATGGAGCTCGCGCGCGTACGTACGAATCTCGCGGAATGTACGCTCCGTCTCGGACGCCCAGTCGACGCGTTGCCGCAGGCCGAGGCTGCGGTCGCAGGGTTCGCTCGCCTCGCGATGGATGCGGAGGAGATCCGCGCGCGTTGGACGGTGGCCGTGATCCATCTCGCGCTCGGGGATGGCGACGTAGCGCTCGACGGCCTCTACGACGCGGCCGCAGCCTTTGAAGGACGCGGCATGCTCGGGGATGCCGCGTTTGTGAAACTCGATATCACGGAAGAACTGCTGCGCCGTAAGGAGTGGAGCGAAGCGGCGACGAACGCTCGCGAACTCGCGGTGCTCTTTACGAAGGCCGGCGTGACGATCGCGAGCGTGCTTGCGCTTGCGTACCTTGCCGAAGCGGTCGAGGGAGAGCGCGCAATGCCTGAACTCGTCCAGTACGTCCGTTCGTACGTAACGGCAGATGATCCCGATCGACGATTCGAGCCACCAGCAGATGGACCCCGCTGACACACACCGCTCCGCGTAGAATCGGTTTGGTCCAAAACGACAGCCGCGCCGCAGATCAATGTGCTGCTCATCGAAGATCATCGCATCGTTAATGGCGCAGGTATTGGCGCTCGTCGTGATGGAAAACTCGCTTGCAACCCACGAAAAATCGATGATCTCGGAAGATCGCTCGCTTGCAACCCAAGATAAATCAGTGGCCACCGAAGATTGCTCGCTTGCGATCCAGGAAAAATCGCTTCCAAACGAAGAAAAAAAGCTTCGTCTGCAAGTGATTATTCTTGCAAACGAAGCGTGCACGCTTGCGACGCAAGTGATTTTTCTTCAGTTGCTGGCGTGCAAGGTTGGCCGGCACGACCTCACGATGCGATCTTCACGTCTTTGCCCAGCGCCTCGATCTCGCCCGCGATTCGCTCCAGACCGCGCAGCAGGAGGAGTGGATCGACGTCGGCGGAGAGCTTGTGTCCCTCCGGTAGCGCCGGCGCGGCACGGCGACTGACTTCTACCGCCATCCGCGTATCCAAGGCCAGCTGGATCGCGCCGTTGAGCGCGTTCGTCAGCTGGAGCACGTTCTCCATCGCGGCGAAGAACAGCTTCTCGGGCTCGGGGACGATGTCGACCCGGAACTCCGTCGTGTCCAGCAGACTCAGCACCGTCAGCGGCAGGTGCGCCACGATCCTGCGCAACGTGTCGACGGTGATGTTTTCCCCTCGCTCGGCGCGGACGACCTGATTTCTCGGGATGCCCGCCAAGTTGGCCAGTGCCTGCTGGCTCAGTCCCGCCTTCTCCCGAGCTTTGCGTAGCTCGTCGTGGAGTAGTCCCATTAGTCCTATAAATGTAGCTCCAGAATCGCTACTTGACAAGTATATCTGCCTGTACTATAAATAGTACTGTGCTGGCACATAGATGTATTGATCACCCCGCTTGAGGCAAAAATTTGAAAGGAGCAATGAAAGTTATGACCAACATACCTGATACCCCAGGCCCGGCGAAGGAGCCGGCCAACAAGTTCACACCAGACGCGCAGGAGCGGATGACCCGTCTGCGCACGATGGCCGCGGAGTTCCCGGACGAAGCCGACCCGAAGCCGCTCACGCTGGCGGAGATCCGGCTCGCCCGCGGCACCTCGGCGAGCGCATTGGAGAACGCGGCCATCCTCATCGAGGCTGCACCAGCAGTCGGGAATGCCGTGGCGGCGGACGCGGTGCAACTGCGCGACGCCATTGCCTTCGAGCTGGCGTATGGCGGCGTGCGCGACGAGGCTCACGTGCTCGCACGCCGCATCGATTTGGCCATCATGCGGCGTAAGCTGAAGGCGACCAAGGCAGCTCGCGGGCTGTATCGCGTCGCCAAGGGCTTCATCACGGTCGACGCCGGAGACTCCGTCCGGCCGCACGTGACGGAGATGAAGCAGGCACTCCGAGGTCGCCGCCGGAAGAAGCCGGCTGCCGTCGCTGCACCCGTCGCCGCCAAACAATGAGCACATCACACCCACCCGACCCACTCTCCCCGCTGCAGCGGGGAGAGTGACACTCAGACGCGAGCGGATTGCGATCAGCGGGATTCGACGGCTTCGCGCAGCTTTTCGGCCTGGAAGTGCGCGTTCAGCGGCTCGACGACGACATCGAGGTTGCCGTTCATCACGTCCGGCAGGTTGTGCACCGTGAGGCCGATACGGTGGTCGGTCACGCGATCCTGCGGAAAGTTGTACGTGCGGATCTTCTCGGAGCGGTCGCCGCTGCCGATCATGCCTTTACGCGTCGCAGAGAGCTCAGCCTCGCGCTTCTGCCGCTCGATGTCGTAGAGACGTGCCTTGAGCACTTTGAGCGCTTTCGCGCGATTCTTGATCTGCGACTTCTCGTCCTGACACGACACCACCACGCCGCTCGGGATGTGCGTCATGCGCACCGCCGAGTAGGTCGTGTTGACCGACTGTCCGCCCGGACCGGACGAGCAGAACGTGTCGATCCGCAAATCCTTCTCGTTGATCTGGATATCGATGTCTTCCACTTCGGGAAGCACCGCGACCGTGATTGCCGAGGTGTGAATGCGCCCCTGCGTCTCGGTCTGCGGCACGCGCTGCACGCGGTGCACGCCCGACTCGAA
>C688J35102_120989843_pt1 | contig 14499 bp, 11 predicted proteins | sample HopSoiMetagenom2_FD_35102 | JGI IMG/M metagenome (IMG submission 35102)
AATTGTGCCTGCTCCAAAGATCAGCAGATAAAGGACCGCCCAGCGCGCTTCGCGAATGGTTGTCAGCACCAGCAGCGCCACCGCCGCTGAACCCGCCAGTCCGTGAACCACGCCAACGAAGAGAGGACGAACAGTGTGAAACAAGCCAAGGCGCGTGGCTGGGCGCTCCACCCATTTCGGCGGAGTGAGGCTCTCCGCATGATGCTCTTTGCCCGACTGATGCGAATGCCAGTGCAAGTGCATTTGGGAACCATGCTCGTGAATGTGAGCATGATCGCCAGTCACCTTGGGATGAGCAGGCGAGAATTTCTCGCTGAGATAACGTATTGCTCCCGTGAGGTTCAGGACGCCGAGCAGGATCAACATGAGTCCGACGGAGAACTCCATCGTCAGCCCCACGCGGACCGGAATGGCCAGACCAAAAAGGATAATCGCTGTGCCCACAACAATGATGGTCAGGGTATGACCGATGCCCCAGAGAATGCCTATCCAACCGGCTTTTACGATAGAGCGCTCACGGCTAACGATTGTCGACACCGCGATGACGTGGTCAGGGTCGGTAGCGTGGCGCATACCGAGAAGAAAACCGATGGCGAGGATGGCAAGACCGCTGGTCATGGAGTTTCGGGCGCGTCGATTCCTATCGTACCGCACAAGCCAACAATCAGGCTGAGATCAGACTTCTTTTAGGATGCGCATGAGTTCGGCTGCGGCGTGAGGGAGGCGCGCGCCACGACGCGAGACCAGATAAACGTGGCGCGGCATATTGAGCTGCCGCACTTTTACTTCTTTCATCCAACCGTGCTCGATTTCCCATTGCACGCACATGCGCGGCACGATGGCGACGCCCATGCCCATCTGCACGAAGCGTTTGATGCTTTCAATAGTTGGCATTTCAATGGGCATATTGAGAACCGTGCGATTGCGGGCGAACAACTCGATCACGCGCCGCCGGTAAGGAGACTCGACGATATGACCAACGAAGATTTCGCTGCCAAGGTCGGCGACATCGATTTCGCGGCGCTTGGTCAGCGCATGCTTCAGCGGGACCACCAAGGCTAACTCGTCCTTCAGGATTTCGGTGGCCTGCAGCTGCGCTTCTCGCGGCACGAACGAGACCGCGCCTACATCCAGGCGATAATTCAGCACTTCGTGCGGGATATCGCGAGAAAACATACGGTGCACCCGGATCTGCACGCCAGGATGGGCTTCGCGGAATTTAGCTAGCGCCGGCAGCAGCGCGTGTATGGAGCTCTCGTTCACTCCAAGAGACAGTTCGCCTCGTTTCAGGCCTTCGAGTTCAGTCAGTCCCTTCTTAACTTCGTCACGAAGATTAAGAAGGCGCTCGGCGTATTCCTTCAACAGAATGCCCGCATCCGTCAGACGGACCGGACGCGAGCCACGAACAAACAGGGGCTGGCCCAGAGAGTCTTCGAGCTTGCGGATGCCCAGGCTGATCGCCGGCTGAGTGCGATACAAACGTTCGCCCGCGCGCGAGAAGCTGCCTTCCTTCGCTACCATTAGAAAAACTTGTAGTTCGCCGAGATCCACAGAAACTAACCCCAATTAAGGTAATGAGCCCGTCAGTCCGCTGAAAAGCTGCGCGGAAACCCTGGCGATCAGTATAAGCCGAAATTATCAAATCCAGAATAAAGATAAATTTGACTGCGAGCAGTCCTTCTGACCTACTTAGGGTGGGGGAAAATCCATGGACGCAGTACGCATCTTCGACACCACCCTGCGTGACGGCGAACAGTCGCCGGGCTTCTCGATGAACACCGAGGAGAAGATCCGCATGGCGCGGCAGTTGGCAGCGCTGGGCGTGGATATTATCGAAGCAGGGTTTCCGATTTCCTCCCGAGGCGATCTGGAAGCAGTTCAGGCCGTTGCGAAGGAGGTGCGCAACGTGCCCATCGCGGCGCTAGCCCGTGCGAAAAAGCACGACGTGGATGCAGCCATTGAGGCCCTGAAGCCGGCGAAGGAGTCCCGCCTGCACATTTTTCTTGCGACTTCGGATTTGCACCTCAGTGTGAAACTGAAGATGTCGCGCGAACAAGCCTCGGAAGCGATCACTTCGATGATCCGCTATGGCCGACAGCACGTCGCCGAAGTGGAATTTTCGGCCGAGGATGCCGGTCGCACGGATATGGAGTATTTGTGCCAGGTATGTAAGGCCGCCGTCGAGGCTGGCGCGACGATCTTGAATTTGCCTGACACCGTCGGATATGCCGTCCCTGAAGAATATGGCGCGATGTTTACGCGCGTGCGCGAATACCTAGGGGATCCCGCCGGGATCACGCTGAGCGCTCATTGTCACGATGACTTGGGCATGGCGGTGGCGAATTCGCTGGCGGCTGTACGGGCCGGGGTGCGTCAAATTGAATGCACAGTCAACGGTATCGGGGAACGAGCGGGAAATGCTTCGCTGGAGGAAGTCGTCGTAGCTCTGGCGGTCCGCAAGGAAAGCTTCGGAGTTAGCACCAACATCAAGCTCGATCAACTTTTTCCATCAAGCCGTATGCTGACTGAAATTACCGGTGCGCAGGTTGCGCCAAACAAGGCCGTTGTCGGCGCCAATGCCTTCGCGCACGAAGCGGGCATCCATCAGGACGGAATCATTAAGAATCCGTTAACGTACGAGATTATTTCGCCGCAGACCGTTGGCGTGCCTTCGCGTTCGCTCGTGCTGGGCAAGCATTCGGGGCGGAATGCGCTACGTTCGAGTTTGCGCGATCTGGGTTATGAGCCGAGCGATGCGGATCTCGCGGAGTGCTATCGTCGCGTGACTTCGCTGGCTGACAAGTCCAAGCAGATTCGGCAGCGCGATCTGGTGGCCATTGCGCACGAGGTCATGCGGCGCGGCGCTGGGGCGGGCGCCGGTGCCGTGGCGACCGGTGCTACATCCGCCGCCTGATTGCGGCGAAACGCAAAGCCGCGCGTGACACTCGCGTATAAGGAAATGCAAAGTCTCTCGCGCGAAGCTCCGCCGGAACCGCGATTGACGCGAACACCACAAAGCGGCATAAGATTTTTCTGAAGCGTTTTCTAAACGGGGTTGGCGATGAAGAAGACCATTGTCCTGCTGCCAGGGGACGGTATCGGTCCGGAGGTCACGCGCGCAGCGGCAACCGTGCTGCGTGAAGCCGGTCACGAGTTCCACCATCAATTTGATTTCCATGAGTTTCCAGTTGGCGGCGCGGCCATCGACGCCGCTGGATCACCGTTACCCAATGCCACGCTGGACGCTTGCCGCAAAGCTGACGCCGTTTTTCTCGGCGCCGTCGGTGGACCGAAGTGGGATGCGCTGCCCGTGGGCAAACGGCCGGAAAGCGGGCTGTTGGCGCTCCGCCAAGGCATGGGGTTATACGTCAATGTACGCCCAATAAAATTGCTGGAACCGTTGCGCGCAATTTCGCCGCTGAAGCCCGAGCGCCTCGGCGATCTGGACATCGAAATAGTCCGCGAGCTTGCGGGCGGAATGTATTTCGGCGATCGCGGCACCTCCGTCGACAAGGGCGTTGAGCGCGCCTTCGACACCGAGGCGTATTCCACTCCCGAGATCGAGCGCATCACGACGTTTGCGTTTACGCGCGCCGAAAGCCGATCGCGTCGTGTGTGTTCGGTGGATAAGGCCAACGTCCTGGCAAGCTCGCAATTGTGGCGCAGAACCGTCACCTCCATTGGTGAGGCATATCCCGACGTGCGGCTCGAGCACATGTACGTCGACAACGCGGCAATGCAGTTGACGTTGAAGCCGTCGCAGTTCGATGTGGTGCTGACCACCAACATGTTTGGCGACATTCTCAGCGATGCGGCTTCTGCCCTGGTGGGATCGATCGGCGTAATTCCGTCCGCCAGCTTCGGATCAGGAACGCCGCTCTTCGAGCCCATTCATGGCTCGGCGCCGTCGCTTGCCGGAACGGACTCGGCGAATCCAATCGGGGCAATTTTGAGCGCGACGATGATGCTGCGCGATGCTTTTGGCTTGTCGCTGGAAGCAGACTGGGTAGAGCAATCCGTCCTTCGCGTGCTTGGCGGCGGCTATCGAACCTCCGATCTTCTCGGGCCAGGCGGGCGAATCGTGGCGTCCTCGGTGTTCACAGAAATGTTGCGTGAAGAGATGCAGCGCACGCTGGAGCATGCCGAACGCTACGGTTGGGGCGTCTAAGCCGCCGATGTCGTCACTCGAGTCTGAGAACGTAAACCTGTGGCCCTTCGCACAGCACGCCAAGGCGTACCTGGAATCTGCCGACACCATTCCTCATCGAGGCGAGGGCGAGGCGGCACTACTCGAATTCCTGCCGAAACAAGTCAGCCGCTTTCTGGATATCGGATCTGGCGATGGTCGCTTGCTCCGCTTGGTCAAATCGATGCATCCCGCCTCAGAATGCGTCGCGCTGGACTTCTCGCCGACGATGCTTCAGATCTTGCGCAACAACTTCGGAAATCAACCGGAAATAATCATCATTGAGCACAATCTAGATCAGCCGCTTCCGGCTTTAGGCGCATTCGACGCCGTCGTTTCCAGCTTCGCCATTCATCATGTGACTCATCAGCGCAAACGCACCCTCTACGCCGAAATTTACGATTTGCTCCAGGCTGGCGCCGTTTTCCTGAATCTGGAGCACGTTGCTTCGCCTAGCGCATCTTTGCACGACAGTTTTCTGCACGCGATCGGCTATACCGCTGAAACCGAGGATCCGTCGAACAAGCTCCTTGATTTCGAGATCCAACTCGAGTGGCTACGAGAGATCGGCTTCATCGACGTAGACTGCCACTGGAAGTGGCGCGAGTTAGCCCTGCTCGCGGGCCGTAAGCCGACGCATCTGCAACTGTAACGCGGCACAGAGCCTGATCGTTCTCTTGCGAGAAGCCCCTTGGAATGTTACTTTTACACTTTCCCAGCAGTCTCAGGGCGCTTCATCTGGGTGCCACACGACGGTGTGGAAGAGGCTCAAGGCTGCGAAACCGAACCACGTCATATTTGTAGTGTGCGTCCCCATGGTGTTGGCACGAGACTGGAGACCTGCACCGGTGTGGTTTCCGCAGAAGCGTAATTGGTCCCAATGAACAGTTTCCCGCCCAATTCGAAGGAGGCTGCAGCCGCCTCGCCGACGGCCGAGCCGGTTTATTGGCGCGTGGAAGGATCTCTCCTGGAACTCGGCGCGCTGCGGCCGGTCGGCTTTTTTACGTGGAATTCGCAGAGCTTTTCGGAGCGCTGGGCACGTCGAGCTGGCATGGCGTTGATGACGGTGACTCGGCCATTCGCATACGCCGCCAGCCGCACTTTTGCTACTCGCTTTCTTCATACTTTGCTGCGGGGAGTCAGTCTCGATCGCCTGGATCTCCTGGGTGAGGAATATTTCCAGTACGTTCTCAAGCCACAGATTCGCAAAGAAGCCTCCGAGAAACTTCTGGACATGGTGCGCCGTGGTGAGCGGGTCGTGCTCGTAAGTCAGCTGCTCGATCACATCATGCGCCCTCTCGCCAGACATTTCGGCATAGACGCTTTTGTCGCCAACCGCTTGGAGTTTCGCGACGGTGCCGCCACTGGAAGATTGCTAGATCCGGTGGTCCGCCCGCGAGGACCCTTCGCATGGTTATCGGGCGGTTCGCGGAACGGCCAGATCTCCGAAGACAAGTTAGTTCGGCGCCTCGGTTGGGCAGATTCGGCGCAACTTAAATCCACGATACTAACGGCCGGACGACCCGCGCCGCTGACCGATAACAGTGTGGTCACATTTGGCGATGTTCCGCGAGTTGATCGCCTCTCGGTTCGAGAAACTCTTGCGAATCGCCATATTCTTTTGATCGGCGTCACCGGCTTCATCGGCAAGGTTTGGCTCGTCGATCTCCTGGAAAATGTGCCGGACATCGGCAAGGTCACTCTGTTAATTCGCAGAAATCGCACCACCTCGGCGCAACGACGATTTGAAAAGATCGTCGAGGAATCTCCAACCTTCGATCGCCTGCACGAACGTCATGGCCGGAATCTCGGCGCATTTCTGAAGGAAAAGATCGAAGTCGTGGAGGGAGACGTCAGCCAGCCCGGATTGGGAATGAACGACTTGGCGCAGGCGAAGCTAGTACGATCCGTCGACCTGGTAGTCAACAGCGCTGGATTGACGGATTTCAATCCCGATCTCCGCGAAGCTCTGGCTTCCAACGTCGATTCCGCCGTGCACCTATTGGACTTCGTGCGCAAATGCAATCGGGCGGGTCTGATGCACCTGTCCACCTGTTATGTCGTAGGGATGCGCGATGGCCGCGTGGGCGAAGAGCTCCGCGACAACTACAATCCTTCCGGCGACCCAGCTTTTGAAGCCGAACGCGAAATTGAATCACTGCGCGAGATGATTGGCCGTATCGAGGAGCGCGCGCAGAGCCCTGAACTGACCAAAGCGCTGCGGCGTCAGGCCCTCGGGCGTGGCGGAGATCCATCCCGCGTATCTGCCACCGAACTGGACGGTGTTTTAAAACGCAATCGCGTGCGATGGTCGCGCAATCGGCTCGTGCGGGTAGGCATGCGTCGAGCCCAGCATTTGGGTTGGCCAAATACTTACACCTTCACCAAGAGCCTCGGCGAATCTATGCTGTCTGGGCGCGGCCGCGATCTCGCTATCGCTATCGTGCGACCTTCCATCGTCGAAAGCTCCGAGCGCTCCCCGTTCGCCGGCTGGAACGAAGGCATCAATACCTCCGGACCACTTTCGTATCTGCTGGGCACGAATTTCCGCCAGCTTCCCACCAACGAGCGCAAATGCCTCGACGTGATTCCCGTCGACATGGTGTGCCGTGGTATGACATTGATCGCTGCAGCCGTAATATCTCGCCGCAATGCGCGGATGTATCAGCTCGCGACTTCGGCAATCAATCCCGTCAATATGGGGCGTAGCATCGAGCTGACTGGGCTTGCTCATCGCAAGCACTACCGTCGCCAGCCGGGCATCGACCCTTGGCTGAAACTTAAATTCGAGACTATCCCAGTTTCTAAGCTGCGGTACGAGCGCCTTTCCATCCCCATGCAGAAGGCGTTGATCTCGCGTATCAATCGTGCGGCAACCACTCTACACATGAAAAAACCGCCTCTGGCACGGCAGGAACGCGATCTGGTTCGTGCGGAGAAGCTGATTGAGCTTTACGAGCCCTTTATTCTTCACAACGAGCACGTCTTTGAGTGCGAAAATGCGCGCCTTCTCTCTGCCGCGCTTCCACCAGACGAGCGGCCATACTTTGAATTCGCCCCCGAATCTATCGATTGGTGGGATTATTGGATTAACGTTCACATTCCCGCGCTGCGGCGCTGGTGTTATCCGCTGATGGAAGGACGCCCGTTGGAATCGCGTACGCCTCGCGAACTTGATTGGTCCACGCAAGCCGCGCACGCATCCGCAGTTCCGAATCCGGCGCCTCCCTCCGATCCGTTATGGCGATCTTCTTAACCGGCTCGACCGGCTATCTCGGAAGCTATCTCGTCGCCGGTCTGCTGACCGGGCACCAGGAGTCGCTCAATCTACTGGTTCGAGCGAAATCAGATCAAGAAGCGCGCGAGCGGCTCTGGCAATCGCTCCAGTTGCATTTCGCTTTCCCCGAATTTTACGAATTCCTGAACTCCCGCATTCGCATTTTCCGAGGTGAACTGACACAGGAGCGCCTGGGTTTGGCGGACGCCGACTACCATGCATTGGTCGACACCACAAATTCCATCATTCACTGTGCTGCCTCGCTGAATCGCAAATCGGAAAAGCAATGCTTGAATGTAAATTTACGCGGCACGCTGGAGGTAATCCAGCTCGCGCGACGCGTGCAAAATCGCAACGGATTGCTTCGCTATTCGCATGTTTCCACCGTTGCTGTTGCCGGCAAGCGCCACAACGAAACAGTCACGGAAGACGCCGCCATTGATTGGTCGCGCTCCGACTACGATCCCTATGCGCGTACCAAAAAATTCTGCGAGCACATGGCCAGCCAGCTTCTGCCCGACGTGCCGCGCACTATTTTTCGCCCTGCAATCGTGATGGGTGACAGCACGCGGCCGGAAACCTCGCAGTTTGACATGGTGCAGGCCTTCGACGCGCTCGCGCGATTCCCTGTTCTTCCGCTGCGTCCTGACGATAAAATTGATATCGTGCCTGCGAACTACGTCGGAAAAGCCATCGTCACGATTCACCAAAAGTTCCAGCCCGCGTACGGTATCTACCATCTGTCATCTGGCGAAGGCTCCCAAACCTATCGCGAACTCACCGACGCACTTGCTTCCGCGGGCGGATGGAATCGTCCGAGGTACATGCCGTCATTCGGCCGGCCCTTCTCCGCGACCATCGATCGTTTGTCGCGTCGCACCACCGCTCTGGGGCATGGAGCTTCGCTGCTCAAGGTGTTTTGGCCTTATCTCAATTGGAATACAGTGTTCGACAATTCGCGAGTCGTGGCCGAACTGGGTGAGGCCCCTGCAAAGTTCTCCAGCTATGCGTACCCATTGCTGAAATTCAGCCGCACCAATAAGTTTCACTATCCTGCTACGCCCTGGCCCTCCTCACCCGCTGCTTCACAAAACTCAGTCATTGCCGGGGGCGCACACGCATGACCGATTTCCTGCTGGTCGCGTGGGTCAGCGCGTTCATCGAGATCCGCCGCTTCGGCTGGATGTTCGGCTTGGGCCGCCGCTGGTCCTCAGGCGAAAAGCTGCGGCTGCTGTTTGCCGGTTACAACGGCACACGCAACACCGGCTCCGACGTTCGCGTACAGGAAATGTTAAGACAAATCCGCCACGTGCTCGGTGCCGAGAACGTCGATTTCAGCGTGATGACGCAGAGCTTCGATCGCTCTAAAGGCTACTTCGAGGGCACCCGACAGGTTTATCTTCCCGACGTATTTCCCCCATTTTTATCTCGCGAGGTAAAGCAAAATCACGGCGTCATCGCCTGCGAAGGCTCAATGTTCAAGAGCAAATTTGCGAACGCGCTGACCACCATGATGATTGGATCACTGGGGCTGGCATCGGCGGAAAACAAACTGTCGCTGGCCTATGGCGGCGAGGCTGGGCACATGGATTCCATCATCCAAAGCATGTGCAAGCGGTATGTTCACGATTCCCTGGTGATCACCCGCAATGTGGAATCCCAGGATTTGTTGCGCAGACTCGGCATTCCTACGGAGTTGGGCACCGACACCGCGTGGACATTCGAGCCCCATCCTCCGGAGTACGCACGAAAAACCTTACGCGAGGCTGGCTGGGACGAAAAAACCCCCATTCTGATCCTTTGCCCGATTCATCCTTTCGTCTGGCCGGTGAAGGCATCCATTGCGAAGTACATCGCGCGCGTGACCACCGGTGCCTACAAAGAAAGTCAGTACCGCACCGTCTATTTCCATGAGTCCGGGCCCGAAGTCGACCGCAAATATCGCAACTATATCTCCGGCTTCGGGAAGGCTGCCGCGGCATTCTCCCAACGCCACCGCGTGTTTCCGATTCTGGTCGCCATGGAGCGCCTCGATGCAGTCGCGTGCCGCTCCATGCTGGAATTCCTTCCCGGTACGCCGGTCTTCACCTCCGACGAATACGATATGTTTCAGCTCATCTCCATTTTACGTCGTGGTACTTACATGGTCTCTTCGCGTTATCACGGCATCGTAACTTGTATGCCCGCACTGGTAGCATCAGCGGGCGTTACCATGGACGAACGTATCCTCAATTTGATGCGCGAGCGCGGTCATGAGCATCTATTTCTTACTGTGGATGATCCTGAATTGGAGCCCAAGCTGCTGCGCGTGATGGAACAACTTGTTGCAGAAGCCGACTCGGTAAGAGATGGCATCGGGCGCACCGTAATCCGTAATCTGAAATCAATGGCTCGCATGGGCACGATTCTGGAAGATACAGTGCGGCAGACCTACCCGGAATTTCCCCTGCGTTCCGGAGTGCTCTCCTGGGAGGATTATCTGCCGCCGTTGAGTGATGGACTGCTCGCTCTTGCGCAGCGTTACGATACATCTGCGCTCACACAGCATCCCGTTGCGGAATCGGCGGCACGATGACCACTCCTGTTCAAGCCCCGTCTCCCGCTCAGGCCCCAGATCCCACTCCCACTTCTCAGGCGCCGGATCTGCGCAAACCAGACTGGGGGCTGGACGCTCCCGGCTTTCAGTTGTTTGCGCGTTATGGCGGCGTCATCGCTGTCGTTGTTGGTCGCATGCTCAACGAGCGTGGCGTCGTGGGTTCGGTTCCGTGGATGGTCAGCGCCGGCGCCGTCCTGATGTGGATGGGCACGAGTTTCTTTGTCGTCAGCGCGGTCTCATATTTCGGCAGCAAGATCGGCAAGTTGCTGCTGCGCGATGGCATTCTCCAATCGATTGACTGGCACGGCGACGAACAGGTGCTGGACGTAGGTTGCGGCCATGGACTCCTGCTGATCGGGGCCGCAAAGAAGTTGACGACCGGACGCGCGGTGGGTGTTGATGTTTGGTCGCAGCGCGATCAGAAGGACAACTCCGCCGCTGCGGTGAAAGAGAATGCCTGCATCGAAGGTGTCTCCAATCGTGTCGAGATTCAAGATGCCGACGCGCGCAACCTGCCCTTTGGCGATAATTCATTCGACGTGGTTTTGTCCAGCTTCACGATTCATAACATTTCGGGTTCATCGGAACGCGAAACCGCCATCCGCGAAATCGCCCGTGTGCTCAAGCCTGGCGGTCGCTTGGTGATTGCCGACATTCGGCACGCCCGCGCCTATCAAAAAGTGCTGCAAGGCCTCGGCTGGGAAGATACCCATCTTTCTGGCCGCAATTTTCTGATCTTTGTGACCCCCACACGTGTGCTGCGGGCGACCAAGCCCGGCCTTCATGCCTAATTTTCTCGAAAACCTGTTCACACATCTCCGTCACAATGCAGATCGTGTTGTGCTGCGCGAAATTCATGGCGAGACGTTCACCGGCATAACCGGTGGTGAACTCCTGCAACGCGTGCAACACGTGCGCGCCGGCCTCCATCGCTACAATTTCCAGTCCGGCGATCGTTGCGCGATCCTGGCGCCTAACTCCATTCGCTGGATCGCCATTGATCTTGCATTGATGGCCGAGAATATCGTCGTGGTGCCGCTCTATTCGCGGCAGGCGCCCGCGGAATTGGTCGCGGTGATGAAGGATTGCGATCCGCGCGTGCTCATCGTTGGGGATTCCTCGCTGGGCGACGCCGTGTCGCAGACATGGTCCGCCAGCATTAACACCGCCATGCCGCAGACTGTGACCTTCGATGATCTGCTGCCCGCCGATCCGCCCAATGCTGCGCCGCCGACGCCGCCGAAGTCGCGCAGCGATTCCGACCTGGTCACCATCGTCTACACCTCCGGCACATCCGGTGAGCCCAAAGGCGTTTGCCTCAATACCGCGAACATTTCTTTTATGCTCGAGCGAACTAGCGGCCGCCTTGCCCAGTTGATGACCGGCGTCTCCGAGCCTGACAACGTGTTCCACTACCTGCCACTCAATTTCGCGGCATCGTGGATTGCAGTGCTCTCCTTCATGTCGCGGAAAAGCATCGTCACCCTGTCCACAGATTTAAACCGTTTGGCCGACGAGATTCGCGTTACCGCCCCGCACTATTTCCTCAATGTTCCAACCTTGCTGGAACGCGTTCGCCGCGGCGTAGACGAAGCAATGGCCAAACGCCCTGCGATCATTCGTTCGCTGTTTGCCAAATCGCGTGATGCTTGGCAGCGGCGCCACGCGAATCGCAGCAGCGGACTCGATGCTCTCTGGCTTGCGCTCGGCAGAAGATTAATCTTCAGCAAGATCAAAGAGCGCTTCGGCGCAAATCTGCGCGCCCTGATCTGCGGATCGGCTCCGTTGGCTCCTGAGACGCAACAATTCTTCCTGATGCTTGGTATCCCGGTGCTTCAGGTCTACGGCCTCACCGAAACTACCGGCATCTGCACCATGGACGATCCGCGCGTTCCGGCCGAACCCGCGCACGTCGGTCCGTCCATCGATGGCATCGAAATGAAAATCGGTGACCAGGAAGAAATCATCGTGCGTGGGCCAAATGTTTTTCCCGGCTACTGGAATCGCCCAGAAGAAACCGCACGCGTCTTGGAAGGTGGCTGGTTTCACAGCGGCGATCAGGGCGAGAAGAATGCTGGCGGCAATTGGCGCATCATCGGACGCATCAAAAATCTCATCATCTTGAACTCCGGCCACAATGTCGCGCCCGAACCGATCGAAGACCAGATCGCACAGCTGCTCCCCGGCGCGCAGCACGTGGTTGTTGTTGGTAATGGACGCAGTTATCTCTGCGCGTTGATTACGGGAACCGTCGAAGCCACTTCGGTGCAAGCCGCTCTGGACGCCGTCAATCGAGATCTCCCGCACTATCGCCAGATTCGCAATTTCACCCTGCTACGCGAAACGTTGACGCCGGAGAGTGCCTTGCTCACAAGTATGGGCAAGCTGCGCCGCGCCGCGATAAACACGCGATTCGCGGCCGAAATCAACTCGCTGTACGATAACTCTCGCGCCGAAAGTTCTCACAACTCGCAGAACCTAGCAGCCGCTCGCGGGAAAACGGCATGAAGAGCTACAAAGGCAAAGCCCTCGCTTGGGAGTGGCACGACGGAATCATCGAGTTGACTCTCGATCGCGAACCCGCAAACGAGATCGGCACCGTCATGCTGTCCGAGCTGGAACAATTTGTCTCGGCGTTTCCAGCGTTGAGCCCAGATACGGCGGCATGCATTATTTCCGGTTCGCGCAAAAGTGGATTCTCCGCAGGCGCCGACCTCCGCGAACTCTATGAAGGCGCAGCCTCTCTGCCGCCAGCCAAGCAACTTGCCGGTGTACGCGATTTCCTGGAGCGTATCCACGCCGTCCTCGACGCGATCGATGCCGCTCCATTCACGACCATCGCTGCCGTTCATGGAATTTGCTTTGGCGGCGGTCTCGAACTCGCCCTCACTTGCGACATCATCATCGCCGACAAGATGGCGCGCTTCGCTTTTCCCGAACTTCGTCTCGGACTGATTCCCGGCTTCGGCGGCATTCCGCGCCTCAAACGCGACCTCGGCAACGCCTTCGTTCGCGATCTGCTCCTTACCGGCCGCAGCGTGAACGCCACGCGCGCGCAATCCGCCGGTTTGATCGCTCAGCTCGCAGCCGAAGGCGAAGCCCTCAAGATCGCCAGGGCCACCGCTGCGCAAATCAAGAAATTCGATGCCACCACGAGCGCCGCCGCGAAAAAATTCATCAAGCCCATTCCGCATGACGAGCTTCGCCGCGAAATTGATCTATTTTGCGAACTCTTCACGCGCCCCGCGGTCATGGCCGCGCTCAAGAAATTCGTTGAATCCACCGACACCATGCCGTACTTGCCATAAGTAACCAAACTTGTATATCAACACTCAAATCTTGTAGCCGCTTTCCATGAAAAGACACCTGCAAATCACACTATTGTTCGTGCTGCTCGCTCTGATGTTTCTCGCTTCAGGGCAACATGGCAGCTATTTTTGTGTTTCGCCGTGGACCGGCGATGCGCCGCCAACCGACGCTCACTCCGATGCCCATCCTTGATCTCGACCACGTCCAAGTGGCGATTCCCGTCGGCGGAGAAGAACGCGCGCGCAAATTTTATGCCGACATCCTGGGATTCACCGAAGTCGAAAAGCCACCTTCGATGGCCGGCCGCAACAGCATCTGGTTCGTCGCGGGTCCGGTGAACCTGCACCTCGGCGTCGAGCCCGATTTTCATCCGGCAAAACGCGCACATCCGGCATTCGTCGTCGATGGACTCGATCAAATCGTATCCGCATGCGAACGCGAAGGCCTCACCACAAAACCCGATGTATCCTTCAACGGATTCCGCCGCGTGCACGTCTTCGACCCTTTCGGCAATCGGCTCGAACTGATGCAGCGAGAGATCTTGTAGCTGCCCCTCCCGCCCAGCATTCTCCCCTCCAAAACTCAGCTACCTGCCCATTTTTCCAGCCTCGCCCTAGCCAATCGGCGGATGTAGTCCCGCCATCAACTCCGGCATCTTGTTCATGGAGGTTGTACATGTCATCTCAACTGATCGCTCTATCGGACGCCTTGGCAGACGCAACTCAGTCAGCTGCGGCGTCCACTGTTGCCGTCCACACCGAATCTCGCGGATCCTCAAGCGGCGTGATCTGGCGCGCCGGCGTGATTGTCACCGGCGAACATACGCTTCGCCGTGATGAGGAAATTCACGTGACCCTGCCCGACGGCCGAGTGGTTCCCGCAACTCTGGCTGGCCGCGATCCATCCACCGATATCGCCGTTCTGAAATGCGCCGAAGCTGCTGCCACACCCGCGCCATTCGGTGACGCCGCTGCTCTGAAACCCGGCGCCATTACGCTCGTCGTCGGGCGCACGCGCGCCAGCGGCCCGGTTGCCGCACTCGGCGTCGTCAGTCTCACGACTGCCGAGCGCCACACTTGGACCGGAGCGTCTCTCGCGCCGTACATTCGTCTCGACATCGGCTTGCAACCC
>C688J35102_120989842_pt1 | contig 14478 bp, 10 predicted proteins | sample HopSoiMetagenom2_FD_35102 | JGI IMG/M metagenome (IMG submission 35102)
TTCGCCGTCCACCAACGGCACTTCGATTTGCCGCACCGCCACGTATCCCTTGGCGCCGAACAACTTCGCTCCCGTTAGCGTTGCGCCCATCTCATACCGCGTGAAGCCTGCCGCCGCGGCCGCGCGCTCGCACGCGTCAAGGATCAAGGTGCCGACTCCGCGTCGCGCCCACGCGGGGTGGATAAAGAAGGCGCGAATTTTGGCGGCATCCCGCGCAGGATCGAGCAGGGAGTCCTCGCGCTGCGTCCACGCGTCACCACCATATAAGGTCCGGCGCTTGCTCCAGCCGCCGCAGCCGGCGATGGCGGGCAATCCGGGCTCGGGCTTGGAAGTCTCGGCCACTAGATAGGTGCCGTCCGCGATCAACTGGCTGTCAACACCAAACACGCTTCTGAGCGCCGCTTCGCGCTGCGCTTCGGTGTAGTCCTGAGCCTGCAGGGTGCGCACTGACTCGTGAATCAACTCCGTCAACGTGGGGACATCTGCGGGGATAGCGTGGCGAATGTAGAGGTTCATAAGCGGCGAAATAGCTCTGACGCGCGTCTATCATAACGGCATCAAGCCTTAGCGGCACAAGCCCGCTCTTTTCTTTCGCGTTGGAAAAGCCCGTTTGCGCAAGTACGATGATTCGCCGCTGATCGCTCTCGAATTCTCATCGTGAAGGTGACTATGACTTTGCTGCGCACTATAGGTGCCTGCTTGATTGCTGTAGCGTTTTCGCTTCCGGCTGTTGCGCAAACATCCCAGACGGACGCGCAAGAGCCGGCGCTTCCCTACTCGCCGAGCCTCAATCTCTCCTCCATGGATAAGTCCATCGACCCTTGCGCCAATTTCTACCAGTACGCCTGCGGCGGCTGGCAAAAGCAGAATCCGATCCCTCCCGAGCAGAGTTCGTGGAGCGTGTACGGCAAACTGTACGAGGACAATTTGCATTTTCTTCGCGGCATTCTGGAGCAGGCGGCAGAGAACAAGGAAACGGACGACGCCACCACCAAACTGATCGGCAACTTCTACTCGGCGTGCATCGATGAGGTGGGTGTCGAGCGGCGCGGACTGAAGACCCTGCAACCGCAACTCGACAAGGTTTCACAACTGAAATCCGTGCACGATCTCGCCGCGCTTCTGGCCACGCTCCACCTCCACACGGCAGGCCGCCGTTCGATTTTATTTGAAGCTGGCTCGACGCAAAATTTGGACAATTCGGAACAACAAATCGCGCAGGTGGATCAAGGCGGTCTCGGCCTGCCCGATCGCGACTACTACACCAAGGAAGACGCCAAATCCAAGGAAACGCGCGAGCGCTACGTTCAGCATGTGCAGAAAATCTTTTCGCTGCTGGGTGAAAACCCTGCTGCCGCTAAAAACGACGCGGACACCGTCATGCGACTGGAGACGGGAATGGCCAAAGCATCGCTCACACGCGTGGAGCGCCGCGATCCGTACAAGCTGAAGCATCAGATGGAACTCTATGCGCTCATTCAGATGGCGCCGAAATTTGACTGGCAGACCTTCTATCGCGAGCAAAACTATCCGAAGATCACGCTCCTGAACGTCGCCTCGCCGGAATTTTTCAAGCACCTGAATACAGCGCTGAGCAGTGAACCGCTCGACGCGTGGAAAACGTACTTGCGTTTTCACGTCGCGGACGACGCCGCGCCGTATCTTACAGCCGCGTTCGTGAAGGAAAACTTTGAGTTCTATCGCAAATATCTTCTTGGCGCGAAAGAAATTCAGCCGCGGTGGGAGCGCTGCGTCATCAACACCGACCACAATCTCGGCGAAGCGCTTGGGCAGGCGTATGTGCGCAAGGTGTTTTCTCCGCAGCTCAAGCAGGAAGCATTGCAAATGGTGATGCACATCGAAGACGCCATGGAGGCTCGCATCAAAGGACTCGAGTGGATGAGCCCTCAGACCAAGCAGCAAGCGCTCACTAAGCTGCATGGCATTCGCAACAAAATCGGCTATCCGGACAGGTGGCGCGACTACAGTTCCGTGAAACTGGTGTCGGACGATTATCTTCTAGACGTGCAGCGCGCCGCCGAGTTTGAAGAGCGTCGCGATATCGCTAAAGTTGGTCAGCCCGTGGATCGCGGTGAATGGGACATCACACCCCCTACCGTCGATGCCTATTACAATCCGCAAATGAACGACATAAATTTTCCAGCCGGCGTTTTGCAGCCGCCGCTTTACGATCCCAGGATGGATGATGCGCCCAACTATGGCGATACCGGCGGCACCATCGGGCACGAGCTGACGCATGGTTTCGACGACGAAGGCAGTCAGTTTGATGCGAACGGCAACCTTAAAAACTGGTGGACCAAGGAAGACCGGGAAAAATTCGATCAGCGCACCAGCTGCGTGCGCGATCAATACTCGAAGTATGTAGTGGTGGATGATGTGCACATCAACGGCGCGTTGACGCTGGGCGAAGACGTGGCGGACCTGGGTGGCGAGATTCTGGCGTACATGGCATGGAAGTCTGCGACGAAAGATAAAGATTTGAAGCCCATCGATGGGCTCACACCCGAGCAGCGATTCTTTATCGGCTTTGCGCAGTGGGACTGCACCAATGATCGGCCGGAGGAGCTGCGCGTTCGCGCGCAAGTCGATCCGCACTCGCCGGCGCAATATCGTATCAACGGCGTGATGGTGAATATGCCGCAGTTCGCGGAAGCTTTCGCATGCAAGCAGGGTTCGGCGATGGTCAAGCCGCCCGCCAGCGTCTGCCGAGTGTGGTAACGGATTGCACCGTTGCGATGTGGGGCGAAATCTGAGCCGCGGGCTTTATGTTTGGCGAGGCGCGGGACAGCCGGGGAATTCTTTTAGCGAAGTGTTGCCGATGTACTGCAGATCGGCGATGCCGATTTTACTGGTATAGAAGCCGTCGCAGGTCATGTTGCGCAGAAATGCGAAGAAGGCGATGCCCTGGCTGAGCCGCGGATTCTGCAACGCGTTCTTGCGAAAGGCGATCAAATCGAGCGTCGCGGTGCGCTGCTCGGGCGTGCAGTCGAGATAAGGCTTGCCATACTGGTCGTCGCAATACGTATCCAGCCACATCAGCCCACCGCCCAGTTTTCCCTGGAATACTTCATTCTCACTGGTGAGCAGGTCGATGAATTCGGGCGCACCCGCCTCCACCGCTCCGCCGGAGCGATCGTCCTTGGGAAGGATGGTGTCGCACAGCGACTTCAACGTTTCGTACTGATGCGTGGAGAAATATTTCGGCACATATTTTCCCGCGACCGAAGCGGCTTTCTCTTTTTGGACGGCCTGATGCGCGTACTCCGCTGCTTTGGCGGGGATCACTTGCAATACCGACCCTGCGGCGGCGGTGACTCCCAAGGTCTTTAAAATATCGCGGCGTGAAATTCCTGTTCCCATAAATCCTCTCTGCGCTTCTTTCTAGTGCTCGTTCGAGTCCTTTGTTCTTAGTCCTAAATCAAATTTGCGGATGACGGGTCTAAAGACCCGCCACCGCCATTGCGCCTCAGATGTTGCCTTTTGCCGCTTCGGCCAGCAGGTAATCAGATGCTCGCCAGGATAGCGCCATGATTGTCAGTGTCGGGTTCTTATCCGGGTTGGTGACCAGCGAGGCGCCATCGGTCACGAAGACATTTTTCACATCGTGGGCCTGGCAAAATCCATTGAGCACCGAAGTCTTGGGATCCGCGCCCATTCGCGCCGTGCCCACTTCGTGAATGATCTTGCCCCCTTCCGCGATTCCGAACGCGTGCGGCCCGTCGATGGGAGCTTTGGTCAAATACGTTCCACCGGCCATTTCCACGATGGCGCGGAACGTTTCTTGCATATCCTTGGCCTGGCGAAGTTCGTGATCGGACCACTTGAAATGGAAACGCAACACCGGAATGCCAAACTCATCGACGACGTCAGGGTCAATTTCACAGTAGGTGTCTGGATTCGGCAGCATCTCGCCGCGGCCCGCAAAACCTATCGTGGTGCCGTAGGTTTGCCGGGCGCGCTTCTTCAGGTTCGCTCCATAACCTTCTTCGCGATGGTTGAGGCGATTGAACATACCGACGTTGGGAAGTTCGCGGCCGCCGCCAAACTCGATGTGATAGCCGCGCGGAAAATCATTCTGCCGATCGAATTTCCACCACGGCATGTACATGTGCATGCCGCCGGTGCCGTCGTGATTGTGCGGCTCCATGCCTTCGAGCTGCGGAAAATACCCTTCGCCGCCGCTGCCGACGGAATCGGTCAAGTATCTGCCGAGCGTGCCCGAAGAATTCGCGAGACCGTCGGGAAAGAGCGCCGATTTCGAGTTCAACAGGAGTCGCGTGGATTCGCACGCGCTGGCGGCAACGACGACCGCGCGCGCATTAATCCGCTGCTCGGTGCGCGTACCTTTATCGATGTACGAAACGCCGGTGGCCTTCCCGTCTTTGCCCACCAGAACTTCGCGCGCCATGGCGCCGGTGATGAGCGTGAGTTTGCCGGTGGCCATCGCGGGCGGGAGCAGGACCTGGCTGGAACTAAAGTTCGAAGCGGTGGTGCATCCGCGCCCGCATTGGCCGCAGTAGTGGCACGGCAAGCGGCCATTCACCGACTTCGTGAGAATCGCGAGCCGCGACGGGATGCAGGTGATGTTGAGCCTGTCGCAGGCTTTTTTTACGATCAGTTCGGTACAGCGCGGCTTTGGCGGCGGCAGGAAAACGCCGTCGGGCGCGCTCGATACATTTTCTTTCGTGCCGAAGACGCCGATGTAGCCTTCCACTTTGTCGTAGTAGGGCGCGACGTCCTCGTAGCTGATGGGCCAGTCGGAGCCGAGACCGTCGCGTGAGTACGAACGGAAATCGATGGGAGCAAAGCGCAGGGCAATGCGCCCCCAATGATTGGTGCGGCCGCCCACGATGCGCGAACGGAACCAGCGGAAATCGGAACCCGGCGCGGAAGTGTAGGGCTCGCCGTGAATGTCCCAGGAGCCGTTAGGCGCGAGAAATTCGCCAAAGTCCTCAGCTTGATGGCCACCTACACCGACGCCACGATGCGGCAGATCGTACGGCCACATGAACATTTTAAAATCTTTTTCGGGATGCACCTGAGGGCCGGCTTCGAGCATGGCGACGTTGAGACCGCCTTCGGTTAGGATTTTCGCGGCCATGCCGCCGCCTGCTCCCGAACCGATGACAATGACGTCGTAAGTTTTTGGAGTTCGTGTTACCTGGGCCATGCTGTGTGCTCCCTGCAAATTATTTTACAGTGCGGATGCGATTGGCTGAATGAGGGCTAGCTGGGACCGCCCGCCTCGGAAGGCGGCCGCTACAAAAACACCTCTGAGTGGGCGAGCATCGCCAAAGGTAATTTTAGTCGCCGGCGAGCAGCTCGGCGCGGATATTTTTCAGCACCCAAGCGGCGCGCTCAACGCCGAGAGGCCCGGGCAGAATGGGGTCTTCGTTCTCGATGCTGAGAATGCCCTCGTAGCCGACGTCCATGTACGCCTTGATGACGGACTTCCACAAACTGGCGCTGTGGCCGTAGCCAACGGCGCGGAAGGTCGCGGAAGCTTCCGCCAGATCGGCTTTTTGCGACGCGAAGTTGAGCACTCCGTATTTTGCGACATTTTCGGGAAACAGCACGGTGTCTTTCATGTGTGCGTGGAAAATCGCGCCCTGCTTGCCGAGAAAGTGGATGACTTCGACGGGATCGCAACCCTGCCAGAAAAGATGACTGAGGTCGCAGTTCGCGCCGATCTCTTCGCCAACAGCTTCGCGAAGTTTCATCAGTGTGTGCGGATTGTAGACGCAAAAATTCGGGTGCATCTCAAAAGCCAACCGGTGAACGCCGTGATCCCGGGCAAATTTCGCGGCTTCCTTCCAGTACGGAATGATCTTTTCTTTCCACTGCCAATCGAGCATCTGGCCGTATTCGGGCGGCCAGCGATAGGTGATCCAGTTGGGCTGAGTGTCCTGCGGCGTGCCGCCAGGCGTGCCGGAAAATCCGACGATGACTTTTACGTCGAGCATTTCGGCGAGCTGAACGGTTTTTTTGAAGGTCTCGGCGTCTTTCGCGGCGTGCTTCGCGTCGGGATGAACAGGGTTGCCGTGACAGCTCAGTGTGGCGACCTGGATTCCTTTGTCTTCGAATTTCTTTTTCCACGCTTTGGCCTTCGATTTGTCGGCCAGCAGCTCATCGATCGGACAGTGCGGATTATTGGGATAGTTGCCTGTTCCGATTTCCACGGCTTCCAGGCCGAGCGAGTTCATCGTGTCGAGCATCTGTTCGAGCGTGAGCTTGTCGTAGACAGGATCGAAAACGCCGATGGGAATCTTGGGGAGCGACGCGCTGGGTTTTCCACGTCGGAGCTCGGACGCGGCTGATGTCGTCGAACCGAAGGAAGTTGGTGACATAGGAGCCGCTGACGCGGGTACGGCTGCGGCGAGGAGACTTGCTCCGGTGGCGGTGAGAAAACCTCGACGATCGATCGCGGAGTTCTTGCCTTCGCTTTTCATCCAAATCCCCCAGGAACGGAAATTGCGGTACGAATGCGGGTGCTGACCGCGGCATTATACCTGCTTTGCGAGAGAAGAAAGTGAGTTGGTTGAAGAGTCGTCGTTGCGCATCGGTGGTTAAGCTGTGACCAAAAGTTTATCTTTATTTTCTGCTTGAACTGGAATCTAAACCCGCACCCTCAACACCGGAGGGTGCGGCACCCGTGACGGGATCGATGCGAGTCTGACGATTCGCGGCGACTCTTAACGGCGCGGAGTTAGGGCGTCTAGTGCGGGGATGGAGCGCGGTGGGATCAGGATGCGCTCGGGTACTTGCTTTTTTTGTTGCAGCGCTTGCACGAGCATTTCGATGGCTTGTCCGGTGTTGGGTGGAACGAAGACGGTGGCGGCGAGAACGCCGCTGCGTACCCAGGCCTGGCCGGTGTTGGGCAATCCATCGCAGCCGGTGAACGGAAGTTTGAGCCAGCGATCGCGATCGGCGACGTTCGTCAATTCCTGAAAAGCTTTGCGCGCGCCCATGGCCATGGAATCGTCCTGAGCGCCGACCAGATCGATCGTCGATTTCTGAGAAGTGCTCAGCTTGAGCCAGGAGCGAACGGCGCGCAGCGAACTTTCTTCCGTCCATTGAGCCTTGAGCAAAACGACTTGAACGCCGGCAGGCTTGGTTTCCTGCATACCGGTGGTGCGTTCTTTTGCGGCGGAATTTTCCGACGGTCCTTGGATGTAAAGGACCGTGCCCCCACGCGGAAGCAGCGCCGCGAATTGCCGACCTTGGATGCGGCCGATCTCGACATGATCGGAGCTGACGGTGAAAATCGGAGCCGTGGCGGTCTTGCGAAGCTCGGGCATGTAGGCCGCGTCGCGATTGAGGACGGCCCAGCCGATGCCCGCGGCCGACGCTGCGCGCGCAACTTGAGGCAGCGCTGTGCCCCCGACGGGCTCGAAGACGATGCCATCGGGCCGAACTGCGGGGTCTGCCTGCACCGCTTTGAGAATTTGGGTGCTTTGCGTGATGGCGTCGTTGTCGGCGTGCGCGATTTCGATGGCCACGCCGAGACGCTTGGCGGCCTGCTCGGCTGATTGCGCCTGTTCGATCTGATAATCGTTATCGTTCGTGGTGAGCGAAACGAGGATGCGAAGTTTCTTGGTCATTGCGGCGTAGAACAGACCCTACATTACACCGGAGCCGTGGCAGGAGAGCAGAATCCTGCGGATGTCGTGCCTCGAGACTAACAACAGCGGCGGAACTTGGCGATCTCCTAACGACGACCAACACCTGCGTTGTGCGTGCTTTGTGCCTGCTTTGCCGCGTCGTCGAGCGTCGTAGTTCGAATTGGAACGATGCCGTTAGAACAGCCATGGGCGCGCCGAGCCGGCGAGCAGGCTGGTGTTTACGTTGGCGATAGTGTGCGTGCCTTCCGTGCCACCCCACGCGAAGAGTAGGAAGACCTGCGGGAAGCCGCCGGCACGCAGCGTCAGACCCGCCGAATAGCTGTGAAACCATGGGCTGGAGCCGAGATCGTCGCGGTTGAAACCGACTTTGCCCTGATCGGCGATAAAGGCAACGCCGAGGGGGAGCTTGCCGATGGAGTGCTCGAAATTTTCGCGCAGCAGCATCACGTCGGGCGCGCGAAAGCGATAGTCCTGATAGCTGGCGAGCGAAGGATTGCCGTTGAGGTCACCGCCGCCGAGCGTGGGCTGGAAATAAAACGGCACGACATGGCCGGATTCCGTGATCGAGGTGGAGAGAAAAAATCGGAAGCCGATGCTGCCTTGCAGATCGCGGGTGATCTCTTTGCATTTGGATTTGTCGGTGCCATTGGCGGCTTCGCAGTTCGCGACTTGCGCGTTGTGGTCGAGCGAGCAGCCTTCGTAATCGCCCAGCCGATTGATAGAACACTCGTCGGGACCGTTGGCGTCGCGCGGCAAATAGAAACGGGTGGTGGATTTGTAGAGCGCAAAACTATGCGAGAGATCGAGGTTGACGCGCTGAAACGAGAAAGTCGAATTCGACGGCGCGAAGAACTGCTGATAGGTGAGCTGATAGTTCAGATGAAGAAGATCTTCGAAGAAGATCGGGCGAATGCGGATGGCTTCGCCGAGTTGCAGAAAGCCTGGCTGAGTGGCGAGTCCGGGAGCGGTGGCATCGGTGTAGAGCGCTTCGATGGATGGACTGCCATTGCCGGTGCTGGGGCGCAGATCGACGAAGCGGCCGTTGGCTTCGCCGAGGAATGAGGCATTCAGGCGCTGGTAGAACGGTTTCACCAGGCTGGCGCCGGTGATGATCTCGCGCATGCCGAAGTACGTGCGCGCGGTGTCGGAAGTTGCCGAGCCGAGGCCAAAGTACGCGATCTTGTTCAGCGAGGTGGCCTGGGCGTAAAGATTGACCAGCGGATGCTCGGGGAGCTCGGTTTCGTTGGATTTTATTTTGGGCTTGCCATGGTGAACGATAATTTTCGGTCGATGCGTGTGAACGAATTTGAAGTAAGCACCAGCGCGCCACGAACCGTTCGGAGTGGCCACCGCATCGAGATTGTAGCTGGGCACCCAGTTTTCGGTGGGCGCGATGAAGCCAACCCACGCGAGACCCGCGCCAAATCCGTTTTGAGGGGCGAGACTGCCCACGGCAATGTGCAGAGGCTTACCGGTGAAGAGGAGTTCTGCGCAACCGCCGAGGCTTGAGAAACTGAAGCTGGTGCAGGACTCTTTGAATTTCGCAGTTTCGGAAGGATTGTCGACGTTCGGAACGGGAGCGGGCGGCGGATTGTCTTGTGCGCGCACGGTGGCGGACAGGAGCAGGAAACATACAGCGGGGATGATGAGTGTGGCCCGGACGTTCACGATCGGCCCTTCCCTTTTTGCATGAAGCGTGAAGATTTTGTCGTCGACTTGCTTTTGCGAGGCTTCGCTTTGGGAGGCTTCGCTTTTCGCGTTGGCTTGGCGGCTTTTCCCTTTAGTGAATGCAATTTTGCGGTGACGTGGCGGATAAACTCCGCGGCCTGGGCGTCCGTCTTGATGGAGTAAACGTCCGCCGGGTGGTGATGCTTCTTATCCAATTGCCGTTGCGCGAGACTGAGGTGCATAAGCTGATTGCGCACCAGATCGGTGATGGGACGGTCCGGCTCAAAACGTTTGGCATGAGGCCGCTGAACTTTCACAACGTAGACGTGTTTGGCCATGTCAGTTTCCTATCTCGAACCAGGGGATATCGTCATCGGTGCGCATCGGGCCAGAGAGCAGGTCGAGAAAAGTCTCCGACTTGGCTTCGCGGCCGGTACGCTTGGCATCGCCATTCAGAAAAAAGTCCGTGATGGTATTGGGAATACACGCGTGTTCGAAAATTCGTCCGTCCACAACGGTGCCCTTCGGCACGTAGGGAGAAATGAGAATCGCGGGCACGCGAACGCCCAGGCGGTCGAAGGCGAATGGCATTGCGGTGCCGGTGTCGCCGGGTTGCGCGGTGAAGCCGTCACCTGTGCAAGCGGGCGGAATTACGTGATCGTAGAGCCCGCCGTGTTCGTCGTAGACCACCAATAGCGCGGTGGTGGACCACAAGGCGTCGTTCCCGCGAATGGCGTTGTACACCATGCTGATGAAGCGTTCGCCTTCATAGACATCGTGCGTGGGGTGCTGATCGGAAGCCAGGATTTCTCCGCCCCCCGGCCCGGTGTGATCGTTGTAGGCGGGCTCGATAAAACTGTAATCCGGAAGCTTGCCGATTTTGCAATCGGTGACGAATTGGCTGAACGCTCCAAAAACTTCCGGCTGATGCTGGAGAAGATTGACGATCTCCATGGTGGAGCTCTGTTGATCGTAGTAGTAGATCTTCGCGGTTTTTCCGGCCTGAATCATGCGGCCGTAAATGCTGTCGATATTTTTTCCGATGTAGAAGACGTTCATTCCAACCTGGCCGAAGGATGTGCCGTAGTGCGCAAAGGCGCGATTACAGATGGTCGGACCGGGAATCGAAGAGAACCATCGATTGAAGACGGCAAACTCCTGCGCAAGCGTGGTCAGCACCGGAAGTTTTTCCGGCGTGAAGTAATACATGATCTCTTTGGCGAGGTTCGCGTCTTTCGCCTGTGTGTAATAGCTCTTGACGAACCCCTGCATGTTGGCCACGCGGCCCGCGCCGGTCTGTCCGCCGAAAATCTGAAGGTCCGTGCCCGGAAAATGATGATCGGGGTCGTGCACCAGTTGATCGCGATAGTCAGCCTTGGCTTGAACGGTGACGGGGTTGCCGTCGACGCCGGGGTTCGATTCATTCCCGTTCAGCCCGTCGATGCGCCGATCATCCTTTTTGAGTGCACCGAGCATGTGGTCAAACGAGCGGTTCTCCATCATGAGAACCACAATGTGTTTCAAATTGTCGATTCCGACAGGCGGCATACACCCTTCCCATCAACGTGGATTAATTTTTCGAGCTTCACGAACGGCGACTCAGGGGCCGGGCGACCTCTGCGATCGAACGTCACCGTGATGGCGGAAAGGTTAGCAAGTACAGAGGATTGAATCTACGGAAGGAATATGTTGCGTGTGACTATCGATAAACACGCGGTGAGAGCGAAGGTCTGCGACATCAGACCCGCACGCGGCTTTACCCGTGAGATCTAGCACCGATCCCGCTCCGCGCCCAAACGCATTCGAACGTTCGACAATAAGATGATAAACTTGCGTTCGTGGCCCGGTAGAGTAACCGGTTAACTCGTCACCCTCTCAAGGTGAAGATTACGGGTTCGACTCCCGTCCGGGCTACCAATTTCAGCCTCAGCTTTTTCCAGCGTCATCAGATGACTGGCTTGCCGCCCGTCACTGCGATCGTCGATCCCGATACATAAGACGCTTCCGGCGACGCCAGTAACACGTACACTGGCGCAAGCTCGGCCGGCTGACCGGGCCGCTTCATCGGCACGGACTGGCCGAACTTTTCCACCTGCTCAGGCGGCATCGTTGATGGAATGAGCGGCGTCCAGATGGGCCCCGGAGCAACCGTATTCGCTCGAATTCCTTTTTCGGCTAACAGTTGGGCCAGATTTCCGGTGAAGTTCTGGATCGCCGCCTTGGTCGCCGCATACGGCAACAACGTTGGCCTGGGTTGATCCAGATTCACCGATGACGTGGTGATGATCGCGCTTCCCGGCCGCATGTGCGGCACCGCTGCCTTGACGAGATAAAACATCGAGTAAATATTAGTTCGAAAAGTACGATCCCACTCCTCGCTGGAAATTTCCTCCAGGCTCTGGTGCGACATCTGAAAAGCCGCATTGCAGACCAGAATGTCGACGCGTCCAAACTCCTGAACGGTGCGCTTCACCAGGTTGATGCAATACTGCTCATCTGTGAGATCTCCCGGTTGCAATATCGCTTTGCGTCCCGCCTTCTGCGCCCAGCTCGCCGTATCCTTCGCATCTTCGTGTTCGTCGCGATAGCTGATCACCTGATCGGCGCCCTCTCGCGCATACGCGATTGCGACGGCCTTGCCGATTCCGCTATCGCCTCCGGTAATCAGGGCAACACGATCTTTCAGCTTGTCCGCACCTTGATAGCTTTGTTCGCCGTGGTCCGCTTGCGGAGTAAGTTCGCCCTCGCGGCCTGGCGGCTGCTGATGCTGCGGCGGCAAATGCGCAGGTCGCGATTCCGGCTGTGGCCCTCTTGCTGGTGTGCTCATCACAACGCTCCTGTTTTTAGCTGGAATCCTTAGTCGGTATTGTCTTCGGCGAAATCCAACGCTGTCGATGACAGCACTCGCGGAAACTGCGATCAATACAAACCAATCCGTACGGGCAAGCCGGAAGTTCCAGCAAGCTGCATTAGCAAGCGCGCATAGTGCAGAGCGCCGGTTCGCGGGGACGGGCATGGCGAGATTTTTGGCGAGAAGATAGTTGCGGCAATCCGAGCAGCCGCTTAAACAAATGAACGAAACACACGGTGCAGGACTCTAAGATTGGAAGGTTCTCCCGTGTCGCAGGAGGTGCAACCATGTGGCCTGACATTCGCATTCTCAACTTGTTCGGAATCCAGTTTCCCATCATTCAGGCGCCGATGGCCGGATCGGTTCTGGGCGACATGGTGGTGGCTGTATCGGAGGCTGGAGGACTAGGCTCGCTGCCCTGCGCGCTTCTGAGTTTCGAACAGGCGCGCGCTGAATTCGAAGCAATACGCCGCCAGACGAAGCGTCCGATCAACGCGAATTTCTTTTGTCATACGCCACCAACGCCGGACGCAAATCGAGAAGCGCTTTGGCGAAAACGATTGCAACCTTACTACGAGGAGTTCGGGCTCGATCCCAACGCGTCTGTTCCGGCCGCGAACCGTGCTCCCTTCGACGACAAGATGTGCGATCTGGTAGCTCGATTTCGGCCAGAAGTCGTCAGCTTTCACTTTGGGCTTCCGGAAGCAAAGCTGCTCGCGCGGGTAAAAGAGGCGGGAGCGAAGATCATATCGTCGGCAACTTCGGTGGATGAGGCGCGCTGGCTGGAGGACCGCGGGTGTGATGCGATCATCGCGCAAGGCTATGAAGCAGGTGGACATCGCGGCATTTTTCTTACAGATGATATTTCCACGCAGGCGGGCACGATGGCTTTGGTGCCGCAGGTCGTCGATGCTGTGCGCGTGCCGGTCATCGCCGCGGGAGGTATTGCGGATGCGCGCGGAATCACGGCGGCTTTCGCCCTCGGAGCAGCGGCTGTGCTGATTGGAACGGCCTACCTGTTTTGCCCGGAATCTAAAATCAGCGCCACTTATCGCAGTGCTTTGAAAACCGCGGCCGACAATCAGACGGTAATCACGAACGCACTCACCGGCCGCCCGGCGCGAGGCATTGTGAATCGGCTCATCCGCGACGTAGGTCCCATTTCTGACGACGCGCCGCCATTTCCTCTGGCGGCAACCGCATTGGCACCGTTGCGTTCCAAGGCCGAGGCTGCCGGGTCGGGAGACTTCAGTCCACTCTGGGCTGGGCAGGCGGCGCATCTCGCTCGCGAACTCCCGGCGGGAGCGCTCACCCAACAATTAGCAATGGGAGCGCTCGAAAGACTCAATACGCTGGGAGCGAAGGCGATGAGATAGGGTTTCGGACCACGTTTGTATTTAGCGGCACGTCCGCCGGCCGAAGAATTGCTGCAGTATCAAGCGTGGCCGAGCAGCTCTCCAACCGCGCGATGCGCCTGATCGATTGCCACATTGGTGTAGGCGTCCGCGCCGGCATCAGAATTCGCGATGGCGATGCGCCCTAACCGTTTGCGGCCAACGATCCAAGGCTGCTCGCCGGACTTCCACTCGGGATCGAACAGCGCGTTCGGGGTGTAGGCATATCCGTGCGCCCAGCGATTTACGGTGATGGCCTCAATGTCTCGCGCAGGATCAAGACCCGCACCGCCGAGCATTCGTCCGAGTTGATCGCGAATATTGCGCTCGAATTTTTCGAACGGCGTGCCCATCAACTCGACGCGGCCAGCGCGATATTGATCGCGCATCGGCAAGCCCGGACTGCACGGCGTGCGCAACATAAATAGCACCATCGGCTCTTGCGGCGTGGACGGAAATTTGTATTCGCCCAGACTCACCGGAAAATCCAGCGCGGTATGCGTGTGATAACCACCAGGCGCCACAATTTGCCGTATACCGAGCTTCGAAAACGCTGTCCAATCGCGCACCGCGACGTGCGTGTACACCAGCGGCGCTTTCACCAGATACGCGAGTGCGTCCTTTTGCTTTTCCGGCAGCTCCGGACACAGGTACGGAATCATGATGTTGTAGCAGGCCAGCACGCAGTTTTTGGCGCGAAGTGAATAGAGTTTGCCGCCGCGAATGTACGCGATTTCCACTTCGTTCGACTGGGTACCTGGCGTCTTTGGCTTTCCGTGTTGAACGTGAACCGCCGTGCTGTTCAGACGCACATGCACTGGCGACGACGGATCGTCGAGTTTGCTGTAATCGGCTCGCGCGGTGACCACATCGTCCATGTCGTACCCGGGAACGGCGGCGGGAATCAGGGAGCGCACCAGCA
>C688J35102_120989841_pt1 | contig 14409 bp, 11 predicted proteins | sample HopSoiMetagenom2_FD_35102 | JGI IMG/M metagenome (IMG submission 35102)
GAGATTCCGCTGCTCATTCTCTCCGCACATAAGATCTACGGCCCCAAGGGAATCGGCGCACTCTACGTGCGCCGCGACGTGCGGAATTCGATCGAGCCTCAAATCTACGGCGGCGGACAGCAACGGGGGTTGCGGGCAGGTACGCTCCCGACGCCCCTTTGCGTCGGCTTCGGTACCGCGGCGGCGCTTCTTGGGACGCAAGAAGGCGTCAGAGAACGGGCGATGATCGCGACTCTCCGTGACCGCTTCGAAGACGGCCTCCGACGACTCGGACACCCCATCGCCATCAACGGTGCCGGGGCCTCCCGTCATCCGGGCAATTCCAATGTACGCTTTCGCGGCAGGGACGGCCGAGATCTGATCGCGGCGCTTCAACCGAGACTCGCCGTTTCCTCGGGCTCGGCGTGCTCATCCGGGATCGTCGAGCCTTCGCACGTGTTACGGGCAATCGGTCTGACAGGTGAGGAAGCGGATTCCTCGGTGAGATTTAGCTTCGGTCGATTCACCACCGAGGCAGATGTTGCCGCGGCGTTGGATGCACTTTCCGAGGCGATGTCGGGCGATGAGGCTGCGTAGACACCAAGTCGGCTTTGCCGGGATTTCGCGGACCGGCCGGCCCCAAACAGCACGCTAAGCCTCTGAGAACGTTCTGGAATGCTCCGAGGAAGCTTGGCCCATTTTCGGACCGGGCGCTATGGCGGGCGAATTGCCCGCGGCAGCCCCGTCCCGTTTTCAGTTGGCCTACGCCCGCGCCGCCGTGCGCTTGATGCCTTCCGCGATCTGCCAGCCACGATTGATGTAGCCCTTGCTCTCCGCACTATCGCGCTTTCTGCCTTGGCGCGCGCGCCGAAAGTCAATCCTCAAGGAATCCCCGCCGATCGGGGTAGCCACGGCCTTGTACGCATCGGCGGTGAACCGACTCAACAACGTGTCGGCGGTATCAAGCTGCTCTCCGCTAGTAATAGCGGCGGCGAGTATCATGATGTCGTTCACGGAGTTGCGGACATTGTCTTTGATGTTGTGCGTTTCGCAGAATTTCGCCAGCAGCGTCAGTCCCACGTCCGCCGTCTCTCGGCTGAGCGGAACGCATTCGGCGATCACCGTGCAAAGGAAGGCAAAGCGCTGCTTCAGACGCTTCTGCAATTTCTTATCGAGGGACCAGATGATGCCGGCGAACGCGGGTCCGTTCCGATCGTTCAGAAGCGCCGCCATCGAACGACTGCCATGCTGGACAAGCTTGGGATACTCGCCTCCGAAATCGAAAACGAGGCGCTCGCCCCGGATCGGCTTGTGGTCTGACGGTATTTCGTGCCTTGGCAGCACGGCGTGTCCCGGATGATAACGGATGTAGTACTTGGCGTTGGTCCGAGACCCCGGATCGTAACTTTCGAGATATTCGTGCGCGACCACGGAGGAGATGCGCACGCCATCCAGATGGCGGTGGCCCTTGAAAGCGTGCGAAAGGATCTGAGTATCGACCATCATGTTGCGAGTACCACGGCTCGTGAGACGCGTAAGGTGTGGCCCGTCTTCTGCCGGGAAGTTTGAAGGAGCCTTAGCGCGGGCGAAATCTTGTCAGCGATTGAACTCCGCGAAGTCGCACGACTTCGATATACGGTCGATGAAGGAGGATCGGGAGAGTGGCTTTCCGTCGCGATCGGTCAAGGCGTGGGAAAGGTACAGAAGATCTCGGGCCCGCGTCATGCCGACGTATAGGACTGCGGCCTCGGAAGAGGCGTTCTGTGGGTCCAAATCCAATCCTAGTGGGATGACGCCTTCGACTGCGCCGGCGACGAACACCGTACCGAATTCGTGGCCCTTTGCGCCGTGGAGCGAACTCACCCGGACGGCATTTCTGTCCGGCGAGACCTCGCCGGCGTCGGGATCGCGGAATAGGTAAACCGGAATTCCCGCCGCCCTGAGGCTTGTGACGGCCCGTGCCCGATAGTGCCTGTTTCGGGCGAGGATGCAGATGTCTCGCGGCGTGTAGTGCTTGTACCTAAGCAGCGCGGCCACCTCGGCGGCGAGGAAGCGGGACTCGGCCATCTCGTCGGGGCAGCGGACGACAATGGGTCGCGTGCCCTCTCGAACGCTGAATTCCGGCTTAAGGTCGGCTGTTCCGGCTTCGGATTGAGCGATGTCGTCGATCCACTCCTGCTCGACGAGCGGAAAAGCCGCTTCGAGGATCTGCTTCGTGTTTCTATAGTTCTTTCGCAGGACAAGTCCGCGCCCGGCGATATCGATGCCAAGCCCGCGCAGCGAGTACCCTCGCGTGAAGATCCGTTGCGTGGAGTCGCCGACCAGCAGGAGACCGTCCTCCCGATTCCCGACGAGCGAGTGCAGCAGGCGAAGAGCGATCTCCGAAATGTCCTGAACTTCGTCGACGATGACGGCGGCGTAACGGGATTCCGTCCCTTCTTCCTTCAGTTTGAGGCTGTAGGCTATTCTGACGAAGTCGGCGGGGTCCACTAGGTCGGCATTCGCGAGCGACTGATGGTACGACAGATAGATGTGCAGAACAGCGTGCCTCTGCTCCGGGGACAGACCGCGGCCGCGGCCGCTGCGATCGCACGTCAGATATGATTCCGCTTCCTCATGCAGGAAACGCCCCATCAGAAAGTCGATTTCGCTCGAAAGGTATTCCTGAGGAATGGCCCTGAGCGCGCTCTTGTGCTCCGCCGAGACGTTCCAGAACGCGTCGTTCCGAAATCGCCGGTTTTGCTCGGGGGAGTACTTCGGGTTTCCGAGTCCACGTTTGAATATGTAGTCGAGGCACCAGCGATGAAGATGGGTTACCTCGATCGCGCTCCTTTCAGGACCGCACAATTCGTCGAGGAGACGCCCGGCGGCCGCCGCCAGACCCTTGTCGAAGGTCGTGAACAGAATCTTTTCACCGTTTACGAGCGCAGCTTTCGCGAGGCGCTTCGCGCGATGCAGTGCGACGACGGTCTTTCCCGATCCGCTGATGCCGCGCAGCCGCGCCGGCCCCGAGAATGTCCGCTCCACCAACGATCGTTGATCAGGGTGGAGAAATAGCTGCCATTGCTGAAGAGTGCCGCGATCGAGCACTTCTTGAAGCGCATTCGAATCCTCGAACGTGAAGAACTCTTCGGATGGGCCCAATCCGTCCTGCATCGCCGCTTCGGGAAACTGCTCTGCCAACTTTGCCGAACCGGAAGCCAGATCGACAACCGTTTGCCGGGTTTCGGAATTGCCCGTTGCGAAGGCCAGTAATGCGTCCGCGGCCTTGGGCACCGTCTCGGCCAAGGCCTGCAGGAGCGTCATGCACTCGAAATCATTGGGATCGCCGAGCCCCCGGATGGCCGCGAAGTCTTCGTCGGGCACTCCCAGATTTCGAAGCATGTCATCTGTGAAACCGTCGAACAGCGGAGCGAGAGCCTGATCGGGACTTTTCTGTTCGGCCTGGAGAGCGGCAGAAGGAACCATTTCCACGGCCGTTTCGGTGGCCGTTCCTACTCGCAATTCGCGAAGCTGACCGGTCTTTTCGTCGAAGACGTATCCTTTGTGCCCGTCCAGGAAGGAGCTGACGTGATCATGGGTGCCGATGGATAAGGCTACCATCACGCCATCGGAGTCGCCTCGCTGCAAGACGAGACGATAGCCATCCGGGAGCTCGTACTTGACGCACTTTGGAATGCGCGTTTCCGCTCGACGTGGAGCCGATGGATCGAGGTCGCGTTGAATCTCCAAAAGAATCTCGCAGGCACGTTGATAGTGCTTGCGCGAGGAGCGTCGCAGGCCGTCCAGATCTTTCGAGAAGCTGGGTCGTAAGGTGATTTTTGGCATCAGATACGGAGGCCCATGCAGCGACCAAGCGGAGCGGTACTATTCCGCGTTTCCTTAGTATCGGTACTCATCGTAAGCCTTTGGGCCCGTCTCGCAGGCTCGACTGACCGCCGAGGTCTTTCCCGCGTAAGCCGTTCGCCGCAAGTCCAGGCACTCGCCAGTTTTGACGCAGGCATGGAGTAGAGCGCACAACTTATGAGGTTACAATCGGATTCGCGGCGGGCGTCCAAGTCGCGCCCGCGGCCTAGTCCAGCAACATCGGCCCCGCCCGTTCGCCCGAAGAAATTCGAACTCCTGACCCCAGATTCGTAATTTAACGGCGCAGGCGTGGACGGCTACATGAGCCGTCATCTGACGTGAGTTGTGGTATTCGCCATCGAGCTGCGATCACAATTGAGTCACTGCGCGCGGTGCGCCCTCGCCGAGCGCGACGCAATAAGCGCCCACCACGGACCGCAACAATCCGAAGCCGCCGTGCTTGCGCTTGACTCCGTTTGTATATTCCTCTTATGGTTGCAAATTAGCCTCGACAAGTACCCAGGAAATTTGAATGCACTAGTTTTGAAAAGGGAGACCGACGATGGCCCTACCGAAAAATATGGATCCTGCACTCAAGAAGGCGATGAATAGCTCGCTCAAAGCCTACTCGGCGGGCGACCCCAAGTTCTTCCAATTCCTAAGCGACGATGTTCGCGTTTACGGACTGGATTCCTCCGAACCGATCATCGGAAGAAAAGCGTTCGAAGCGAAATTCCGACCGACCTTTACGAAGACGAAGCGGAAGGTCACCAAGACATTCGAGGACCTGCGCATCGTCGGAAATCAAGCCATTCTTTCCCAGACGCTACAAGTCACGGCCAATCAAGTGTCGATGCCGCTCAGACAGACCGTCGTCTGGGACGGAACTGGTGCTAATTGGCGCATGACACATATTCACAATGCTCGCGGAGGGCAGGCCGTCGGGGTCGGTAAGCAGCCCACAACCGCCGCACAAATCAGGGTGCTCAACGAACGCATCGCGACGGTAGCAGCCACCGTTGGGGTTGCACAGTAGCTGCTTTACGGGAAAGCGGCCCGTCGGGGCTGCGAGGATGCGGCACATTTCGCGGCGTCCGGAGAATGCGTATGCTCATAGAGGACCTGCGCTACAAGCTGCGCCCTGAGAACATCGTCGGCACGCCGCGCGAGATAAGGCTCGGCCGCCGTGATCGAGGGCGAATGATGGTCGTCGATCGCAACAGCGGTTCGGCGACGGATCACGTGGTTGCCGACCTTCCGCTCATGCTGGAGCCGGGGGATGTAGTTGTCCTGAACAACTCCAAGCGAATTCCAGGCGTACTCCACGGACGCACCGCGAAAGGCGGGAAAGTTGAGCTCAGGTTCGTCGAAGTGAACGTGGACGGCACCGGCCTCTGTCGGGTGTTTCCGATGCACGACACCGCGCCCCGCTCAGTCGTGACCCTGAATGACGGCGGCGAGATCGAGATCGTCGAATTCGGCATCACGAAATACGGACTGGCCCGAGTTCGCCCCATCGTTGGAAGCCTAAGACAGATGCTTGTCGATCAGGGAACCCCCATCTTGGGTTTTTTCTACGATGGCATGTGGAATACCGAGCATCTCAATCCGTTTTACGCGACGGAAGAAGGGACCGTCGAAAGTCCGCTTGCCGGCCTCCACTTCACCCCCGATCTGGTCGACCGCCTCAAGAGCGCACGAGTCAAAGTTTGCTTCGTCACGTTGCATTCGGTCGGAAGCTGGTTGCCATTCATCGAGGAGAAGATTGAAGATCATGAGATGATGGAGGAGTTCTTTCGCATTCCTATTGAGACGGCGTCGACCATCAACGCCGCCCGTGACCGCGGGAAGCGGGTCGTCGCGTGCGGCAGCACCAGCCTGCGCGCGCTCGAGTCCGCGGTCGATTCGGCCGGCGTATTGAAGGCGAAGGAAGGGAAGACGGGCCTGTACATTAGCCCCAGCTACAAGTTCGGGGTGGTCGACGGCTATTTCACGAACTTCCACCAGTACCAGACTAGTCTGCTGGTCCTGGATTGCGCATTCGCCGGCACTGAGAACGTGATGCAGGCCTACCGCGAGGCGTCGCGCCGCGGCTACGAATTCTACGAATTCGGCGACGCGATATTCTACCGATGAAACGCCCGGTCACAGCGAGAGTTGCAAAATCGAAGGTCCGCGCCAAAGCTGGTGTCCGGGCGGCCCCGCCGAAGACCATCTTGGAACGAAGCGACATGGTGCTATGGTCGCTTTCACCGCGCGGAATAGTGCTCCACGACCTCGTCCGCAATGCATACCTGGAATTGGACGAGGTCGGATACCGGACGTGGGGTTTTCTCGACGGCGCAAGAACGCTCGAAGAGACGATCGACCTGTCAGTGCGGTCGATCGCGGGAAGGCACGACGCCGGAGTATCTCGTAAGGTCAGACGCGCCGTCCGTGCGCTACAATCGCAAGGCTTTCTGGTGGAGCGGACAGATGGCCCGCCGGCATAGTGTCGCCGAACTGGCGACCAACTTCCGTCCTCCGCCTCGCGTCAGGTACAACGCAGAGGATTTCGGTTTCATTGTCGGATTCCCGGACGGCGAAATCGTGTTGACCGGTCCAGATGCGATTCATGTGCTGAATTCCGCCACCGAGCGCGGATCGCTCGATCCCTACCTTCTCGAACGTTTGACGGTCCCCGACGGCTTCCACCTCCGGACGCCGCCACTGGTGTGGCTCGAACTGACGCGGAAGTGCAACCTGACCTGCGAACATTGCTACATCGATGCAGGTCACGCGCGCGTCCGCGAAATGAGCACGGAGCGATGGATCGAGCTTATCGACGAGATGGCCGCTATGGGCGTCTGGGCGGTCGCCTTCACGGGCGGCGAGCCAACCCTGCACAAGGATTTTGCTAAACTCGTCAAGCATTCGCGCTCACGCGACCTTCTGGTCGGAATAGCCACCCACGGGATGTTCCTGACCGACGAGTTACTCGCCGAACTCCCCCGCGAAGGGGTGATCGTCAGCGTGAGCATCGACGACCTGCACACCGGCCCCCGCGGTATCCCAGACCCTACCTCAACGGCGAAGGCATCGATCATCCGCGCGCAAGAGCACGGCTTCCTCACGAACGTTATGGCCAACACGCACCGGCGCAACATCGGCGAACTAGAAAGCCTAATCCAATGGGCGACCGATCACGGGACCTCAGTTCGTAGCGTTCCCATGAGTCCTATCGGCAGGGGTAAACTTCATCCTCACTTGGAGAACACCGTCGAGGACGTTTCAAAGGCCGCTGAATTTTGGCTGAAGGAATGCGAATGGGAACACGAGTACCATGCGCACGCGGGTCTCTGCGTAGGCTCCATCTTCAACTATGGTTTGAGCCTAGCTTACATGACCAGGCGCTGCTCGAGCGGAAGATACCTTTGCTACGTGGCCGCCGACGGGACCGTTTTTCCCTGTACTATGTGCGCCGGCGAGGACATCTTTGCGTCCGGATCCGTTGCAAACAAACGCTTTGCCGAGGTCTGGCGATCTAAATGGCCAATCAGGGAGCGGAGCTGGTCCGACTTCGCAGCGGAATGCGAAGGTTGTCCGATCAATGACGACGAATATTACTGCGCCTCGCGGTGCCCGGCCATGTCCCACGCGCGCCACGGCAAGTTGGACAAATGCGGAGCTTCGCCCTTCGAAATCGCGAGCGCCGAGTACCGTACCAAAATGCTCAACGGCACAAGTACTGGACGGTCGTCCAACGTTTTCGTTAAGGCCGTCGCGACAAAGGAGACGTCATGAAAGTCCTTCTAGCGACAAGCCCTCACGTCAAGCACGGCAGCGTCCTTCAGAACGACTTTCTACCGCATCCACAAATGATGTACTCATTTGCGCCGGTCGGCCTTCTCTCGATAGCAGGCGCTCTACGCCGGGACAGACCCTCGGTGTCGACCGAGCTTTACGACCTGAACAGGCGCATCGTATCGGGCCGCATCCCGCTCGACGGGCGATTCTACGGGGCACTCGCCGAAGACATTCTGAGCCGTGCCCCAGACGTTGTGGGCATGATGACGGAGTGCGATTCTTACCACCACGTCATTCAGATATGCGAAGCCGTCAAATCGAGGGCGCCGCGGTGCAAGATCGTCCTGGGTGGTCCGCACGCCTCCGCCGTCGGTGTCGAGACCCTGAAAAAGGTGTCCGCAGTCGATGCCATCGCGGTAGGCGAAGCCGAGCTCACATTCCCAGAACTGTTAGACGCCTTGGCCGAAGGGACAGGGCTGCCAGTCGCAGGCGCGATCCTTCGTGACGCCAGGGGCAACGTCGTGAGCGAAAGTGAGCGACCGTTGGTGGCGGAACTCGACCAGCTTCCGGTCCCGGCGTACGACCTCTATCGCGCGGATCCGGATGAAGAGATATTCGTCGAAGTTGGACGTGGGTGCCCCTTCCAATGCGCATTCTGTTCCACGGCCCCGTACTGGAAGCGGCGCCATCGGGTAAAGTCGCCACGACGCATCCTCTGCGAGATCGAACTCGTTCGTGGCCTCTTCGGGACGCACCGCGTACACTTCACCCACGATCTCTTCACCACGAACCGCAACTGGGTCACGGCGGTAGCGAACGAGTTGATCGCCGCGGGAAATCCCGTCCAATGGACGTGCAGTGCCCGCACCGACACCGTGGATCGCGCCCTCCTGCAACTCATGGGAGACGCCGGTTGCAACGCGATTTACTTCGGGCTCGAAAGCGGTTCGCCCCGAATCCTGCGAGAAATCAAGAAGGATATCGAGCTAGACCGATCTTTCGAGACTATCGAAGTCTGCAAGTCCGCAGGCATCGCGCCGAATGTCGGCTTCATCGCCGGTTTTCCCAGCGAAGATTCGGAAAGCCTGCGAGAGACCTTCGCCGCCTATGAACGGGCCTTGCGCGCAGGTTGCAAGCCAGCCCACATCTTCACATTTTGCCCGTTCTCGGATTCATCAATGTTTCCCGAACTCAAGGACCTCGCTTGTAGCGGACATTTTGTCGACATCCCGCTTGGAGCGGATACTGATCGGTCGAACCGCGACAAGATCGCAAGCGATCGGCATCTGTTTTCGTCGTACTTCAGGCCTCGTTATGCGGGACTTGTACCGGAGATGCCGGGCGCGATTGAGGCACTCGATGAATTCTCTCCGCTCGTTGAAGCATGCCTGGTTCCGACGCTAGAACTCGCGGGCGCTCTGGGAGGAATGTACCCCGTCTTCCTGCGGTGGCTGTCCTGGATTCGCGACCGCAACGCCGCGCGCGGCGCGCAGGGCTATCGTAGCGGATATGGCACACCCGCAATGTACGCCACTTTCCTTTGCGAAGAGCTACAGAATGAGTCGACGGTTGGTGCGGCCCTTGCGCTGGCGCGCTTCATGGAACGCAATCTCGTCGTTGCCGCCAGATTCGCAGAACGGCAAGCGACGACCTTCGCTACCTACAGGTCCGTCTCTTCTTATGATGCAAGGTTACAGTTCTCAGACCTAGATTTGGGAGCGATGATCGGCTGTGAATCGGTGGTGGACAGTCTTCAACTGGATTTCGACATCTCGGGCGTACTCGAGGGCGAGAGGCTTGAGACCGCGCCGAGGAGGCCACAATTCCTGATTTGGCAACACTGGGGCGAGGAGAAGATCAGGCTCCTGGAAGTAGGCCACGACATCTTCGAACTCGTCGATGCCGTTCGCGGCAGAAGTCGGGCCGTTGGAGAGATCGTACTTGAGCGTCTGCTCGGGGCAGCCGGCGACGACATTCCCGCAATTCTTGAGCAACTTGCCTCGGCCGCCGAGGTCGGCGTCCTGACTGTAGAGCACAGCCGATGACGATCACATTCCCACGACCGGTCGAGGCGACTGTCTCAATCGACGAAAAATTGCAGGTTATCGCCACCGACCTGAGGACGCCCGCATACGTCTACGATCTTGACGCCCTAAGAGCGCGGGTGCATCAACTGCGGGCATCGGTCGCCGAGTTTCCCTCGCGGCTCTTCTTCGCCACGATGGCGAACGACAATCCGACGGTATTGCGCGAACTGGCCTTGCTCGGAGTAGGCGCGTGCGTCAATTCGTTGAGGCATCTCGAACTTGCGCGGGAATGCGGGTTTCCGGTCAATGCAATCCAGTTCACCTCGACAGCCCTTGCTGCCGACGTCCTTTTGCGTCTTCACGAACTAGGCGTCGCGATCAACCTCGACTCGCCGGGCCAGATCGCGATGTGGGAAAAGGTTGGAGGCCGCACGGCCGGACTGCGGGTCAACGCGGCATCGCTCGGCACCGGCCGTCCCTTCGACCGGATCGGAATAGACGCCGGCGACGTTCCCGACGCCTGCAGGACCGCGGCTTCTCGCGGCGTAGACATCAATGGCCTGCACGTATACGTCGGAACCAATCTGCAGACCCCCGAAGACCTGCTGCCCACATTGGATGCCTTCTTTCGACTTGCAGAGGGCGTCGGAGGTCTGACCTACCTGAACATCGGCGGCGGCATCGGGGTCGACTATTCCCATTCCGGGCGGGAGTTCGATGTGACCGCGTACGGAGAAAGCCTTCGCGGCCTCCTTCACAGACTGATGAAACGCACTGACCGAAGAATCGAGGTCGTGATCGAGCCAGGCCGTGGCATGGTCGCTGGCTGCGGCTCTTTCCTCACGCGCATCACCGACTGCAAAACGCTGAATGGGAAAAGATATGCCGGCGTCGACGCCAGCGTTGCAGTTTTTCCGCGACCTTTACACCATCCCGAAGCGCCGCACCGGATCCGCTCCGTCCGCGACCAGATCGACGCCTTGGCCGAACACCTTATCGTCGGATGCACTACCTACTCGCGTGATATCCTTGGTACTGCAGCGCTTCCCTCGAACCTGTCCGCCGGCGACGTTCTCGTCATAGACGATGCCGGCGCCTATTCGGAGTCAATGATGTCGCGCTTTCTCGGACAGGCAGATCCGACGACGTTCTTTCTGGGAGCAGCCGAAGGTATGACCAGCGGCCCGGCATCGCCGGTCCGACCGGGCGAGAAGACAATTTCTCCAAACGAAGCGGTCTAGGTAATGGGATTCCGGGTGGCGAAGTCGGAGAGTCTGGCATGTTTGCACTGTAAGGCCGGCCGGGCAGTGCAGATCGAACCCGGTCTCCGGACGAAGTCTCCGGAAAACGGGAATTATTCAATGAATGCCCAGAGACTTTCGGAATTTTCGGCCGGCTACCTCGTAGATTGGGAGCTTAGAGACAGGCTGCCGAATTGCAAAGGCCCGCAATTGGCCGGCCTTTGTGCGCTCAGTTGAGGCCGAACCGCGATCGGCTCGACTGCCCGGCTGGGGCGGGAGGATTCAAACCTTCGCATGACCATCGCATCCTGCTTCGCGACCCAACGAGCAACAATCTTGCTCAGAAATGACTGGCTTCCGGTCGCGATCGGAGCGTTGTTGTGGTGACGAGGAGCGGTTGAGACGGGCTTCCGGGTCCTGCCCTGCCGGGTGATTTGCCCGGGCGGGGCTGAGGTGGTGCGGCCGGATGGCGCCGCGTGAACCTCGGAGAATCCCATGAAGCCCAAATCCAAGCCAAAGGCTGCCACCCGCCCAAACGCCCGCAAAACCGCCAAACCCGCGCCTCGCAAGCAGTTGGCGCCCGCTTCGTCCAAATCAGCATCTCGGCCCGATACCAAGCACAGCCGTATCGTTGCAATGCTCCGGGCACCCGCGGGCGCAACAATTGCCACGATCATGACCGCGATGGGTTGGCAGCAACATTCGGTCCGCGGATTTCTGGCCGGCGTGGTTCGCAAGAAGCTCGGGCTCAACCTTGTTTCAGAGCAAACTGACAAGGGCCGGGTCTATCGCATCAAGGACGGCAAAGCTTCGCCCGCTGTTGCGGCACGGACCAAACCGGCGGCCTGATGCGATGCAGAGGAAACGTCGCAATGGTCGTACTTCGACCAAAACATCTGTTGAGGACGAGATCGCGCATCTGCGCGGTCTCGATCTCAAGGGACTTCGCTCACGCTGGCAGAGTGTCTTTCAGAGACCGGCGCCTGATCATCTGACGCGGCATCTGCTGTTCGCGGTCATCGCCTATCGGCTCCAGGCCGATCGCTTTGGTGACCTCTCTCACGAGACGAGGGAGGTGCTGGATCGAACGGTGGCGACCGAAGCTACGCCAGTAATGTCCGCCCGTCTGGCCAGCCTCGACCAGAAACGAACTGAGCTTAGCCCCGGGACGGTATTGGTCCGGGAGTGGGATAGACGGTCGCAGCGGGTAATGGTGATGGCCGACGGTTTTGTCTGGAACGGCCAAACCTATGACAGTCTATCCAAGGTCGCCTTTGCGATCACAGGCACTAAGTGGAATGGACCGCGTTTCTTTGGTCTGAGGGACAAGCAGGATCGCTCGGCCGTGGAGGCGCGACCATGAAGGCTCCTTCTGTCAAATCGGTCCGCTGCGCGATCTATACAAGGGTCTCTACCGACCACGGGCTCGACCAGGAGTTCAACTCGCTCGATGCCCAGTACGAGGCTGCCTCGGCATACATAAAGAGCCAGGCCCATGCCGGCTGGACGTTGATCCGGTCCCGTTATGACGATGGCGGGTACTCGGGGGGTTCTACCGACCGCCCCGACCTTCAGAAGCTGCTGGAGGACATCCGCTCCCGGAAAATCGACATCATCGTTGTCTACAAGGTCGACCGCTTAACGAGGTCTCTGGCGGACTTCGCCAAACTGGTCGAACTGTTCGATGCCCAAGGCGTCTCATTCGTCTCGGTCACCCAGCAGTTCAACACCACGACCTCGATGGGACGGCTGACCCTCAACGTGCTGTTGTCCTTTGCCCAGTTCGAACGGGAGGTCACCTCGGAGCGTATCCGGGACAAGATTGCGGCATCCAAGCGCAAAGGCCTGTGGGTTGGAGGCAACCTGCCCTGCGGGTATGCGATGAAGGACGGCAAGGTTGCCATTGTCGAAGAAGAAGCCGAGCTCGTTCGATCAATCTACCGGCGATATCTGGAGCTCGGCGGCGTCAATGAACTGGTTCGGGACCTCCGGGCACGCAACATCCATACCAGAACCCAGCTGCTTTCAACGGGCACAACGCGCGGTGGTATCCCGTTTGGCCGCGGCACGCTGTACTATCTGCTTAGCAATCACTTCTACATCGGCGAGGTCAAATACAAGAGTGAGATCCTGCCAGGCGAGCAGCCTGCAATCATGGACCGCGCGCTGTTCGAGGCGGTTCGGCAGAAATCCCTCTCTCAATGGTCGCACCGCACCATCGTTCGCAACAAATCGGACCATCTATTGACCGGTTTGCTGTTGGACGATGCCGGCCATCGCATGATTCCCACCCACGCCACCAAAGCCGGAATCCGCTACCGCTACTACGCGTCGACACCCGTCCTGCATGGAGCAGCCAAGACCGCGTCGGCTGGATCGATCTCCCGCGTTCCTGCGGCTGACATCGAAGAGGTCGTCGTGAAATCCATGAAAACGCATCTTGCCGCGAGACACGGCAAATCGACAACGAAGGCGGTGCGCTTGGAGGATCGCGACCTCACACAGCTGATCGCCGACATCGTCGTACACGAGGACAGGCTAATCATTCGACTTAAATCGGATCACGCCGACGAGGCATCCGATGCTCCGGAGAGTCAGTCGTTCTCAGTTCCGTGGCACAAACCGCCCTCCAGGAAATCCCGTCAGATCCTGCTCCCGCACAATGTCCCTCGGGGTGACGTCCGTCCGGAGCAGTTCGAGCGTCGAGCGCGCTTGGTGAGCGCCATCGCACGCGGTCGTCGGTGGCTGGATGACGTTATTTCAGGTCGGGTGACCACGATTGCTCTGCTTTGCACGAACGAGAAATGCAGCGTTCGGCAAGTCAACATGACCATCTCACTCGCCTTTCTCGCACCCAATCTTGTCAAAGCGGCCGTAGAAGGTCGCCTGCCCCGGGGCATCGGCGTCGAGCGGCTTCGCGACCCGCCGACAGAATGGCGCCGGCAATTCGAAGCGCTCGGGCTGAATCCGGAATAATCGGCGCCACGGCCGGCCCAAGGACCCCGAATTACGAAATGGCCGGATTTGCTGGCGCTGGGGCGGCTGACTTCGTGCCCAAGGCTTGGCCGCCGGGAACGGATTTTTTGAATGCAGAGACAGGGAGACAAAAACCCGCACTAAAATACGTGAGCGCCCGCAGAGACCAAAATCCCGCAACTGGGGGCCGCAAAAATCCCCGCAGAAACGCCCTATTCGGCGGCGTATCGGGAACGTGGGGTTTGCGAAGACTGGATGGTGGAGACACAAGGGCTCGAACTGAGGACCCACCACACAGTCATCGAACCGGTCTCCGCTAGTGCGAGGAACGGAAATTTTCAATGCAGAGACAGGAGGGCAAAATCCGGTTTTTCTCTCGCCGGAGACGGATACAGAGACTACCAGAAGCGGACGAAAGCCCGCATTGCGTGGGAAAAATGCGAAGGGTCCGCACCAGGTTCGAACCCTGAAGACTGGGTGGTGGGCGCACCAGGGCTCGAACCTGGGACCCGCTGATTAAGAGTCAGCTGCTCTACCAACTGAGCTATGCGCCC
>C688J35102_120989839_pt1 | contig 14391 bp, 7 predicted proteins | sample HopSoiMetagenom2_FD_35102 | JGI IMG/M metagenome (IMG submission 35102)
GCCCCCACGCCAGATAGGCGCCAAGAACGATAAACGAGCCGTGGATCAGATTGATGACATTCAAAACGCCCCAAACCAGAGAGAAGCCTATCGCGATGCACGCATAAAGGCATCCCAGCACCAGTGCATTGATCAGAACCTGGGCCGCCAGCATGCCGGGTTCCCCATTTCATGAAGCGATACGGCTAGTTCACGCCGAGCCTGAATTCGCCCTGCTTGATGGCCGCAGGAAAGAGGACCACGGCTTTTCCGCCTTGAAGCTGAAACACCGGTGGTTCCAGCGAATCGATTTGACCGGTTGGTCCGAACTTTACCGGGCCCCAGAAGGTCATTTCGTTCATTTTAGCAAGCTCGTCGCGCACCTTGTCGCGGTCCAGCGACCCCGCGCGCTCAATGGCCATCTGGAATAGTGCTCCCGAAACCGAAGCTGAGGCCTGCGCGTAATCGGGATCTGCCTTGTACTTCTCCCGAAACAGCTTCACGTAATTGGCAGTCGTTCCGAAAATGTCCTTGCCGGAATACTGCTCGGCAGGATGCCACCACGCGGCGCTGCTGATGTTCTCACCACTTGCTCCGGCGGCATCGATGAACTCCTGATAAGCGGGGCCAGCGATCATCGAAAGCACGCTGGCCTTGATCTGCTGATCGGCCATCTGCTTGCGAACCAGCAGCAGGTCGTTGATATAGCCGGTCACAAAAATCCATTGCGGGGCGAGCGACTTGATCTGCGACAGCGTTGCTGAATGATCGAGCGTGTTGATCGCGTATTTCTCAGAATATACGACTTCCAGGCCGTTGGTCTTGGCCGACTTCTCCATCTCCTGTGCGATGGCCAACGGGAAGAGGTCGTTGCGCGCCAGAATGGCGACCTTCTTCACGTCCGGCGCTTTGGCTTTGACGATTTGGGTGAGTGGCGTCGTCAGCGTATCATTCGGGGTAAACGTACCGAACAAGTACTTGTAACCTTGGTCATAGACCTGGGCGGAGGATGCCGTCGACGCAATCGTTGGCACGTTGTATTTCTCTGAAACACTGCTGCCGGCTTTGGCGGCCCCCGAACCGAACGGGCTAAACAGGAAATTGACGTTGTTTTGAGTGATCATCTGCTCGGTGGTTTGCACGGCGCGAGGCGTGTTGGACTGGTAATCGGCGTACACGATCTCGACCTTGTACTTTTTCCCGCCGACGGAGATCCCGCCGGCCTTATTGGCCTGCTCAGCCCAGAGGTCGTATCCCTGTTGTTGTTTTATGGCTTCAGGCGCCAAAGGGCCCGTTAGCGGAAGCGGCGCTCCAAATTTGATGACGTCCTGTGCCAGCGCAGCGGAACCTGATAATCCAAAACAGAGCGCCAGCAGAGACGAATACATTTTCGAGCGGAACTGGGAACAAGCCATCTGGGTTCTCCATGAGAGATCGCTAGGGAAATCTAGCCGCACAATTGCAAATTCAGGGATCGAATAAAAGCATTGAGATTTCATCGGTCCGCTCTAAAGCTTCCCGCAAAATGATCTTGTGCATTGTTTAGTCGGAAGCGCATTCGATCAGCGCTGAGGCGCTGGTGCCGCTCCAGAAAAAGAAGCATATCCGGGCGTTGATTCAGGCTATTTCCGACTTCAATACTTCTGGAAGCCTGCCGGGCTCAGAAGCGTCGTCCACTGCCCGTCCTTTACCTGGAGAAGGAACAATTCCTTCTCAGCCTCGCGCGGTTTGGTCGAATGACTTTCGGGATTGATGGATATCGGTCCAATCATTCCATCGAAACTACGTACGGCAGCGAGTGCATCGCGCAGTTTCCGGCGGTCCGTGGCAAGCGACTCTTCCGTATTCTCGATCGTTGATTTTTCAATCACACTCTTAATGAGATAAATAATCTCGTAGGCGGTGTGACTGCGATCAAGATTGCCTTCCGCCTTGTACAGATCCCAGGCCTTTTTCTCGAGTTCGATTGCCTTCGGCGTAACCGGCGCAAAGTTGGTGGGCACAATCATGCCCTCAGCTAGATCAGGACAACCGACGATCACCGTGCCGCCCGCAAGACTGCTGATAGCAATGATGGCTTTCGGCTTCACACCCTGCTTGGCGAGCTCACGAAACGATGCGCATGTCGTGGGTTCATGCGTCAGGGTGATGTAAATGTCCGCATTCGCTTTTGCCACCTTGGCCACCTGCGCACTGTAGTCGCTCGCCTGCCAGCCCCATTCGACCACCTCGACGATCTGGTGATAGTTGTTCTTCTCGATCGTGGGCTTGATGATAAGTTTCCAGGTCGACGAAGAGTGCGCGAAGTCCGGCTCCCATGCGACGGCTACTGTTTTCAGCTCAGGCCGATTCTGCTGCAGATACTGCACGATAAGCTTATACATCGCAGGCTCGTCCACGGTATTGCGGAAAACCCACGGTGAAATTTTGGCGAGTCCGAATTTGCTCGCCGTGTCGGTGAAAAACAGGAATTGCGCGCCCTTGTCAGTCGGATCATCGAGGGTTTTTTGCAAGGTGTTGAAAATGGGTTCGGCGGTCCCCGAACATGTTGGACCGAGAGAGAACAGGACCTTGTCGACATCCTTGAGTCGGGACAGTAGCGCCATTCCTTCCTGCTCCTTGCAGGCTTCGTCGTAAGCATACAACTGGAGCCTTACCGGTTTGCCGGCCACCATCACGCCCCCCGCCGAATTGATTTCGTCGACGGCAAGCTTGCTGAGATTAAGCGCGCCCTTCCCGGTAAGCGCTACGCCTCCGGTAATCGCCCACATTGCGCCGATGCGAAGCGTATTTTCGGACTGAAACGCTGGCGACGACGTCGCTGCAGCGCAAACGGAAAACGCGATGGCGCCCGCAAACGCAGCTACGTTTTTCATGTGGCACCTCCCCAAAACATTGTCATTGTTGCTTGGGGAGAGCGTACGCGGACGGTCGATAGGGCGCAAGCGCAGGGGACCTCATCTTGAAGTTTCCCTCGAAGCCGCGTTTAATGGTGACTTGATGATATTAACTTTGCGGGCTGATCTTGATGAGCGTCCTAAGGCGTCCACCCGTTCACGCCATGGCCGTCAGCCTCGCGATGTTCGCAGCCGGCGCGCTCAGCGGCGCCGTCCTCGTCTCATTCCAAGACATGTTCTATGCCGCCGCGCGGCGGGAAATCATTAGACGTCCAGAGGTCCACGGCTTTGCGGGGACGGAGGCAATCGACCAGGGCCGCATTGCTGAAGTCGCGGACCAAGCCAATACCGCGCTGAGATTGTTCCATACTCACACGCTTGCAATCGGTGCGCTCATATTGCTGACTACCTTGATCATCGTAAATCTTCCGATTGCTCCTCGATTGCAGTCGTTGCTGTGTGCGCTTGTCTCGCTTGGCGGAGTCTATCCGCTAGGCTGGGCGCTCGTGGCGTGGCTCATTCCAATCACCGGCGTCGAACCGTTGCGCAATGTGATGGAGTGGTTCTTCTTCGTTCCGTTCGGAGGTTCGCTGATCGTGGGATTGTTCGGGACGGCCGTTTTGTTGTTTCTAGCCTGGTTGCGCCCGCCAAAGACAAAGCGGACAGGTTGCCCATGAAGCGGCAGGAATGGAGTCAGAGGAACGGCGCTTCGGCCATGACGCTCGCGACCGTCGGTGTGTTCACCGCGTTCCTGGGATTGGTCGGGATTGAGGTTCTTGCAACTGCAAGCCGCCTCGAGACTACGCTTGATCCCGTTTTTTGCAGCCCAAGCGCCCTGCACACCACGATAGAACCACCGGAGACGCAACTAACGCGTGACAACGCCGCCATTCGCACCCTGCTTAAGGATGCTGGCGATCATTTTGCGCAAATTCGTAGAATATACGACGGAGAGATTCACGTGGCCACTCCAAACAGTGCTCGGCGGTCGTTCGAGCAGCGGGGGAGCCGCGGCCAATTGTTCAAGCCGAACTATCAACGCAATCCGTGGGACGGCAGCTTGCGTCAGGAGACACAACGACTGGATCTTGCGCGAGGCACCGCTTTAGCAATCTCGATGGACGACGGACTTCAAACGGGAGATCGCGTCAAAATCGAAGGAGCGTTAAGAGCTACCTTTGCGGGACTGCTAGACGAGCTGCTGCTGTTGATTGAAGATAGGCTCGACTCTTCCGTAAACGTGGAAAGGACGCTTCAACATGCCCGCCGCTATTATACTGAAGGCCTCGACGCGTATTTGAGCATCAACGCGCCCCCGCAGGCAAATCGCGCGAGCTATGCGCTTGACGCGCTGGCCAAGGCCGCTGAAGACCTTAGGGCTGGAAAGCCAACCGCGAAGGAGTGGTTCGCACATGAGCGAACCAATTTCATGCGCGCGGTCAGCGAAGGTCTCGGCGTCCCAGCCGGACGGCAGGCAGCCTTGTAGGGCTCTACTCGCTTCGCCACGGCGCGCTTTGCGGTCGGTGCCCTACTATGTTGCAACCAAGTTGAGATGTCCCTTGCTCTGCAAAGTTAAAACGTCACTCGGCAGCTTCTGAGGTAGCCTGGGCCGGCGGCTGCGGAGACCTCAACATCGCAGCGGCGGCGGCAGCCAGGGGCAGCGACCATTCAAATTCGCCGGCCGAGCACCCCAAGGGAACCAATTCTTCGTTGTCAATCAGATGGTTAATCCTCCAAAGGATGGCCATTAAGGGTCTTGGTTGCATTGCGTTGCGTTGAGCGCTGTGATGATGTCCGAGCGGCTTTCCGGGGGATTTGCTTTGGCCGACGTTCGTCAGAAGCTCATTGGTCTGTTGGACTATGTAGAACAGGTTGTACGGCTCGACGAGCGCGTATCGTTTCGGCTTTCTGAGTATCACTTGCCGGACGGGACCTGCTTCACGATACGCCAAACCGACACCCGAAATCTGCCGGGCATTCGCCACGACCATAATGACGATGAGGGGCCGATCTGGCTTGAATTAGAGCGGCTCACCAGGAAAGAACCTCCAGCTCGGCCTGACGTCATTGCGGATTGGATCGTCGTGTCCGGCGATCCCGCAAAAGCGCCCGAGGTTCGCCCCGAGCGGCTCGTCACAGTTTCCGCGGCGGAGAAAGACGCGGCGCTCGCCGCGGGCGATGCGCGCGCCGATGATATCCTTGAAGCTCCGCGCAAGCGTGGCGAGGCCGAGACCACGCCCCCACAATATGATCTGCGATTGCGGCTGGAAGACCGGCCGGAATTGGCCGAGCAAATCAATCAATGGATCGCAGGACCCTGGTCGGAATGGTCCACGGTTGAGACGCCGCGGCGGCGCACTATTTCGCTCTATCAAGCTTTTTACAAAGTGTTCCAGCTGCTGGAGGTTGGTGGCACCGAGAGTTCGATCGAGGTGATCTGGGGAATCGGCACGGTCGATTGGCATAAGGAAGGACGGGTCATCGATCGTCCACTGCTCGAACGCCGCGTTGACATTGAGCTTGATGACAAGCGCGGCGGTTTGATCCGCGTGCGGCCGGCGGGCGGCGATGCCCAATTCGATCTTAAGCCTTATGAAGAGCTTGGATGTACAGGCCTTGCGAGCCTAGCCGACCTAATGCGCCGCGAGATACAGCGTGCGGGTGAGAATGAAGGCGTCTCGCCATTCGCGCGCGATAGTTTCGAGCCCCTTTTGTCGGCAGCAGGCGTGCGGCTTGATCGTGACGGAAGCTACGTTCCTGAAAGCGAGAGCGTTTCCTCTTCGGACGCGAACGCAGCGCGCCTTACCGTTAGCGACCGATGGGTGCTCTTCGCGCGGCCGCGCTCTCAGCATGTCATCCTGCAAGACATCGACCGGCTGCGTAATGGGGCCGAGTCCGAGAAGGAAGATATCGTCGGTCTTCCGGAACGGCTGGTGACAGAGCCGACAAAGGAAATCGCGGGGGACGGCTGGCGGCCGCTGAGTGAGCGGATAGGTGGATCAGGCGCGGACCCGACGTCACTTGCGCCGCAACCGGTGGATCACTTAGACGTCTTTTTCCCAAAACCGTTCAATGATGACCAACTCGAAATCATTCGCCGTCTCAACAACGCGGATGGGCTGGTTGTCCAGGGCCCTCCCGGCACGGGCAAGACACACACCATCGCCAACTTAATTTGTCATGCCATGGCGACCGGCCAACGAGTCCTCGTGGTTTCCCGAGGCGAAGCCGCTCTCTCGGTCCTCAAGAACCAGCTGCCGGCCGAAGTTCAGCCACTCGCCATTTCCGTGCTTTCAAGCGAGCGCGAGGGACTGCGACAGGTTGAGAGCGCCATCCGGGAAATTCAGAGCGTGGTGGAAAGCTCCCAGCCGCAAAACCGACGGGCCGTCATCACTCGCATCGAAGCCGAGCTCGATGGGCTACGCCAGCGCATCGCGGCCATCGATCTTGAACTTGATAAGATGGCCACCGCTCATCTGACCAAGATCGGACCGCGCGGGGAGACGCCGGCCGAGGTGGCCAAACGGATCGTGGCGGAACGAGACGCCTATGTGTGGTTCAAGGATCGCCCGCATCGGTTTGCCTCGGAGACGTCGCTTGAAGAACGCCTCTTGAGCGAACTTTTCGCCGCACGTTCGCGCTGCGGCGATCTTATTGATCATCTGCACGCGAAGCTCCCATCACCGCAGGATCTTCCAGCGGCCAACGATGTCGCAGGTTGGCATGATGATCTCATTGCGGCGGCAGAGCATCAGCAAGCCGCCGCCCAGGGCCCTGTTCGCAATCTGCGCATCGCCCAACAAGGCGTGACCGGCGCCCTCGCCGTCGCGCATCTGCTCGATAGTCTCAAGCAGGCTTTTCAGGCGAGCCAAGCATCGCCTTGGTTGGACCCCTTCCGGCGCGCCGCGCTTCTCGATCCGGCAAACGCTTGGTACGCCAGGTTGCACGAACTTCTTGCGGAGATGGGCGCGGCCGATACGGAGCGTGCGCAGCTGATGCGTCGGGCCGTTACTCTCCCAGAGGGACTCCTCGATAATTTTGACGCGAGGGACGCCATCGAGCGCGCGGCGGCGGGACAACGGCTTTGGTCGATCGTCCCCATCGGCAAGCGCGAGGCAAAAACGCTCGTCGCTAGCATATGCGTGAATGGCGGGCCTCTAAAAGATACCGACGTCGTCATTTGGCAGCACGTCAAGGCGGTCATCGCCAATTTGCAACGGCAGCGTCACATACGGGCCCAGTGGGATGAGTTCGCCGCGGAAGTCGGCTGTCCGCGGTATATCGAGGCGAAGACATCAATAGACATCGCCCGCACCACGCTCAAGGCTTGTCAGGCGGCCCGCTCCAATGCTGGGGCGTTGAGTTGGCTAACATCCGACGAAGTGACGCTCGCGCGCGTGGCAAATGATCCGGGTCTTTGCGAAGCGGTTGCCGAGCAGATACGTGCCGCCGCGGCCAGCATTCGCCTGGCGAGCGCTGAACTTTACCGCGAGCAGGCTTTAGCCAAGTTCGAAGGAGATGATCGCACCTCAACCCTTGCCCGCCAGCTTTTCGAGGGGGTTCTCGGCAGGCCGGATGTGGCAAGCGACAAGGTATCGCAGGTCTGGTCCGGCTTGCTCAAACGCTTCGGCCGCCTCAAGGAACTTTCAATCGATTTTGCTGCCATCTTATGCGTAACAACGGCAATCTCCGAGGCGGGCGCTCCGAACTGGGCGACGATGTTGGCGAGTGAGCCGGCCGTCCCTGATGATCCGCGATGCTCGGCCTCTTGGCGCGACGCGTGGGATCATGCGGCCGCGGACGCCGCCCTTGCGCGGGTCGATATGCGCGAACGGCTGACCGCTTTAGCAAGTGAGCGCGAGGCGGCCGACAAACGCTGCCGTCAATTGTTTGGCGAGTTGGTCCGCGAGCGGACCTTCTATCAACTGGAGCGTCGCCTTTCGCCGGCCATTAAGACGGCCCTAGTTGAATTTGTCAGGGCCCTTGCCCGTATCGGGCGCGGGACTGGCAAATCGGCCTGGACGCATCGGCGGACGGCACGCGATGCCATGGCGAAATGCTATAGCGCCGTGCCGTGCTGGATCATGCCGACCTGGCGCGTGGCGGAGCAGCTCCCGGCCGAACTGGGGGCGGTCGAGCTCGTCATCATCGACGAAGCGTCCCAATCCGATATCACGGAACTCCCGGCTCTCTTGCGGGGTAAAAAGATCTTGGTGGTGGGCGACGACCGGCAGGTCAGCCCCACGGCCCCGTTCGTTACGCAAGAAAAAATCGCGCAACTTCGGCACCATTATCTCGGCGATATGCCCTTCAAGAGCCTCTTGGAACCGGGTGAGAGCATCTACGACTTGATGCGCGCGGTGTTCCCTAATGAGCGCTTGATGCTCAAGGAGCATTTCCGCTGCGTCGAGCCTATCGTGCGCTTCTCGATGCAATTCTATCCGGAAAAGATGATCCCTTTGCGCGTGCCGGAAGCGCATGAGCGCCTCGACCCGCCGCTGATTGACATTTATGTGCCTCATGGTCGGCGCGGCCGAAAGAAGGTCAACGAAGCCGAGGCCGACGTCATCGTTCGCGAGATCAGCGCAGTGGTCGCTAATCCCGAGATGCGCGAGCGAAGCATCGGCGTGATTTCTTTGGTTGGCGCGGAACAGGCGGAGCATATCCGTGGCCGCCTGTCTGAGACGATCGGTGAGGAGCTGATGCAGCGTCACGCCATTTTGTGCGGTGATAGCGCGACGTTCCAAGGCAGTGAACGAGACATAGTCTTTCTGTCCATGGTGGCTGACCCGTCAAACAAGACGGCGCTCACGATGCTGCGCTATGAACAGCGATTTAACGTGGCGGTCTCTCGGGCCCGCGATCGCGTCGTCCTCGTAAGGTCCGTTCGCCGCGAAGAACTCAATCCTAACGATCTTAAAGCTCGGCTCATCGCTCATTTTGAGAATCCGATGCCCGAGGTCGAAGTGAGTGACGATGCGTTTGCCTTGTGTGATTCTGAATTCGAGCGCGACGTGATGGGACGATTGCTGCAGCTGGGATACAGCGTGCGTCCGCAAGTCGGTTCTTTGGGGTATCGCATTGATATGGTCGTCGAAGGCGCAAATGGTCGACGGCTCGCGATCGAATGCGACGGCGATCGTTATCATGGCCCCGAGCAATGGCGCCAAGACATGCGACGTCAACGCGTTCTCGAACGGGTCGGTTGGCGCTTTTGGCGAAGCTTTGCTTCCAGCTATTATCGGGACACTGATGGTGTCATCGGTGATCTCGTGGCCATGCTGACGCGCATGGGTATTGAGCCCGTAGCAAATAAGGAACAAACGGCGCGGACCCATCGCTATACGGAACATCGCACCGAGGAGCCAACATCACCCCCGCAAGAAGGCGCGACCAACGCCAAAACGAACCCACTTGCCGCACAGCAATCTGCGCCGGAAGTGCCTCCCGCGCGCATTAGCCTGAGCGATAAGGTTATCCTCTTCTTTGCCGACACCAACAAGCGATGGTCGGTTCGGCTCTTTGAGGATGGCGAGGACCTCGATAAAGGGAGATTATCCCTTCATTCCCCCCTGGGCGTGGCTGTCTGCTCCTGTGACGCGGGCGACGAGGTCGAATATCGCGATGGCGCAACTGACCGCAAAGTTCTCGTCGAAAGCGTCGCGCGGAGTCTCACGCTTGAACCCTCAATCGAAGAGGGCCATAGACAATCCAGCCCTGAACTGAGCATCGCTTCCGCCGTCGGATGACCCGAAAAAGCGCAGGCGGCGCAAGCGCCTGCGCGATCTTTTAGGCGGTGTGGACCGCGTCAGGCGACTGCTGCAAGCCATTCAGGTAATCAGCGGCCGCGCGCCTGCGAAGATGCGGCAGCGATGGTGCGTCCATCTGCCTTTCAACGACCAACAAGAGTCTCTCCAGCACAGCAGCTTCTCATCGCTCAAGCTGTCGATAACACCGCCGCCTCGGCCGATGGTAAATTTGGCCTTTATCGACCCACGCCTTCCAAGCTCCTATTCGCCTTGGAGGCGACGACTCGCGCCGACTTCAGCCAGCCTAACCTTCACCGCCATCTCCTCAAATCGGCAGAACCCAGTCGCCCACCCCATCTGTTCCAGCGTGCGGCAATCGGGTTCGAACAGACGTGGATTCGCAACGACAATCACTGTGCTGCACGCTCGGCTGGTAGCCACATTGAATCGATGCGGGTCATACAGGAACGCCATACCGCGCGGCGCGTCTTCGGGTGATGAACTGGCGCACGAATAGATCACCACTTGCGCTTCCTGACCCTGAAACTTGTCGACGGTGCCGACTCGGTCCACGTGTGCATCGGCGAGCGCACGCCTTAGCGCGCTCACTTGGGAGTTGTAGGGAGCGACGACAAGGATGTCCTTCGGCTCCAACGCGCGGGTTTTTCCGTCGGCGTCTGTCAATGTGGTGCTGGGCTGCAGCAACGAACGCGCAATAGCCACGACAGCGTCCACCTCTTCGAGGGATTGGGCTTGGTTGCCCTGGTGGGCCACTTCCACCAGGAAGAGCCCAGCACCGACGAACGGTGTTGCACCCTCGATACGCTGGCGCTCCAAGCCACAATTCGATTGCAAGCGACCCTCATAGTACGCTTCGGACGTGAAAGCGCAAACGGCGGGGTGCAGCCGATACGTCCGGTCGAGGAACAGGCCTTGCTCGGCGCGCAGCGTCGCCTGCGCTGGACCGAGCAGGTGCACGAGTGCGGCAACGTCGGCGCCATCCTCGTGCGCGCCCCGCGTAGGCTGTTCAAGCTGCTGCGGGTCGCCAAGCAACACCAAGTTGCGAGCCGCGCGTGCGGCGGCCAGCGCCTGTGCTAGAGCCATCTGTCCAGCCTCGTCGATGACGAGCACGTCTAGGCGAGCGATGGCATCAGGATGAGCCCAAAGCCACGCGGTGCCACCGACGATGGTGCCCGGCGCAATGCGGTCGAGCGCCTCGCCTGACGACTTGGCGAACTCAACGCCGCCCACACCATCATGCGCGTCATCCTTGTGCACCAAGTGCAGATGTTGGGGTCGGCTGGAGGCATTGTCAGCCTTGCGCACGGCAACCAGCAGGTTGTCGATGACTTTGTGGCTGACGGCTGTGATGCCAATCCTCTTGCCTGCCGCGGCGAGCGCCAGGATCGCCTTGGCACCTTGCGTCGTCTTGCCGGCTCCGGGCGGCCCTTGTACAGGCAGCACTCCGCCGTCGAGCTCGTTACATAGGCGCACAAGGGCTTGGACGGCGTCCTCATCGTCGCGGCGCAGCGCTTCGGTGACACCGGGGCGGCGCGGCGGACGTGCACGCAGAAGCTCACTCGCAGCAGCGTAGGGACTGTCATTGTCAAACCCGTTGTCGCGGATATGTTCGGCGAAGGCGAGCATTGCTTCCTCAAGCGACTTGGCGCCGACCACTGGATCTTTGAAAACTGAGGTGGGAAGAGATTGCATGGCCTTCTCATTGATGCTCAGAACGACGGTTCGATCATCGAGATCGAGCGCTTCGACTGCGGCCGTAATCGTGTCTGGTTCCTCGCCCGGACCTGCTGGGATCGGCCACACGGCCTTGTCCCCGACATCGATAGCCATTTCCTGGGCCGGGAAACGGAATCGGCATCGTGCGTTTCGCTCGCGCCCCTGCTTGGGAAGCCGTTCGACGAACTCGAGCCCGGCGAGCATATGACGTTCATCGAGGTGCTGATCGCTCGGCAGGTCGCGAAGACGGAAAAAGTCCCACCAAGCGTTTTTTTCTTCCTGCCGGTAGTAGCCGAGCAACGCAGCCAGCAGCGCCCGCGCCCTTTCGTCCGCCGTCCGCACCTCGGGTTCCGCCGGCAGGCCTTGCCGCAGCGCCTGCCGAAGCGCCTCGATGCGCTGATCGCGCGCGCTGACCTCCTCACTTGGCGCCAGCGCGCCGGGCGCCGGGCGGACGACGCTTTGGCCGCGCGCGAGGGAATCGTCGCGCTGGCGCTCGAGCCAGCCTCGCAGGGATTCAGTGGAGAGGCAGTCGTCGCCGTTGTACACGGCAACACGCTCACGGATCTCGTCGGCCATGGCATCTGCGCCGCCCAGTTCGAGACCCAATTCAAGGTCGCGTCGCGCAAGACCGGCGTCTCGCAGGTCCAGCCGGCGCTGGAAGCCATGCAAAGCTTCTAGCTCCTTGAGGCCATAACGTTCCACGCCGATGCGAAAGCCCTCGCGCACGACCGCATGCAGATTGACGAAACGCCGACCGCGCAGCAGTTGATCCAGCTCAGATCCGCGCGTGGCATGGCGCGCCGACAGCCGTTTGAGAGCAGCGGGCTCGTAGGCACCGTAGTGGTAGACATGGGCACCCGGGTCCTTCTGCACGCGAGCCAGCGCAAAGTCGATGAAGGCCTCCAAGGCAGCCTTCTCCTCACCCGTATGCATCGCCCAACGTTGGTTGAATTCGACGCCTCCGTTCTCGTTCTTGATACTCACGCCGGTAAGGTACTCCAGCCCGTGCGGGGCAATGAATGGGTCGCCCTCGAAGTCGAGGAACATGTCGCCTCCCGAAGGCGCCGGCAGCCGTGCCAGCCCACGGCCGAGTTCAAGCGCGAGTGCCTCAGTCTGCGGCATGTCGGCACCACGGCTGGCCACTTGCAGCCGCGCCTGCTGTCCAAGCCGCCGGAAGGTGTCTTCAGCGCCTCGCTTAGGTTTGTCAGGGAGTCGGCCTTCGCGTTGGGCGATGGCCGTAACCGTAGGAAGTCCTTGCTGCTGGAATTCACGCACTTGAGCGCTGCTGATGGCAGCGATCAGTGAAGGGTGGTCGTCCACCCGCCTCTGCCGGTCGCAATGGCGCCAATAAATGCAGATGTCGCAGTGCGCCACGGGGTGCGGATAGGTGCTCGGCGGCGGCGTCGCGGTCACCGCGTCCCGCAAGCGGGCACGCACGAGCCGGTAGTACGCAGCGAACTTCGCGGTGCGATAGGTTTCCTGCTGGAGCGGCGTGATAACATGGATGGATTCAGGCGCCTCGCCCTGCAACGGCTGCAGCAATTCGGCATAGGTGCACAGTTGCAGGATCGTGCCTGGCTTGGTCTCGAGCGAAAGCTTGGTGTCGGCCGGCTCGTAGGCGTAGCCGGGCAACGATGAGGTCGTGGTGTCTACGCGCAGCAGAGCGTCAGCGACGCCGCTGAATACCTCATTGCCCAATGTAGCCTGCACGATAGCGTCGAAGCCGGCCTCCATCGCTCGGCGGGTCGCCGCGGGATCACGCTGGTCGCGCAAGTCGCAAACCGAGCGGCCCGTACTCCGCAGCCTCTCGACGTAAGCCGTTTCGTGCTGGCGGCCACGTTCGCGCAACGCGTCGAGCCGTGGGTCGGGCCTGAACTCGACCTGAAGCAGCCCCTCACGCCGCTGGCGCTCGAGTTGCGTGAGGTGAGGACAAGCCAGATGGGCCGCGAGCTGAGTCGGAGTGAGGTGCCCGAGTAAACCCAGGTTCGGCTTATCGTGGGCGACGAAGTCAACATTTGGCGAATTCTGTCCCACTTCTGACCCCTGAGCATCCCGCGTCTCTGCCATAACTCACCCGGTCTCGTTTCACGGCGTGCTCCAAACAACCCGAATAGTAGTCTACTTTATCGCGAGCTTGCGTCGGTGAAACTCCAGCAGTTGTGAAGTAGCAGAGAAATTTTCAGCTTGCAGCAGCCTCTTGGGTGAGGAAGGGAGAGCGGACGGGGCTCCGGCGTGACCGCAAGGCTGACTTTATCTGATCGAACTTTGACTGCGTGCTTCGGGCGGCAGTCGTGATCGAACCCTGTCTCCGTCGGCGGTCTCCCGAAACGGGAATATTCGCGGTAGTGTCTGGAGACTTTCGGAGAGTTGGCCTCGCATTTCGTGAATTTGGGAGTCCGGAGACCGGGCATTGAAATGCTAAAGCCCGCCATTGGCGGGCCTTTCTGCAGGTACTAGGGACTATAATTCCGAGCACGGGACTGCCTGGCTGACTTGGGAGGATTCGAACTCGCACATTCCCGTTTCAGAAAAAATGCCCTTCGCCCCGCAGGCAAATCGCGCGAGCTATGCGCTTGACGCGATGGCCAAGGCCGCTGAAGGCCTTAGAGCTGATAGCCAACCGCGAAGGAGGGTTGGCAAATGAGCGAACCAATTTTATGCGAGCGGTCAGCGAGGGTCCTTGCCGTGCGACCCCGGGCAGCGGCGTAGAGCTCCGGCGCGGCGATCCCCCTGTTGAGCATTGCCAAAAAGTGCCTCCAGGAACGAGCGGTCGAGTAATATGCCTTTGGATACGACTCTCGTTTCACACCAGACCTGTCAGCTGCCTCTCGGGGCGCGTGGCGACTCGGTGGCGACCCCGGCGTGAAACAAATAAAGCGTTATGTCAGGCAAAGTGCAAGCCATTGTAAAACTGGACGTTTTTGGTCGGAGCGAGAGGATTTGAACCTCCGACCCCTAGTCTCCCAGACTAGTGCGCTAACCGGGCTGCGCTACGCTCCGACGCCGTGACGGCTCCGTTCCATTAGCTT
>C688J35102_120989838_pt1 | contig 14387 bp, 9 predicted proteins | sample HopSoiMetagenom2_FD_35102 | JGI IMG/M metagenome (IMG submission 35102)
AACGGGGACGGCCGCCGTTCCGCGTGCAGCGAGGCGGTCGCGGAAGCCACCGCGACCTCGTCGCCGGCCGTCGACGACGCCGCACGTCTACGCCGACATGCCGCCGGAGGTGCGGGTGGGTCAGCGCGTGACCGTCCATGTCGAGATCTCCGCACACGAGCTGGCGCGGGCCGCCGGCACGACGGCCAAGGGCGGCGAGCTCGCCGACACGTTCGACCCGGAAAAGCCCCTCACCGTCCAGGTGCTCGCGCGCACGAACTTCGAGGTGGTCGGAGACGACCGTGCGACGGTGACCGCCCCCGCGTCGGGCGACTCCAGCGTCGACCTGTTCTTCGACGTGACCGCGACCGACGCCGGGCCCGGCGAGGTGTGGGTCACGATTCGCCAGGGCGCACCGCCTCTGCTCACGCTCGTCCTCAACCCCCAGATCAAGACCCGCGGCGCCAGAGCAAGAGTGGCACGCGACCGAAGCGCCGTCCGCGCCGACAGCGTCCTGCCGCCCGCCGCCCCCGCCGACTGGTCGATTCCGACCATGCGCGTAAACGAGCGCGTCAGCGGCGACAGCACGACCTACGAGTACGACATCGACCTCCCCGAAAAGGGCACGTACAAGTACGTGTCGGCCCCGATCGAGGGCGACCGCGACGCCTACGTCAACCGGATCTACCGGTACCTCGAGGAGACCTGGGCGGCCACGGAAGGCGATCTCGAGAAGTTCCGGGACGAGGTGAGGACCTACGGCGGCGAGCTCTTCGACGAGCTCTTCCCGTCCGATCTCCAAAGGCTGCTCTGGAAACATCGCAAGAGCCTCAAGAACATCCGCGTGCTCTCGACGGAGCCCTTCATCCCCTGGGAGCTGGTGCACCTCAAGAATCCGAGCACCGGACGTCTCCCGGGCGACACCATCTTCCTCGCCCAGATGGGGCTCGTCCGCTGGCTCTGGAACACGCCGGCGGCACCCGTGCAACTGCAGATCCGTCCGGGCAAGGCGTGGTATCTCGTCCCCGAGTATCCCGACCCGCGGTACACGCTCGTCGAGACGGAAACCGAGGCGAAATACCTCTCGAAGGCCTTCGGAGCACGACCTGTGAAGCCGGAGACCGCGCGTGTGATGACGCTGCTCAGGACGCGCAACCGCGTCGATCTCCTCCACTTCGCCGGCCACGGAGGGGCGACCGGCGGCGGCGTCGAAGACGCCCGGATCTTCCTGCAGGGACGGATCGACCCCGACCCGCCCGACGGGGCCGACGCCTACATCAGGGACGAGCTGTCCGCGCGGCGCATCCGTCAGGAGGGCAATCTCGCCGACCCGGAGAAGCCCGTTCGACCGCTCGTGGTTCTCAATGCCTGCCAGGCGGGTCGAGCAGGCATCCAGCTCACCAGCATCGGCGGGTTCGCGGAAGCGTTCATCCATGCCGGGGCGGGCGCGTTCGTCAGCAGCCTCTGGTCGGTCGGCGACGAGCCGGCGGCGACGTTCACCACGGAGTTCTACTCCCAGCTCAGGCGCGGGCGCACGATCGCCGACGCAACGGTGGCGGCCCGGGAGAAGGCGAGGGCCGCCGACGACGCGACGTGGCTCGCCTACGTCGTCTACGCGCATCCAGACGCACGATTGCGTCGCACCACGGCCTAAGAGCCGGCTGAGCGGGGTCTACGCGCGACCCCGGGCAGCGCGACGGGGAGAGCGAGCTCCCGAGCCGCGCTTCGAGGGAGTGGATGCGACGCCGCCTGCCCCGCCGCCCCTGGACGCCAACCTGCATCTGGTCCGCGCCCACCGCTCACGATAGGTCTGCCGTCGCAGTGATTCAACGCGAATTTCTTATCGCCAATTGTCGGCATGTTGAACTGATTAGCAGCGCTACTTTCTTGAATCGCGTCCGTTTTCTTTTTTGTTCTGACGAGATTAGAAGCGCGAATAACTCGGCGGAAACAAAATGACCGGGTGCGCGTCCCAAAGCACCAGTAGACGGAGGCAAGCAGCCTCGGCCCGTCCGGGGCGAGGAAGGAGGACTGGATGCACCCACGTCATGTGAGGCTCATGCTCGGCGTTCTCGTCGTCGGCGCGAGCCTGATCGTGGCTGGAGCTGCGGGCGGCGTACATGCCAAGGCGACCGCAGGGACGATGGTGTTCGGGGCAGAGCAGGAGCCGCCGTGCCTGAACGGTTTCCTCGAAGGCTGCAACAACACCTGGACCTCGTGGACCTCGGGGATCGCGCTCGCGAGCCCCTACCTGGTCTACCCCGACTTCAGCATTCGCCCGTACCTCGGGAGCGGGAAGCTCGTGAAGAAGCGGCCGATGGTCCTGGACGTGACGCTCAACAAGAAGGCGCGCTGGAGCGACGGCAAGCAGGTCGGCGCCGACGACGTGATCTTCACGTGGCAGACGATCGTCAACCCGAAATGGGAGCTGGCCGGACGCTCCGGCTGGGACTCGATCGCGAAGGCGAAGAAGCTGAGCGCAAAGAAGGTCCGCTTCACCTTCAAGTCGCCGTACGCCGCGTGGAAGGTCATGCTCAACACCTCGCTGCTCCCGAAGCACGCCCTCGACGGGACGGACTTCAACGAGGTCTGGAACGCCAACTACAACAGCAAGTCGGGCGCCTCGATGGCAAGCGGCCCGTACAAGCTCCAGAACTACACCAAGGGCCAGAGCATCACGATGGTCCGGAACCCGTTCTTCTGGGGTAAGAGGCCGGCTCTGGACAAGATCACGTTCGTCTTCCGGACGAACACCGACACGGAGATCCAGGGAATTCGCGGGGGCGAGCTCGACGCGATCTACCCGCAGCCGCAGCTCCAGCTCGCGGCGCTCCGTGGCCAGGCGGGCCTCAAGGTGCAGACGCACCAGGGCGCGAACACCGAGCACATCGACTTCAACGCGGGTCCGAAGTCGAGCAACCCGCTCCTCCAGCAGCGGTGGTTCCGCCAGGCGATCGCGTACGCGGTCGACCGGAACGCGATGGTGCGGCAGCTGTTCCGGACGCTCAACCCGAGCGTGCGGCCGCTGCAGAACCTCACGTTCGTCCCCCAGCAGAAGGCCTACTACCAGACGCATTTCGCGAAGTACAAGCGCAATCTCGCGAAGGTGACGGCGCTGTTCAAGGCACACAGCTGCGCCAAGGGCGACGACGGCATCTGGTCGTGCGCGGGAAAGCGCGCGTCAGTCCGCCTCGGCACGACGTCCGGCAACAAGCTGCGTGAGCTGGCAGTCGAGATCCTGCAGGCGCAGGCGAAATCGGCCGGGATCGAGTTCCGGCCCGACAACCAGCCGTCACGTCTGTTCTTCCCGCGGATCTCGAACGAGGACTACGACCTCGCGCTGTTCGCGTGGGTCTCGTCCGGCGACCCGGCCGGCCAGGTCGACATCTACGGCATCGGCGGCGGGTCGAACTGGAAGCACTACAGCAACAAGGCGGTGACGAACCTGTTCAAGGCGTCGGACGCCGAGCTGAACGTCAAGCGGCGGATGGCCGACAACAACAGGGCCGACGTGATCATGGCCAACGACATGATCACGCTGCCGCTGTACCAGAAGCCGACCTACTTCGTCTTCAAGACGAAGTTCCACAACCTTGTCGACAACGCCACGCTCCAGGGTCCGACCTGGAACACCGAGCGCTGGACGGCCGGGTAGGTCGCACCAGCTGACGCTCTGCCCCGCCCACCGGCGGCGCGCGGTGGGCGGGGCGGAGTCCGGAGCGCCCGCGAGACTCGCAGAAATTCGCGCCGACCTGATCGCGCGCCATGCGGTCCACTGTCCGCGACAGGCTAGAACGCTTTGAAGAGTCGGCGCCTGAGTGTCGGCCGCTTGCCTTCCCGTTTGACGACCTCGTGGGTCGCCTCTCGAGGAAGGTTGCCTTCTTCGTCGGGCTCCGCCGCCTCTCCGCGGATGAGCGTGTCCTCGACGAACTTCTCCTCGGCTGCCCGCTCAAGGCGCTCCTGCTCCGCGGCGGTGGATTCCTTGTTGCTCTTGGACATGCTGCCAGGCTAGCTGCTCGCTGTCGGGGTCAGGAGCAGTCGAAGCCGCAATCGAAGTACCGGCGCTTGAGCACCAGCTGGCCCTCCTTTCGGACGACCTCGTGCGTCTTGCGTGCGCGCGGCGCCATTACTGCCGCCTGCGGGTTCGCATGGGCGCCGAGCTCGACCCGCCCCCGCCGCGCGAGGTCCTCGAGGAACGAGGCGGCAGCCTTGTCGTGACCCGGCGACTCGGCCCCGCCGAGGTCGGGCGCCGCGCCGGCGACGGCGAACCGCTTGGGATGGGAAGCTGCGGAGACGAGGAGATCCTCCGAGAGCCCGAGATCCGTCGCCGGGAGCGCGATTTTCGTAAGCGGCGTCTCTTCGACGCCGGGAGCGATCGAGGCGAACGCGCGGCGCGCAGCACGGGGCTGCTGCGGCGGTGGCGGAGTCGTGGCCGCCTGCAGGGACAACACGCCGTGGCGGACGAAGCCGCTCTTCAACGCGTCGCGATACCGGCCGCCGAAAGTCGACAGGTCGACGTCGAGTATGTGGGCTGCGACCTGGCTGTAGTACGTCGGTACGACCGGCGAGGCCTTGATCCCGTTGACCAGGATGATTCCGGCGTCGGTGGCCGCGTTGAGGAGCGCCGCCTCGTCCTGCTTCGCCTGCGCGACGAACATCCCGGCCAGGATTTCGAGAAACGCTCCCGTGAAGATCCGGGAGAAAGAATGCGGCTCGGAGGAGAGCTGCGACGCCGGGGCAGACGGCGGCAGCGTCATCGGGTCGGCGTAAAAGAACGAGTTCGCCGCGTTCCGGAGGCAGTCGCTGTCGACGGCGTCCGGATGCCCTTGTCGGATCGCCCAGCCGAGCTGCTCGGCGAGACGCGAGAGCCGCGAGGAGCGGTCGAGATGCAGCGCCGTCTCGGCTAGAACCGCGACGCGAACCGACTTGAGCTGGAGGGCGGAGAGCATCGCGCTCATGTCCCCGAACGACTCGTGGAACGCAGCCACCTCTGCGGACATCGCGTTCCAGAGCTGCGGCCTCAGCGCATCGAGGATGGCATGGCCGAGCTCGTGGCACGCGACGTCCGGGCTCTCGCCCGAGAACACGCTCGTTCCGTTGACGGCGGCATGGAAGAAGTGCAGGCCGTGGCGGTCGTAGAACGCATTGAGGTCGACGTCTTCGTCGAGCGTCACAGGCAGACGAGTGCCGTTGGTCGAATGCCACGTCGTTCCGCTGGGCAGAATCGCCGACCAGAACTTCGCGCCCCGGGTGAGAGCTTCCGCATTCGCCCAGTAACGGAAGCCGGGCGTGCCGAGGTCGAAGGGGCGTGCGGCCGGGGCCCGGCCCCGGATGACGATCGGCAGGGCCTTCGCACTGAGCTTGGGTACCGGGCTCGCGATGGGAATCCGGTGACCGGTTGGATCGCCTGGATCGTCTTCCCAGGCGAGAATCGATCCATTGCTCGCAGTTGTCGCGCGCGTCTTTGTCGTGGTCGTCGCTCGACTGCGCGTGCGCTGGGTCCGGGCACTCGCCATCTTGGCCCTCCTCGCTCGTTGACTTACGAACAAGCGCGACCCTACTCCGATGCCGGTCGATTTCAAGCCGGACGCGACGGCGACGAAGTCGTCGCCTTCGCGGCGCCCCGCTCCTGTCCGAGCTCGCGCAGGCGCGCGCGGGCACATGCGCCGAAGCCCGGCCGACTGGCCGGGCTTCGGCTTCGTTCACGCTGCGAGCTGCGTTTACCGGAAGCGAGCGAAGAGAGCGCGCAGACCCTGGGTCGCGGGCCGGCGCATCGCGGCCGGCGGGTTCGGCACGCCCGGGAACAGCGCGTTGCCGATCGTCGGGATGAACCGCGGCGGGACGCGGATCTGCGTCGCCTGCTCGTAGTCGTAGGCGAGGCCGATCAGCTTCGGCTCCGCCCACCGGCGGCCGATGAAGGTGATCCCCATGGGCAGTCCCGCGTCGTGAGCGGTGGGCACCGTGATGTCGGCGTAGCCGGTCACGGCCGCAGCCGTCGACGAGCCCACGAAGTACTCGAAGTGCCCGTTGAGGTCGCCTTGGGTCGGATCGTCGTTCGTCGGCCACGCCGGGCCGTTCGTGAGCGCGATGATCGCGTCGAGGTGGTTCGCGGCCATGAGGCCGTCCACCTCCGCCTGCAGTGGCGGCGTCGTCGCCGCACGGAAGGCGGCGCAGGCGGCGTCACGGCCGTTCGTCGCCTCGGCACCCTCGAAGACCGCGTCGTTCCACGGTCCCTCGAGGTTCGGATGGGCCTTATCGAACGCGATCAGGTCGGCGAGCGTCCTTGCATACGGCTGGTGCGTCACCGGGTTCAGACCGTGGACGTACGTCTGGAGGTACGTCGCGATGTCGGTCTTGAACTCGCAACTGAGCGCCTGGCCCTCGCTGAAGTCCGCCGGAAACTCGATGTTGGTCGGGTCGACGACGGTCGCACCCTGGGACTTGAGCGCCGCGATCGTCTTGGCCAGGATCGGCTCGACGACGGAGCCCACCAACGCCGGGTCATAGGTCCCCTCGCGCCAGACGCCGATCCGCGCGCCGCGGAGGGCATGCTTGTCGAGGAACTTCGTGTAGTCGGTGAAGGCGTGGCCCGCCTGAGCGGCGGTCGCCGGGTCCCTCGGGTCGACGCCGGTCGCCGCGCCGAGGAGCACGGCAGCGTCGGTCACGTTGCGCGCGATCGGGCCGGCCGTGTCCTGGTTGGCGCTGATCGGGATGACGCCCGCACGGCTCCACAACCCGAGTGTGGGCTTGATCCCGACGTCGCCGTTGGCGCCGGACGGGCAGACGATCGAGCCGTCCGTCTCCGTGCCGACCGCTGCGACCGCGAGATCCGCCGCCGCGACGACGCCGGAGCCGGAGCTCGAGCCGCAGGGGTTGCGGTCGAGGACGTACGGCATGTTCGTCTGGCCACCGATGCCGCTCCAGCCGCTCGACGACGGGTTCGACCGGAAATTGGCCCACTCGGACAGGTTGGCCTTGCCGATGATGATCGCGCCGGCGGCCCGCAGCCGCTTCGCGATGAACGCGTCGCCGGGCGTGCTGCCGGCGAGCGCCCAGGAGCCGGCTGTCGTCGGCATGTCAGCGGTGTCGACGTTGTCCTTGACGATGATCGGAATCCCGAGCAGTGGACGGTGGTCGCCGAAGCGCCGCGCCACGTCGGCCCCGAATGCCTCGAGCTGAGCAAACGGCGTGACGGTGATCACCGCATGGAGCGCGGGATTGAGCTGGCGGATGCGCCGGAGATAGAAGTTCGTCAGCTCCACGGAGCTCAGCCGGTGCGAGTTCATCAATTTCTCGAGCTGCGGGATCGTCGTCGAGTCGACGTCGATACCGTCGACCGTGGTGTTCGTCGGGCTGTCCGCGAGGCCCCTCGGCGCCGCGGCGCCGAAGACGCCGAGCACGAGGGCCAGCAGGGTCGTAAGAAAAAGGGAACGCCGAAGTCGGCTCATCGCGTGACCTCCACGGAGTCGGTGGGGTGGACGCTCGGATCGCAGGGCGGGCCACGATCTGGGGTGCTCGATCCTATAACCCTCCCGCCCGGCACCTCAACCACGCTGATCACAATGAGGCGCCGACATCGTGTACTCGTCGTTCGCCGCCTTTGTGTGCCTTTCAAGTTCACCGAGGCTGCTTAGTCCAACGCGCAGACCTTGATTGCGGTGCAGACAGGAGTATCGTCGTTCGAAGAAACTCCCTGTTCATCCGCCACGAGGTTCCGTCACCGTGCCCCCACCGGCGGGAGAGAGGACGGTGAGACGTAGGTGGCCTCCGCCGTAGCACCGGCCCCAGGCTTCAGGATCGCTCGTGGCCCGCCGAGCCCGCTGGGGCTCCTCCTCGTCGCGGCCGCCGCGCTGGCGGCTCCTGTTTACACGGCGAGCCTCACCGTCGCGCGGGATGACATCAGCGGTATGCACGTCGCGCTCCTCCACTGGATCAGCGCGCCGTATGTCGTCGTCGGCCTGATCGCATGGTGGCGTCGGCCTGAAAGCCGCCTCGGCCTGCTGATGGTCGCCGCCGGGTTCGCCATTGGCATCTCGACTCTCCAGTTAGCGGAGTCCGATCTCTTCGTCACTGCCGGGGCAGCGTTCGACCTCGTTCCAGCGGCCCTCTTCCTCCACCTCTTCCTCGCGTTTCCGGACGGTCGGCTCGAGACCCGGATCGAGCGCGTGACGGTCGGGACGGCGTATGCGGTCGCGATCGGCCCCCAGCTCGCGAAGATGTCGCTCGGCGCGCTCGGGCCGGACACCCAGCTCGTACTCTGGCTGCGCCCCGGTGCGGCGGAGGTCGTGGAGCAGGTTCAGCTCGTCTCCCTGAGCGCGGCGCTCCTGGTCGGTGCCGGGATGCTGGCCATCCGGCGGCGGCGGGAGGGGACTCCGCGCCGACGGCCGCTCGCGCTGCTCGTCGATTTGTTCACGCTCGCCCTGCTGCTGTCTGCCGCTCTGTTTCTCGTCGGCGCATTCGGCCCCCTGGAGCCGGCGTTCGGGCCGCTTCAGCGGGTCACGCTCGCCGTGATCGGCCTCTGCCCCTTCGTCTTTCTCATCGGCCTGCTCGACGCGCGCCTGGCGCGATCCGCGGTCGGCCCGCTCATCATCGACCTGCGCGCTGACCTCGCACCGGCCGATCTGAGAACTGCCGTCGCGCAGGCCCTGCGCGACCCGTCAGTGACGCTTGCCTACTGGCTGCCCGACTTCCAGCGCTACGTCGACCTCGACGGTCGGCCCGTGGATGTGTCCGATCACGACCACAGGGCGACGACGGCGATCGACCGGGACGGCGTCCCCGTGGCCGTCCTTCTCCATGATCGCTCCCTGGAGGACGAGCGCGACCTGCTCGCTGCGGTCAGCGCGGCGGCGGGCATCGCACTCGAGAATGCGCGGCTCCACGCCGAGCTGAAGGCGCGTGTCGAGGAGCTTCGGGGCTCGCGGAGGCGCGTGATCGAGGCAGGGCGGAGAGAGCGGCAGCGGCTGGAGCGCAATCTCCACGACGGCGCCCAGCAGCGGCTGATCGCACTGTCGCTCCGGCTGAGCCTGCTCGAGAATGGACTGCGCGGCGATCCCGCCGCCAGGGAGAGCGTCGGTCAGGCGCGACGCGAGATCGCCCTCTCGCTCGAGGAGTTGCGGGACGTCGCGCACGGGATCCATCCCGCCGTCCTGAGCGGTCACGGGTTGGAGGTTGCGCTCGAGTCGGTCGTAGCCCGAGCGCCGTTCCCGGTGCGCGTTCAGGTCGACCTCGCCGGGAGGCTCCACGAGTCGCTCGAGGTCGCCGCCTACTACGTCGTGTCCGAGAGCCTGAGCAACACCGCCAAGCATGCGCAGGCGACCTCGGCGACCGTCGTCGTCGGCTTGAGGCACGACCAGGTCGTGGTCGAGGTCGTCGACGACGGCGTCGGGGGCGCGGACACCGAGGGCGGGACCGGGCTGCGAGGCCTCGCCGACCGCGTCGAAGCTGTCGGCGGGCGCCTGCGTGTCTGGACGCCGAGCGGCGGCGGCACCCGCGTCAGGGCGGAGATGCCATGCGCGTAGCGATTGCGGAGGACGCCGTTCTCCTACGGGAAGGCCTGAGCCGCGTCCTCGTCGACGCCGGCTTCGACGTGATCGGCCAGTGCGGCGATGCCGAGGATCTCCTGCTGAAGGTGCGGAGCTATCCGCTCGATGTCGTCATCGTCGACATCCGCCTGCCGCCGACGCACAGCGACGAGGGCCTACGGGCGGCGCTCCAGATCCGTGCGGCGCACCCGCACGTCGGGGTCCTCGTCCTGTCGCAATACGTCGAGATCGGTCTGGCGATGAAGCTCCTGGCGGACTCGGCCGAAGGGGTGGGCTACCTGCTCAAGGACCGGATCAGCGACATCGACGATTTTCTGTCCGCGGTGCGACGGGTGGCGGAGGGCGGCTCGGCCCTCGACCCGATCATTGTCTCGACACTGCTTTCGAGACACCGCGCCGACGATCCGCTCGACCGACTGACCCCGCGCGAACGCGAAGTGCTCGTGCTCATGGCAGAAGGAGGCTCCAACCAGGGGATCGCCAACAGCCTGGTCATCACTCTCCGCGCAGTCGAGAAGTACGTCTCCAGCATCTTCGGAAAGCTCGGGATTCCCTCGACCGGCAGCGAGTCTCGGCGCGTGCTCGCGGTGCTGGCGTTCCTCCGCTCCTGACGCGGCGCCCACGCGCGAACACACCAGTAACCCGCCCCTCCGACCCACGGGTGTGCCCGCTTACGCCGCGCCCGGACGCCTGAGAGATTGGCCACGAGACCCGGATCGAAAGGAGCACCGATGAGGCAGCGGCGATGAAGTCGCGCGTGATCCAGGACGAGGCCGATCCCGCAGATCTCGTCGAAGCGCCGGCGGCGAACGCCGGCGTAAATCAAGCGAAGGAGTTGCTCATGGAAGCCGTTGCCGTTCCCGCACCCGACGTACTCGACGTCCCCCACCGCGGCGCCGCCGTATCCGCGGAGGACCTCACCCGCCGCTACGGCGAGGGCGAGACCGCCGTCGAGGCGCTCGGGGGCGTCTCCCTCAGCGTTCCACAGGGCCAGCTCACGGCCGTCATGGGCCCGTCAGGCTCAGGCAAGTCGACGCTGATGCACATCCTGGCGGGCCTCGACAAGCCCACGACCGGAACCGTGCACATCGCCGGCACGAGCATCCAGGAGCTGAACGACACGGATCTCACGAAGCTCCGGCGGGAGCACATCGGCTTCATCTTCCAGTTCTTCAACCTGCTGCCGATGCTGACCGCCGAGGAGAACGTAGTCCTGCCGCTCTCGATCGCAGGCGAGAAGCCGGACAAGGCGTGGGTCGAGGAGTTGATGGGGCGGATCGGCCTGAAGGACCGCCGAAGCCACCGTCCCTCGGAGCTCTCCGGCGGCCAGCAGCAGCGGGTCGCCATCGGCCGCGCGCTCGTCAGCCGGCCGACGATCGTGTTCGCAGACGAACCGACCGGCAACCTCGACTCGAAGACGAGCGGCGAGATCCTCGACCTGATGCGCGGCTCCGTCGACACGTACGGCCAGACCACGGTCATGGTGACCCACGACGCGCGTGCCGCCGCGATCGCCGACCGCATCCTCTTCCTCGCCGACGGCCTGATCGTGCGGGACATGGGCCGCTCGGACGCCCACGAGGTTCTCGAGGTCATGGAAGAGCTCGGGCAATGACCCGCGTAGCCCTCAAAGGCCTCTGGGGCCGCAAGCTCCGCACCGTGCTGACTGCCCTGGCGATCGTCCTCGGCGTCGCGATGATCAGCGGCACGTACATCCTCACGGACACGATCACCGCGTCCTTCACGCAGGTCGTCGACGGCTCCTACGAGAACGCCGACGCAGTCGTCAGCGGCAAGGTCGCGTTCAAGAACAACGAGAGCGCCACCGCGACGACCCCGGCGTTTCCGGACAGCGTCCTGGCCGACGTCAAGCAGTTGCCGGACGTGGCCGCCGCGGCCGGGACGATCAGCGACGAGGCGAAGCTGCTCGACCGGGACGGGAAGGTCATCTCCACCAAGGGCGGCTCCAGCCTCGCCGCCAGCGTCGACCCGGCGAACGATGCCCGGTTCAACCCGCTGAAGCTGACTGCGGGGAAGTGGCCGGTCGGCAACGGCCAGATCGCGATCGACCAGCGGACCTCCGAGAAGCAGGACTACGGGGTCGGCGACACGATCAGCGTCGCGACCGATCAGGGCGTTCGTGACTTCGAGATCACGGGCATCGCGACGTTCGCGTCCGCGTCGTCGATCGGAGCGTCGACGATCGCCATCTTCGACGTCCCGACTGCGCAGGATCTCTTCAACAAGGAAGGGAAGTTCGACGAGGTCCAGGTCGCCGCGAAGAGCGGCGTCACGCCCGCGAAGCTCACCACGGAGATCCGGCCTCTCCTCCCGCCCACCGCGAAGGTGAAGACCGCGGAGGCCCAGACGCAGGAGGCGGTCGACGACGTCAACGAAGGCGTCGGCATCTTCCAGAAGATCCTGCTCGCGTTCGGCTTCATCGCGCTGTTCGTCGGAGCGTTCGTGATCGCGAACACGCTGTCGATCACGATCGCGCAGCGGATGCGCGAGTTCGCAACGCTCAGGACGATCGGCGGCTCGCGCCGCCAGGTCCTGCGCAGCGTGATGCTCGAGGCACTGGTCATCGGGATCATGGCCTCGCTGATCGGCCTCTTCTTCGGGCTCGCGATCGCGAAGGGCCTGAACGCCCTGTTCTCCGCGCTCGGCGTCGAGTTCCCGAGTGGCGGGACGGTGTTCTCGACCCGCACGATCGTGGTCAGCCTGTTGGTCGGGACGATCGTCACCCTACTGGCAAGCCTCCGGCCGGCGATCAAGGCGACACGCGTGCCGCCGATCGCTGCCGTGCGCGAAGGCGCGACCCTTCCGACCTCCGGTCTGTCGCGCCTCGGCCCGATCGTCTCGATCGTGACGCTGGCGCTCGGGATCCTGCTGCTCGTCTACGGGATCTTCGGGGGCGGCCTCTCGACGGCGACACGCCTGCTGGCGCTCGGCTTCGGCACGCTGATCCTGTTCGTCGGCGTGGCGATGAACGCCAAGCGGGCAGTCCGCCCGCTCGCCGCGGTGCTCGGCTGGCCCGCCACCAAGATCGGCGGAACCGCGGGCACGCTGGCACGCGAGAACGCGATGCGGAATCCAAGCCGGACCGCCTCGACGGCGTCCGCGCTGATGATCGGCCTCGCCCTGATCACGTTCGTGGCGATCCTGGGCGCCGGCCTGCGGACGTCTTTCGGCGACGCCGTGGACAAGCTGTTCGTCGCGGACTATGCGGTGACCGCCGAGAACGGCTTCGACCCGTTCACGAAGGAAACGGACGACGCCGTCTCCGGCACACCCGCAGTCACAGCGGTCACCGGGATCCGCGGCGGCGACGCCCGGATCTTCGGGCACAACGTCCAGATCACCGCTGTGCCGCCGAACGCGGCGCAGACGATCCGGATCGACTGGCTCCGGGGCGGAGTCGGCGTGCCGGCGCGGCTGGGCACGGACGGTGTGTTCGTCGAGAAGGACTACGCGAAGGATCACCACCTGAGGATCGGCTCGCCGATCGCGGTCACGACTCCGACGGCCAAGGTGCTCCACATGCGCCTGAAGGGGATCTTCGATCCGCCGAAGGGCGGCTCGCCGTTCGGCACGGTCACGATGTCGGATGCGGCCTTCGACGCGAACTACGCGAAGCCTCGCAACCTGATGACGCTCATCAACGTCAAGGGCGGCGTCAACGAGGCGAACACGGCCCGGCTGGCGCTGTCGCTCCACTCCTTCCCGGACGCGAAGGTGGTGACCGCAGCCCAGTTCAAGAAGAACCAGGAGGCCGACATCAACCTCACGCTGAACCTCTTGTATGGACTGCTCGGCCTGTCCGTGATCATCAGCCTCTTCGGCGTTGTCAACACGCTCGTGTTGTCCGTGTTCGAGCGAACGCGTGAGCTGGGGATGCTGAGGGCGATCGGGATGACCCGCAGCCAGGTTCGGCGGATGATCCGCCACGAGAGCATCGTCACGGCCTTGATCGGGGCCGCGTTGGGGATCGCCGTCGGCGTCTTCCTCGCGATCCTGACGACGCAGGCGCTGTCCGACGAGGGCATCGTCCTGGCGATCCCGTGGACGACGATCTTCATCTTCGTGGTGGCGACGATCGTGGCCGGAATGCTGGCGGCCATCCTCCCCGCACGCCGCGCGTCGCGGCTGAACATCCTGGAAGCCCTGAAGTACGAGTGAGTCTCGCCTCGCAGGCCGGCCTATCCCTCCCGGTGGAGCACCGCCGGGAGGGATCGCTTGCGCGCGTCGAGGTCCTCCTCTTCCGGACCGCGATCGGCGTGATCGCGCTGCACGTGCTCGACGACAGCTTCCTCCAGCCGCAGCCGGGGACCTCGGCCGGGGACCATCTCGTCAGCGGACTCGTCCCGCTTGCCGTCCTGATCGGGGCCGGAGTTTGCTACCCACGGGCGCGACCAGGGTTGCGCGCGGCGCTCGCGCTGACGCTCGGGATCTTCGGCCTCGTCGTCGGCATCGAGGCCGTGTACTACCTCAATGCCGGCCGGCTGTCCGGCGACGACTACACCGGGCTCGCCGCGATTCCCGCTGGCCTGCTCCTCGTCGCGATCGGCGTGGCGACCCTGTGGCGGTCGAGGCGCACCGACGACGGTCTGGCTTGGCGTTGGCTCCGGAGGGCCTTGCTGGTCGTCGCCGTCGTCGTCGGCGGCTACGTGCTGGTTACGCCGTTCTTGCTGTCCTACGCCTTGACGCACTCCGCGCGTGCGTTCGTGCCCGCGGATCGCGTGGGTGCGGCGCACGAGAACGTCTCGTTCAGGACGTCCGACGGCCTCCGCCTCCGCGGGTGGTACGTGCCGTCGAAGAACGGCGCCGCCGTCATCTCCTTCCCAGGACGGAAGGGCACGCAGA
>C688J35102_120989836_pt1 | contig 14362 bp, 14 predicted proteins | sample HopSoiMetagenom2_FD_35102 | JGI IMG/M metagenome (IMG submission 35102)
GGGTTCTCGCAGATCGACCTCCAGTGGGTCGTGAACGCCTACACGCTGACGCTCGCTGGCTTCCTGCTGCTCGGCGGCCGCGCGGCGGACCTGCTGGGCGACCGGCGCGTCTTCATCGCCGGCCTCGCCGCGTTCACCCTGTCTTCGCTGGTCGGCGCGCTCGCGAACCAGCAGATGGTCCTGATCGTGGCGCGCGGCATCCAGGGCCTCGGCGGCGCCGTTGTCACGCCGGTCACGCTGTCGATCATCACGAGCACCTTCAAGGAGGGGCGCGAACGAAACCGCGCACTGGCCGCCTGGAGCGCGATGGGCGGCGTCGGCGGCGCCGTCGGCGTGCTGCTCGGCGGCCTGCTGACCGAGGCATTCGGCTGGCGCTCGATCCTGCTGATCAACGTGCCGGTCGGCGTGGCCGCGGGCATCGCCGCGTTCCGCCTCGTCAGGGGCGGGCGACAGAGCACCGGCGAGCGCAACTACGACCTTGCGGGCGCCGCCACGGTGACGGCGGGCCTCGTCATCCTGACCTACGCGATCGTGCGCACCGACGTCAACGGCTGGGGCTCCGCCAAGACCCTGATCCCGATGGCGATCGGGTTCCTGCTGATCGCGCTCTTCCTCCTCATCGAGGGCCGTCTGGCGAAGCGGCCGCTGGTGCCGCTGCGCATCTTCCGGTCGCGCACGCTGTCCAGCGCCAACGTCGTCATCTTCTTCCTCGGCGGCGCCGCGTTCTCGATGTGGTTCTTCGTCTCGCTCTACATGCAGCAGGTGCTGCACTACTCGCCGATCGAGGCGGGTCTCGGGTTCGCACCACTCAGCGCGGTCGTGGTGCTGGGATCGACGCTGGCCGGGCGGATCGCGCTGCGCGCCGGGGCGGGGCGCGTGCTGTCAGCGGGGATGGCGTGCGTCGGCGCCGGGCTGCTGCTCTTCTCGGGCGTGAGCCTGCACGGCAGCTACGTGACCGCCGTGATGATCCCCGGCCTCGTCACCGCGTTCGGCATCGGCCTGGTCTTCGTCTCCGGGACCGTGACCGCGGTGGCTGGGGTGGACCGCGCGGAAACCGGGCTCGCGTCAGGCCTCGTCAACACCTCGCGCACGTTCGGCGCCGCACTCGGCATCGCTGTCCTGGCGACCATCGCGAGCGCGCGCACTGCGAGTGCCCCTGTTCACGGCGCAGCAGGCCTCGTCCTCGGGTATCAGCGGGCGTTCCTCGTGGGCTCGCTGTTCGCGTTCACCGGCGCCTTCGTCGCCCTCGTTTTCCTGTCCGGAAGGGTCAAGGCATCTCACCCAGCCGGGGTCGAACAGCAATCCCCATCGGGTTAGTTGAGTTTTGCTAAAGTCCACAATCCCGGTTGGGATTGAAGCTTTAGTACTTGGACTCGAAAGGACCCGAATGAAGTTCAGACTGATCCTCGGCGCCGCCTTGGCGCTTGCTCTCGCAGTGCCGACCGCAGCAAGCGCCACGACGCTGATTGCCTCCGGCTCGGTTGCTGCTCAGCCTGTCCTGCAGGCGCTGTTCAACGGCTACCACAAGGCGCATCCAGGCATCACGTTCGTCTACACCGCCAACGGCGGCAACGCGGGCGTGAAGGACGTGCAGTCCGGTCGCAGCCAGTTCGCCGGCCAAGCGCGCCCGCCGCTGCCGAGCGATGCCGGCACGACGTACGTCAAGGGCTACCTCGACGGACTCTGCGTGCTCGTCAACAAGCAGAACAGCCTGCACAGCCTCACGATCTCTCAGCTGGGTGACATCTACGCCGGTCGTCTCACGGACTGGAAGACGTTCCCGGGCGCTCACCTCACCGGCACCATCGACCCGTACGGTCGTGATGCCAACGGCGGCACGTACAACTTCTTCAGTCAGGCGGTGCTCCAGGGCAACCCGCCCGGCGGGAACGTGAACGCGCTCAGTTCCGACGGCCTGATCGCGAACGCCGTCAAGCAGGACAAGTACGGCATCGGCTACGACGGCCTGGCGTACACGAGGCTGCTGCGTCCGATCAAGGTCGCCGGCATCCCGTGCGACCACGCCAACGTGGCCAGCGAGCGCTACCCGCTCTCGCGCTACATCTACTACGTCCTGCCGACCGGCAAGGCCGACCCACAGGTGACGAAGTTCATCGACTGGGCCCGCACGAGCCGCGCGGCCGGAGGCATCATCAACAACAGTGGTGGTGTCGCGGTCTTCAACAAGAAGCCGCCGAAGCACCACAAGAAGCGCAGCACGCGCCGCTAGATGGCGCCTCGCTGGACCGACGCGCGCACCGGGCGACTGCTCGGTGCGCTCGTCTGCGCGGTATTGCTGACGACGGCGTCGATGCTGCTGTTCGTCCTCGTGCAGGGCTGGCCGTCGTTCGCCCACAACGGCCTGCACTGGTTCGGGTCCGGCGGCTCGGTCGACGTGCAGATCCGCAACATCTTCCTGTCGGGCGAGACCGGGACGCACCCGGTCTACACGTTCCACGCCTGGCCGCTCGTCTGGAGCACGATCCTCATCACGGGCGGCGCAGTGGTGATCTCGCTCGTGATCTCGCTGTTCGTCTCCGCGTTCATCGTCGAGTTCGCACCCGAGCCGATCCGCGCGGTGCTGCGGCCGGTGATCCGGTTGCTGGCGGCCGTGCCGTCGGTGATCTACGGGCTGATCGGCGTGCTCGTCGTGGTGCCGTTCATCGGCAACCACCTGATCTCGCAGTCCGCACGCGCCTCGAAGGCCGGAATCATCTCGCTGAGCGGCTACAGCCTGCTCGCGGCCGCGGTGATCCTCACCGTGATGATCTCGCCGCTGATGGTGGCCGTTTTCTCCGACGGCATGCGCACCGTCCCGAGCGGCTGGGTCGAGGGGTCGCTCGGCCTCGGCGTCAACCGCTGGCGCACGTTCTGGAAGATCGTCGTGCGCACCGCGCGCCCTGCGATCGTCGCGGGCACAGTGCTCGCGGCCGCGCGGGCGATCGGTGAGGCCGTGATGCTCGCGATGGTCTCCGGCTCGGTCGGCTTCTCGCCGAATCCCGGTGACGGCTGGCTGTTCTTCGTCGAGCCTTCGCGCCCGCTCGCGCCGACGATCATCAAGAACTCGGAGGAGCTGAGCTCACCGCCGATGCACGCGACGCTCTTCGCGATCGCATCTGTCCTGCTGCTGTCGTCGGCGCTCTTCTCGCTGGTCGGGTGGGCCGCCAAGCAGCCGATGAAGAAGTACGGGGTGCGCGCGTGACCGGCGTGGCGCTACCGCGTCAGCGACGGCGCATGCAGCGCGACCGCCTGCGCAGCTGGCGCCTGGGCGATCGCGTCGGGCTCGGCCTCTGCTGGGCGCTGGGTGCGCTCTTCTGCGCGATCGCGGCGGCGATCGTCATCTACATGCTCGTCGAGGGCCTGCGCTACCTGCGGCCCGCATTGCTCGTCACGCACCCGACGGGCGGCTACGGCGAGGCCCACAGCGGTGGCTTCCTCGATCCGCTGCTCGGCACGTTCCTCGTCGCCGCTCTCGCGATGGTCGTCGCGCTGCCGGTGGGGATCGCGGTCGCGGTCTGGCTCAGCGAATTCGGTCGCCCCGCGGGGCTCGCGCGCGCGACTGAGTCGACGATCGAGATGATCGCGGGCGCCCCCTCGATCGTGCTCGCACTGTTCGGGACGATCATCTTCCAGAGCGGAGCACTCGGCCTCTTCAGCCGCACCGCCCATGGCGTCGTCTTCGGCCGTTCGTTCTTCGCCGCCGGCGCGATGTTGTCGCTGGTCGCGATACCTCTGGTCGTCGCGAACACGCGCGAGGGCCTGCAGCTGATCCCCGCGCACGTGCGCGAGGCGTCGTACGCGGTCGGCAAGACCAAGGCCGCGACCATCCGCCGCATCCTCCTGCCCGCCGCGCGGCCGCAGATGGCCACGGGCGCGATCCTCGGCATCGGCCGCGTGATCGGCGACACCGCGATCATCGTGATCCTGCTCGGCGCCACGCTCACGTTCAACGGCGCGGGCGGCCTGAGCGGCCTCTCGACGCTGCGTGGCACCGGAAGCACGCTTACGTCGTACATCTACACGAACTCGCCAGCGGGCGAGGGCAACCAGCCGGGGAAGGCGTATGCAGCCGCCTTCGTCCTGTTGTTGATGGTCCTCGTCCTGAACGCCTCGGTCGACCTGGTCGCCCGGCGCGGAAGGAAACATCGATGGAACTGATGAGCACACCGCCGGTGCGGCGCATCGCCGTGCCGGAGCAAGGACGCGGCGCCAAGCCGCCGACCCTCGCCGTCGAGCGGATGAAGGTCGAGGAAGTGTCGATCGCGTATGGCGACAAGCTCGCCGTCCGTGACGTGTCGCTGCCGATCAGCCAAGGTGAGGTGCTGGCGCTGATCGGGCCGTCGGGTTGCGGCAAGACGACGCTTCTGCGCTCGCTCAACCGCCTGACCGAGCTGTCCAAGAACACCTGGTTCAAGGGCCGCATCACGCTCGACGGCGCGGACACCGCGCTGATGGAGCCGACCGACCTGCGCCGGCGCGTGACGATGGTCTTCCAGCAGCCGAACCCGTTTCCGATGAGCGTCTTCGACAACGTCGCGTACGTGCTGCGCGAGCAGGGCACGAAGCGCCCGGGGCGGAAGGCGGTCGAGGCGGCCGTGCTCGACGCACTCGAGCGTGCCGGCCTGCTCGACGAGGTCCGCGGCGACCTCGACCATCCCGCACTGCGGCTCTCGGGCGGCCAGCAGCAGCGCCTCTGCATCGCGCGGGCGCTGGCTGCGAACCCCGAGGTGCTGCTACTCGACGAGCCGTGCTCGGCTCTCGATCCGCGCTCCACGCAGGTCATCGAGGACCTGATCGTGAAGCTGCGCGAGGAGGTGGCGATCGTGATCGTCACCCACAACCTCCAGCAGGCGCACCGCATCGCGGACCGTGTCGGGTTCATGTACCTGGGCGAGCTCATCGAGCACGGCCCGGCGTCGTCTGTCTTCCACTCACCCACCGAGCAAAGGACGAAGGACTATGTCTCTGGCGCTTTTGGCTGATTCCCCCTGCGCCGACTGCGGCGCGCTGCTCGATCAGGGCCAGCGCTACTGCGTGCACTGCGGCCGGCGTCGCCCCGACGTCGAGGACCCCGCATTCACGTGGCTTGCGAGCGCCCGCACGCCCGCGGTCGACGGCGCGGCGGTGGCGCCGGCGCGTGTGCCGCCGGCGCGCAACCCGCTCGCGCTGCCGGCGCTCTCGCTGTTGTTGCTGCCGATTGCCGTCGCGGTCGGCACGCTCGTTGGGCCGCATGGCAACCACAACCAGCAGCAGCTGCTGGACGCCCTGCGCACGCAGAAGCCGGCGGTGGTGAAGGTCAGCGGTGGCGCTGCGGCCGGCACGCCTGTCGCCACCGCGAAGGCCGCCAAGCGCACGCACGCCAAGGCGAAGGTGGGCAAGGCCGACAAGACCGGTGCGAAGGTCGTCGCCAAGACCAAGTACGGCGTGGCGCACCAGATCTCGGGCTACAAGCCGAGCGCGGCGAAGGTGCAGTCCGACAAGAAGCTCGTCCAGCACCTCAACAGCGCGGTCGGGAAGAACTACCTGCAGGCCCAGAAGAACCTTCCGGACACGATCGTTGTCACGCCGGGCAGCGGCTCGACGAACTCGTCCGCCGCACAGGGGAGGGGAGATTGAGCCCGCTCGAGCGACTGCGACTGCGGCGCGGCGCCACCGCCCCCGAGCCCGGCATGGTGCGCGCGGAGGAGCTGCCGCGAGTTCGTCGCGGCAGCGGTGGCGATGCCGCCGCCTCAGTGCCGACCGGTGACCCGATGCTGGCCGCGCGCCGTGACCGGCTAGCCGAGCGGCTCACGCTGCTGCAGCTGGAGCTGGGCGGCGTCTTCTACGAGATGGCGATCCGTGACCACGTGCAGATGGACGTGCTGCTGGCACGGGCGGCGGCGCTCCAGGCGGTCGACACCGAGCTGGCGCACGTGGACGAGCTGATGGGCTCGGCTGCCCGCGTGCCCGGCGGCGCGTGCTCTGCGTGCAACGCGCCGCACGCGCGCGGCGCGGCGTTCTGCTGGCAGTGCGGCGCGGGTCTGGACGGCAGTCAAGCCGCGGAAGCGGCGACGCAGCAGATCGACGGGCTGGATGCGCAGGAGTCCTGATCACGGCCGCATGCGCGGCGCGCTCGAGACGCTGCTCGCAGCGCCCGGGCTGACGCGCGGGCGCTTCATCGCGCTCGCCGTCGTGTCCCTGCTCGCGACGACGACCGTCGTCGCGGCTGCCGTGCGCCAGGACGACACGCCCTACTCGCTGCTTGCCGCCGCACACTCGCGTCCGGGGCCTGTCGTCGAGGTCGCACGTAGCCCCGCGCAGGCCGCGACCGCAGCGCCGGCGGCAGTCGACGACTCCGCGCCCGCGACCGCCAGTGACAGCGCGCCCGCCGCGGCCCCGGTCGACGACACCTTCGCGACCGCGCCGCCAATCGACAGCACTCCCGCAGCCACGCCGCTGCCGGTCACCCCGGCGACGCCGCCTGCCGTGACGCCCGTCGCAAAGGTGGCCACGAAGGTCAAGCACGTCTTCGTCGTCGACCTCGCGGGCAACGACCACGACGCCACCTGGGGCGACGCCTCGGTCGCGACCTACCTGAACAAGACGCTGCGTCCCCAAGGCGTGTTTCTGGGCGGCTATCACGGGCTTGACGAGGGTGACCTCGCCAGCCTGATCGCACTCACCTCCGGGCAGAAGCCGACGCCCGACATCACGCAGGGCTGCCCGCAGTACTCGAGCGGCTGCGTGTTCCCCGTCGAGACGCTGTCGCTGCCGGACCAGCTGGTGTCGAAGGGCCTGCGCTGGCGCGCGTACGAGGAGGATCTCTCGAGCGGCCCGGACGCCGCCAAGTCCTGCCGCCATCCGGCGAACGGCGCCGACGATCCCACCGCGCAGGGGCGCCCCGGCGACGAGTACTCGACCCGCCACAACCCGTTCGTCTACTACCGCTCGCTCACCGAGCTCGGCGAGTGCACGTCGAACGACCTGCCGCTCGACGCGCTCACGGCCGACCTGGCGAGTCCCGACGCGACGCCCAACTTCAGCTTCATCGCGCCGAACCTGTGCAACGGCGGCTGGGAGGACCCGTGCGCGGACGGCAGCGCGGGAGGTCTCGCGGCGGCTGATGCCTTCCTGTCCAAGTGGGTGCCGCAGATCCTCGACTCGGCCGCTTACAAGGCCGACGGGATGCTGATCGTGCTGACCGGCTCGGGCGTCCTCGCCGTCTCGCAGTTCCTGCCGGCCGGCGCCAGCGACACGAGCGACGTCGGCCCCTACTCGGTCCTGCAGTACGTCGAGGACCTGTTCGGCCTCGACTACCTGGGCGAGGCGAAGACGGCTACGGCGCTGACGCTCGCGCTGCCGCGCCACTAGCGCACGTCAGCCCTCGCCGATCCGTTCCCGGGCGATCGCGGCCATGCGGTCGCTGCGCACGCGTATCGCGTCGAGTGCGGCGGTCAGGTCGCCTCGCTCGACGGCTGCAAGCAGTTCGGCGTCGGCGGCACGCAGCTCGTTCGCGAGTGCGTCATCGGGGCGGCGCTCAAGCTGATCGCGCGTCAGCTCGAGCCGCCCGAACTCGCCCTTGAAGTACGCGAGCGGTGCGCCGCCGCGCGCAGTCCCGCTCACCACCTCGGCGAGGAACACGTAGTGCGTGCCGCCGCTCGTCTCCTCGGCCACGCGGCACTCCAGCGTCGCGAGCGCCTCGCTGAACAGCGGCTCGCCCCACTGTCCCGGACTGACGGGAACGCCGGCGAACTTGTCGTCGCCCTTCTGCGCGAAACGCTCCGCCAGGTCGACCTGGTTGGCGCCGAGGATGTTCACGCCGAAGCGCCTGGAGGCCGCGACTGCGCGCCCCGTCTCAGACTGCTTGTTCATGCAGATCAGCAGCATCGGCGGCTCGAGTGACAACGACGACACCGCGCTCGCCGTGGTGCCGAAGGGCCGCGCGTCGTGCAGCGCCGTGATCACCGTGACCCCGCTCGCGAAGTGGCTGATCACCTCGCGGAACTCGTCGGGACTGAGCCGCCGCGCTTCCACGCGTCCTTGCATAGCAGGGTCGCTCAGGGGCTCAGGCGCTCGGGCAGCCAGCCGTCGCCCTCGCGGCGGAAGCGGATCCGGTCGTGCAGCCGGCTCGGCCGTCCCTGCCAGAACTCGATCGCGTCCGGCTGCAGCGTGTAGCCGCCCCAATGCGGCGGACGCGGAACCTCCTCGCCCTCGAAGCGGCGCTCGTACTCGGCGATGGACTCGTCGAGGGCGGCGCGGCTGGCGATCACGCTGCTCTGGCGCGATGCCCAGGCACCGATCTGGCTCGGCCGTGAGCGGCGTGCGAAGTACGCGTCCGAGAGCTCGGTGGGGAGGGGCTCGACGATGCCGGTCACGCGCATCTGGCGGTGCAGCTGGAGCCAGGCGAAGGTGAGCGCGGCATGCGGGTTCGTCGCCAGTGCCCGCCCCTTCGGCGACTCCGAGTTCGTGAAGAACCAGAAGCCGCGCTCGTCGAGCCCGCGCAGCAGCACGTAGCGCGATTGAGGCCGCCCGTCCGCGTCGACCGTCGAGAGAGTCATCGCGTTCGCCTCGATGCATTCGGCGGCGATCGCGTCGTCGATCCACTTCCGCGCCTGCTCGACAGCGTCGGGGTCGAGGTCGCCGACATCGATGCCCTGTGACTCGTACTCGCGCCGCAGCCCGGCCAGGTCCATAACGGAAGGTCTAGCGGTCGAGGCGGCGGCTAGGCCACCGTTACCGACACCGGCCCCGAGCTGCCGACCGCGTTGCTGTCGTCGGCGGCGGTGTGCGCGATCACCTGGTACTCACCCGCGTCCGGGAAGCCGATCGCGCGGGCGAAGCTGCCGTCGGATGCCGCGTTCAGCCGGATCGTGCGCACGGTCGTGAGGCTGCCATCCGGCTGCTGCTGTGAGATCACGATCGTGACCTTCTTCTTCACGGGCGCGACCGAGCCGCTGAAGTCGATGACGCCGCCCGGGGTGGTCGCGGGCGCGGCTGCGCTAAGGGTCAGCCGCGGCGGCACGGTCGCGTAGATGCCGGGCGCGACGGCGGCCGCGTGACCGGCGTCGCCGCGGAACAGCGCGCGGAGGGGTGCGTTCGACGTGAGCGGCACGGCAGCCGACCAGCTGCCGTCCGGGTTGGTGGTCGCGGTGCCCAGCGTGACGCCGCCCTTCGTGGAGCTTCGCTGCTGGACCTCGACGGGCACGCCGCTGATCGGTGCGCCGGCAGCGGTCAGCACCCCGCCGACGGTGGCACTCCCAGGTTGTGTCGCCAGGCTCTGGAGACTCAGCGAGCTGACGGTTCCGGCAAGCCCGCGCACCACCTGGCGCAGGCGCGGGAGCTGGCGGTACATGCCGGAGCCGGGGCACGAGGTCGTGTCCGCATCCCGGTGCCCGGCGATGCGGTTGAGGCGCACGCGCGCGCCGGCGCGGTAGCGGCTGTACGGAGCGCCCTGCTTCGAGACCTGCACCGTCACCTGCCCGGGCAGGGCGATGCCGTGCAGGCTCAGCTTCCAGGCGAGCAGGTGCGAGAGCGACGTGAAGGTGCCGCGGTTCGGGCCGCTGCCCGAGAAGGTGCCGAGCAGCGCGACCCCCGTCGAGAAGGTGTTGTAGCCGCCCGCCTGCGCGCCGACGATCGCCTCGTCGATGCCCCCCGCGCGCGCCTCGAAGATCTGGCCGTACCGGTCGACGACGAAGTTGTAACCGATGTCGTCCCAGCCGTTGCCGTACTTGTGGAAGAGGCAGATCGAGCGGACCATCGCGGCAGACTGGCTGGCGCGGTAGGAGTTCGAGCTGACGGTGTGGTGCACGAAGCCGAGCTGCACTCCGCCGAGGGCGGCGGCGACGCGCGGGCGGCAGGCGGGCGTGGCCCAGCTCGAGCGCGCGATGATCGCCGGCTGGCCCGGGCCTGCGGGCAGGTTCGACGTGACGTAGCGCTTCGCGGCGGCAGCATGGGCGGCCGCTCCGCTGTGCACGAGCAGCGCGCGGGCGCCGCGCAGCGACCGCCGGGCACGGAGCTCGAACGCGTTCGCCGGGCCCGTCCAGACGGGGTCGCTGAGAGCCGCGGCCGCGCCGCGGTCGGGGCCGTGTCCGTGCGCCGTGGCGACGTCGAGCCAGTCGGTCCAGCGCCCGTCGAGCCCGCGCGCCCGCACCTGGAGCCCCGGTTCGGTGACGCCTTCGATCCCGAGCAGCTCGAACGGCCGCTTCGTCTCGACGACTCTTCCGGCGCCCGGCACCTTCACGCGGAACACGGCCTCGCCGCCCTCGCCGGCGAAAACCGGTCGCGGCGCCAGGAGCGCTCCTCCTGCGAGCGCGCCCGCCGCGGCGCTGCGGATCAGCCCCCGCCGTGTGAGGTCCACTGCCATCCCGGTATCGCAACACACGCCGGGCGCAGTAGACGCGCTCTGGGCGTTACTTAACGCTCAGTACAACCTTGCCCGTGGCGCCCCGGCCGTCGATCAGGTTCAGGGCGTCCGCTGCGTTCTCGAGCGGGAACGCGGCGCCCACGGGGGGATCGATGAACCCGGCCTGGATCAGCTTCTCCAGCTCGACCCCGATCTGGCGCGTGACATCGGGCTTCGTCATCACAAACGCGCCCCAGCCCGCCCCGATCACCTCCGTGTTGCCCAGCAGCAGGCGGTTGACCTTCACCTCCGGGATCGACCCGCCCGTGAAGCCGACGACCACGACGCGGCCCCCCTCCTTCAGCGAGCGCAGGCTGTCGGTGAACCGGTCGCCGCCGACAGGGTCGAGCACCACATCGGCGCCGCCCAGCTCCTTGACGGCGTCCTTGAAGCCGTCGGCGCGCACCACCTCGTCGGCTCCCGCCGCGCGCGCGACCTGTTCCTTCTCGTCCGAGGAGACGACGCCGATCGTGCGTGCGCCCAGCCCCTTCGCCACCTGGATCGAGGCGGTGCCGACGCCGCCGGCGGCGCCGTGGATCAGCACCGTCTCGCCCTCCGCCAGCCGGCCGCGCATCTTCAGCGAGAAGTAGGCGGTGTGGTAGTTGAGGACGAGCGCGGCGGCCTGCCCGAAGTCCCATGCATCAGGGATCGGAAAGACCATGAACTCCGGCGCGACGGCCACGTCCGCGAAGGCCCCGAGGAACGTGAAGGCGGCCACGCGGTCGCCTTCCTTCACCGCCGCACCGTCGGGTGCCGAGCGCACGACGCCCCCGACCTCGCTCCCGGGCACGAACGGCAGCTCCGGCTTGAACTGGTACTCGCCGCGCGTCTGCAGCACCTCCGGGAACGACACGCCTGCCGCGTGCACGTCCACGAGCACCCCGCTGCCGGGTGTGAGCATGTGCGACGGCTCGGGATCGGGCAGGTCGGCGAGCTCGAGTGCCTCGTCGGGGCCGTTGAGGTTCGTGATCTGGATCGCGCGCATGGGCGCGCAGCCTAAGCGGCTTCGCGCAGGCGCATCCGGTCGCGGCCGTGCGGCTCCTCGAAGTCGAGCGCGGGCCCGATCGGGATCAGGCCGCTCGGGTTGATCATCGGGTGGGTCGTGTAGTAGTGGCGCTTGATCTCGTCGAGCCGGACGGTGTCGCCGACGCCGTGCGACTGGTAGAGGTCGCGCGTGTAGGCCCAGAGGTTCTCGTAGTCGACGAGGCGCCGCAGGTTGCACTTGAAGTGCACGTAGTAGACGGAGTCGAAGCGCACGAGTGTGGTGAACAGACGCCAGTCGGCCTCGGTCGGCTGGTCGCTGTCGACCAGGTAGCGGCGCTCGCCCAGTCGCGCCTCGAGCAGGTCGAGCGTCTCGAAGAGGGCGCACGCCGCGCGCTCGTATGCGCTCTGGCTGCGGGCGAAGCCGGCTTTGTAGACGCCGTTGTTGACCGTGTCATAGATCAGCGGCTCGATCTCGTCGATCTGGTCGCGCAGCTCGACCGGGTAGAGGTCGGGGCCCGCGTCGCTCAGCTCGTTCAGCATTCGCAGGATGTCGCCGGACTCGTTGTTGACGATGCGCCGTTCCTCGCGGTCCCAGAGCACCGGGACCGAGTAGCGCCCGTCGAACTGCGGGTCAGTGGCCAGGTAGGCCTCGGACAGGAAGCGGAAGCCGTTGACCGGGTCGTCGTAGTCGCCGGGCGTGAAGCGCCATCCCTGCTCGTCACGCCATGGGTCTACGACTGACATCCCGATCACGGCCTCGAGCTGCTTGAGGCGGCGGCCGATGATCGTGCGGTGCGCCCACGGGCAGGCCCAGGAGACGTACAGGTGGTAGCGGCCAGGGTCGGCGTGGCTGATCGTGTCGCGGAAGCGGCTCTCCTGCCGCTTGAACTCGCCGTCGGAGCCGCCCTCGGCGCCGAGTGAGAAGCCGCTATCCGTCGTTGCGCTCATGCTGCGGGCGTTCCCGGTGTGGGGCGGCCCCAATCCGGCGGTAACCGCGATTACCGGCGCAAACGCGGCCCTCGCGTGTTCTCACGGTTGCGATGGCAATTCTCACCTGTCCCGCGTGCGGCCACTGGGGCGCCGCCGGACGCTCGGAGGAGGCGTTCGAGTATCTGCGCCGCGACGGGCTGCTCGAGGTCCGCCGCTGCAACGGGTGCGGCGCCTATCTCCTGGTGCGCTTCACCCTCTTCCCGACCGAGGCCGAAGCCGAGGTGCTACCGGCTGAAGTCGTGAGCGAGACGCTGCGCGAACACGGACCTGCATGACGAGGGACGCGGATCAGCTCGAGCGCAGCTCCGCGCGGTCCTCCTCCGCGCGGCCGAGTCCGCGGAGCATCGGGATGCTTGCGAGGATCGCTCCGGAGCAGATGACGAACATGGCCGCGTAGCCCTTCGTGCTCGACAGCGGCTGCCGCGCGATCTGCACCGCGATCCCGGCGAGCACCGGCCCGAGCATCGTCCCGATGCCGCGACTGAGGCTGTAGTAGCCCGTGAGCGCGCCATGCGCCGTCTCCGGCATCAGCGGCATCAGCAGCGCGTAGGGGAGCGCCATGATCACGCCCCCGCCCGCCGCGATGAACGGGACCGCTGCGACGGTCACCGCCGACTGGGTCACGAAGGGGACGAGCAGCCCGATCCCATAGATCCAGAGCGCGATCAGCATCACCCGGCGCCGGCCGAAGCGGTCCCCGAGCTTGCCCGCGGATGCCGCTGCGGCCAGGATCAGGATCGCGGTTGCGCCAATGGCGAGTGACGCCTGCGAGAGCGTCATGCCAACGCCGACCGTGAGGAACAGGACGATGAACGACTTGAGCGCGCCCAGCGAGAGCTCCCACAGCGCATTCGCTGCCATGAACCAGCGCAGTGCCGCATGCTCGCCGAGCAACTTCCTCACATCGGCGACCGCCTGCCGGACGTCGCGCGCCTTGTCGTAGTCCTGGTCGCCGACTCCGCGGCGGATGCAGAGGTACACGAATGCGCCCGTTGTGAACAGAAGCAGCGCCGCGGCGGCGATGAACGGCAGCGGCTTCCCGGCGGCCATCAACAAGCCGCCGCAGAGGAGAGCGAGCCCGGTGCCGATGCCGCGCGCGATCGCCTGACTCGACTGCGCGCGCCCCGCTATCTCGTCGTCCATCAGGTCGGGGTACAGCGCCCGGTAAGGCTCGTATGCGACGAAATAGCCCGCGAAGAAGATCGTCACGACGAGCGCCATCGGCGCCAGGGCGCCCATGAAGCCCATCAGCGCGAGCGCGAGTGCGGCGACCGGCACGCCCGCGATCACGAATGGAAGCCGCCCACCGACGCGCGTGCGCAACTGGTCCGACCACGTGCCCACGAGTAGCGGGACGAACAGCGCGAGCAGGCCCTCGGTTCCGATGAGGAGGCCGATCACGGTGGTCGAGCCGGTGAAGCCCTTCGCCACGACCGGCAGGTAGGTCGAGACAACAGTGATCGACAGCGCCAGGCCGAGCGTCGGTAGTCCGAGCAGCGCGAGCTCGCGGCGCTCGGTCGCCGAGACGCTTCGACCTGACGTCTTCGTGGCCATCAGACCTGCCCCGCCGCCGCTCGCGTCCACGCGAGCCAGCCGGCGAGCACGGCGATGGGGGCGAGCAGCGACGCGCTGCCGAACGCGCGGCTGAAGAGCGCCCCGGAAGCGCCGCCGGCGGCGTACGTGACCCAGACCGCTGCGGGCAACGTCGCCGGCATCGCGCCGCGCCGCATTGCGTCCAGGACCGAGCCCCAGAACCTGTTGATCGTCCCGGTGATGTAGGTGACGTTGAAGCTGCGCGGGTTGCGCGAATCCAGAGCCGACGCCTGCAAGCCCATCGCTGCCGCGGCGCACGCGATCGGCGCGATGTGCGGACCGCTCGACGCGGCCAGCCACGCAGCAGCCCCGAGCATGCCGGCCTCGAGCAGAACGGCGGCCAATGTGTCGGCCGCTGCGCCCGCGAGCGAGCCCGCGCCGAATCCGGCAAGGGCGACGCCGGACCGGCCGGCC
>C688J35102_120989834_pt1 | contig 14352 bp, 20 predicted proteins | sample HopSoiMetagenom2_FD_35102 | JGI IMG/M metagenome (IMG submission 35102)
GGTAGTAGGTCGAACGATCCACGCCCATCGCCCGACACGCCGCCGAGACGTTGCCCAACTCCTCGGCGAGCGTGAACAGACGCAGGCGGAATCCGACGAGCACGTCATGCTCTGTCACCGGCTCCCCCTTCGATTGGTTTGGCGACCCGGAGACTGAGTCGACGCGCAGACGGCCCCGCCCAGCTGGGCGAGGCCGTCTGACTTCAACGCGCTATCGATCTCGCAACCGCAGCTGTTGCGAGAACTTGGGGTTAGTCCGGCTTAGGCCGCGCGGAAAAAGCAGCCGCTGCCTGACGATCTCCCGCCGGTTCACGGCTGAACCTCCCGCTCATCCCCGACGGCGGCGACGGGCTCCTCGCGGCGCTCGTTTTCCAGCTGCTCGCGGGCCAGCAGCAGCAGGGCGTAGGCCAGCCGCTCGACGTCGATACTGTCTTGTTGCACCCCCTTTATATGGACTTGTCGCTTCACGATTCCCCCTAGTTCACAAAAGTGAACGCTATGCTCTCTAATGTATGTTCATATTTGTGAACAGTCAAGCATGAAGGGAATGAATCAGTAACGCGCGTAGTAGATGACGACGCGGGCGATGATGGCCATGACGAACAGCGCGGTACGGCATGGCGACCCGGAGCACGTTGACCAGCACGTCGAAGGCGACGACGAAGATCGCGAAGACCGTCGTATTCTTGATGAGGAAGTTCATCGGCCGCTCGACGAACGGCAGCGCGTGGCCGGAGGATGTGCCACCGTGCGGGAGGCGCCGCGGCGCAGGTCGGGGCTCGCAACCATCAGCGACGGCCCGTTCCGGCGAGGAGGGTGATCTTGGCGACAGCGTTCCGGTAGGCCGCCCGCGTCATGTCGGCGTGTGCGACGAGTTCGCGGTAGTTCGCCTCAAGCGCGGCGTAGTCGGCTACCACGCGGTCCAGCCGCCGCTCGAGGTCCGTGCAGGCGCGGCCGAGGCGGCGGCGCTCCCATTGCAGGTAGACCCACGTGATGATGACGGCGAGGACGCAGACGAACGCCACGGCGAGGGCAAGCCCCGTTAGCTGCTCGAGCTGCTCTGGCGACAGGCGGACCATCTAGCCGACCGTCCGGCGGTATATCTCGCTCATCGTGCCGGCGGTCTCGATGTCAAAGGCTCGCAGAATCTCTTCCACCTCGGGCTCGACGCGCCTTAGCTGACGACTCGTCGCCATCGCGGCGGTCATGTGGACCTTCCGAGTGTGGTTGAGCCGGGCGGCGACCTCCATCTGGCGCTCAGCCGACGCCTCGACAAGCGTTCGCGCGCCGGTCGATCTCAACGAGCTCCCGCCGCGTCCGGGCATCGGTTTCCGCAACGAGGAGCGAGCGAGCGCTGTAGCGGACAGGCAAGTTAGGCAAAGACTCCTCCTACTGATCGCTCTTTGGAAACTCGATGAGGCACATAGCCGCGTTCAGCAGGACATCGGCGGCCGCGAGCTGTGCGCGAAGCGACTCGGTCTCTCGCCGAGCTGCGTCCCTCTGGCGCCTGAGACGTCGAGCGATACGAGTGGCGCGCGAGAGCGCCTCGGATCGAGGGTCTGGGTCGATGGGATGGTCGGGCATGGCAGGCACGTTGAAGCCTGTGGTGTGAAAACCCCGGAAAGTACAGCCGGTCGGAAAATCAGGGAAACACGCTCGCAGCGCGTGCTTTAGCGCGGCCGCGCGCCCGCGGGGCCGCTCGAAGTAGTCTCGGAAGGCAGCCGGGGGGTAGCGTGTCCTTCCCATGCCGTCCGTCTTCGACATACACGAGGCCCTAATCAGTCTTGAGGCTGAGGAGCAGGGCGCGACGCTGGGCGCCGTGAGATGTCACCCGAGTCTGCTTGCGCTCGTCACCGAGGCGGCCAACGACTTCGACGTCACTATCGATCAGCTCGCGCGCGAGTCTCAGGCTTTGCTTCGAGAAGCATGCGAAACGCTGGGCTCGAACCCGCCTCGATACGAGGCAGCGGCGGCGAGCCATCTACTCGGGCTTGCCGATGGATCCAGAAGCGCGCCCCCTCACGTACGCAGGAGGGTCGCTGCTGAACGACTCGACATGCTCGTTAACACATTCCTCAAGCATCCCGGCCCTCGGTCGCGCGCCCGATGGTCGCATAAGGACCGTTTGCTTTTGAGCGTCGCTGAAGCGCTTGATGACCTGGCGCTGCTGCGGCGCGTCGACAAGGGCTGGGCCGCTCGCCAAGTCGCGGTTCCACTGTCGTGGCGAGGTCCCGCCTCGGTTGTTGGCTGGGCTCCAGGGATGGTTGACATCAACCTCGAGAGCCGCCTTCCGACCGACAACTACCTACAGGGCCTAGTCGAGATCGGTGTGCGTCCTGGAGACTGGCAAATGCTTGGCACACTCGCCGACCTCGACGACGCATGTCGCACACTCGGCGGCCGGTCGCTGACGTCGCTGGTCGATGATCCCTCGGCGGTAGAGGCCGGATCGACAATTGCTGGTAGCTTCGCAGCGTTCTCGCCGGAGCTGCAGCTCGCTCGGGTCCTCAACGTCTACTTCGGTAGCAAGTCCGATCCCATCGGTCATCGACTGCTGGACATTCTTTCAGCGCACGGTTTGCGGCTGACCCCTCGCGAGACGGCCGGCCACGTCGACGTCTGTCTCGCGGCGTTTCACCGAGACGTTCCTGAGCGAGTCATGCTCGTCGCCTACGGATTGCAGCGGCCCGAAGAGCCAGTGGGCGTCGGGTGTTGGGACAGGGCGCTGCACGTGATCAGCGCTTTCGAGCTCGAAAGAGGCTTTTTCGTCTTGGACGAGGAGGCGCTGCTCTCGGCCGGTGGTCGCGTCGCTCTCGGGCTCGGCGACAAGTCGATCCTCGCGGGGCCCTTTCGCACCAGAATCCTTGCGCTCCTGCGATCCGGCGTCGTGCGATACGTATTCGGTGATATCGCCGAATACGTCGCGTGCTTCCTCGGTGAGCCAGCGCGCACAGGCTCACCGGACATCGTGAAGGTGATGACCGTATTGTCCAAGCGGATGGACTGTGTCTTCCTGATCACGGCAGGAGCAGAGGGGTCATACGCGTGTTCTGCCGGTGAGCTGGCCTTCGTTCCTGGGAGCCACATCGTGGGACTGGTAAACACCAACGGAGCTGGCGACGCTGCCGCCGGCGGATTCATGTCTGCCCACCTCGCTGGCGCCGACCTCCGTACGGCCCTCGAGAACGGGATGAAGCGTGCGGAGGCCATCCTTCAAGTGCCCGGCGCACTACCGCCCGTCGCCCAGCGTCGAGCTTGATGCCGCTTCGCGTCGCGGTTGTGGGGTGCGGGTCATGGGCGAGGGAAGCCCATTTGCCATATCTTGCGCGGCATCCGAGCATCGAGCTTGTTGCCGTTGCCGATCCGGCGCTCGCCGACGAACCGGTCGACGACCTCCCGCCGACAACGATTCGCGCATCCCAGTTCGAAGACGTCTTGTCGGAGGCCTTAGACGCCGTCGTTATCTCGACGCCCCACGCGCTTCACGTGAAGCAGGCGACGCTCGCACTGGAGGCGGGACTCCACGTGCATATCGACAAGCCTCTTGCGCCACGGTACCAAGACGTTGATGCGCTCAGAGACGGCGCCCGGAAGCGGGCGCTTATCCTGAGCACTCACACGCAGCGCAAGTATCAGCCCGGGCTATCACACTTACGCTGGTTGCTCCGGTCTCATTTCTCGACAATCTTCCACGCTACCGGCACCTTCTGGCAGCCGATGTTCGGGGACTTCGAGGCTAGCTGGCGCGCCGACTCGGCTCTTGCGGCAGGCGGGATCCTACGGGACTCGGGTTACCATCTCATTGACACGGTACTTACCGTTCTCGGCCAATACGACGCCGCGGCGATTTCCCGAGTGCATGCTTTGGCGCATGCCGCGTCTACGGCGGCGGACGCGTATACCTCGGTGTTGTTTGCAGCGTCGGGAACAGTCTGCCACGTCGAGGCCATCCGTGGCGCTCCGCAAGCGCTCAAGCACGAGGAGTACCGCTTCTTCGGTGATGCGGGCTTCGCTGGCGTCAACTATTTTACAGATGCGCGGAAGCTATGTCGCGTCCGGTACGCGTCTCCCCGCGGCCCCATAGAAGACCGAATACTGATGATGACGTCATCGTATGTGCACCATCCACTACAGCTGTTCTGTCAGGCGGTCTTAGGTGATCATGACTCACGTCCGAACGTTCCAAGGAGTCGATCGCCCAACAGCGTGTAGTGGGCGTGAGAGCAATCCTCCGAGTATCCGTGCCCCTACGCTTGCGGCAAGGTCGCGGATTGGCGTCATTTCCGCGGCAACGCCCCACATATGTGTAACCGCGACTGCTTTGGTATCCGGGGGTGAGAACGCGCACGAGTGCCTCCGGCGACATGTTCCCCGGCTCGGCGTCCGCATCGCAAAATGTAATCCTAGCGCCTAGGCGTAGGAGAGGCGTCACCGTCGCAAGAAACGTATACGTTGGCACTAACGACCAGACTGCCTGGCCTTATGCCCATCCCGAAGTAACCCGAGTTGAGCGCACTAGTGCCCGTGTTAGTCAGCACGCAGTACCTGCACCCGTAGTCGGCCGCGAGGCGGCTCTCTAGAGCGAGATACACGCCCTCGTCTCCGTAAATCGACATTGGCCCGTTGTCAGCAATATATTGCGCTAGGCGCGAGCGCTGTGCCATCGTGGGAGCGCCCCATACTAAGTGGGGCTGCGGCTTCGTAACGCGCGGCCCGTCACCCACCGAGGCGTACCGACTCCTCACGACGAGAAAGTCCGATGCTTGAGAGCGACACCCGTGAACTCGTGGCGCGCAACGTCGACACCGCGGCAGTCACGGCGCACATACTCGACGGACGTAGCTTGCTTCAGCATCGGCGCGCAGAAGACCCTGACTAGCGGGGAGGGCGGCTTCCTGCTTACAAACAATCCCGAAATTTACCTCCGCGCCACGCTTCTGGGCCACTTCGCGCGTCGCTCGGAGCAGGCGCTGAGACGGGTAGCGTCCGACGGATACAACGAACTCGCCGAGAAGTACACGAGTGCCGTGATCGGGTTCGGCGAAAACTATAGGTGCCACCCTTACTCGGCCGTGATGGCGTTAGGGGCGATCGAATCTGGCGACTTCGCGGCGGCTGTAGCGCGTCGCGGGGACTCGCTGCGATACTTTGCTCGTGAACTGTCGCAAATCGATGGGATTGATCCTCCGATCGTCCACTCGGAGTACTTCGACGGTGCAATGTACGGCTTCAAGCCGCGCCTAAGATTTCGGGGCGCGGCGATGTCGAGGGTGCTCGAGGAGCTACAGGCGAGAAATGTCGCCGCCAAAAAGCCCGACACGGGTCTTCTTGACGGTGAGGCTTTGCTTGCCTCCGTGAGTAACCGTGCCGCTCGCTATCCCGGCGCAGAGTCATACCTATCCGGCCGGATCAGTGTCCCTACCTTTAGCGGGGGCCCGGAGGAGGACCAGGAGACTATTGACGAGTATGTCGAGGTGTTTGATTATGTAATAAGGAGGACAAGCTCATGCGAGAGACACGAGTAGGCGTTGCGGTCTTCGTGTGCCGTGATGACGCAATTCTGATGCTTCGGCGATCGCGCAATGAGGGGTTTATGCCGGGCATGTATGAGCTTCCAGGCGGCAAGCTGGAATTCGGAGAGGCCCCTGAGGATGCGGTGGTGCGAGAGGTGTCCGAGGAGACGAGTCTGCGGGTGCAGCCTTCTAGGCTCGTGAGCGCCAGGAGTTATCTCTCGCGTGACGGCAAGCAGCACAACGTGGAGCTATTCTATGTGGCTGACGTCTCGCCCGGGGACGACGTTAGGATGAGCCGCGAGCACGAGGACTTCGAATGGATACGGCCCGGGGAGGAATCTAGTCTAGGACTGGAAGACGATGATCCCATCCTCGCTGAGGTAAGAAGATATTTGACTACGCGCGGTTCGACGATACTGTGACGCGCGAGCAATTAGGAGGTTGCTGTAGTTCGACGGCAGGCCGCTGACGGCTGAAGAGGGTGACCTGAGTGAACCAGAAGGGGTGGTGCACGGCGGGGTTGCCCGGCAGGCGGCCGGCTAACGTGGCTCGGAAGACCCGAGTCCGCCATGGCGGTCAACCGGAGTCCGTTCGGCGGCGTTGGAGATCATGGCGTGTGGAAAGAAGTCGGCAAGGCGCGCCGTGAGCGCACGCCACGCCCGCCCGAGGGCGTCCTCGCCGGGAATGTTCACGAGGCGGACAGTCTCGAGCGGCTCGTCGGCGACCCTAACGACGTTGGCCGAGGATGTCGGACGCGTTGCGAGGCTTATGGAACGCGTCGTGCGTCGACGAAGATCATGCGTGCCGCCGCGCTTGATCGAAGCAGTCCCGCAGGTCCCACGTTGAGCGCTAGTTACTTCCGGCGGAAAAAGGTGTCGGGCTGAGAGGCCCGGTCCGTCCGGTCTGACGACGAGAATTGCCTGCAGTCACGGTCTAGGCCGCGCGAGTTGAGCGTCACAAAGATGGTGGTGGCCTCGTCCTGCTCGCCGACCTCGATGAAGATGAGTCGCAAGTTCAGGATCTTGTCGCGGACCTCCTTGAGGCGCTCGAGCAGTCGTTCCTCGCGGTCGTCATCGCGCATCGTGGGGTCCTCGACCACCGAGTCGACGAGGTCGTCGACGTAAGCGCTGACCCGGTCGAAGGCCTGCTTGATGGCACGCTCTTCACGGCCTGCTTTGGTTTTGATCTGCTGCTCGTCGCGCGAGAGCACCCGGTCCTGCAGGTACGGGTAGGAGGTCTCAGTGTGCAGGACGAAGCGGTCGTTGCCGTTCTCGTCCTTGCGCTCGATAAAGTTCTGTGTGCCGTTGCCGAGGCTTGTGAGGTTGTGACGATCCGCCGCGTCTCGGAGAGCACAGAGCAGCATCATCAGCGTCGTCAGGCGTTGTTGCCCGTCAATGACGGCCCGTGTGTCCTCGGACTGCTTGTAAACCACCATCGACCCGATGAAGTACTCGCCGGAGGTCTCCTGGATCGAGTCCTCCCAGAGCTCTTCGACCTGCTCTCGGCCCCAGCTATACGGGCGCTGGAAGCGCGGGATGAAGAAGAAGTGCGCCTTCAAAATGTCCGCAGGTTGCGGGCAGTGGTCGTCAGCTCCATGGTAGTCGGCCGTCGGCTCTAGCGATGGATGAGGCCAGTCTCGTGAGGGTAATGGGCGATGCCGGGCAACACCCGCTGGCTTCGGCTCCGGAACGCGTCGGTTGGGCCGGATCAGACCGAAGACGCGTAGACGGCTCTACACCACGAGCGCGGGGTGATAGGCGCGAGCGCTGGTCGGGGGCACTACCAGCGCGGTCACCATCAGCCCGTCGCGCCGAGGCGGCAAGCGCTTGAGTCCTCCAGGGTTCAGGCGCACCGTCGAGACAAAGAGCCGCGATTCCGGTCAGGGCGCAGCGGAGGACCTTCCCAGAACATCGAGAAGGACGAATCACCGGTACTCCGTCACGGCTCCTGGTCGACTGCCGGGGCGAAGCGGCAGCTGCTCGAGGTCGCCTTTCGAGAAGTGGCCGGTAGCCGATAAGGGGTCACACCACCGGCAGCCAGGGCGGGTCTGCGTCGCACGTCGGCGAAGCTCCCGACCCTGGGGGTAATACACACGGTGCCCGACATCGAGCGTCGGCTCGAGCAGACCGGTCACCATCATGAGGAAATCTGTCGTCGCAAGCGACGTGGAGATCGCGTTGAGGGTGATGACGGACGGGTCGTTGACTGCCTCGTCGCCCGCTCCTCCCACGTAGTCCTGAGCGCGTCGCTCAGCATCCGAAAGCTGCTCGCGCCGCAGTTGGTCGTGGTTGATCGCTCCGGCGCAGTCCAGGCAGGCGCCGTCGAGCATCACGGGACGCTCCATGACATGGATGAGGTCGATGTCGCCTGTCGTCGGATCAGCGGTGACCTTGCTGCCGACCTGGATGCCGGGGATGAGGTACTGGTGCGTGATCGCGTTGAAGGCGTAGCGCGCGAAGGTCGTGTCGGTCGCGAGGAAGGCGAAGTCTGCCTCGGCCACAAGAAGCGCGTCGCCGACGTAGGTGATGTCGCCGGGGATCGCTTCTACGACAATCGATGGGTCGATCCGGGCGACCAGATCACGCAGGACCTGGATCTTAAGCCGTCGTTTCGCGGCGTCCTCGGGCGTGGCGCCTACAAGGCGCGAGAGGTTTGATTCGCTGACGCTGTCGAAGTCGATGATTAGGAGCCGGCCCACGCCGAGGTGCGCCAGGCTCTCGACGATCAGCGACCCGCCGCCACCGGCGCCAACGACGGCGACCGTCATCTCGCGCAGAATCGCCTGCCCGGCCTTGCCGAAGAGCAGAACCTGACGCGCGAAGCGGCCCTCGCGCGACTCGGGGAGGCAAGGTTCCGGCCGTAGCTGGCGGAGATGGCGGCCAAGGACATTGAGAGATTCGAGCGGGGCGGGCGCCGTGTCGGGGCACCAGATCTCCCCCGCCACGCTGCGCTGCCCGAAGACCACACCGGTGACCGGCCGCCAGTGCGTGAGGTCGAGGAGGTGGGGGTGCATCCGCTGATGGCTGTCGAGGTCGGCGCGGCTGAACCCCACCTGGCGGTCGGCGCGTGGGTGGCTGTGGGCCCAGATGAGGCACAGGCCCTCGTCGTCGCACAGCCGCGCCGCGCGCGCGATAGCTCGGGGCGTGATCGCGCGGTAAGCACCGCGTCGGCTGGGGCGGAAGTCCTCGTCTTTGACCGGCATCACGCGGCGAATGAGTAGTCGGCCGCCGTCACGGCCGTGATGGACTCCGGCGAATAGAAACGCGGCGTGCTCGTCGGCATCGGGCCGGAAGAGGCACTGGTGGAGGGCGGCATAATCGCCCTCCGTGATCGTGGCCTTCCACCTCATCGGGGATTCCTCAGCCAGGCGATGACGCTGCCGAACCGCGACGCGAGGCTCTCGCCGGTCCGCATCTGTTGCTTCCGCAACGAAATCTGCGTGCGCACCCGGTCGTCGATTTGGACCTGCGGCTGGACCGGGCCGTACTGAGCGCCGTCCGTGCGGCACAGGCCGGGCGCGCAGTAGAACGGATACGGCTCGGTGTCCGGGAAGGTCGGCTGCAGCTTGACCGCGAGATCGAGCTTTTTGTGGTTCCAGCCATCGCCGATGCCGACGCCAGCCAGCGCGACCCAGACCTGGCCGTCGGCCAGCTCACCGATCAGAACCTCATGCCACGGATAGGTGGCCGTGAGGTCGGCGACGGCATCGGCGATCACCTTCTGCATCGGCTACGACGGATCGAGCGTCGACGAGGCGATGAAGCGGTCCTTCGGATGCACCTTGACGTTCTCGTCGTCGGCGATCTCCACCTCGTGGTCGCCGCGGACGACGAAGAGCTGGAAGTCGGCGGGCATGTTCGCCAGTCGCTTGATCTCGGAGCCGGTCGTGTGCTTCGGAACCGTGACCCGCTTGTTGTTGACGGTGATCTCGACCTCGTGCTCCGGCTTCGCGGCCGCTGCTGCTTCCATAGGACTTGCCCTCCTTACGATTGCGCCCGTGCGGGGCAGTTGCTAGTCTCGAATGCGAGTATTGCAGGTCTGCTGGTCGATTGCGAGAGTCGAACAGAGGGAGCGGCTTGACCGACGAGGCCACAATGAGAACGCGCTTCGACAGCGACGCGTTCTATGCCGCGCTGGACGCGGCGCGGCAGGACAAGAAGATGACGTGGAAGAAGGTGGCGGAAGAGGCTGGCGTCAGCGCGTCCACGCTGACGCGGATGGCTCAGGGGAAGCGACCGGACGTCGACAGTCTGGCCGCGCTATGCGTGTGGGCGGGGGTCGATGCCAACGCCTTCATGAGGTCCGGCGCGGGCGGCCAAACCGAGCCGGCGAACCTCGCGATGATCTCCACGTACCTGAGGAGCGATCCGAATCTCAGACCGGAAGCCGCCGAGATGCTGGACGCCTTGGTTAAGACGACGTATGAGAGGCTCCGGAAACAGTAGCTATGGCGTACCGGCGTGGGTTCAAGACGGAAGCGCATGCGCTGGCCGTCGAGGTCCGCGCCGAACTCGGCTTGGCCCCGATTGAGCCCCTCGATCCGTTTGCCCTCGCCGCGCATCTCGAGATCCCGGTCCTGCCGCTGTCGGCCCTTGACGACAGGGCGCCCTGCGTGAGCTACTTCTCGAAGGTCGAGCCGGAGGCATTTTCAGCGGTCACCGTCTTCGCCGGCCAGCGGCGCATGATCGTCTACAACGACGCTCATGTGCGTGGGCGGCAATGCAGCGACGTCGCTCACGAGCTTGCGCATGCCCTACTTCTGCATCCACCCGCGCCTGCGCTCCATCATGGAGGCTGCCGGAACTGGAATCAGGATCTCGAAGATGAGGCGAACTTTCTTGGCGCGGCGCTCCTCGTAACCGAGCAGGCGACCCTCGACGTCACGCGTCGCGGGGAGGCTCTCGCCGACGCCGCGGCGCGCTATGGCGTGACGCCGAGGCTCATGCAATGGCGAATCAATGCCACTGGGGCGCGAAAGCGGATCGAGCGCAGTCGGGCCTACCGACGCTGCTCCGCTGAGTGAGCCGTCTGGACCGCGTTAGACAACCGACGCTCGCGTGACGCCGGTCTTGCCTTGCCTCCAGTCCGGCCATGAGAAGCTCGATGAGGGCGGGGAAAGGTCGAGCAAGCCGTCCGGCCACCCAAGGCTCAGGGCCTCAGAACCTTCCAGAGCCTGTCGATCCGCGATCGGGTCTCGAGGTTCAAATATCGTCCTGTCAGGTCGATTGGGACCCTGCGGCTGCGTCGTAGTCGCGCTCGTTCGGGCAGCGAGCGCGGTCAGGTGCGCGGCGGTTGATCGACCTGTAAGACACCGCAAGAGCGGCAGATAACGTCGTTTATCCGCCAGCCCGGAAGCTAGTCGAGGCTGGGACAGAACCGCGCACTCCACGCACGACTTCAGCGGTCGGGTTCCGGCGTTTGGCCGTCGACGGAGGGAGAGGTCGTGGACGGCGGTTGGCTCGTCGCGGGGGTCGGTTTAGTAGTTGAACGTCATCGCGTTGTCGCCGGCGAACTCCATCAGTGGGGTGGCGCCCTTGAGCTCGGCGTTCTCGACGAGCTCGTCGGCGTTGAGTGCGCGTTCGTTGAAGCAGATTGGGCAGACGTAGAAGCGACCGCCGTTCTCGATGAACTGCTGATGGAGGCGCGCGATGGGTGGGTCTTGGCCGGCGCGGATGGGGTCCACGTAGCCGCGCAGGGCGAGCCGGACGCCTTCGACCGAGAGCCACATGACCACTTCTTTGCCTTGGTCGAGCGCCGCGCCGGCGGTGAGGTAGGCGACCGCGACGCGGTCGGAGTCCTCCTCGCCGTGGGTGCAGCCGACGATCACGCGTCCGTTCCCGGTCATGTCTTCGCTCCTCCTCCTTCAGGTCGGCCTGCTGGGCGGCTTGGTCGCGCGGATGGTCGAGCCCATTGCGCCGAACTTGGCCGCCTTGCGGCGCGTGTCTGCGGACTTCGAGCGCGCGTAGGTGTCGACCGCGCGGCCCTGGTGGATCTCGGTGTAGCCCCGCTCGAGGAGCAGGCGCGCGTGCTCTCCTTCCAGGAGAGCTCCGGCAATTCAGCCGGTCCAGAGGTCGATGCGCTTGCGGGCGTCCTCGGAGACCTCGGTGTGGATGATCACGTCGGCGAGCTGCAGGCGCCCGCCGGGGCGCAGCACGCGGTCGATTTCGGCGAACACCGCCTCCTTGTCGGGGACGAGGTCGATCACGCCGTTGGAGATCACGACGTCCACCGACTCGTCGCCGAGGAGCAGGTCTTCGACCAGGCCGTGGTGCAGTTCGACGTTGGCGAGTCCCATCGCCTGCGCGCTGGCCCGGGCGCGTTCGAGCATCGGCTCGGCCATGTCGATGCCGAGCACGCGGCCGTCGCGGCCGGTCATCTGGGCGGCGATCAGCAGGTCGGTGCCGGCGCCGCAGCCGAGGTCGAGGACGACCGAGCCCGGTTCGATGCGTCCGAGTGACCACGGGTTGGCGACGCCGGCGAAGCTCTCGACGGTGGCGTCGGGCACGCGCGAGAGCTCGGGCTGGGGGTAGTCGAGCTCCTCGGCCCAGCCGCGGCCGGTGGGGAAGATGAAGTCGCGGTCCTGCTGCGTGGAGACCTCGGTGTAGGTCTTGGCGATCTCGTCGCGCAGGACGCCGACGTCGACGGGACTGCCGGTGACGCTCATCGCACGGGCTCGAGGTCGTAGGCGTCGGCGGCGACGCGTTCGCGGATCTGCTCGTCGATGCGGTCCATTTCGGGGTGGTCGCGGTCGACGTGTTCGCGCGCGAGGCGGAACAGCGTCTCGTCGTCGGCGGCTTGTAGGTGGTGCCCGCACGGGCACTCGATCGCTCGCATGTCGTCCTCCGGGTTACGCGGCCCGGTCGGATGTCTCCCGGGCCAGTCGCCATTCGGGCCAGCCGTCTTCGAGGCGCCGGGCGGTGACCCCGGCCGCCTGGAGTCGGCGGACCGCGTCGTGCGCGTAGGCGCAGAACGGGCCGCGGCAGTAGGCGACGACCTCGCGGTCGTGCGGGAGGTCGGCGAGCCGGCGCTCGAGCTCTTCGAGGGGGACCGAGCGGGCGCCGTCGATGTGCCCGGCGGCGAACTCCTCTTCGGGACGGACGTCGATGAGGACGACGTCGCCGTGCGCCAGGCGCTCGATGAGCTCGTCGCGGCCGATCGCCTCGACGTCCCCACCCAGATAGTCCCGTGCGGCGCGCTCAACCTCGGCGAGGCGCGTGGCCGAGGCCTCGCGCAGCGCGAGCCAGAGCCGCAGGGCGTCATCGCCGGCGAGGGCGTAGCGGATGCGATTGCCTTCCCGCACGCGCGTGAGCAGGCCGGCGCCGTGCAGCGCCTGCAGGTGCTGGGAGGCGTTGGCGGTCGACTGGCCGCTCGCGCGGGCGAGCTCGTCGACGGTGCGCGGCGCTTGGGCGAGCAGGTCGAGCAACTCCAGCCGGACGGGGCTGGACAGCGCCTTGCCCATGACGGCGATCGCCTCGAACAGCGCGTCCTTGGCGCCCCGACGGTCCATGTTGCTATTCAATAGAAGTCTTGATTAGATTGCAAGCCCATCGACTTGCGGAGACGACGTGTTCTTTCGACAGCTCCTGAACGACGACAGCGCTTGCGCCTCCTACCTGCTGGGCTGCACGTCGAAAAGCGCGTTCGCGGTCGTGGATCCGCACGTCGAGCTCGTCGACGAGTACGTCCGGCTGGCCGACGCCCACGGCATTCCGATCGTGGCCGCGTTGGAGACGCACGTGCAGGCCGATCACGTCTCCGGGCTGCCGGAGCTCGTGGCGCGCACCGGCGCCACCGCCTACCTCCCGGAGGGCGCCGGCGTGGCCTTCGAGCACGTGGCACTGGCCGACGGGCAGGTCGTCGAGCTCGGCAACACCACGGTGCGGGCGCTGGCCACGCCCGGCCATGCCGCCGCCCATCACGCCTACGCGATCACCGACCTCACGCGGGCGAAGGAGCCCTGGCTGGTGTTGACCGGCGACGCACTGCTGGTCGGCGATGCCGGCCGGCCCGATCTGCACGCCCGCGGCGAGACGACGCCGCACGACATGGCCCGCGAGCTCTACCGCTCGATCCGCGACAAGCTGCTCGAGCTGCCCGACTACGTGGCGCTCTACCCCGCGCACTACTCCGGCTCGGTGTGCGGCCGCGGCCTGTCGTCGAATCCCAGCTCGACGATCGGCTTCGAGCGCGCCCACAACCGGGCGCTGGCCTTCGAGTCCGAAGACGCATTCGTCGCCGCGCTCGTCAAAGACATTCCGCCGGCGCCCGAACGCCAAACCGAGATCCTGGCCGCCAACCGCGCCGGGCACCCGCTCGCCGCCGCACGGTGAGCCTTCGGCGCGTCGAGCTCGGGCTGCGCGAGAACGCCGCGCAGTTCTCCCTCCTGGTCGCCGTCAACGCCTTCGTCGGCGCGATGGTCGGCCTCGAGCGCTCAACGCTGCCGCTCATCGGCCGCGAGGACTTCGCCGTCAGCTCCAAGGCGGCGGTGCTGTCCTTCATCGTCGCCTTCGGGCTCGCCAAGGCGCTCACCAACCTCGGCGCCGGCAACTTCGCGACCCGCATCGGCCGCCGCAACCTGCTGATCGCCGGATGGCTGGCCGCGCTTCCGGTGCCGCTGCTGATCGCCCTCGCGCGCTCCTGGACCTGGATCGTCGCCGCCAACGTCCTACTCGGCATCAACCAAGGCCTGGCGTGGTCCATGACCGTCGTGATGAAGATCGATCTCGTCGGCCCCCAACGGCGGGGCCTCGCGCTCGGCCTCAACGAGGCCGCCGGCTACGGCGGCGTCGCGCTCGCCGCGACGGCGAGCGGCTGGCTGGCATCCGACTACGCGGCCCGC
>C688J35102_120989833_pt1 | contig 14346 bp, 15 predicted proteins | sample HopSoiMetagenom2_FD_35102 | JGI IMG/M metagenome (IMG submission 35102)
ACGGCCGGTCGGCAGGGTAGCACAGCGCCCGTTTCCCACTGGACACGGCGGCCTCACCTCGATCCGCGATCGATGCGGGTTGTACCATCTGCCCGGCGGACGACGGCGACAAGCGACGAAGCGGAGCGGATGTGAGTACAGCAGTGGTGACCGGCGGTGCGGGATTTCTCGGCTCGCACCTGTGCGAGTACCTCCTGGAGCGCGACTGGAGGGTGATCTGCCTCGACAACCTGGACACCGGGACGCTCGAGAACATCAAGCACCTGCGCGATCCGGCGTTCGAGTTCCGCTACCACAACCTGGTCGACTTCGTGGACGTGCCCGAGCCGGTCGACGCCGTCTTCCACCTGGCCAGCCCGGCGAGCCCCGTCGACTACCTGCGGCTGCCGCTGCACACGCTCAAGGTGGGCTCGTACGGGACCCACAACGCCCTCGGTCTGGCGAAGTTCAAGCGGGCGCGGTTCCTGCTCGCCTCGACGTCCGAGGTCTACGGCGATCCCGAGGTGCACCCTCAGCGCGAGGAGTACTGGGGAAACGTCAACCCCGTCGGCCCGCGGGGCGTGTACGACGAGGCGAAGCGCTATGCCGAGGCGATGACGATGGCCTACCACCGCCAGCAGGGCGTCGACACCCACATCGTCCGCATCTTCAACACGTACGGCCCCCGGATGCGGCAGCATGACGGGCGCGCCATCCCCACCTTCCTGCGCCAGGCGCTCGAGGGCAAGCCGATCACCGTGTTCGGCGACGGGTCGCAGACGCGATCGTTCTGCTACGTCGACGATCTGATCGAGGGCATCTTCCGGCTGACCATGAGCGAGGAGCACATGCCGGTCAACATCGGCAACCCCAACGAGATGACGCTGATCGAGCTGGCCGAGACGGTGAAGCGGATGACGGGAACGCAGTCGGAGATCGTCTTCGAAGGGCTCCCCGAGGACGACCCCAAGGTGCGCCAGCCCGACATCACCCGTGCCCGGACGATCCTCGACTGGCAGCCGACCATCGGCCTGGAGGAGGGCCTGCGCCGCACGCTCGCAAGCCTCGGCATCAAGGCCCGCGAGCCCGCCACGCGGTAGCGCCCCGTGTCCCACCCGCCGCCCGACCTGCTGGTCATCTCCCAAGCCGAGGTGGAGGCGGCGCTCGACCTCGACGAGCTGATCGACGCTCTTGCGGATGCCCACGCCGACTTCTCTGCCGGGCGGGCATCGGTACCCAGCCGGATCGCCGCGCAGGTCAAGCAGCGCGACGCGATGCTGGCGGCCATGCCGGCGTACCTGCCGTCGGCCGGGGCGCTCGTGACGAAGCTGGTCAGCCTGTTCCCGCAGAACGAGGGATCGCCGCTGCCCACGCACCAAGCCGTCATCCTGGCATTCGACCCCGACACCGGCCGGCCGATCGCCCTGATGGACGGCACCGCCATCACGGCCGTCCGCACCGGCGCGGCGGCCGCGCTGTCGGCGCGCCTGCTGAGCCGCGAGGAGTCCTCGACGCTCGCGATCCTCGGCACGGGGGTGCAGGCACGCAGTCATGCGCACGCGTTCCTCCGCGTCCGGCCGATCTCCCAGATCCGGGTCGCGTCGCGCCGTCGCGACCGTGCAGCCGAGTTCGCCGCGGAGCTCCAGGCGGAGACGAACGTCGAGGTCGTCGCGGCCGCCTCCTACGAGGATGCCATTCGCGGCGCCGACCTGGTCGCAGCCACCACCCACTCGCCCGAACCGGTCGTCCAGCGAGACTGGATCTCGCCGGGCACCCATGTCACGTCGGTCGGCGTGAATCCCCACGGACGGGAGCTCGCCGCCGAGGTGGTGCGGGATGCGCTCGTGGTGGTGGAGTCGCGGGCCGCCGCGCTGGCGCCGTTCCCGACCGGCTCGAACGACCTGCGCTGGCCGATCGAGCAGGGCATCGTCGGCGAGGGCCACATCCACGCGGAGCTCGGTGAGATCGTCGCGGGCGAGCGCCCCGGCCGCACCCGCAACGACCAGATCACCCTCTACAAGTCCGTCGGCATCGCGGTGCAGGATGCCGCCGCGGCAGCGCTCGTGCTGCGACGGGCCACCCAGGCGCAGCGCGTCGCGCTCTGAGGATCGGCCGCGCCGGGCAAATGGCCGCGCCGTGCCCGGTCAAATGACCGGCGCCGCCTTGACTGCGAACGGTGGCGGGTGAGATCGTGACGTTCGTGACAAGATTGGAGAGAGTCACCCTTTTGTGCGCGTGCCTGCTCGCGGCCCTCCCGGCCGGCAGTGCTTCGGCTGCCACGCCATGGCGGAGCGTGCCCGTCCCTCGGCCGACCGCGGAGTTCGTCTATCTGTACGACGTGGCGGCGCTGTCGCCGTCGAATGCGTGGGCCGTCGGATCGTTCGGCTCGTCACTCGGACCCATCAAGCCGTTGATCGAGCACTGGAACGGCACCCGCTGGTCGGTCACGCCCGCACCCCCGATCGGAGAAGCGCTGTGGAAGATCAGCGCGGTCACAGATACCAACATCTACGCGATCGGGACCGGCTCGATGATCCATTACAACGGCCTGGCCTGGTCGGTCGTGACGAACCACCCGGCCATGACGATGACCGCTCTGGCGGCCGGCTCATCGTCGAACATCTGGGTGGCCGGCGAGTCATCGGTGGGGACAGACGGCACCACCCGGGCGAGCCTCGTCCACTGGGACGGCTCCTCGTGGAGCGTCAAGTGGACGCGCGACGCGAACCCCGACCAGGGGGTGGGCCTGTCGGGCATCAAGCTCATCAGCGCCGGCAACGTGTGGGCCGTCGGGACATTCTCCAACACCAGCTCGGACGGGCCCATCTCGCTGCACTGGAACGGGACGAGCGTGGTCGAGCGCGGTGGCTTCGACATCCCCTTCCCCCAGAGCGAATCGCTGGCGGCTGTCGACGCCACCGGGCGAACCAACGTCTGGGAGGCCGGCGCGGCGGCGACCGACACGTTCCACGGCCCGGCCGCCGCGCACTTCGACGGCACCGGTTGGACGACGCTCGTGCCCGGCTCGGACTCCCTCCACTCGTTCACCGACGTCGCCACCCGCTCGGCGTCCGACACCTGGGCTGTCGGATCCCGGTGGTCGGCTGCCGGTCAGTTCAACTACATGGAGCACTGGGACGGCACGTCCTGGGGGGAGTTCGGCGGCCCCAACCCGAGCGCGTCCGACAATACGCTGGCGGCGGTGATCGCCATACCCGGCGCCGCGCAGTTCTGGGCGGTCGGCAGCTCCGCCGTGGCCGGCGGAGGCACGGCGCCCATGGCGCTGCGCTGCTGCTCGTAGACCTTCTTCAGCCGATGCTGACGCGCTTTGCGGCCTGGCGGACCGCGTCGATGTCGCGGTGCACCTGCTCGACCAGCTCGTCGACCGAGTCGAACTTCTCCTCGCCGCGCAGGCGCTCGGTGAAGTCGATGCGCATCGGCTCGCCGTAGACGTCCTGGTCGAAGTCGAGCAGGTGAGCTTCGATCCGGAGCTTCGAACGATCGTCGGTGAACGTCGGGTTGAAGCCGACGCTGATCGCCGCCGGGCGGCTGACTCCTGCCACATGGCCGGTGCCGGCGTACACGCCGACCGCCGGAACCGCGCTTCGCGGCGCCTGGTCGATGTTCGCGGTGGCGAAGCCGAGACCGCGCCCGCGGCCGTCGCCCCGCACGACGATTCCCTCCACCGACGGCGGGCGGCCGAGCAGCCGGCCCGCAGCGGCGACGTCGCCGGCAGCCAGCAGCTCCCGAACACGCGAGGACGACACAGGTGCGCCGTCGACCTCGACCAGCGGCGCCGGCTCGACCTCGAACCCGAGCCGCTTCCCGGCCTCGCGCAGCGTCTCCACGCCGCCCCGGGCACGGTGGCCATACCGGAAGTTGTCTCCGACAGCGACGTAGGCGGCGCCAAGAGCGCCCTTCAGCACCCGTGTCTCGAACTCGTCGTGCTCCATCTGCGACAGGGCGTGATCGAACCGGATCACAATCATCTCGTCGGGGCCGACTCGATCCACCAGCTCGGTCTTGCGTGCGAGCGTGGTCAGCTCCGCCGGCGCCAACTCGGGGCGAAGCACCGTCATGGGATGCGGGTGGAACGTGACGACGGCCGACCCGATGCCGTGCTCGCGCGCCACCGAGACGGTGCGGCCGATCACGGCCTGGTGCCCCAGGTGCACGCCGTCGAACGTGCCGATGGCGATGGCGCGCCGCCCCACGACCACCTCGTCGAGCGAGTGGAGCACCTTCACGGAACGAACACCGCCAGCGGCCGAAGCAGCCCGTCGCGCGGCTCGGCCACCGCAACGAGGTCGTCGCCATCGAGAAGCGACGTGGTGCCCCCCTCGCCGCCTCCGGCGAGCGGCCGGCCGTGCGACACGGCGTCCACCTCCGCCGTGGTCAGCTGCCTCGACGGCAGATGGGCCAGCGCCTGCGCCGGCGACCGGTACCACGGACCGCCGGGCGCGTCCGACACCTGATCGGGCCGGCCGGCATCCTCGAGCCGGAACGGGCCGACGGACGTGCGCACCAGCTCGGCGCAGTATGCACCGGCGCCCGTCCTCTCCCCCAGATCGGCGGCGATCTGCCGGACGTAGGTGCCCTTGGAGCACGCAACGTCGATCGTCGCCCGCTGCGTGCCCGGATCGAACCGCTCGACGCGCAGCCGGTCGATGCGCACCTCCCGGGGCGGCGGCTCCACGGCCTCGCCGCGGCGCATGCGGGCGTAGGATCGCTCTCCGTCAACCTTCACCGCCGAGGCCGCCGGCACGCGCTGCAGGCCGACACCGGTCAAGGCTGCCGAGGCATGGAGCACGTCGTCCGCCGCGGTGATGCGGCCGGTGGCCGTGATCTCGCCCTCCGGATCGAGCGTCGTCGATGTGGCGCCGAACTGCACCACGGCACGATAGGTCTTGTCGAGTCCCGAGAGGAACGCCGCCAGCCGCGTGGCGCGGCCCGCCAGCACGAGCAGAAGGCCTCCCGCGAAGGGATCGAGCGTTCCGGCATGCCCGAGCTTCCTTCCCAGAGCCGGGCGCAGGGAACGCAGGACGCCGAAGGAGCTCGGGCCCGGCGGCTTGTCGATGAGGTACAGCCCCGGCTGGTCTGTCACGCCGCGTGTTCGGCGAGCTGCGCGGCGACCTCGCCGACGATGAAGTCGCGGATCTCCTCCACGGTGCCCGGATGCGAGAACCCGGCCGCCTGCTTGTGGCCTCCGCCGCGCGACTTGCGGGCGATCAGCGACACGTCGATGCCGCTGCGGGAGCGCAGCGACACCCGGTTGGGAGGAACCGTGCCGTCCGGAAGCGGCAGCTGCTCGCGGATCAGCGCAGCCACCTGCACGCCCTCGACGGCCCGGAGATGGTCGATCAGGCCCTCGGTGGTGGCCTCGTCACCACGGACGAGCGAAAGGTCGTCGCGGCTGACGTAGCTGACCAGCAGCCGGCCGCCCTCGAACGGATGCGCGTGCTCCAGCACGCGGCCGAGCAGCTGCATCTTCTGGAAGGGAACCGTCTCGAAGACCAGCTCGAACACCTTGTGCACGCTTGCGCCCTGCTCAACCAGCCGGGCGGCAAGCCGCAGGGCCTGGGGGCTCGTGGTGCGGTACTGAAAGCGACCGGTGTCGGTGACGAGGCCGACGTACAGCGCCTCGGCGATCTCCGGGGTGATCTCAACCTCCAGCTCGTCGAATACGCGAGCAAGGATCTCCGCCGTCGAGGACGCATGCCCGTCGACGAGGTTCACGTCGCCGAAACGGCTGTTGTCGTGATGATGGTCGACATCGACGACGCAGTCGAAGCCGGAGCGAAGCTGTTCATGGTCGGGCCCCAGGCGGCGCTCGTTGCCGCAGTCCACGGCAAGCAGCATCCACCCCTCGGTCGATCCGGGATCGATCGTGCGCTCCAGCCCGTCGAGGTCGAGGAAGGAGTATTCCGGCGGCAGCGGCGAGTCCCCGTGGAGGTAGAGGCGGACCTCCTTGCCGAGCTGGCGCAGCGCATGGCGAGCGGCGACCATCGAGCCGATGGCGTCGCCGTCGGGATTCTCATGGGATGCCACCAGCACGCGATCCGCGTCGCGAAGCGCGCCGACGACAGCGCGAAGGTCGTTGACCAGAGTCGTGTTCGTCATGATTCCGTGGAGCCGTCCGCGTCGGAGCCCTCACCAGGCGGCTCGGCCTCCGCGAGCAGCTGGGTGATCCGCATGGCACGGTCTACACCCCCATCATACTGGAAGATCAGCTGAGGGGTACGCCGTAGATGAAGCTCGCGTGCGATGCGGCCTTGGAGAACGCCGCGCGCCCGGCCCAGTGCGTCCATCGCCCGAGTCCGGCGCTTCTCGCCTCCCAGAACCGTGACGAACACCTCGGCCTGAGCCAGGTCGGTCGTGGTCTTGACCGACGTCACGGTGACGAAGCCGATCGCCGGGTCGGACAGCTCGTCCATCCCCTCCGCGAGCACATGCCGCAGCGCCTCGTTGACTCGACGCATTCGCTGCACGCTCACTCGATCACCTCCTCGACCGACAGCAGGCGGGCGTCCGCGCGCACCAGCTCGAAGTCCTGTGAAGAAAGGTAGCGGCGGGCCTCCTCCAACGCCTCCTCCACCTCACCCGCCCGCCGCCGCACGATGGCCAGCGACATGCGGGAGCGCTGCCACAGATCGTGATGGTCGACCTCGGCGACCGAGGCGCCGATCAGCCGCTCCAGCCTGCTTCGCACCGCCAGGAGGTGCTTGCGCTTGGCCTTGAGGGAGCGGCCGTCGGGAAAGTGCAGCTCGAAGTCGAGCACGCCGACATACCCCGCGGTCATCCCGGCAGTATGCACCCCCGATCAGGAGGGCCCGCCGGCCGTTCGCTCCGAGCGCACGGAGATCAGCAGACTCACCGCGACCCCCTGGACGACCATCGACCCGATACTCACGATCGCCGCGAGCGCGAACAGCTGCGGAGCGTGGGCGAGGCCGTAGATGAACGGGAGCGTGGCCAGCACCAGCGGCACGGCCCCCTTCAGGCCGCCGAGGATGCAGACGAGCCGCTCATCGCGGTCGAGCTGCTCGCCGGCCAGGAGCAGCCCGGCGACCGCCGGGCGCACGGCCGCCACCAGGACGGCTCCGAGGACGAGGCCTGCGGCCAGCTGCGTCTGCAGGGACACCACGTTCAGCGCCACGCCGAGCGTCAGAAAGAGCGACGCCTCTGCGAGGTGGGAGAACGTTTCGCTGTCGCTCCGCACCTCCTCGACGGAGGCGACCCGGTCGTCTCCCAGAAGGAGCCCGAGCAGGTAGACGGCCAGGAACCCGGAACCGCCCGCCACGCCGCCCACCCCGTAAGCCACGAAGCCGAACGCCAGAAGCAGCAGGGGCAGCGCACCGTGAGGTATGCGACCCGGGCCGCGTATCAGCAGGCGCACCAGCCCGAACACCGCCAGCGCGGCCAGGGTGCCGATCGCCGCCTCGACCGCCATCTCCCCGAGGATCCCCGTCACCGTGACGCCGTCCTGCACCGATTCCAGCATCGCGATCGTCAGGACGATCGCCACCGGGTCATTGATGCCCGCCTCGCCCTCCAGGATCGACGAGGCGCGGGCCGAGACGTTGCGCCCGCGAAGCAGCGAGAAGACGGCGGCAGGGTCGGTCGGAGCCAGGATCGCGCCCAGGATGACGGACTCGGTCCAGTCGAGATCCGTGACGACGTGGGCGGCACCTGCCAGCGCCACCGCGGTCAGCGCCGTCCCGACGATGCCGAGCAGGGCGACGCCGCGACCCTGTGCGCGCAATCCCCGCAGCCCCAGGTTCAGGCCGCCGCCGAACAGGATCACGATCAGGCCCGCGGTCCCGACCCGCGACGTGGTCACCGGGCCGAACACGTCGGCCAGGCTCGACCACAGCGAGCCGACGAGGAACCCGAACGCCAGGAACACCGCCGGCGTCGGCAGGTGCACGCGCCTGGTGAAGCCGATCGCCAGGAGCGCCGCCGCGAACACCGCCCCGGCGATCAGCATCAGCTCTGCGAAGCTCTGTATCTCGTTCACCGACGGGCGCGCTCCTCCGACCCCGCCTCCGCGCCCTCGGGCGCTTGGCCGTGCGGGGCCACTCCCGGCCTCGGGTGAACGGCTGCTACTGCGTGCGGGCGACCTCGCGGATCGTGAACGCCTCGAGCACGTCGCCCTCCTTGACGTCGTTGTAGTTCTCGATCGTCAGGCCGCACTCGAATCCCTGCTGCACCTCGCGGACGTCCTCCTGGAACCGCTTCAGGGTCTCGACGACGCCCTCGTGGACGATCGTCCCGTCCCGCAGCACGCGCACCCTGGCACCGCGCTGGATGACGCCGCTCGTGACCATGCAGCCGGCGATCGTGCCGACGCGCGAAGCGCGGAACGTCTGCCGCACCTCGGCCTCGCCCAGCACCTCCTCGACCTGCTCCGGCGAGAGCATGCCGATCAAGGCCTGCTGGATGTCCTCGGTGAGCTGATAGATCACGCGGTACGTGCGGATGTCGACGCCCTCGCGATCCGCCAGCGCCTTCGCCTCAGCGTTCGGGCGCACGTTGAACCCGACCACGATCGCGTTCGAGGCTGCCGCCAGGTTGATGTCCGAGGCCGTGATGCCGCCGACACCCGAGTGGATGACGTTCACCGTCACCTCGGGATGCGAGATCTTCGCGAGCTCGCTCTCGGCCGCCTCGACCGATCCCTGCACGTCCGCCTTGATGATCAGGCTGAGCTCCTGGACGGCGCCCTCCTGCATCGCACCGAACAGATCCTCCAGGCTGACCGCCTTGGTCCGCCGGGCCAGCTGCTCGGCGCGCAGCCGCTGCGTGCGCTGCTGAGCCATCTGGCGAGCGTCACGCTCGCTGGCGACCACGCGGGCCAGCTCGCCCGCCGGCGGCGGCTTGTCGAAGCCCAGGATCTCGACCGGGACGCCGGGGCCCGCATCCTTCACCTTGATGCCGTTGTAGTCGGTCAGGGCCTTGACCTTGCCCCAGGCGTCGCCGGCCACGATCGCGTCGCCCACGCGGACGGTGCCGCGCTGGACGAGAAGGGTGGCAACCGGGCCCCGCCCGACGTCGAGCCGCGACTCGATGATGACGCCGCTTGCGTCGGCTGTCGGATTGGCCTTGAGCTCGAGCACGTCGGCCTGGAGCAGCAGCATCTCGAGCAGCTGCTCCAGGTTCTGCTTCGCCTTGGCCGAGACGTCGACGAAGATCGTCTGCCCGCCCCACTCCTCCGGGTTCAGCTCGTGCTGGGCCGCCAGCTCGGTGCGCACCCGCTCGGGGTTGGCATCCGGCCGGTCGATCTTGTTCACGGCCACCACGATCGGCACTCCCGCCGCCTTGGCATGGTCGATCGCCTCGACCGTCTGCGGCATCACTCCGTCGTCTGCGGCCACCACGAGCACCGCGACGTCGGTCGCCTTGGCGCCGCGGGCGCGCATGGCGGTGAACGCCTCGTGGCCCGGCGTGTCGAGGAAGGTCACCTTGCGGCCGTCCCCCACGTCCACCTGGTAGGCGCCGATGTGCTGCGTGATGCCGCCCGCCTCGGTGCTGACCACCGACGACTCCCGGATCGAGTCCAGCAGCGTCGTCTTGCCATGGTCGACGTGGCCCATGATCGTGACCACGGGCGGGCGCGACACGAGGCTTTCGGGATCGTCCTCGAACACGACCTCCTCGTCGCTCTCGTCCTCGGTGTGCTGGATGACGATCTCGCGCTCGAACTCGCCGCCGATCAGCTCGACAGCCTCGTCGGTCAGCGAGACGGTGAGCGTCACGAGCTCGCCCATGCCCATCATGTAGGCGATGATCTTGGCGGGGGACACGCCGATCTTCTCGGCCAGATCTTTGACGGTGATGCCGGACGGCACCTTGACGGGCCCCGTGGGTGCCTCCGGCTCGCGCTTCGGCTCCGACCGGCGCTGGTCGCGCCCGTCGCGCTTGCCGGCGCCCGGCCGGCGGCCCGCCTGCGAGTCGATCACGACACGGCGGCGCTTGCCGCCCTGGGCGCCGCGCTGCGGGCGGTGGCGGGCCGGCTGGCCCGGCCCCGTCGCCGGGACGGTCGCCTTCTCGCCGAACGCGCGGCGGACGTCCTCCTCGTCGACCAGGTCCTCGCCGCCCGTGGCTGCTGCACTGCCGGCCGCGGTCAGCTTCTCCTTGACCTCTGCCTCTGTTACCCCGCGCTCGCGGGCGATGTCTGAAACTGTCTGCTTTGCCATTCCCTGCTCAATTCTTCCATGAGACGTCCGTTGCCTCAACTTCCATGTACCCGGCCAGGTCAGGTGGCGTCTCCACCGCTGCCCGAAGGCGCCGGGCGAAACCGCCCCGCTTGCGCGCCCGCTCCACACATCCAGCGCTCGGGCACAGGTACACCCCGCGGCCTCCGAGGCGCCGCTCCCGGTCGACCACCAGCTCCCCGTCCCGGGCCGTGAGGCGCACCAGCTCCCGCTGCGGGCGGCGCGCGCCGCAGCCTGCGCACTGGCGGACGGGCGACGCCGCCGCTACGCCGTCGCCCCCTCTTCCTTCGCGGCCAGCTCGCGGTGGGCGGGGACGCCGCAGTAGCGGCTTCCTTCCAGAGCCTGGTTCGGGCAGCGCTTGCCCGACGAGGTGACCGCGATGCAGCGGCCGGGGAACTCGTCCTCTTCGCCCTCCGCGCCGGTGTACGGCGTCTCCGTGTCCTCGGCGTAGTAGTCGGTCTCCGAGACGATGTCGATCCGCCATCCGGTCAGCCGGTGGGCGAGGCGAGCGTTCAGGCCCTCCTTGCCGATGGCGAGCGAGAGCTCCCCGTCCGGCACGATGACGGTGGCCTGCCGGTTGTCGTCGTCGACGTAGACCTCGCGCACCTTCGCCGGCGCGAGCGCCTTCGCGACGAACCGTGCGGGCTCCTCGTTGAAGGGGATGATGTCGATCTTCTCGCCTCGAAGCTCGGAGACCACCATGCGCACGCGCGAGCCGCGCGGCCCGACGCAGGCGCCGACGGGGTCGACGCCGTTCACCCGTGACTCGACGGCGATCTTCGCCCGGTAGCCCGGCTCGCGGGCGACGCCGCGGATGACCACGAGCCCGTCGGCGATCTCCGGCACCTCGAGCTCGAACAGCCCGCGGATCAGCTCGTCGCTTCGGCGCGACAGCACCACCTGCGGGCCCTTGCCCTCGCTGCGCACCTCGATGATGACCGCCTTGATGCGGCTGCCCTGCTCGTAGCGCTCACCGGGCACCTTCTCCGAACCGGGGAGGATAGCCTCCATCCGGCCCAGATCGACGAAGGCGTAGCGGTTGTCGTCCTGCTGGACGATGCCGGTCACGATCTCTCCGACGCGGTCGTGGTACTCCTCGTACATCATCGAGCGCTCGGCCTCGTTGATCCGCTGCCGCAGCACCTGCTTCGCCGTCTGCCCGGCAATCCTGCTGAACCCTTCTGGCGTCACCGCGACCAGCTGCTCCGGAGCGAACCAGTCCCAGTCGATCTCAGGCTCCTCGATCGGCTCCGGCTCGATGCCCTCGATTCGCGGCGCCTCCTCCGCAGCCCGCTCGGCGGCCTCGGCCGCCTCCACGTGCTGGGGGTGCGCCTCCAGGTATGCGTCCCAGGCCTCCGGGGTCACCGACCAGACCGTGTAGTCGCCGCTGTCGCGGTCAATGTCGACGCGGACAGGATGGCGGGCATCCGGCATCTTCTTGTACGCGGCCAGCAGGGCGTCCTCGATCGCGGAGAGCAGGGTGCCCTCCTCGATGCCCTTCTCCTTCTCGACCGCCTTGACGCCTTCCAGAAGCTCCTTGCTCACCGTGTGCCTCCCAGCTGCTCGACCACCAGGTTGCTGCGCCGCACGGCGGCCAAGGGGATGGTGACGGCCTCCCCGTCCTGGTCGAGCTGAATCATGTCCTCCTGTGCATCTGTCAACACGCCCTTGAACGAGCGGCGGCCGGCAACGGCGCGCTCCGTCTTCACGAGCACCGGCTCGCCGACGACGCGGCGGAAGTGCTCGGGCTTGACCAGCGGCCGCTCGATGCCCGGAGACGACACCTCGAGCGCATGCTGCTCGCGGACCGGTGCAAGCGCCGTGCTGACGCGCTCGCAGAGATCGAGGTCGACCCCGCCAGGACGGTCGATGAAGACGCGGACCATGCCCGGGGAGAGCTGCTCCACGAGCAGCACCTCGACCTCCGGGTACGCTTCCCGGAGGATTGTCTCGACCTGTTCCTGAAGACGCGCATCTCGTTGCATCTGACCCTTTTCCTACCCTGCGCGGAGGCGAAAAAAAGGTGGGCTCGCACCCACCTCCGAAACCGCCTCCGACCTGCTGACAGTGCCTGAAGTGTAGCAGGGGGGTGCCGGAATCGTGAGAATCCGGACCCATGCGCGCCCTCGTCCAGCGGGTCACCGGAGCCTCTGTGTCGGTGGACGGTACGGTGGTCGGATCGATCGCCGCCGGCCTCCTCGTGCTGGTCGCCGCCGGCCGCGGCGACACCGACGCGGATGCGGCCTGGCTGGCCGGGAAGATCGCCCGGCTGCGGGTGTTCGGCGACGGCGAGGGCCGGATGAACCGCTCGGTGACCGATGTCGGCGGCAGCGTCCTGGCCGTCTCGCAGTTCACGCTCTACGCCGACGTCACGCAAGGCAACAGGCCGGGGTTCTCCGATGCGGCGCCGCCGGCCGAGGGCGAGCGCCTGGTGGAACGGTTCGTCGCCGAGCTCCGTGCGCTCGGACTGCCCGTCGAGACGGGCCGTTTCGGAGCTCACATGGAGGTGGAGCTGCGAAACGACGGACCCGTCACGATCTGGATCGAGTCGCCGGCCGCCGACCCGGCGAAGTAGCCATGGGCGCTCAGTCGCTGGGCGCCATCGGCGTGGGCTCGACGGGCTCGCCGACGCGCCGGCTGACCACGCCGCCCACGATCTGCACCACCTCCACGGGGTGCCGGTAGAAGTCGGCGAGCTCCTGCGCCCTGACGAAGGCAGCGTCGCGCTCGTCGATGCCGTCGGCGTAGATCTCGTCCTCGTCGTTCGGATTCCGCAACCGGTAGCCGAGCACCGTGATTCTCATCAACGCCTCGTTCTGCTGGGTGGCGCCGGGGACAATGCCCACCGCGCCGGGATCATGCACATTCTGGGCAGGCGGTCGGACGGCGCGCAGGCGGTCACTTGGCCGAACGAGCCGCGGTCACTTGGCCGAACGAGCCGCGGTCACTTGGCCGAACGACGCGCGGTCACTTGGCCGAACGACCCGCGGCCACTTGGCCGAACGACCCGCGGCCACTTGGCCGACGGAGGCGCGGCCACTTGGCCGAACGACGCGCGGCCACTTGGCCGAACGACGCGCGGCCACTTGGCCGAACGAGCCGCGGCCACTTGGCCGCTCAGTCCGGCAGGTCTTCGACGGCCCGCTGGTAGTAGTCGACGTCCGGGCGAAGCAGGGCCGCCATCTTGTAGTGGCCGGCGGCGAGGCCCCGCTGTCCCAGGCGGTCGAGGCAGCGGCCCAGGCAGTAGTGCGCGTAATCGTTGGCAGGCGCGGCGGCGAGGATGTGCTCGAACTCGGCGGCCGCCTCCTCGTAGCGGCGCAGCCGCAGGTACGCGACGCCGAGCGCCTCGCGGATCGACGCCTTGTCGGGGTCGCGGCGCTTCGCCTTCTCGAGCGACACCATGGCCTGGGCGTTGTCGCCCCGCTCCATGTGCGCCTTCCCGGCCTGGAAGAGGTCGTAGACCTCGCTGCTGCCCATGCCCTCGCTCATACCACCCTCATCGGCCCGCCACACACCTCTCCTGAGCCGTCAGTCGAAGCTCGCGCCGCGCGCAAGCGCGGTGCGCAGCCGAAGCGCTCCCGCGGCCCGCTCGCGCAGCGTCAGCGTCTTGCGCATGCCCCGCTTGGCGCTCCGCACCTGCCTTCGCACCCCCCTCGCCGCCGCGGCGGCATCCTCCATCGGCGCATAGCGTGCCGCGCTCGCGCACTCGGCGAACCCCGAGGCGTCGATGCCGTACGCCTTCTCCAGCCGCGCGGCCAGGTCCTCGAAGGTGAGGTTCGACGACACGTCCATCCCCTGGTCGCCCGCGAACGTGGCCAGCTCGTGGAACCCCGCCGCCGCCACGCCGCGTGGGCCGGGCCGGAGATAGCGCCATCGCACCAGGAGCAGCTTCACCAGCAGAAGCGCGGCGAGCACCACGCCGAGCGCGAGGAGCAGCCAGCGAAGGAAGCTGTGCCCCTGCCGCTGGGCGCCGAAGATCAGGGTCGTCGAGCGCCCGCCGTTCGGCGTCGAATACTCCCCCGGGCCGAGCTTGCGGTCGCGCGGGCCGCCGTTGGGAAGCAGGGCCCCGAGAGCCGCGGCCGCCCTCGCCACCGGGCTGTTGGTCTGTCCCGGCGCCGCCGCCGCGATCGCTCGCAGATCGTTGACGTCGCCG
>C688J35102_120989832_pt1 | contig 14326 bp, 17 predicted proteins | sample HopSoiMetagenom2_FD_35102 | JGI IMG/M metagenome (IMG submission 35102)
GTCACGCGGGAAGACGTTCGTCCGGTCGGCGGTGATCTCGGCTGGTGCGGCGTTCATCAAGCTGGTTCGCGAGAGCCCGCGACGCGCTCGATGAAGGAGTCCAGGAGCTTCAGGGTGTTTCGGTTGTGCTCTCGCGCGCGCTCTTGCGTCTCGGCAAGGAGGGCATCCGGATCGACGCCGTGCGCGTCGAGCTCATGCCTGTAGACGCGCACCCACGCGTCCATGATCTCCGTCGTCACCTCAGGGTGGAACTGGAGACCGAGGCTGCGGCCGATGACGTAAGCCTGCGGCCCGGCCTCGTTTGCCGCCACGACGGTTGCTCCGGGGGGCGCAGTGAAGGTGTCGAAGTGCCACTGAAACCAGGGACCTTCCGGAATGAGGTCGGGATCGGTCGTCCCGACGTTGAGCCAGCCGATTTCCTCGTTGTCCGACCGAAACACGTCCCCGCCCAGCACGCGCGCCAGGATCTGGCCGCCGAAGCAGACGCCGAGGATGGGCACCTCGGCTTCCTGGGCCTGGGCGAGGAAGTCCATCTCGTGCTTGATCCATTCGATGTCGTCCTGATAGGCGCCGAACTCGGAGCCGAGGGAGACGATGAGGTCATAGCTGGCCGGTTCGAGTTCATGTGGGTCCTGCTCGTCGATCCGAAGAGTCTCGACTTCGTAGCCGCGGTCACGGAGCCAGGGGGCTATCAGGCCGGGCGGCGTGGGCTCCTCGTGCTGGATGACAAGCGCGCGGCGCGTCACGTGCGGCCTCCTACGGGAGCGGACTCGAGCCTGCCTTCGACCTCGCTCCAGACTGCCCGGAGGACACCGGCGAAGCGGTCGACCATCTCCGCGAGCTCCACCTCCGACGCCGTGAACGCCGGCGCGAAGAGCGTCTGGTCGCCCGCATAACCGTCCCTCGTCGGCTGCGTCGAGAGCAGGATGAGCCCCTCTGCGAGCGCGAGCTCGTCGATGCGCCCCGCCACGCGAAGCTCGGCCGGCAAGAACGCACCCTCCTCGCGCGGGTCGCCGTATTCGACTCCGAGGAGGAAGCCGTGGCCCCGAACCTCCCGGACGATCGGGATCTCGGTGAGCGCTTCCTCGAGCTCCTCCCTGAGCCGGGCGCCCCGCTCGCGAACGTGATCGACAAGCCTCTCGCGCCGCAAAGCGTCTATCACCGCCAAGCCCACGGCACACGAGAGCGGCGCGCCGTTCCAGGTGTGGCCGAGCGCAAAGCTCCGCGAACCCTGGGCGACGGCGTCGTAGACGTGGCTGCGGCACAGCGCGGCGCCGACGGCCGCATAGCCGGCGCCGAGTCCCTTCGCGACGGCGATCACGTCGGGAACGAACGGGAGGTCGTTGGCGGCGAACCAATTTCCGCTGCGACCCATTCCTGTGACGATCTCGTCGCAGCAGATCAGGAAGCCGTGCCGCTCCCGCCGTTCGGCGAGGCCCTCCCAGAAGCGATCCGGCGGCCTGAAGGCAGGAAGCGCCGCCGCGCTGATCAGCTCGCAGAAGAACGCGGACACCGTCTCCGGGCCGGCCTCTTCGAGGACCTCGTCCAGCGCGGCTAGCGTCGCCTCGCCGGTGGGATCGAAGCGCGGCGTCGCCGGCGGAATATGCAGGAACGGCGGCAGGTACGGCCCCAGCGGCCCTTGGAGGCCGGGCCGGCCGGTTAACGCGAGGGTTCCGATCGTCGGCCCGTGGTAGGCCTGCGCCGGCGAGATCACCCGCCACCTCTCGGGCTGGCCGCGCTCGACGTGGTAGGCCCGCGCGAGCCGGATCGCCGCCTCGTTGGCCTCCGAACCCCCGGTGACGAAATGAACCCGGGTGAATCCCTCAGGCGCCACCGAGACCAGCTCTGCGGCGAGCCGTTCTTGCGCTGGGCTCGTGGCGATCTCGTTCTGGACGTAGGAGACCTTCAGCGCTTGCGCGCGAGCTGCTTCGAGAAGATCGGTGCGGCCGTAGCCGAGGGTCGCCGCCATCGAACCGCCGCTCATGGCGTCCAGGTAGCGTTTCCCGGCCGCGTCCTCGAGCCACACGCCCTCGCCGCGGACGGCCACGGGATAGGGGCGGTCGAGCTCGGGGGGAAAGACCCGGGTTTCACTGCTGCCCACGGTTGCCGGTGTCAACGCCTTTCCTCCGCGCCGGGATCAGGATCGCGCTGCTTCGCGCAGCCTACTATCCGGAACGCCACGGCCACGCCCGCGCCGCCTCCTCTCCCAGACCCGCCCCTATCTCATCCGCCGACGGAAAGTGAGAGGCTCCGTGAGGGGCAGCAATCGTGCTCGTTCGCTCCCCCTTCGTCGCTCAGGCTTTCGCCAGGATCTCGTCCGCGTAGAAGCGGAGGAACCCGTCCTGGTCGCGCCCGATCTGGTGCACGAAGACGTGGTCGTAGCCCGCCTCCTCGAAGCGCTTCACGTGCTCGCGGTGCCGTTCCGGGTCCGGGCCGCAGGGGATCACCTCGGCGACGTCCTCCTTGGAGACCATCTGCACCGCGTCCTCGAAGTCGGACGGCCGCGCCAGCTCGCGTCCGAGCTCGCCCTTGAGGGCGATGTTCGGCCAGAGCCGGTGCGCCAGCTCGAGCGCCTCGTCCTCGTCCTCGCCCCAGCACGCGTGGAGCATGCCGTAGCGGGGCTTCCCGCTCCCGCCCGCGCCGTCGAAGGTGTCCACGACCTCCGGGTCGGGAGAGCTGTTGACGAGCGCGTCGCCGTGTCGGCCGGCGATCTCGGCGGCGTTCGGGGCACCGGCGGCGATCGCGAGCTCCACCGGCTCGTCGGGGAGGTTGTAGATGCGCGCGTGATCGACGGTGTAGTACTCGCCGCGGTGAGTCTGTTCGCCTCCCTGCCAGAGCAGGCGCATGACCTCGATCGCCTCGACGAACATCTCGAGCCGCACGTCGGCGGCGGGCCACGGATCGCCGAGTACGTGCTCGTTCAGGTTCTCGCCCGTGCCGATGCCGAGCGTGAAGCGCCCGGGCATCATGCAGGCGGAGGTGGCGGAGGCCTGGGCGACGATCGCCGGATGGATCCGGATGAGCGGGCACGTGACGCCGGTCGCCAGGCGAAGCCGCTCCGTGGCCTCGGCGATCCCTCCGATCACGCTCCAGACGAACGGGCTCGAGCCCTGCGCGTCGATCCAGGGATGGTAATGGTCCGAGATGAACGCGTACTCGAAGCCCGCCTCCTCCGTCTTCCTCGCGAGCTCGACGAGCTCGCTCGGGCCCCAGTCCTCGCTGCTCAGCGCGATTCCGATCTCGGCCATCGCCTCCACGGGTACCTCGGGCGCCGCGCTGCTAAACGAGGCTAGGGCGTGATGGTGTACCGCTCGCCGATCGAATCCTTGGCCCAGGCCTCCACGATCTCGACAAGACGCGCTTCCCGGCCCTCCGCGGAGGCGGGCAGCTCGACGGAGACCTGGTGCACCGTGGCCTCGACCTCGGAGGCGAACTCGAACCGCTGCTGCGAGACGATCTCGACGGAGTCGAGCTCTTCGAGCAGCGCCTGGGCCAGCCGGTAGATCTCGGCCTCGGTCGCCTCCCGTCCCGAGAACACGCCGAAGTTGACGACGAGCCTGGAGCCGGGGCGGGTTTCCCGCACGAAGACGAGTGTCGGATCGGTCACGCCCCGCTCATACCCTCTCGGGGCGCCCAGCGGAACATACGAAGCGCGAGCACGAGACCGATGGCCCCCCAGACCGCCACGACGGCGATCGCTCCAAGGGAGCTCGAAAGCGCGTCCTCGTGGATGAAGACGTCCCGCATGAGGTCGAGCAGGTACGTGAGCGGGAGCACGGCGGCGATTGCGCGCAGGAAGCCCGGCATCGCCTCGGTCGACCAGAAGACGCCGGAGATGAACACCATCGGCAGGTAGATGGCGTTGACGATCGCCGAGGAACCCTCCGCACTCTTCACGAGGCCCGTGAGCGCGAGCCCGAGGGCCGCGAAGGCGACGGTGCCGAGCAGCAGCGTGAAGACGAAGGCTCCAGGGGACCGGGGCAGCTCCGCGTCGATGAGGAAGCGGCCGATCAGGAGCTGAACGACAGCTTCGAGCCCGATGACGAGCAGCGTCGAGCCGATCACGGCGGCCAGGTAGGTCCGGGGCGGAAGCGGCGTGCCTCGCACCCGTTTCAGGACTCCCGACTCGCGGCGCACGACGAGCTGGATGGCGAGCCCCGCGAACGCGGTCGAGACGATTCCGTAGCCGAGGAGCCCCGCGAGCAGATACGTGCCGGCGTGGATGCCGCCGATCGTGTCCCGGTCACCGTAGATCGAGCCCAAGAGGACGAGGAAGATGATCGGGAGGAGGAAGGTGAAGAAAGCCGCCTCGCGGCTTCGCCAGAAGATCTTCTGCTGCACCCGGAGCTCGTGGAGGAAGAGCCTCATCCGACGCCTGCCTCCGCCCGCGTCAGCTCGAGATAGAGGTCCTCGAGGGAACGGCGCCGCACCTCGATACCTTCGAGCTCGTAGCCGTTGGCCAGGGCCTCCGAGGTGAGCTCGTGCAAGACGCGAGTCGGCTCGTCGGTCGCGACGACGATCTCCTCGCCGTTTCGGCGATAGCGGATCTCGACGCCCTCGGCGCCCGAAAGGAGCTCGCGCGGCGAGCCGGTGGCCACGATGCGGCCGTCGCGGAGGATTGCCAGCCGGTCGGCGAGCGCCTGCGCTTCCTCCATGTAGTGGGTCGTGAGCAGGATGCTCTTGCCCAGCTCGCGGAGCCCCTTGATCGTCTCCCAGGCCTGCCGGCGCGCGCCCGGGTCGAACCCGGTCGTCGGCTCGTCGAGGAAGATGAGCTCCGGATCGCCGACGAGCGCAAGCGCGAGGTCGAGGCGGCGCAGCTGGCCCCCGGAAAGGGTGCGCACCCGAGCCTTCCGCTTCTCTTCGAGGCCGGCGAGCGCGATCACCTCGTCCACGCTCCGCGCCCCGGAGTAGTAGCCGGCGAAGAGCTCGAGGATCTCGGTGACCGAGAGGAGCGGGTACACCGCGGAAGACTGGAGGACGATGCCGATGCGGCCGCGAAACTCGCTTCCGGCCCGAGCCGGGTCCGCGCCGAGCACCTCGACGGAGCCTCCGTCGCGGTCTCGATAGCCCTCCAGGATCTCCACTGTCGTCGTCTTGCCGGCTCCGTTCGGGCCGAGCAGGGCGAAGACCTCGCCGGGCTCCACGCGGAACGAGATGCCGTGCAGGACCTCACGGACGCCGTAGGACTTCTTCAGGCCGGAGACGTCGATGGAGCTCACGCGGCCAGGATACTGACCCCCTTTCCGCGCTCCGGCCTACACTGAGGCGATGAAGGCGCTCGCTGCCGCAGCCTCGGCGCTCGCCCTCGCCGCCCTCGGCGGAAGCGCGCAGGCGGCGTTCCACTCCTCGGTGACTCGAATCCCGCCGCGGGTGCGCGAGCGGATGGTCGGCTCCTCTTGGCACAGCGGCTGTCCTGTGCCGCTTCGCAAGCTGCGGCTCGTCCGGGTCACGATCCACCGGTTCGACGGGACGAACAGCCACGGGCGGATGATCATCCACCGGCGGGCCGCGCAGGACGTCGCCACGGTGATGCACAAGCTCTACCGGGCCGACTATCCGATCCGACGAATGAGGCTGGTCGACGCCTACGCCGCAGACGACGACCGCTCGATGGCCGCCGACAACACGTCGGCTTTCAATTGCCGCTTCGTCGCCGGAACCAGCAGCTGGTCGATGCATGCCCGCGGCCTCGCAATCGACCTGAACCCCGTCGAGAACCCGTACGTCTCGGGTAGCCACGTCTCCCCGGCGAACGGGCAGAAGTACGCCGACCGCTCTCAGCATCGCCGCGGGATGCTGCATGCCGGGGACGTGGTCGTCAGCGCCTTCTCGTCCATCGGCTGGGGCTGGGGCGGATCATGGGCCGGCAGCACCAGGGACTACCAGCACTTCTCCTCGAACGGGAGCTAACCGACGCCGAGGCGGTCGGCGAGCCAAGCGCGGCCGTCAGCCCGGGCTTGGTCGTTCAGGTCGTGCTCGGTGTCGTACCAGCTGAACGTCTTCGGGCTGCTCGCCGCCGCGATGGCCTCTCGCCCGTCGGCCGGGCTCGGGCGCGTGTCCTCCTTGCCGAACATGAGGTAGAGGGCGCTCGGCGCTGCGTGCGGGAGGTACTCGACGGCGTCGACGGGACGCATGGCCTGCTCGTAGCCCGAAAGGTCTCCCTTCACCCCGCGCTCGACCGCGAGCTTGCGCATGTCGGATGAGAGCCGCGGTACCAGCGACATGAGCCAGAAGGAGTGCGCCCGTCGCTCGACCGCGGAGAGGACCGCCCCCAGCGAGGCACCCCAGCTGAAGCCGACGTAGCCGAGGCGACTCGCGTCGACGTCGTCGCGCGAGAGGAGCAGGTCGAAGCCGCGCCGCATCTCCTTCACTTCCTGGACGATGCCGTTCTTGTCCGAAGGCTTGAAGACGACGACGTCCTCGATCGGCGGCCTCGCGTACGGAGGGTCCGGGAGCAGAGAGACGATTCCGAGCTTCGCGAGCTTCAGGGCCTCCGTGTAAAAGGTGTAGCGCGCCCCGGGGGCGCCCGGCATGAACTCGACGGCCGGGAAGGGCCCGTCTCCGTCCGGCACGACGAGGAAGGCGTCGATACGCCCGCCGCCCGGCCCCGCATAGGTGATGTCGTGGACGGTGGCGCCGTCCTTCGTCTCCTGCTCGACCTCGCGCATGTCGAGCGGAGCCGAGGCGTCGTAGTCGAACTGGGCGAGAAGTCCGGGCGAGACCGTGGGAGGCGGCGTCGTCACGGCGGCCCGCTCGCTGCTTCCAGCACAGCCGGAAAGTGCGGCGGCCAGAGCCAGCACGAGGAGGAGTGCCCGCCTCACTCTTCCCTTCGACGTCTCGCGTCGGTGATTGTTTGCCGACTGGTTTACTGTCGCCGTGGCGCGCGGACTCGTCATCGTCGACATCCAGAAGGACTACTTCCCGGACGGGGCGCATCCTCTGGAGGGGCCTGAGGAGGCCGCTGCCGCGGCTGCCCGGCTCCTCGAGGGCTTCCGCTCGGCCGGGGACCCCGTCTTCCATGTGCGCCACGTCTGGGACGAAGAAGGCGCCACCTTCATGCGGCCCGGCACCGAGGGCGTCGAGATCCACGAGGCGGTTGCCCCGTATGGGGATGAGCCCGTGATCTCCAAGGAGCACCCGAACAGCTTTCGCGAGACCGATCTCGAGCAGAGGCTCCGCGAAGCCGGAGTGGACGAGCTCGTGGTCTGCGGGATGATGACCAGCATGTGCGTCGATGCGACGGTGCGCGCCGCCGTCGACCTCGGCTTCGAGATCACCGTGGCGCACGACGCCTGCGCGACGTGCGATCTCGACTTCGGGGGACAGTCGGTTCCGGCGGCCTCGGTGCACGCGGCTTTCCTCGCCGCGCTCGGCGACGGCTATGCGGCCGTCGTCGCAACCGACGACATCGCCGGCTGAACCCACGCGACGACCGTCTGCTCGCGCCCGCGGAGCTCGAGCGTGCGTCGCTCCAACTCCGACGTGTCGAGATCCGCGGCGCTCGCGGTTACGTCACTCAAGACGATCTCACCGGCTTTCGCCATGGAGGTCAGTCGGGCCGCGGTGTTGACGGTGTCTCCGACCGCGGTGAAATCCAGCGCGTCTCCTTCTCCGATGTAGCCGACGTAGGAAAGGCCCGTATGGATTCCGATGCCGACGGGGATCCAGGGCTCTTCGTCGCCGTGGCCGGTCTCCATGAGAAGCTCACGAGCGGTCTCGATGGCACGCGCAGCGTGATCTTCGCCCGCGAAGCCAGGGATGAAAAGCGCGACGGCCTCGTCGCCGACGAACTTGTCCACGATCCCGTCGAAGCGATCGACCACTCGCGCGGCCGTGCCCCAGAACCTGGTCAGGAGCTTGCCGAACTCTCCTGGAGGCAGGCGCTCGGCCAGGCCCGTCGAGCCGCGGACGTCGGCGAACAGCGCCGAGATCTCGACCTCGGCGCCGCCCGGATGTTTGTGCGCCGACTTGATGCACCACGTGCAGAGTCGGCGGTTGAGAGGCGAAGGCTTGCCTCCGAAGACCCGGATCACGAGCTTGCCGGGTTTGCCGAAGGGCGCGTAGCAGAGCTTGCAGCGTGGCTCCGACGGGATCTTCTTGAGGATGCGCTGGAACGTGCGCAGGCCTCGGATCTCTCCGTTCAAGATGCGGCGCCACTCCTCGTTTTCCTGCTGACCTTCCATCCCGATCGAGGATACTCCGCGTGTGGCGAGGTTTCGCTACGTCATCGCCGACGTCTTCACCGACACGCCCCTCGAGGGGAACGGCCTCGCTGTCTTCACCGACGCGCGTGGGCTCGCGGAGGAGCGCCTGCAGCCGCTCGCACGTGAGCTGAACCTCTCCGAGACCGTCTACGTCTATCCCGCCGAGCAGGGCGGTCACGCGCGCATCCGCATCTTCACGCCGATGGACGAGCTGCCCTTTGCTGGCCACCCGGTACTGGGCACCGCCTTCGTCCTCGCCGCCCCCCTGCAGCTCGAGGAGATCGTCCTCGAGACCGGCATGGGGCTCGTTCCCATCAGGCTTCAACGTGAGGAGAGCCGCATCAGCTTCGGCTGGATGAGCCAGCCGGTTCCGACCTTTCAGCCGTTCGAGGCCGCCGAGGAGCTTCTTGCCGCAGTCGGCGTGGAGAGCTCGGAGCTACCCGTCGAGCTCTACGACAACGGGGTGCGGCACGTGTACATCGCGCTTCCGAGCGTCGAGGCGGTCGTGGGGCTCGAGCCCGATCTCCAGGCGCTCAAGCATCTGCAGGGGATCGTCGGGACGAACTGCTTTGCGGGCGAGGGCCCGAGCTGGAAGACGCGCATGTTCGCCCCGGCGGACGGCGTGCCGGAGGATCCGGCCACGGGCTCGGCCGCCGGTCCGCTCGCCTGTCACCTCGCCCGTCACGGCCGGATCCCGTTCGGCGAGGAGATCCAGATCTCACAGGGCGCGGAGATCCGGCGACCCAGTACGCTGCACGCCCGCGTGACCGGCACGGCCGACCGGATCGAGTCCGTCGAGGTCGGCGGTTCTGCGGTCATCGTCGCCCGCGGCGAGTTCAAGCTGGACTGACGGCCGCTCGCTCAGGACCAGGCGATCTCGTGGATCTCGGGGAGCTCGACCGCGAGCGCGCGCCAAAAGACGCCTCCGTTCCGGGAGATGAAGACGCGGTTTCGGCCCGCGAAGAGGACGTCGTCGGGAGTCTCGCCGAGCGCGACGGCCCGCCCCGGGGGGAGGCCGGCGCCGCGCTCGCTCCACGTGACGCCGCCGTCGTGGGAGATCATGAGCGGCGGCTTGCGCTCGAGCAGGAGGACGATCGTCGCGCCGAGCGCATCCACGTCGAGGGACTGGCCCGCCGCCCAGTGCGGGACGAGCTCCAGGTGCCGCTCACGCCCGAGAGCCTCCCCTTCTTCGCGCGAAACGAGCTCGTCGGCGTCCGCCTCGCCGCCGACCTCGACGGTGTAGAGCCCGTCAGCGCAGCCGACCAGTGCTCTCATCGGCCGATGAGGGAGCGGACGAGATCGCCTGCGAGCCGGGCTGCGCTTCGCGGGGTGTGGCGGAGGCGGCGATAGGTGAGGTACGCGGCCATGAAAGCGTCTCCAGAGCCGGTGGGATCGGGCGCGCTCACGGGCCGCGCGCACACCTCTGCGGTGTTCCCCCTCGTGTAGACGACGGAGCCGCGGCTTCCGAGCGTGACGACGATCTCACCGACGCCGAGCGTGGCGAGCGAGGAGGCGCTCGCCTCCAAACCGAGCGTCCGGAGCTCCTCCTCTGAGAGCTTGAGGATGTCGATGTGGCGAAGGACCTCGGGGTCGTAGTCCGCGTCCAGACGCAGCGGGCCTCTCTCCCCCCGGCGAACGAGCCCCTGGCCGTCGAACGAGAGGACGCGGCCGCGCTTGATGAGGGCAACCGTCTCGGCGGGGAAGTCGGCCCGGGTCAGGGGCCCGGCGTGCACCCAGTCGGCCCGCCGGAGGGCTTCGTCCAGCCAGCCGCGCACGTCCTCCGCCGTCCAGGGCTCCCCGAGCTCGTCGATCTCCATCGCGCGCCGGTCCCCGTCGTTTTCGATCCGGAAAGCGATCGTCCGCGCCGCCGGGTGGGAGTACACCGGGAAGCCGAGGGCGTGGAGGCCGCGGCCGCTGTCCTCCGGAGCGATCTTCGTTGCGAGCAGCGCGGGGTGGCCGAGCACGCGCAGGGACCGCGCCGCGTGGAACGGCGCGCCTCCGAGGCGCGGAATTCCGCCGTCAACGCGATCCAGCGAGACGAGCCCGACGACGCCGAGCAGGCGCATGGCCATACCGTAAGGCTGCGGCCACGCCGAAGGCGAGAGTGAAGGCCGGAAGCGACGCGCCGCCGGTGAACTGGCCGCTCCCGGGCACCCGCGCGACGAGGTCGGTCCACCAGGACGGGCCAGTCGGCTGGATCCACTGGTAGAGGGCGACCCCTGCGAGCCAAGCGACGAACCCCGCCGGTCGGACGGCGGCCTCTCGTTGCTCGCCCCGAAGGAAGGTGGCCGCCAGCACCCCGAACAGCGGGACGAAGAACGAACCGAGCAGATAGAGGAAGCTCTGGTATTGCACGAGGTCGACGAGCAGGGCGCCCAGGATCGCCGCGACGCCCACGGCGAGCACGAGGAGCCGCTGCGGCGCTTCGGGAACGAGGTTGCGGATCGACACGGCCGCGGAGTAGACGTTTGCGAAGGGCTCGTCGGTCTCTCCGACGGTCAAGGCGACAAGCGCGAGCGCACTGGCAAGGCCGGCCCCCGCAACAGTCGTCAAAAGAGCGGTGGTGTCGCTCAGGCCGCGCGAGAGAAAGAGCAGTGCTCCAAGGGCGTAGAGCCAGACGAGCGGCACGAAGTAGCCGAGCGCCGTTCCCCAGAAGGCCTCACGGGGCCGGCGGGCAAAGCGCGTGTAGTCGGCTGCGAGGGGGAGCCACGAGGCGGCCATGGCGACGGTGAGGTCGACTCCCTGCCAGAACGTGATGCCGCCCTCGCCGCCGGTAGACCAGAGCCCGCTCGCGTTTGCGCCGTCCAGCGCCCACCACGTCAGGTAGCCCGTCGAGGCGACGACCGCCCAGACGGCGAAACGGCGGACGTAGCGGCGCACGAACGCGACCGGCCCGGCAAGCGCGAGGGCCAGCGTGATCGCCCCGAAGACGACGACCCAGATCCACCGCTCCCGGAACCCGAAGACACGGTCGGCGAGGGCATTTGCGGCGGCGGCGATGACGATGAGCTCGAAGATGGCCCAGCCGAGGTTCTGGACGACGTTCAAGATCGTCGGCGCGTACGACCCACGAACGCCGAGTGGCTCCCTCATCAGCACCATCCCGGGGACGCCGCGCGCCGCGCCCATATAGCCGGCGAAGCCGAGGAGAAGCGAGCCGAGTACACCGCCGACCGCGATGGCGAGGAGCGCCTGGCGCAGGCCGAGCCCGGCGAGGTAGGTCCCGGCGACGAGCACGAGCAGGCTGATGCCGAGGTTCCCCCAGAGCAGGCTCAGATCGGCGAAGCCGAGAGTGCGCAGACGCTCGGGAACCGGTGTGACGCCCCATGTCCTTTCGCTCTCCATGCGCTCCCTTCGCTGGCATTACCCAGATCAGGTCGTACGGGTCAGGGCGCTTCGAGCCCACTCTCAGCCGCTGCTGCGGCTCCCCGGTTGTCGAGTTCGAGTCTACCCGGCAAGCACTGCTTCGATGCCGTCGGCGGCGCGTGCGAGCCGTTCCTCGTCGAAGAGGTACGGAACGGCGTTCGCCACCTCGTGGGCGGGGCCGTCCAGCGAGTCCGAGCCGACTGCGCCGTTCAGCGCGTAGCGGATCGGGATCTCGTGGACGACGGCGAGGACGCTCTCGTGCGGCAGCGCGATGAGCTTCCGGAAGGCTTGCACATACCTGGCCGCCGCATCGTCGAGGCTCTCGCCGCCGGGGAACGGGACTTCACGCGGGTGCGAGTGCTTCCAGGCTCGGTAGGACTCGAGCGACTCGCCCTCGAGCTGGCCGATGTTGATGTCGTCGAGAAGCGGCTCGAGGGCGAAAGGGACGTGCCTTCCGGAGAGGGCGACCTCGGCCGTCTCCCGCGTCCTCCCGAAACGCGTGTGCACACAGAGGTCGAACGGGAGGTTCGCCACCTCCGTGCCGAACCGACGAGCTTGCGCCAGACCCTCCTCCGTGAGCGGGACCTCCACTGTCGGGTCGCCGTTGATGCGACGCTGGACGTTGAGCTCGGACTCGGCGTGGCGCGCGAAGACGAACAGCCGCACGGGTGAACGCTACCCCGTCTCTAGATGACGAACGCTTCCTCGCGCGCTTGGCCCTGCTCGAAGCGAGCCGCGGAGAAGGCGGAGAGGTCGAGGGTCGGCTGGGCGCCGATCACCCGCTCGGCGAGATATTCCCCGATCGCCGGGCTCTGTTGGAACCCGTGCCCGGAGAAGCCGGTCGCATAGAGGAAGCGAGAGGGCTCGGAGGCCTCGCCGACGATCGCGTTGTGGTCCGGGCTCATCTCGTAGTACCCCCACCAGGACGATTGGATCGGCAGCTCGTTCAGGATCGGCAGACGCCGGGTTCCCTGCGTGGCGACGCCTTCGATCGTCGGCTCGCGCCCGCCGAAGACGAGGCCCGGGCCTTCCCGGTGGAAGTAGAAGCCGGTCGAGAAGTCCACGGTCAGGGGGACGACGTCCGGTAACCCCGGCGCTTCGGGCGTGTAGTGCATCCAGCGCACTTCCCCTTCGACGGGCAGGTTCATCCCGATGAGCGCGGCGACGTCCTTCGACCACACGCCCGCGCAGCAGACCACGGTGTCCGTCTTGATGCGGCCCTCGTTCGTGTCCACGCCGAGGATCTTGTTCCCGAGGACAGGGATGCGGGTGACGTCGACGCCTTGTTTGATGCGCACCCCCTTTTCCGCGGCTGCCTGCGCATAGCCGCGGACGACCGCCTCCGGAGTGGCGAACCCGTCGCGGGGGCAGTAGGTGGCCCCCCGCAGGCCCTCGGTGTTCAGATCGGGGACGAGCTCGAGGACCTCGTCCAGCGTCAGCTCCGTCGAGAGCACTCCGAGCGAGCCTTGCAGGCGGATTGCCTCGCGAAAGCGGCCGACGTCGTCGTCGGAGTCGAGCAGGAAGAGGTAGCCCGTCTCGCGGAAGTCGATGTCCCCTCCCACGCGCTCCTGGAAGTTCCGAAACTCGAGCAGGGAGAGCAGCGCGATGCGGATGTTGATCTCGTCCGCGAACTGGGCGCGGATGCCGCCCGCGGACTTGCTGGTCGAGCCGCTGCCGAGCGTCGCCCGCTCACAGAGCACGACGTCCGTGACCCCGAGCTGCGTGAGGTGGTAGGCGGTGCTGGTGCCCATGGCACCGCCGCCGATGATGACGACCTGAGCCGAATCTCCTGGCATTGTCAGATTTTGCGAGGCTATACCCCTTGTCGGCCGATCAGGCCGTCAACCTGACCGCCGGGACGCTCGTTGACGGCGGTGCCTCCGCCGGGCGAAAGTGCAGGGGTGGAGGGGCGAGTCGCGATCGTGACCGGGGCGGGCCGCGGGATCGGCCGCGCGACGGCGCTCGCACTGGCCGAGCGACGGGCGCGCGTGCTCGGCGTCTCGCGCACGGAGTCGGAGTTGCGCTCCCTCGCGGAGGAGGCGCCCGTCGAGGTCCTGGTCGAGAGTGTCGCGACGGAGGAGGGCTGCGAGCGGATCGTCGCCGAGGCGCGGCGACGCCTCGGGCCGGTGGAGATCCTCGTTCTGAACGCCGGCATCGGCTCGGGCCACGAGCGGGCCATTTGGGAGCAGAGCACCAAGGTCTGGCGCGAGACGATGGCCGTGAACCTCGACGGTCCCTTCTTCCTGACACGGGCCGCCGCGCCGGACCTGAAGGAGCGCGGTTGGGGCCGGATCGTGATGGTCAGCTCGACGGCGGGCGAGCAGGGAGCGCCCGGGATGTCCGCCTACACGGCTTCCAAGCACGGGCTCATGGGGTTGATGCGGGCGGTGGCTCACGACCTCGCTCCGCACGGAGTCACCTGCAACGCCGTCCTCCCGGGCTGGGTACGCACGGAGATGGCCGAGCGCTCCGCCACGCGTGAGGCAGAGCAGCGCGGGCTCGGCGTGGACGAGGTCTGGGCCGAGCGAGCGGCGGCCTACCCGAGCAATCGGGTCGTGACGCCGGAGGAGGTCGCGGAGGCGATCGTCTTCCTCGCGAGCGAGGAAGCGAGCGGCATCAACGCTGAGGGAATAACCGTCGCCCTCGGCGGCCCGTGGTAACCCGACTGCTTAGGATGATCCGGTGAGCAGCGTCGCGTCCGAGCCCTTCGAGCTCTCCGGCGAGCAGCGCGAGATCCAGGCGCTCTGCCGCGATTT
>C688J35102_120989831_pt1 | contig 14322 bp, 8 predicted proteins | sample HopSoiMetagenom2_FD_35102 | JGI IMG/M metagenome (IMG submission 35102)
AAATCGTGGCCGTGCTCACATAGATTTGCAGCGGTTGAAGGCGGCTGTTGAAAGTGTCGGCAAAATTGATACCAGTAAAGCTGCTTGTCTGACCGTTGATCATCGCGCTTACGGCGCCAGAGGGTGCATATGCCGCGTTCTGGACGTAGTTAATCGAGCCGGATATATCCTGAACAGCAGCGGCACGGCCGTCTCCCAGAGTCGTGTAGGTCAGAACTTTTCCTCTGCCGGGATAGGTCAGGGTGGCCAGAGATCCGTTCGAATTGTACGTGTACGAGATTGTCTGGGTCTGCCCGCTGATAGTGCGTTTCTCGATAAGGATTCTGCCCAGTGCATCGTGCGCCCACTTCGTTGCTCCGGAGCCGTCACACATGGCGGTTCGTCGCCCCTTAGGATAACTGTCTGTGAGCGTGGGCGGGTTGCAGCCGGTCAGCGCCGCTCCGTCATAGGCGAAGCTCGCAGTTGCAGTAGCCGGGTTGCTGCTGTACGCGTCGGTGTAACTTTTGTAGGTGAGCCGGTTCAATACGTCGTAGCTGTAGCTCGTTGTAACCTTTGCCGTGCCTGTTGAGGGCTGGTTCGGCGAAGGGGCGACCCTGCTGGACACATTACTGTTGGCGTCGTAGTTGTAGAGGATGGTGCCCGACTCCGGGTTTTGCGCACTCGTAAGCCTGGAGAGCGAGTCGTACTGGAAGGTGCGTGTACGCGCAGTTCCTCCAGAACTTCCTTTCTGATTGACGTTTGTAAGGTTGCCGAGGACGTCATAGGTGTAGTCGGTTTCGTAATTCAGGTGGGGAGACGAGCCTGGGTCTTCCCAAACGCTGGTCATGCGTCCCAGACCGTCAAGACACGACTTTCGTGCGTGGGAGGCTTCATCAGTGACCGTTGTGCAGTTGCCCGAGAAGGACGTGGTGATCACGGAACCATCAGCCTGCGTGACCTTCGTTATCCTACCTAAGCCGTCGTACGCGGTAGTCGTAGTGCCATCGGTGCTGCTGCTGGTTGCACGGTGCGGGTTGGTAACCTGGTAGGGCTGCCCAGTTCCGTAATAGCTCGTACCCGTGTAGTCAATGCCGTTGGGATCGGAGGAAAAAATGGTTTCGACCAGGTGTCCCATGCCATCGTAGGCGGCGGTAGTGACCTCGTTTACGTTCGAAAGAATCTTCGTCGTGGTGGTCACACTCGGCGACGGAGTCGAAGTGTTGTAAGGGGAATCGTTGTAGGCGATCGTCTTCTGGCCGCCATCGGGATAGTTCACCTGAGTGGGACGCGCAAAAGAGTCGTTGTAAAGGTATGTCGTACTCTGGCTGTTAGGGTCCGTGGCGCTGGTGAGCTCACCACTGTTGAAATCGTACTTGAACGTGGTGCTCTGGCTAAGCGGATTCGTCACTTTTGTTAAATAAGCATTGGTATTGCCGCTCGGCGTGTAGCTCACGTTCTGACCACCAGATAGGACCGTGTAGCTGTCGCCATACGAATAGGTCGTCGCGTGCGTCGAGCCCGTCATGTCGCTGCAACTCGAGTTGCCACAGGCGTCAGTAACACTAAGGACCTGGCCGGTTTCATCGTAGGTATAGGTGGTTGTGGGAGATGTGCCAGTGCTTGCCCAAACCACCTTTTTCGTGAGGTTGCCTCGGGGCATGGTTGAGGTCGAGCCGAAATTCGTCTCGTCATGCGTGCCGGTCACAAGACCTGTTACCCCTGTCACCGAGGGCGTCCCCGGCGTTCCACAGAGGGTTGTGCCGCCGTCGTAGTAGTAGTCGGTCTCTGCAACGCGGTTGCCGTTGACGTCGGACACAACTACCTTGCAGGGTGCATCCGCAATGATGCCAAGTGTTCCTGGAAAGCTCTGATAAGTCGTGACGGTCTTCCGGTTCGGATTCGTTGCGCCAAAATCGAATTCGTCCTTCTCTTGCACCTGCGCGATAACGTTCGGGGCTGGGACACAGCTTGTCCCAACATAGCAGTAGGTAATCTTAGAACTCTGCCCAGTTTCAAGAACGGTCTGTTCGCTCGCGAGATCGTATTGGTCGTACCACGTTTTATTTACCGTCCGGATGGGAGCCGTGGTGTTAGCCCAATCGTAGTACTTGATCGAGGACTCAACGGGTATTTGATTAACGGTGACATTACTGAACGGCTGAGTCGGACCATTCACTGAGGAGTAGGTATAGACTGTTTGGGCGCTCTTGCCGAGTACATTGTCCGTATTCGTAACCGTGGTGGTTTTCGACGTCCAGATCGTGCTGCCGGTGTTACCACTGAACGGGGGGGCCCATGCGGTGGAGTACGTGAAAGTTTGCGTAAGGACTGGGGAACTACCGCCGAAGCTGACCTTGCGGGAGGCAACCACGCGGGTCTGGTAGGAATAGCCGCATCCGCCTGGAACTGGCGTTGGACAGTTCTGGGAGGGATCTGTGGAACAGGTAGTTCCCGACTGATTAATCAGAGCCGGATAATCCGCAACTTCATTTTTAGTATCGCTCGGCTTCCACGTGTATTGAACCCAGCCTCCTTCTGGATAGTCGATTTCGCTGATAAGGCCGTAGGTATTGGTAATAGCGGAGTGCGGAGTGACATCGGTTCCGTAGTAGAAATTGAATGCCTGCCCATTTGGCAGAGTGATCTTCGAAATTACCGTTTGCGTATCGTTGACGCTCGGGATTGCCGTGCAACTGCCGTATTGGCTGTTTGGCCCTAGTGTCGACCCCACCCATGTTGACGGAACCGTATAGCTCGCCGAGATCGATTTCCACGTTATCCGGTAAGTCAGCCCCGAGACGGTAACAGTATTTGTCTGACCGGCCGGGCCGAATCCGCTGTATGACAGCAAGGTGCGGCCCAAGGTATCGGTAAAAGTAGTTCCCGAGACTGTAATCTTTTACCGTTGCGGTCCTCGATGTAGTTGGGAAGGGCATACTCCGGGGTGTCTTCGCTATCACCTGTACCAATGCTAGGAAAGTTGTAGACGGTGCCGTCGGGTTCGTACACAACGATGGGGTAGGGCGCGGGCTGTCCAGATGGCCCGTTGGGAGCGGGGTCTGGCAGGGCCGCTCGGACCTGAGGGTCGCCCCCGGTGCTCCTACCTCCGCCGGGGCAATGTTGAGCATCGTCGGAGCTGTATGCCCACTGACTGCCAAGGCCAAGAGAGTGGAGGCTGCCCGCTCCGTCCCGAAACACGTAAGAACCATCGTATTGGCAATGGTAGACGGTATACACGGGACCATTGTTGTACCCAGTCAAAACCGCCACATTCTGGGTCCAGTCATCTGCATTTAGCTGAGGCACCGAATATATCCAGCCGCCCTGCCCTGTCGCTCCGGTATTGTTCGTCCAGAAAGCAGTCCCGTAATGGGGGTAATAACCCGGCTTCAGATGGCGGAATCCGTTCGAATCGAATCCGATAGAGATCGGAAGGGTAAGTCCACGACCCTTGGCGGTTGGCAATTGGATGCGAATGCTGAGTGAGCCGCTCGCAGGGTTTACGGTCTCTGAAAAACCTTTGATATAGTCGTGTCCCGCACCCTCGATCGGGGTAGCCGTGTCCTCGGTCACGTTAGGGATCTGTGCGGTAGCTAACGAAACCAGGACGAAACTCAAAGCACAGAAGAACACAAGTCGGGCACGGACGCGGGCCATCGGTTTCTCCTTAAGCAAAACGGCTGAGAGCGGAGATTTCTCCACTCGTGCAAACACATCTAGTGCTGTCCGCATGTGAACGTTAGGAAAGAGGCGTCCACTCAACACGCTTTAATGCAAGGAAATCTGGCAAGCAGGGAGAAAGTGCCGAAGAATGCTGCCGGTCACTCGTCTTGGGGAAACGCCCTACATTGCTAAATGTGGAAGAGACTTTAACGAAGCAGTTATTAAGTGTCAACAATTATTTGAGGGACATGATTGATCTTTGGCATTCGTGTTGTGAATCTAAACAGTAGTTCAGATTCGACTAGTTATGCACTCTCTCAATCATTCGCCATTATCTGGTGATCTGGTTGTGCACACAAAAATTCCCCGCCCAAGCTGAGCTTGAACGGGGACACGCTCATCAACCTGAATCTTGCTTAGCGGCGGGTGGAGGAGGCTATGTTGACCGTGTTCGCCATGAGGAAGACTCCGGAGGAGTTTTCGGCGTCGCGGAGGGATCCTTTTTCTGCGCCGGTCTTATCGGATAGAGCCTGGGCGGCGGCCTGAATCTCTCCGGTGACGCTGACTACGTCTCCCTTGCGCACGCGCAGGGCGTTCAGTTCCAGATTGCTCGTGGGCTTCACGATCAGGAGGCGATGGTGATCGTCGGATCCAACCCAAAAGTTGCCGTTCTTATTTGTGTCCTGCACCATGACGTTCTTGAGCATGACGGTCTTGCCGATCCAGGTGCCGGCTTGCTTGGAGTTGTAAATGACTCCCGGATCGATCAGATTCTGGGGCTCCTGAGCGGCCGCGTTGGATTGCTGGTTGGAAGGGGCTTGCTGGTCGGTGGAGCTCGGCCGCTGGTCCGGAGCTTGCTGGCCGGAAGGGGTGGTGCTCTGAGCGAGCAGGGTTCCGGCTGCGAGCAGCAGAGCGGAAACTAGCGACAGGACGAGTTTTTTTAACGACATGGCGATACTCCTTAGATGATCTCTTCTTTTTGCGCGTTAATACGATGAAGGTTGGAGGCGTGCGGTTGCAACAGAGTTGGTGCTAGTGGTCCGAGGCGAAAGCCCGACATCCAAGGGGGTGCTTTACGCAGCACTAGCGACTCTCTCTACTTACTGCTTCGTTTGGGTACGGCGGCGCCCCTTCCAGCCTGAATTTGCATTCGCGGACGTAAGTGCCCGCGCCACACGGCTAGTTTTTGTGCTGCTCGCGGTGGCGGAGGTAGTCGATGAACATCTGTTCGACGGGCTTGTCGTAGGCGATGAGGACGTGGCGGACGGGGCGTCCGCTGACGAAGTGGTAGACTTCTTCGGCAAGATTCTTGGCGTGATCTCCAGCGCGCTCGAGAGACTGCGTCATGAAGATGACTTGCAGACTGGCCTGGCGGTGAATGTTCTCGGGATTCTCGATATGGCGCATGAAGATGAGGTTGCGGAGGCGATCCATTTCGGCGTCGGCGCGAAGAACTTCGATGGCTCTGCTGACGTCGCGATCGGAGAAGGCGGCGCCGCAATCGGTAAGCATCTTTTCGAGAAGCGTCGCCATCTGGGTTAGGTCGCGGGTGTCGTCGGGGTCGATGCGTCCGGCGGCGGCCTGGGCGCCGCTGCCGAAGCTGAGCAGGAGGTCTCCGATGCGCTCGAGGCCGATCATGAACTTCATGCAGGCGAGGAGTTCGCGGGCCTCGGCGGGTCCGACTTCGGTGATGGCGGTGGTGACTCCGTTATCGATTTCCGTGTCGAGCGTGTCGAGTTCGCGCTCGCGCTGGCGGAGGGAATTGAGAAGCGCAGAGGATCCGGTGGCGATACCTTCGGCGGCGGCTCCGGCAGCTTCCTTGGCCATGTGGCATGCTTCGACCGTGCGGCGAACGATGTGATGGTGAGCTGGCTCGGGAGGAGGAGTCTTGGCGGCGGTGCTCATGAGTGTCTCCGATGGGCGAGAACGCGAGCGACGAGGAGATGGCCTGGGAGTGTCGCCGCTACGCTGCCGTTCGTGAGGTCGAATAGCCAACGGCACAGCATAGAATTATTTGCGCAACTCGCGGTTAATACGGCGTGAATTCTTTGATCTGAATGCGAGTTGGCGTTCTAGTTATCGATATTGTTTTCGGGGCAGGTGGTGATCGCAGGAGGAAATGTAGGAACAGTTGGCCCGGGACGGGTGATCAGTGACTGATGGCTCGGTCGTGGTTCATCGTGCGTCCGAAATTAAGAGGGGCCGGGACTAGTCTTCTTTCTATGCCGGTTTCTATGCCAAGGGAAGGGTGAACGCGAACGTGCTGCCGTGGCTGAGTTCGCTCTCGGCGCGGATGGAGCCTCCGTGGGCGCGCATGATGTGCTTGGCAATCGCGAGGCCTAGACCGGTGCCTCCGGATTCGCGGGAACGCGCTTTGTCCACGCGATAGAAGCGTTCAAAAAGGCGCGGGAGATGTTCGGAGGAGATGCCCGCGCCGTAGTCGCGAACGTAGAACTCGATGCCTCGTTCCGCGGAATTGGCGCCGAGTTCGATGCGGCCGCCGGTGCGTCCATATTTCATGGCGTTGTCGATCAGGTTGGAGAATACCTGGTGGATGGCTTCGCGATCGGCAAGGACTTGCGGCAGGGATTCAAGGGAGCGCGCCGTCCCGCTGGAATTGACGATCTGCAGTTCGACTCCCTGGGTGCGTGCGATCTCGCGGAAACTTTCTTCTGCATCGTTGAGGAGTTCGATCGGAGTTACCGGGTCGGTGTCGAATCGGGTTTCGCCGGATTCGACTCGAGCCAGCGTGAGCAAGTCTTCGGTGAGGCGCGCCATGCGGGCGGCATTCTTGCGGATGATTTCGAGGAACTCGCGGGCGGAGCCGGAGTTTTCGGGGATGGTATCGAGCAGAGTTTCTGAGTATCCCTGAATCGATGTCAGTGGAGTGCGGAGTTCGTGCGAAACATTCGCGATGAAATCGCGACGCGTTTTTTCAACGCGCTCGGTTTCGGTGAGGTCGCGGAGCACGGCGACTGCGCCTCCGTCCGGCAGAGGAGCCGCGGTGACGTCGAAGGCGCGTCCGGGGACGAGGGAGGTGGCGCGGGCTGTTTTGACCTCTTTCGTTTCGGAGGCCGCTTTGACTGTGGCGAGGAAATCGGGATCGCGAACAGTTTCAACGACAGGCGCATTCAGCCGCGTGCGCTGTGGGACAAGACGATCCATGGGCTGGTTGGCCCAGCGGACCAGGCCATCGGAGCTGACGGCGATGACGGCATCCTGCATGCTGTTGAGCAATGTTTCCAGCTGGCGCTGGCTGGAACGGACTGCGGCGAAGCTGCGCTCGACCTGTTCGGCGGATTTGTCGAGGGCGGATGCGACGTGTCCGATTTCGTCCAAGTGCGGATCATCGACGCGAGCCCGGAGGTCTCCTTGCTCGATGCGCAGAGCGACGTCGACGATGTGCTGCAGGCGGCGCGAGGTCCAAACTGCCGCGCTGGCTGCGACGATCAGAGCGACCAGGAGGGCGACGAGAGATGCGAAAAACAATCGTCTGCGCACCTGCGCCTGAACTGCGGCGATTTCGGAGAGGGGATATGCGAGACGGACCGCGCCTCCCGTGATGGGGGTGGCGACATAGAGAAAAGAGATGCCGAGGGTGGCGCTGCGGCGCTCGTTTTCACCGGTCTTGCCGGAAAGGGCGGCGGCGAATTCGTTCCGACTCGCGTGATTTTCCATGGTCGCGGCAGTGGCTTCGGAGTCGGCGAGCACCTTGCCGGTCGAGTCGATGATGGTGGCTCGAGCTCCGGCGGCTTGTCCTTCCTGGGCGGCGATATCCGCGAGGGAATGCGACTGATCGTTCTGGACGCGGTTCGCGAACAGCAGGGTCTTTTGGGTCAGGTCGCGCTCGATTTCGTTGCGAAGGGAGGCTTCCCAGGCGTTGCCGATCATCACATCTAGGGTAATGGCCGTGGCAGCGATAATGATGAGGAAGACAGCGAGCAGCTTGAAGAAGATGCGGTTCTTCACGGGAGTGGGATTCAGGATGTCGAGTTTATTGCATGGACGAAAGCCCGGGGCTAAAGCCCAATCTTACTTATCACCGATGGCAGGACTGAAGTCGTGCCCTGATACGAACCTTCTGGTTGTACTGACATTACGATGCGATTGTACGTGGCTGTCGAGTCATTTGGGGGCCTCGAAGCGGTAACCGGCGCCGCGAACGGTTTTCAAATAGCGCGGGTTCTCGGGGTCGGGCTCGATCTTCTCGCGAATGCGGCGGACGTACACATCCACCGAACGCGGCGTTACATACGCCGTGTCGCGCCAGACGGAATCCAGTAAGTGGTCACGGCTGAAGACGCGTCCCTTGTGGCGCGCAAAGTAGTCGAGCAGGCGGAACTCAGTGGCAGTGGTCGCAACCGTGCTTCCGCGGACGGTGAGAGTCATCGCGGATGGATCGATTTCGATATCTCCGACCTTCATAGGGGTTGGCGGTAACGGACGCTCGAAGCGGCGCAGGACGGCTTTTACACGGGCTACGAGTTCGCGTGGGCTGAAGGGTTTGGCAATGTAGTCGTCGGCGCCGAGTTCGAGCCCGAGAACGCGGTCGGCTTCGCTGCTCTTCGCCGTAAGAAAAATGACTGGAATGGTGGAGAGACCATTGGTTTCGCGGATGCTTCGGCAGATTTCGAGTCCGTCTTTGCCAGGGACCATGATGTCTAGAATGAAGAGCGCCGGCCGCTGGCGTTCGGAGTCGGGCAAGACATTGGATCCCGTCTCGTAGATGCGAACTGCGAAGCCTTCATTTTCGAGGTGATGCCGAACCAGACGGGAAATGTCCGGGTCGTCTTCGACTACATAGATGCTGGGTTTCACGGGATCATTTTAGCGAAGCTAGTACCGAGTACCTAGTACTGAGTACCCAGTTACGGAGCGAACTGACTGATTTTCATCGAACTTTAACAATTTAGAGGTGAAACCACTCACCGCAGGGAGCACAGAGGCTGACAGAGGAACCCTCTAGCTATCCCGAGATGATTAAGTTCATCGCCCGGTCGATATGGAATTGCTTCTTTGGGGGAATCACCGTTGTCGCGCTGTATTCGGTAACGATGGCGGGGCCGGAATACGTCCTCTTCTGTTGGAGTTCTTCTCGGGCGTAGATCTTCGTCTTCTGCTTCTTGCTTTCGAAGAGCACCTGGACTTCGCGTGGGGAAGTCTCGCCAAGTGTTGCTCGGCCAGGGCGGACAAAGGCGTCCGCCCCTGCATGTTCGGTCATCGATTGCGGCAGGCTTGCACGAAGGCGCAGTGTTACTAACTCTACTTCGCGGCTGGGGTGGGTATAGCCGTAGCGACGGTGGTGCTCTTTCTCGAAGTCTTTCAGCAGGGTTGGCGATAGCGGGATGTTCAATTCGTATCCCTGGCCCCGATAGCGGACGTCAACGCTGCGGCGATAGCGCGGACGTCCTTTCCACGCTTCTGTTCGGAAATCCCTGCTCGCATTTTCTTCCAGTTTCGCCAATTCGCGGGTTAGGTCATGCTGCGGAAGCTTGTTCTTGACTCGCCACAAGACCGTACGGGAATAATCCTTAATTACATCGCTCGCAAGAATTCCCAGGGCTGAGAGCGCACCGGGGAATGCGGGCACGATCACGTGTGGAATACGGAGACACTCCGCGAGCGAACAGGCATGGAGTCCACCCGCTCCCCCGAAAGCGACCAACGCGAATTCACGGGGATCGCGTCCGCGCTCGATAGAAACTACGCGGATGGCTTTCTCCATGGTGGCATTCACGACACGAATTACGCCTGTGGCAAATTGTTCGAGAGGGAGATTCGAGTTCTGTTTCTTCAGCCACTCCTTTGTGACCGCGCGTGTGCGACTGAGGTCGAGTGTAAAGTCACCGCCGAGAAAGCGCGTGGGCTGAAGGCGTCCTAATAGGAGGTTGGCGTCGGTTACTGTGGGTTGCATGCCGCGTCCATAGCAGATGGGACCGGGCTCGGCTCCCGCGGACTCGGGGCCAACGCGGAGGACACCGGCTGCGTCGAAGCGGGCGAGAGAGCCTCCGCCGGCGCCGACAGTGTGGATGTCGAGCATGGGAACGCCAATGGGGAGGCCGGCAATCTGGGCATCGTTGGCGGTCTTGATTTCGTCTTCGACGAGAGAAACGTCGGTGGAGGTGCCTCCCATGTCGAAGGCGATGATTTTTCGGAAGCCGCTGGCTTTTGAGGTGGAGAGAGCGCCGACTACGCCTCCTGCGGGACCGGAGAGGACGGTACGAACCGGTTCGTGGGCGGCGGTCGAGAGCGCGGTGATTCCGCCCGACGACTGCATCAGGAAGATGCGTGGGGAGGGCACCGGGGCTAAAGCCCCTTGCCTTCGGGTGCGTCTCGCGGCGCTGAAGCGCCGCTCTTCTATGCCCAAAACACTGGTCGTCGAGAGATTCGCTTGTGTGCTTGCCGGTGGAGAGACGTTGCTAGCCACGTCTGTACGCAGGTTTCCAAGGTAGCGCTGCATGACTGGTTGCAGGTAGGCGTTGATTACCACCGTTGAGGTCCGTTCGTATTCGCGGAATTCCGGGAGGATCTCGTGCGAGACAGAGAGCGGGATCTTCAGAGGGAACAGCGAACGCGCAACCGCTTCTTCGTTGTCCGGATTTGCGAATGAGAACAGGAACGAGATCGCAATCGATTCGGGGATGGTTTGCGCGATCCGCTTCGCCAGCGAGAGCAGGTTCTCTTTCGTCGGAGCGGTCAGGATTTCGCCATCGGCCGCAGTGCGCTCGTCAATTCCGAATCGAAGTTCTTTCGGGACCAACGGCTCGACTCGATCGAAGAAGAAATCGTAGAGTTTGGGACGGGCTTGGCGTCCGATCTCAATAGCGTCTTCGAAACCGTGAGTTGTCACGAGCGCGGTTCGCGCGCCTTTTCGTTCCAGGAGTGTGTTTGTGCCTACGGTTGTTCCATGAAGGAGAGTGAAGTCGTTTGAAGTAGCGATCTTCTCTATAGCTTGAACGATGGCTTGAGAGGGGTCCTGGGGCGTCGAGAATAGTTTGAGCATCCGGAGGCGACGGGTCGCGGGATCCATCCAGATGCAATCGGTGAAGGTGCCTCCGGTGTCGATGGCAATACGGAGCGGTTGGGACGAGCGAGGCATGGTAACCGGAGAGCTAGGGTACCATCCAATGTAGTTCCGCGATACTTTGCGCAGGAGCCAAACACGTGCGCGTGAGTCCTACGTGGAGTCCTCGGCAACGCAGGAGCATTCCTAGTATCGGTCGCCGACCGGGAATGAAAACTAAAGCCGCGGAGGGGGCCGGGCTACGAGGAAAATACCGACCGCAACCATTCGAGGGTGACAGGCAATCTTAAGCTTGGGAAAGAATTAGTTTCCCAGTTACTTCGCGGCGACAATCGTTAAGAGATGAACCTTCCAGTGAACCCGCCTGTCTTGCCTATGCTCGCCAAGCGGGTGGACCAACTGCCACCCGGCGAGGGATGGATTTTTGAACCCAAGTGGGATGGGTTTCGAGCGTTAATCTTTCGCGACGGAGACGAGATCCTCATCCAGAGCCGGGACGAGAAGCCGCTGAACCGGTACTTTCCGGAGCTCATCGATCCGTTACGCACCGCGTTGCCTGCGCGATGCGTGCTCGATGGAGAGATCGTCATCGTACAGAATGGAGAGCTGGATTTCGACGCACTGCAGCTGCGGCTCCATCCGGCGGCTTCTCGTGTAAATCTTCTGGCGAAGCAAACGCCGTCTTCAGTGGTGTTTTTCGATCTGTTGTGCGAAGGCGACCGCGACCTCTGCAGCGAAGCGTTCGAGGTCCGCCGAAAGAAGCTCGAGTCGCTACTCGCCGGAGCAAAGCCGCCGATTCACCTCACCCCCATGACTCGTGACCATAGCGTCGCTGCAGACTGGTTCCGCCGATTCGAAGGCGCGGGATTCGATGGTGTCGTCGCCAAAGACGCCGGTGGTACGTACGAGGCCAATAAACGCGTGATGCTCAAGGTGAAGCACGAACGCGATTGCGATTGCGTGGTAGCGGGATTTCGCTGGCACAAGAAGGGCGACCGCGATCTGGTCGGCTCATTGCTGCTCGGATTGTTTGATGATTCGGGAACCCTGCAACACGTCGGGGTGTGCGCCAGCTTCAGTAACGCCAAGCGCAAAGAACTCGTGACGTTTCTGGATCCATTGCGAAAAAACGCGGGGGAGTCTCATCCATGGAAGCATTGGGCCGAGTTGACGGAGGCGGATGGAACAAAGCGCATGCCCGGAGGTCAGAGCCGCTGGAGCCAGGGGAAAGATTTATCGTGGGAGCCGCTGCGGCCCGAGTTGGTGGTTGAAGTCGCGTACGACCACATGCAGGGCGACCGCTTTCGGCATACCGCACAATTCCGGCGCTGGCGGTACGACAAGAAACCGACAGACTGCACGTATGCGCAGCTGGAAGTTGTGCCCCCGCAGGAACTCGCGGAGATTTTTCCGTCCGGGCGCTAGTTCTTCGCTTTTCTCTTGTTACTTCTTTCGCGCCATTCCCGCGTAGGATCCTCATCCGGATCGGGCGTTTCCTGCTTGGGCCGAAGATCTTCGGGCACGTGGCGCAAGTTCACGCGAATGCGAGTCCAAGTCGAGGAACGGCCTCGCATGGAATCGACGAGTACGTCATCGACGGCGAGTAGGTCTCGAACGGCAGAGTGCTTTTCTTTCCAGCGCTCTAGCCCCGCCAGCGCGGCTGATTTATCGGGAGAGTTCGCCACAACGATCAGAGGCATCTTGATCCTCGGCTTTTTGGCGGCAGGTTTTGCGCGCGACGGCGCGACGCGCGGGCCCTCGGATTTCGTCTTCCGAAAATGCGGTGGCCAGGGAGCATCTCCGAGACCAGCCGCTTCGTCCTTGTCAGCAAGCTCAAGAAGCTGCTCCAGCGAACCGGGAAATTTATCCATGTCCGCGTGCGGATTTCCAACTTCTGAAAAACGTTTCGGCATGGTGAAGATGGTGAATGCGGCCGGATCATAGTCAGGCACCTCTTCCCAGTGAAGAGGCGTTGATACGCGAGCATCCGGCACCGGGCGCACCGAGAATGCCGAGCATGTGGTCCGATCCTTCGCATTCTGGTTGTAGTCGAGGAAAACCCCGTGCCGTTCTTCTTTCCACCACTTCGAGGTCGCGAGCGCGGGCACGCGACGCTCGACGGCCCGCGACAGAGCAACCGCGGCGCGGCGCACTTCCGTGAACGTCCATCGCGGCTCGATCCTCACATTCACGTGCATGCCCCGTGATCCGCTGGTTTTGGGCCATCCGCGGAGGCCGACACTCTCCAGAAAATCTTTGACTTCCATGGCCACACGGCAAACATCCGTCCACGAGACGCCCGGAATTGGATCGAGATCGATCCGGAGTTCGTCCGGATGGTCGAGATCCGCCGACCGTACAGGATGCGGATGCAGTTCGATGCAGCCGAGATTGACAATCCAGGCGAGTCCAGCGGCATCATCGACGACGATTTCTTCCGCTGTGCGGCCTGAGGGGAATGACAGGATTACGGTTCGCAACCAAGCCGGTCGCTGCTCGGGAGCGCGCTTCTGGTAAAAGGCCTCGCCCTCAGCGCCGTTCACGAAGCGCTTGAGGACGATGGGCCGATCCTGGATTCCGGCAAGCGCTCCCGAAGCCACGGCAAGGTAGTAGTTCACCAGGTCGAGCTTGGTGACTTTCACCTGCGATGAGAAGTAGAGCTTGTCTGGATGGGTGATCTGAACTTCCCGTCCTGCGATGGAAAGTACTTCTTTGGATTGCTCTTTCGTCACAACAAACTCCGGCTCGTTCGTAGTTGATGGGCCCGACAGTCCATGTGGCTCGAAATGGTGGCCATAATAAATGGGGCCCTAGTCAGATGCCATCCAAGCCGGATCCGTGGATTGGCAATGAAGATTGAAGTGCGATTCCGGAAGTAACCCGGCAGTACACTCCCTTTTGGTAACCCTTAGTAACCATCGCTTTCGTCATTCTCCGACGTACAATTGGCCTTGTCCGGCAGGTCCGTCTGCCGATTATTTGGATGTCCCTCCGGACAGTGCTCCGGCGCATTTCCGGATGCGTCCAGTCAAGACCAGGTTCTGGAGTTCGCGCTCTTATGGCATTGTTTGGCTTCAACAAGCAAAAGGTACTTGCCAGTGCGGAGAAGTATGTCCAGCAGGGCAAGCTGCAGAATGCCATCTCAGAATACGAGAAGATCCTCAAGAATGATGCCAAGGACCTGACCGTCACCAACACGGTTGGCGACCTCTATTCCCGCCTCGGCGAAACCAGCAAAGCTACCGAATGCTTCAAGACTGTGGGCGACGCCTATGCCAGCCAGGGATTCACGGTTAAGGCGATCGCGATGTACAAAAAGATCTGCAAGCTCCAGCCTTCGCTTGAGAGCCTGCTGAAGCTGGCCGAACTGTATACGCAGCAGGGCCTGTTCAACGACGCCCGCGCGCAGTATCTGCAAGTCGCCGAAGAATTCCTGAAAGCCGGAGAGCTCGAGAACGCCGTTCGCATCTTCCAAAAGATTCTCGAGATGGATCCGGAAAACAGCACCATGCGCGTCAAGCTGGCTGAAGTGTATGTGCGCCTGGGGAAGAAGACCGATGCGTGGCAGATTTTCTCGGCGGCTGCCGAGAGCCTGCGCTCGAAGGGGCAACTCGGTCCTGCAGATGAAGTTCTGCAACGCATGTTGACGCTCGATC
>C688J35102_120989830_pt1 | contig 14281 bp, 14 predicted proteins | sample HopSoiMetagenom2_FD_35102 | JGI IMG/M metagenome (IMG submission 35102)
GATTTCCAGGTACTTTTCACGCTAACGAAAGAAGCGTGGGTTCCCCATGTACCCATGGGGGTTCGTGGGTCGATCCCGAGAGCGCGAGGTTCTCCTCGGTTTACGACGATGCCGTACAAACGTTTACCCCCGTACATGGTTTAGGCCGGCCGAACCCGGCACCCCAGCCCCCTAGCCGCTCCAAATTCCAATTTCAACCACGGTAGAACCTTTTTCTCCGAATAACATCACAGACGGCAAGTAGAAATTCACGTCTAGACGCCTCATTTTACATCCCGACCAAGCGCTGCACAATACCTGATATGCTGTACCAACAACCAAACCAAGTCTGGAGGTTGCAGCCTATGAGTTTCGATTTCCGTTGGCAGGGTCCCAAGGAAGACCTGGATGCCGACAAGGTCCACATCAGGAGCAAGGATGATCTCGGAGACAAGATCGCGTTCCGCATGGCGGAGCTCCTCGTCGAGCACCTGAAGAACAACGCCCCAGCGGAAGCGGAGTGTTCCGTCACTGGAAGCGGAGCGACCAACGAGTTCGGAACCCTCAGCCTGAACGGGACGGCCAACTGCTCGACCAATCCAGCCATGAAAGACATGATGCGCAAGGAACGGGAGCGGCGCATCATGGAAGGACAGCCGGCATAGAGAAGTAACAACGTGGGGCCGCGGTGGTAGAGATGTCTGACGGCAGAGAGTGGCGGCCTAGGGAACACCACTCTTTGGACCGCAGGAGGATCCGCGAGGGCGAGTCGGTGGGTAGCTCGTCATGGGGGACGCCAGAGGTGCTCAGCGACCTATATGGCACCTGAGTTGAATGGCCGGGACGGCAGCCCATGTCCCCCTGGTAAATCTTATGACACGCGAACAAGCCATCTGGTACCTGTCTGCCATCATCGACGGCGAAGGTACTATCGACCGTTCAGGGAGAGCAATTCACATCTCCAATACGGACGATGGCGTCCTGTCTGCAGTGGAACAGTGTTGCGATGTGCTGGGATACCACTACACCAGCAGATACCGCAATAACGGAACCGGGTACCAGAGAATAGGTCACATTACTATCAGCAGACGGGATACAGTTGAACGGGCTGCAGAGGACTTGCAGATGCAGGGTGCAAAGCAGCATCACCTGAGGGCGGTCGCTCTCTCGTACGACCAGGCGCGCAAGCACCGCACCTACGTTGAATAGTGGAGCGATCTTTCTCATATGCGTAGTCGGGATCGCACTGACCCTCTTACTACTAGCATCAGTAGTCTTGGGAGTATTGGGAGGCTAGGCGGGAAATCCCATATCCCGAAGGGGACAACGGATGTCGTCATGGAGCGCCTGTTCCCACAGACGCGTGCGGAAGTAGATACTTCAGAAGAGCGTCGCCTGGTAGTGTACGACTACCTGGACATGTACAAGGCTCTTCCAGAGCATTTTGTGCAAAATCCAGGGGAGTTCGACGTACGCATCAAGTGGAACTCATTCATCCCGCACGCACCCCAAGAGAAGCAGCACGCCTACCTTTGGCAGCCCCCAGACAGGCTGATGCCTGATGGTCCGAACGAAGGCATGTACGGCGGACAGGCGGGTGGCGGGAAGTCAGACGGCGTTCTCATGGCAGCGCTGCAGTATGTGGACGTACCGGATTACGCCGCGCTGATCCTGCGTCAGTCGTTTCCCGATCTGTCACAGCCCGGCGCGATTATGACACGCGCGAAGGAGTGGTTGCTCAGCACAGATGCGAAGTGGAATGAGAACCAGCGGACCTTCACGTTCCCCAGCGGCGCGAAGTTGGTATTCGGGTTCTTGAAGAGAGACGACGATGTCTACCAGTACCAGTCCGCAGAGTATCAGTTCATCGGCTTCGACGAGCTGACTCAGTTTAGCGAGTTCCAATACACTTACATGAAGTCCCGTCTCCGTCGTCTGGAAGGTTCCAACGTCCCCTTGCGGATGCGCAGTGCGACGAACCCTGGAGGTAAGGGCCACCAATGGGTACGCAGGTATTTTGTCGAGCGCAAGAAGGATCCAACTAGGTTCTTCATCCCAGCGAGTCTAGACGACAACAAGTTCCTGGATACCAAGGCGTATAAGATCAGCCTCGAGGGTTTGGATCCTTACACACGCGCGCAGCTGTTGCATGGCGACTGGACCGCACGACCTCCTGGCAACTGGGCGTTCGATCATGTCCATCTAGACGCGGTATTCGACCTCGGAGAGGTCTACTTCCATCGCTGGCTCGCGGAAGACATGCCTCCACCCGTAGGTGGCAAGTACAACCTGGGTCTCGACTTCGGCGAGGCCAGTCACGTAGTGTTCGGGCACCCAGTCGAGATGGGTGGATACTGGCTTCCCAAAGAACATGTGTATGAGCATGGCGAGCCAGACCGTGAAGCGGACGCAGTCCTCGAGAAACTCGGAGTGTTCGGGTTCCCCCTTGACCGGTCCCGGTTTGACTCGAGCAAGCCCGAGAGCATGAGGCTCTTCTACCGCACGCTGAAGACGCGTCGTGGCCCAGAGTTCGGACGCCCAAGCCCGGTTCCGTTCAATAAGTACAAAAGAGCGGCAATCCTACACTTCAGAGGCATGGCGTCGAGGACAGCGTGGGGTGAGAGGTTCGGAACGCTAGGGATCAGCGCGTACGGTTGTCCCGACCTCAACGAGCAGTTGTACGAGCTCCAGTTCAAGGGCGAGGACACCGAAGATCTGGTAAAGGAGCATGACCACGGACCTGACGCCGTGTTCTCTCTGCTCGCGCCGGAGATCAAGCACTACAATCCTCCCGACGAGGCCAACCTCGACAAGATCGCTTCCGCACAACGCGAGCGGCAGATCGAGGAAGAAAAGGCACAAGAAGCATCCACGCTTGCTTCAGGGTAGGAGATATGCCGAAAATCGAAGTGGAAGAGTCAGATCTCCTCAAAGTGCGAGATGCGCTGGACGGTGCGGGCAGGTTTCTTGTCGCCAGAGATGAGATGAATGCCGCCGTCCACAACTCAACGAACGTTCGGTATTCCCCGCTGACTTCGACAGTCGTGGCTGAGCGGGAACGACTGGACGCTATGCTGGAAGCCTAGCGTATGGCAGGCCTTGCATCATCAGCGTCCAACGGCGCGCCACGAGCAACTCAGGACACTAGTGCCCGCGACACCAGTCGTGACACAGAGCCGCCTGAGGACATTGCTCCAGTCGAACCAACGGGACAGATCGAGGTCCTGAGAGCGCTGGTCGAGGCTGGCAAGGACGCACGTTTCTCGCCGAACTGGCAGAATAACCCGGACACCAGCGAGATCGTCAACTGGCGTGCACTACGCGAGTCCAACAAGACCCAGCTCCAGTCAATGTCTACCTGGAAGCAGGGGCGTCCTTATAAGGTGGACAACCTTCCCGAGAGGATGGCGCTCGCGTTCGCCGACTTCATCTTCAACGAGGTGCCGCTAACCATCTCAGCGGACGAGAAGGACCAGATTCTCCTGGATGACATGCTCAAGGAGAACCACTGGGAGTCAAAACTTCGCCTTGCCGCTGACACGTGCGTGTCAGAGAGGGAAGTCTGGTGGCGTGTCTACGTGGATCCGCGTCAGATTCAGTGGCCCATCCTCGAGTTCACCAGTCGGACGAACATCATCCCGTACATCCTCGGGGAATCCATCCTCTCTTGTGCGTTCATCACGGATCTCGGGCAGTATCTTCCAGGTGCTACCGGGGAATCCAGTGAAAACGCGCCGAGATACCGCTTGCTGGAGTATCACGAGGCAGGACGGATGCTCAACGTCCTGTACCGCGCCGCAGGTGGAGCGTCAGACAAGATCGGTGACCCGGTTGCTCTCACAGAACATCCGGTTACTGCCCAGTTGATCGACGACTGGCAGCACACGCTCCCGATGCTCGCGGGTCGAGTGCGGAACGAAGAGTTCATGCAGTCGATTTACCACGGGACGCAGGACTTCTTGCTGGACCTGAACGAGACGCACACGATCGACTCGGAAAATTTCCGTCTCGCAGGCAAGAAGCGCGCAGTGATGGATAAGAAGTACGCAGATTCCGCGGGAAACGCAGACGGGTCAGAAGAGATCATCTGGGCGGAGAACGACTTCAACGAGCTGGATGGCGGCGAAGCGCCGTTCAAGATCCTGGAATACTCTTATGATGCCGACAGCGCCATCAAGCGCAAAGACGATCTCGAGCGGATTGCTCTTACTCGCGTTGGGCTGGCGCGTCAGCTCGTGGACGCTAACGCGAATGAAGGCCTTGCGCAGACTGGAACAGCTCTACGAACTCGCTTGCTCCCAACACTTGCCGCAATCAAAGGCAAGACAAAGGAATGGAAAGAGCAACTCCCCCACGTCATCTGCCTCATGCAGCGACTGGATCAGCTGCCCACGGGAAACAATGGTTGGGGACGTCCCTGGGTCAACCCGGCAACGCCGCCTGCCGTTACATTGCGCGAACCCTTCCCGCCCGACCTCATGGAGGATGCAACCCGGCACCAGACGCTAGTCAACGCCGAGTTGGAGTCCATCGAAGAAGCGATCTACGAGATGCGTCCGGACTGGTCATCTGACCGCAGAGTTCTCGAGGTCCAGAGGATCTTCGCCAACCGGGACGGGTACGCTCTTGATGACAACGGAAACCCGGTCACCGCGCAGGTAGCACCAGGACAAGGATCTACAACAGGGTCGGAGACGCCGTCTTCGGGTGATGGCACCCCGACAGGCGGGGGAGCATCGCCGTCACCAAGGCCACCTGGAACAACGGCAACTCCCGCGCCTACTCCAGCACCCGCGCCCGCGACGCCGTAGAATCCGCTCATACCGAGATCGTTAGTCCCGTAATAAGCGGGTCATCTACTATACACGTCAGTACTCGCCTGGCAGCCAAGGCGCCCGTGTCGGAACGGGGTAATCAAACTACCGGCTGCGCAAGAGGAGATTCATGCTCAGGACCCACCAAAAGATCCGCGCAGTCCTTGCCGCAGAGGGTTACCTCTCGCAGGACTTTTCGCCGGCCCAAGTCGCCTGGTTGCGCAATCAGGGAGTCATGCCGCCCATCGCCGGCGCGTCTCCCGATGACGACGACGACAGCGACTCGGATTCCGACAAGGATGACAAGGACGCGGACAAGGACAAGGACACCGACAAGGATTCGTCGGATGACGACACGGACGACAAGGACAAGGATTCCGACAAGGATTCCGACAAGGACAAGGACGACAAGGACAAGGACGACGACGACGTAACCGTCCCCAAGGGAGAGTTTCAACGCCTTCGGCGCATCGCCCGCGATGCGGAGAAGAAGGAGAAGAAGCTCGCCGACGAGAAGAAGGCAACCGAACGCCGCAAGAAGGCCGAGGAAGGCCGCTACCAGGAGCTCGTCAACGAGGCTGAAAAGGAACGTGACGAAGCATTCCGGGAGCGGGACGATGCCCGTGCAGAACTGACCAAGTTCAAGCGGACGGTCCTCGTGACCACAGTGGCGCAGCGGGTTGGTTTCAAGGACCCGTCGGATGCGCATCTGTTCATCGCCGCAGACGACTCGGACGACGAGAAGGTCGCCGAACGAGCGCTGCAGCGTGTGCTGCGCGAGAAGCCGTACCTGAAGTCCGACCGACGTCCCACGGGAGGCCCGACCGGCGACAACAACGGCGGTCTGACCATCGAAGACATCAAGGGCTGGAGCCAGGAGCAGATCAACGCTCGCTGGGACGAAGTCCAGCCGGTCCTCGCTGCAAGCGGGGCAGGTCTCAACAACTAGGCTTAGCAGCGTCTTCAGATGAACGCCGCTGAGTAAAACCCCGGGAATAGGAGAAGCAGAGACAGAATGTCTCTTACCAACTTCATCCCCACTCTCTGGAGCGCGCGTATCTTCGAGGCGCTTCGGAAGGCGTTCGTCTACGCCCAGGAGGGCGTCATCAACCGGGACTGGGAGGGAGAAATCTCTCAGGCCGGAGACACCGTCCGGATCAACTCGATCGCCGATCCAACGATCACCGACTACGTCAAGAACACCGACATGACCACGGCCGAGACGCTCACCGACGCGGCTCGGACGCTGACCATCACCCAGGCGAAGGCGTTCCACTTCCAGATCGACGACGTGGACAAGGCGCAGCAGCAGCCCAAGGTGATGGACAACGCCATGAGCCGTGCCGCGTACAAGTTCAGCGACGTCACCGACCAGTACGTCGCTGGCATCATGGGCGCAGGCGCAGCGGCGGCCAACGTCATCGGCACCGCACTGGCGCCGATCATCGCACCGGGCCCGTCTGCCGGCCCGACGGGGGCCTACGAGCAGCTCGTGGACCTCTCGACCAAGCTCAACGAGGCGAATGTCCCCAGGGACAACAGGTTCGTCATCGTTCCGCCGTGGTTCGAGGGGAACCTCCGCAAGGACGACAGGTTCATCAACAACGACGCGGCTTCGCCGGCCGCAGGGCAGCCTCTGCTGAACGGCCTCATTGGCCGTGCGGCGGGCTTCAGCGTCATGGTGTCGAACAACGTTCCCACCGCGGCGGCCCCCGGCCCAGCACCCAACCAGGTCCCAAGGAACACGGTCGTTGCCGGTTCCTCGCTCGCTACCACGTTCGCCGACCAGATCAACCAGGTCGAGGCGTACCGGCCCGAGAGGCGGTTCGCGGACGCGGTCAAGGGGCTCCACCTGTACGGCGCGGCCGTCATCGAGCCGAACGCGCTGGCAACGCTCATCACGACCCGGGCGTAGGTACAGGCTTACCCCGAGAAAGGAAAGGATCCAAGACATGGCGACTACTGTCATGCGGAACCGGGTCACGACCGAGTACAAGAAGGTCGAGGCCGACAGCGACGAGTTCTGGCAGCTGCGTGCCGAGCTGCACACCGACGGGCGTCCCCGTTGGGAGCAGACCGGAGAGCACGATCTGGCAGCGTTCGAGGAGCGTCTCGACACGGGCAACCTGCGCGCGGAGGACGTCGGCGACGCCCACCAGCCGGTGCAGAAGCTCGTGACCGAGGACCAGGGCAACCAGCCCGGTCTCGACCGCGGGTGGCCAACCGCCGGCGAGATCGAGCAGAAGGCGGGTCGCGCCGCCGAGATGTCCGAGGAGGACCTCGCGGATGCCGCCCGTGCGTACGGGTTCGGCAGCGAGGGTTACCCCGCGGGACACCCGCCGCAGGTCGATCCCGACGAGGCCGAAGAGGCCGGCGTGACCCTCGGTGGGACGATGGAGGGGGGCATCTCCGGAGGAGGGGCCATCCCGGAGAAGAAGGCCGAGAAGGTCGAGGAGGCCCAGACGGACGTTCAGAAGGGGGCGTCCGAGAAGAGGAAGTCCTCTTCGCGTTCGGGCAAGTCGACCGACAAGCCCGAGCAGCCCAGGAGCGGGAGGGGAACGCAGCCGCCCCCGACGCCTCCCGGGCAGACCTCGTCGTAGAGGAACCCCCAAGGGCGGTGGTTCCCGGCCTATCCAGCGGGTAGGCCGGGAGCGCCGCCATAAGGCAATCATGCCAAAAGGCAAGCGCCACACAGGTTTCAAGTCCAAGGCCCAATGGCGGTATTTCTTCTTCAAGGCCAAGAGAGATCCCCGCTTTCGCAAGTGGGCACACGAGAAGGCCCATGCGACGAAGGGCGGCAAGAAGGTTCGCTATCGCCGCCTGCCTGAGCGCAAGGGCGGACCCACCAAGACGACTTTCCGTAGAGGAGGATAGTGCCGGATCTTGCACCCATCAACTTCGATGCGGTGGATGTCACCGGGCACATCCTTCCCAACGCTCATATCACTCTCACTCTTCGGGACGAAAATGACCCCATAATCGGGTGGACAGATCCAAGCGGGTCTGTTCCTTCGGATATGGTCACAAACGCAACGGGGCAGCTCACCGTGTGGGTGCCGCCTACGTCCTACAAGTGGATAGGTGAGAGGGAAGGGCAGTTCACCGACTGGGAGTACACAGAGGTCTACCAAGGTGGCGCTGCTGCCATAGGCCCACCCGGTCCCCCAGGTCCCATAGGCCCTGTAGGCGGAAACTCTTTCTCACAGATCGCTCCAGTAGAAATAGGAGTGGATCCTTCTTCTGGATTCGTCGAGATCGAAGACGGTGCGGCTGCACAAGTCATCGTCATCGGAACGGCACGGACGAACTCTGGGGGCACTCCTGCTTACGTGGAGATCATCATCAGCGATGACGATGGTGCTACAGGTGAGTCAATCAGTCGTGTTCCAATCACCACAACTGTGCTGGAGTACTACACAGTTGGTGGGATTGTTCCCGAGGGGTGGAAGGTCTTTCTCTCAGCGGGACAAGACGCTCCTGGTGCAGGGCCCACACTAGGACCCTTCCACGTCCTCAAGCAAGTGTTCGAGGAAGGTGAAGGAGTACCAGGTCCGCAAGGACCACAAGGTCTCCAAGGTGTGCCTGGTACGCAAGGCCCACCGGGTGTAGATGGGCCAGAAGGAATCCAAGGTCCTGAGGGTGTTCAAGGTGACCAAGGACCGGCAGGTTCACAAGGACCACAGGGGATAGACGGGCTTCAAGGTCCGAAGGGAGATCCAGGAGCACAAGGTCTGGATGGTGCGCAAGGCGCAACCGGGGCACAAGGTCCCGCTGGCCTTGGCATCACCATGAAGGGGTCGGTAGCGACAAGCGCCAATCTTCCTGTCTCTGGCAATGTTCAAGGTGACGCCTACATTGTCCAGCAGGACGACTCGCTTTGGGTCTACGACAGCACTCACTTCGTCAGCGGTGGATCAATTCAAGGTCCACAGGGTCAGCAAGGACTCCAAGGCCTGAACGGAGCTCAAGGAGCTCCAGGTGCCACAGGAGCCCAAGGCGTCCAAGGAGTGAAGGGTGACACAGGAACCCAAGGTCTCCAAGGAGCTCAGGGTATCCAGGGACCTCAGGGTCTCCAAGGCCCGCAAGGCGTTCAAGGCGTCCAAGGACCCATCGGGCCACAAGGGATTTCTGCCGGGAAGGTCTTCTATCTAGCGCTTTCAGACGCTTCGGACATTGCAGGGTACAAGACGCTTCTGCCTCAACCAAGTGCCGGAGTAGAAACAACAGTAGCGGTTGTCGCTACCGGCAATCTCGTTGACTTCCCTCTCGAAGAGTTCATCACTGATCCTGGTGTTCCAGGTGCAGTGGAGTTGCCCGCAGGAACGGTGTTCCGTCGCTTCTACGTCCACGTGTCTGCCGGAACAGCACGCCTGCATCTCCAGATCTATGTTCGTAACGCTGCCGGGGCAGAAACCCTCGTGCGCGATGAGCTTAGTGACAACTTCACCAACACCACTCCAGATGCTACGGAGTGGACGGTAACCCCGCAAGCGGTCGGAACGCTCCTTTCCACTGACCGTCTCGTCGCCAAGTTGTCTGCACAGCGGGTGACTGGCGCCACCAATGTTACCGTGACGCTGCACACAGAAGGTCCGACGTTTGCATCACACGTTCAGACGACGATCTCAGCGGGTGGCGTTGGGCCCGCTGGTCCCGCAGGTCCCGCTGGTCCGACTGGACCTGCTGGCGCTACAGGTGGCGGTGGCGCAGACACCTTCCTTCTGATGGGAGCCTGAGATGCCAAGTAATTACAAGGTTCTTGGCCAGGTCAACCCAGCAGCAACTACGGATGTCGATGCCTACACGGTTCCGGCACTCACGCAGGCGATCATCTCCACGCTGACGATCTGCAACCAGTCGGCATCTGCTACAACCTTCCGCGTCGCTGTACGTCCTGCAGGAGCTGCGCTAGCCGCAAGGCACTACGTGGCCTACGATTCGCCACTTGCCGGAAACGACATGGTTGGCCTAACGCTCGGAATGACCTTGGGCCCAGGAGATGTCATCACCGTGCGGGCAGGCACCGCAACGGTCAGCTTCAACGTCTTCGGGTCTGAGATCACCTGATGACCGTCGCTACTCTCAAGCGGCAAGGTCTCATCAACGGTTCTCGTTCTCGGCATGTGCAGGACTACACTCCTTGGCAGAGGCCAAGCGACTGGCCTACGCTTCCTCCGGCTATTCCTAACGAACAGAAGGTTGCCGCTCTTTACGCTGTCTTCGATCACGACGACAATCGCTGCCGCTTCCAGATTCAGGGTGCCTATACCGTTGACTGGGGTGACGGAGTAGTTGAGCCTCTTGCCAGTAACACCATCTGTAACCACGTATACGACTTCAACGACCCAGATCTTGGTGCAGTAACCAGCGAAGGTTTCAAGATAGCAGTAGTCACTATCACGCCTACTACTGGTTCCCTGACGGTCCTCGACTTCTCCACGAATGGTGCTGCCGGAAATCCAGGTTTTACTACTGGTTGGCTGGAGATGCGCATCTCTGGTCCTAATGTTACGAGCATGTCTTTGGGTGGGGGTCCAAAGCAGAGTCACCGGATGCTCCGTCACTTTGAGTGGGCCAGCGCTCCACCTACTTTCAACATCACTACAGTTGGGTTCTTTTCCGGCTGTAACGCTCTCGAAGATATATCAAGCGGAAATTGGACAGTCAACCAGACGAACTTCACCAACTGGTTCTCTGGTTGTCAGAGCTTGAAACGCATCCCGCTTCTCGACACGCGTAACGTCACTACCTTTGCCACCTGCTTTAGTGGTTGTTTCTCGTTGGAAGAGGTTCCGCTCCTTGATACGAGCAAGGCAAATTCAACTTCTGGGATGTTCTCAAGTTGCTCAGCGCTAAGGACGGTCCCTCTCTTTGATCTTAGTAAGGTGCTCACAATTGCACAGATGTTTAGCAATTGTACTTTGCTTGAATCAGTTCCTGCTTTCAACCTACCGCTGTGTGGGGCGGTAAACTCTGCTTTTAGTGGGTGTTCTCGACTGAAGTCGGTAGGTCTTATGAACACCCCAGGAGTAACGACCTTCGGGAACTGCTTCCAGAATTGCGCCATGCTGACGACGATTCCACTGCTCAATACAGCAGCGGCGACCAATGTCGCTTCCATGTTCAGCGGTTGTACCAGTCTTCAGTCGCTTCCAGCGTTAGATTTTAGTGCTGTAACATCAGCGGCAACAACCGTGTTTGGTAACTGTACTTCGCTATCCAAGAGTGACGTACGTGGGTTCAAAATCACCCACAGTTACGTCAGTTGTCGACTTTCTGGTCCTGAACTCGATAGGGTCTATACCAACCTGGCGTCTGGCGTGAGTGCCCAGACGATTGTTGTGACCAGCAATTGGGGAATCGCTGCAGATAATCCCGGCATCGCCACAGCAAAAGGCTGGACGGTGACAGGCTCGTGAGCATCGCTACTCTTAGCGAGAAGAGCAAGTCCTCTCGGTTGGTAGACGCTCCTTTGCAGCGTCCCGCTGACTGGCCTGCATTGCCTCCTGTAGTTCCTGGAACTCCTAAGTTCGTCGGCCTGCATGCTGTTTTTGACCACGATTCTAACTTCGCTAGTGTCTTCGCCACTGTCTCAGGAGGTGCTCTTACTTACCAGGTTGACTGGGGGGATGGCACTGTTGAGGTCGTTGGTTCTTCTAACCAGAAGGACCACAACTATAGTTTCTCCGCTGCTGGGTTGAGTTCTGCCACCAGTGAAGGCTTCAAGATTGCCACTGTCACAATCACGGCTGTTGGCGCTGCTACGCTAACCAGTTTTGATCTGGGTCGAAAGCACCAGCAGTCTGGACTTGCTTCTGGTTACACTACTGGTTGGCTAGATATCAAGGCGGGTAGTCTCGTCGCTATCAATCTTGGTGGTGGGTCAGCGGTTGCCCTGCCTAAACTTTTACGGCAGTTTGAATACGTTGGGACGTATACTGGAACTAGTGGTGCAAGCATGTTCCAGGAATGCAATTCTCTTGAGAACCTAATTTTGCCGTTCTCGTTTACGTCTGCCTTTACGACGATGACGCAGATGTTCCAGAACTGCTACTCTCTTGCAGTGGTTCCTCCTTTGGACACTGCTCTTGTTACTAGCATGAGCTCTATGTTCCAGAACTGTCGAGCTCTCAAAACCATCCCGGCTTTCAATACCACTCTTTGCACGAATATGAGCACCATGTGCTCAGGTTGTTCTGTCTTGGAGGTCTTTCCGCTAGATACGTCACATGTTTCTACCTCCATGACTTCGATGTTCTCTGGGTGTGTTATGCTCAAGAGTGTTCCGCTTTTCGATTGTCATGGGACTAACAACCTGAGTAACACGTTCTCCAGTTGTACATGCTTGAGAAAAGCACCGGCGCTCAACACTACAGCTTCTTGCCTGTCCTTCAACTCAACTTTCGGCAGTTGTACTCAACTTCTTATCTGTCCTCCTATCAGCAATTCATCCGGAGCAACGTCATTCCTCAGTATGTTCACTGGTTGTTCTAGCTTGCAGATTGTGCCCAACTTCGATATGTCTGCAGCTATTTCTGGACAGACAGCAGCAATTCCGGGTACCCCGTCACTTTGCAAGTTCGATCCCCGGAACATCAAGTTCTCCTGGGCCTTGCCCAACCCCAGTAAGTACACAGGGCCAGAACTCAATCGCATCTACACGAACCTCTTTGGACCGGTGACAGCACAGACGATTACAGTTACCGGGAATCCTAACGTTGCGGCAGACGACCCCACTATTGCTACTGCGAAGGGATGGACGGTGACTGGTTCATGAGTCCTCTCGTTGTCTTCCAAACACCTCCTGTTGAGCCAACCTATGCAACTCTGGATGAGTTGCGGGCATACGCTCCAGAACTTGCGTCCACGCCAGATAGCGAGTGCATCGCCGCACTCCTGAAGGCGGAGCGAGACATCGACTGGTACGCAGGGTTCGGTGGCGCACCAGACGAGACCACAGGCCTCAGGTTTATTCCAGCAGATCTCGGAGTAGGCATTGCCAGCGCGCTCTCGCGTGCCACGTGTGCGCAAGCCCAGTACCGCCTCTACATGGGTCCGGTGTTTTTCATCGAGCAGTCCCAGTACACGGAAGTTGGCGGTGAGATCGGAACGTCACGGCCTCGACGCATCGGGCCCGAGACGAAGTTAGAGTTTCCCGCAGGCATGGGCAAGTACACGGGCAGGCTGACGTAGTGGCGTCTGACCGGAGAAAGGAAGCGGTTCTCCGGTTCGCGCGTCGTCAGATGAACCGCCTGGACGCCCGGGTCAATACTGTCTTGCACCGTTTCTCAGAGGCGGAAGCAAACATCTCCAGGCTCATCCTTCAGGGCCTCCTTTCCGGGAACTTGAAGAGCGCTCGTGAGAGGAACCGCCGTATCGCGGAAGCAAATCGCATCCTGCGTCAGGCGTTCCTGGAGGCAGACAGAGAGATCCCGGATCTAGTTCTTGACCACTTCAAGGTCGGACAGCAAGTCGCTGAGATCGGGACAGATGAGCGGATCAAGATGTCACGCGTGCAGCGTGAGATGCTCCGTTTGCTTACAGAAAACCTCGTCGAGGATCTTGGATCTGCGCGGGACACAGTAGGGCGCCGTGTTGCTGATGTCTTCCGCAAGGAAGGCCTTCGTGCCGCTATCGAGGCGACAAGGACCGATGATATCATCAAACCAGCAGCAACGATGTCTAGGAACTTGCAGCGAGACGGAATCACTTCCTTTGTTGATAGCGCCAATAGACGCTGGACGCTATCTCACTACACGAGCATGGCGGTCAAGACGACCACCTCCCAGGCTCAGAACACGGCGACGAATCTCATCTTGGTCGAGAAGGGGTTCGACGTAGTCGAGATCAACTCGGTTATAAGCCCATGTGTAGACTGTAGAGAGTTTGACGGCAAGGAATTCTCGTTGACTGGTCGGGAAACCGACTTGCCACGTCTCGAGAAGATCCCACCCTTCCACCCACAGTGCAGACACTTCATGTTCCCGAACAGTAGGTCAGTGGTAGAACGCGCAGGCGTTCTGCTTCCAGGCACAACCACGGAGGCAGCCTAGCATGGCATCAAGGAAGAAGGTTTCCCCGAAGAAGACTGGTTCCGCCAGTGGACGAGGCAAGGGCGTCACGGCGCCGACAGCAGGCCGGGTGGGTGGGAGCCTGCCGCCCATCCAGGACCAGAAGACGATGAAGAAGAAGTCGAAGAAGGTCGGGCGCACGCGCCGGTAGATGGCCAAGCGACGCAAAAAGAAGTGGATCCCGAAGAACCTGAAGAAGAACCAACTACATCGGGATCTCGGAGTGGCAAAGGGAAAGAAGATCCCACACTCCAAGCTTCGTACGGCAGCGAAGAAGAAGGGCAAGGTCGGACAAAGGGCACGGTTCGCTCTTGCCATGCGGAGTGTCAACAGGAAGAAGCGTAGGCGTAAGCGGAAGTGATCATCACTCCGACAAGGATCCACCTTTATCGCACCGTTACCCGCGGGTCCTACGGC
>C688J35102_120989829_pt1 | contig 14259 bp, 8 predicted proteins | sample HopSoiMetagenom2_FD_35102 | JGI IMG/M metagenome (IMG submission 35102)
CCGCCATGATGCGAATGGCAACGTCCAGACGCTCGGTGGACAGGTTCCGGTGCTCGATCCACCCCCCGCGCTGCGATGGATCGACGCGGTCCCTCCCCGTAAGCAGGTAGTATCCCAGCCCCACGAATCCCCTGCCGAGCGTCTGGTTGGCGATCACGGCAACGCTTCTCGCACCGCCGCCTCGACCTGGTCCAGGACGGTGCGCAGTTCGCGCATGGGCGGCAGCTGCTCGGCCGTGTTCGCGCGGTGTGCGAGCGCGTTGAGTGCATTCCCCGCCCCGACCACGGCTGCGATCACCACGTCGCCACACGCCCCAAGCTTGGACGGCGCGGCGGAGATCACGTATTCCACCATTCCGGCCGCGGCGGTGAGCACTCGCACGCCGTCATCATCGCAGTCAACTTCGGCCACATGGCGGAGTTGGTGGAGATTGTTGAGTACCCGCCCGAGCTGATTGAACAGCGAGAGCGCGCGGCGCGCGGGGGTGATCGGCTGCCCGCGGTCAAGCTGGGGCGTAGCCGGAATTTCGAGCGCCGCCTCGCGGACGTAGCGCAGGGGAGGCACGCCGCGAGCGGCGGCGGCGCGCTCGACCTGGGTCCACTCCTCGGGGGTCCAGCGGGTGGGTTTGCGGAGCGTACGACGCGACAACGGTGTTCCCTTTGAGCGCAGCGAAAAGGCGAGCCGACCGGGGGCGCCTGCGAGCGAAGCGAGCGTTTAGGCGCCTCCCGGTCACGGCTCGCTCCGGGTGGTCACCCTGCTGATACCGCGACCTCTGCCGAAACGCCCGACGAGGCTGCCGGAGGGGCCCGCTCGGGACTGCACGTGTGCGCGCGCACGTACAGTCCTTGGAGGGCCCTCTGATTTGAGCCGGCAACTGGCTCAAAACGAAACGAGCCGGAAGGCGAGTGCCCCCGGCCCCACACGGCCCTCCTTCAAGGACGGCTTCTACTGGTGCCCCAATTCCCAGACCACGCGCTCGCTGGAGATGGAGGAGATCTTTTAGGGGCGGTGCTCGCGGATGTGTCATATCAGATGAGCGGGCTTTCCGATAATCGACCCGATCTCTCCAACCTCGGTCAATCCCGGTGGTGATATGAGAAGCCATCCGCATGACGGCGCCTATGAACGGAATGGCCCTGCAACCAGGTGGTGGTTGCAGGGCCATCTTCTGGAAAGGCTGGAAATCAGATCAGATCTCCTCCGTCAGCACAAACCAACTTGCGTGGACGTGGGGCTCTTCGCGGTAACCTTGATGGGGAGGCTCGGGCCAGCGGTGCGCCTCGACTGAGACCACGCGGAGCCCTGCGGAGGAGAACAACTCCACCACCTGCTCCCGCGCGTAGAAGCGGTAGAAGAACTCGCGCCCGTCGGGGAGGGACGGCGTGTACCAGAACTCATTGGCCGCCGTCCCGGGCCGCATCCGTGGGCCGTTGCGGCACTCATCGGCGGGATGGAAGACCGAAGCGTAGATCAGCCCGCCGGGGCGAACCACGCGCACCAGCTCGCGGACCACCGGTTCGGGCTCCTCGAGGTGTCCCAGCACGTCGATGCACAGCGCGGCATCCATCGACGCGGTCGGGAGGGGCAGCGTCTTGAGGTCCGTGTCGGGGAGCAGTCTGTATTCGCCCGCCACGCCCTGTTCGCGCAGGTAACGCTCGCACTTCTCCAGCGCCGCGGGCGATTCGTCGGCGCCAGTCGCCGAAAAGCCCGCGCGGATCAGCGTGGCGATGTTCTTCCCGTCGCCACACCCCGCATCCAAGACCGTCCGGATGCCGGCGCGTTTCCACGCGCCCAGGTCCAGCCAGCGGATGGTGGGTTCGTCCGGCCACAGCCGCCCCGGCCCGGCCGCCCGGTATCGTTCGTCCCATCCGTCGGCGGCACTTGGCGCGGCGTTCGCTGGGCCGCCCGCATGGCCGGCAGGATCCGGTACCCCGGTATCGGTCATGATCTTCCATTCGCGTCAGGTGTGGTGGGCGAAGGGGCGAGGACCACGCGTTTTCCCTCCACGTTGTTGAAACGCACCTCTACCCCGCGCTTGCTGTGGTAGTGTCGTCGGAAGTCTAACAGCTTCTGCATCATGTAGATGATCTCGTACGCCGGCCGTGCCACATGGAGCGGCCCTTCATTGTTCCTTCGCCAGCTGACGTTATTGCCGATCTGCAATCCCGCCCGTTGCCTGGCCTCCGTGAGGGATGCGTGGTATGCCTCGTGGTTGAGCACCTGCATGGGACTCTCTCCGTCGCGGAAGCTGTCCAGCAGCTGATCGATGTCTGCCGTCTCGAAAGACGCCCGCCTTTCGCGCTCCAGCCCGTCGAGCCACAACGCGATCGTGATCACGATCGTAGGATCACCTACAACCACGCCCTCGCCCGACTTGGGGCTTTCCATCCACACCTCGCTGACAAAAAACGGGCTAAGACCCATGTACGGGTCGGGGGGGCCTTCGAACGTGATCCATGGTTTCACCGGCTTCGATCGGACGGATTCGAGCAGGACCTCGCACAGCCCCATCAGGTAGGTGAGCGGATACTCCTCGAAATCAACATGAAAGCGCTCGGTGACGTCCAAGAGATATTTCGGCTCCTCGTTCGACTTCGAGTATTGCACGCGCCAGTGCTCCTTGATGTTCCCCAGGTGGCTGAACGCGATCGCATGCGCCAAGTACGCGGGGAGCAGGAGCCCTTGCTCCGCGTCGTCGGGACGTTGCAGCACGGGGCGCAGTAAATCAGCAATCCTGCGCCACATCTTCGGCTGAGGTCGGGCCGTCGCGTACTCGATCTCACGCACCGGCCCTGGATCTAAGGCACGCTTTTCCATTTCGTGGACCAGGATCAGCGATCCGGACACCTCGTGACCCAACCACTTGACCAACTCGGCATAAAACACCGACTCCAGCCAGTTGCGCTCCCGGTCGCCGTACAGGCTGGTGATCGCGTTCTTGTAGAACGGATAGCGCGTGTGGTGCAGGACGTCGAGGAGCACGGGCGTCCGCAGGTCGATTTTCTGGATCGACCAGCCGCCGAAGTACCGTTCGAGGAACCGCTGTGACCACTCCGCGAAGCTCTGCACCGGCTCTGCCAGGTCGTGCATGGCTGCGACCACCCCCCAGAACAGCCCCAGCCGCTCACCCGTGAACCATTCATCCGTGCGGGACCGGCCGTCCTGCCACTTGCGGCCGGCGAGCTCGTTGAAGGCGTTCCGGACGTGCATAGCCGCGCGGTCTATCTCCCGTTCCTTCCCCACGGACCGGGACTCGAGAATCCACACGCCCAGCATCCAGACCTGTATGGTGTGCGCGAGATACCGGAGGTACTCCTCTCGCTCGCTGCAGGCAAGCACCGCCTCCACTTCCTCGATTCCCTCCATGTACGCGTCGACCGGTGCCAATGTCCGGAGTTGCCGCAGCAGTAGCGTAAAAGGCTCATCGCGTAGGTCGCGGAGATCATCGATCAGCCGACGCACCTGGCGCAGGTGAAACGGCTTGCTGTCTCCCTCCTTCAATTCGTAGTTGGGATCGTCCGTGCTGATACGGTCGGATCCCCCGGCGCGGTCCTCGATGTAGAAATCCCAGGGTTTCTGAGGGTAATCGGGGTGTGGAACGTACTGCTTAAGCCCGTCACACGCCGCCTCTGCAGCCGCGGCTTTGGCTGCGGAGTCGTTGGTGTTCTGCTGTATGGACAGGCGCAGGTCGCGCCAGGCCAACGGCATCACATACGTCCAAGCCAGGTCCTCTGCGTCGTTGTGCCAGTCGTCTGGAAGGATGCGGCCGACGCCGAAGCTTTTGAGGTAATCCAGCCATTTCAGCGGCTCTTCTGCCAACTGTCTTTCTGCCCTCTCGCGCTCAGCTTTGGTCGCGATCTGCTCAATCTGCTTGGTGCGCTCCTCCCTCTTGTCTTCCTGCTCCAGCCCGCGTGCAACCCTCTTCACCGCTTGGGGATGGATGATCCGCCGCAGCCGCGAGCGTTGCTTCGCGCGCTGAGCGTATACGCCGCCGATGCACTGCAGGAAGTTGTCAATTTCGGTGGGCGTGCGATGCGGCGCCTCGCCGTCGCCCGCCTCCTTGGGGCCGGGCAGCAGTTCCACGATCGCCGCCGCGAGCTCGATGTCCTTTTTGTTGATCTCATTCAACCGGCGATCAAACTCGTCATCGCTGATTCCCGGTTCGTAGGGCACAATCTCGCTGGGAAAGTCCCGGGCCTCGCGCCAGCGATCCGTAAGGTCGGCTTTCACCGGCTGCAGTCCGTAGCTCTCACGGCTCCCGGCCATCAGGATTCCCCCGAGCGGGGGCCGCTCGTGTTCTGCGCGTTGCGAGCCGTGCACGAGGTTGCCCACCACCGGGATGTAGAGGCATGACCCCAGGCCAAGCAGACGATCGAACGCGTGATATTCGCTCTGATAGTGCTTCAGGTCTCCCACGTACCAGAGTTTCTGTATGGGGTTGTCGTCCGGATGCTCCTGGATGTAGTGGAGCGCATCCGCGAAGCACTGGCCCGCCGCGCCCAAGCGTTTATCGGAATCGCCGGATCCACGTGTACGCGGATAACCCGTGTTCGGCGTGTAGTCGATCCTGAGCTCCTCGAAACGGCTGCGCAGCCGGTCGCCATCCAGGAACTGCCTGCGGATGTATTCCAGCAGCCAATGCTCCACACTGCCATCCACCAGCCCGTCATACACCAGGCAGCCGTCCCATACGTCGTAGGCGAGGAAGTAGATCACCTCTACGTTCTTCACCACGTTGGTATTCAGGTAGTCACGGAAGGCCCGGACTGCATACGCCATTGCCTGCTCCAAGGGCTCGCGTCCCCCCAGGGGCTGTGGGCGTACGCTCCGGCGTACAGGAATGCGGACGCTAGGGTCTCCTAGAGTTAGGCGGTCGGCTTGCGGTAACCCTCTGTAAACTTGGTCCAGGCGCAGGCCCAGTTCCGCCCAGCCGCTGCTGTCGGGCTTCAGATTGTTCAACTCCGCGATTAGCAGCGTAGCGAGCGGCCCGAGACGTCCGGATTCATAGCTGCGAGAGTTCGCGTCGGCGGAGGCGAGGGCATAGAGCGTTTCGTCCTTGCGGCGATCCGAGATCTCGTCCCATTGCCGGTGCATCTCCGTGGCAAGGAACTCCGTGATCACCTGCCCTGCGTAGCACACGTCCAGGAGCAGCACCCGGTTCGTCGCGTCGCTGCGGAGGAAGGCCTTGCTGAGATCGGTGATCCGCACACGCCCGCGCTCGTTCTTCGAGCTGGTGTCGGAGGTCACCAGCAACTCCGTGTCTTTCAGGAAGTGGCCGGCCCAGAAGACGAGGAGCAGGTCACAGCGGTGATCCTGGCCAATCGCGTCGAGGGCACGAAGAACGTTCGGCGCGGTCGCGGCATCGCCCATGAGCGTAGTCACCACACCTGCCGCTTCGGCCCCCTCCGGCTCCGACCCTCCCAGCCCCAGGTCGCGGAAGGCGCGGGCAAGTTCCTCGGCGTCGCGCTCCGCGGCCTGCAATTCCGTGCCTTCCCCTGTCCCGTTGTTCACACCCACGAAAAGGAAATGATACTTGAATCCCACGGATCTCTCCCTGTGCAGGCGAATCTTAAAATTGGGATGGAGGCCGGCCTCCCAGGGGCGCGGCTGTGACTGTCCTCCCCTCGGGCGGTCAGGCCAGTCGCAGCCTCTCCAGCCGTTCGGCGATGAGCGGGGCGGGAACGGCGAAGTTGCAGGTGCGTGGCATGCCCGCGAAGTGCAGCCCCACGGCCTCGCCCCGCTTGAGATCGACGACCGCCGAGCCGGAGTTTCCGCCCAGCGTGGTGCAGTCGTGGGTGAAGTGAGTCGCGAAGGAATCCATCACCCTGCCGGGTGCCAGCCGTTTCACCTCGTAGATCCCGTCGAAGTACTGCCGTATCGCGTCGAGGTCGCCGTGGCGGCGGTCTTCGGCCGGGTAGCCGATCACCGCCACGTACGACTCCTCACCCGGCCGCGCGCTGGCCAGAGGGATCGGCAGTACCGAGGCCGCCGCGTCGTCGAGCAGCAGGAACGCCAGGTCGGGACCGTCGTCGTCTTCGACGTGCAGCACGTCCACGATCTTGAAATCGCGCTCCTCGTTCCGCTCGTACTCCGTCTTGAAGTCGATCCAAGGGCCCACGGAGCGCCGGTTCTGGTCATGGAGCCGCAGCACGAACCGTTTCTCAGCACCGCTGAACCGGCAGAAAGCCCGCGCCACGTGCTGGTTGGTCACCAGCACCCGCTTGCTTACGACCCACCCCGTTCCGATCCAGTTGTAGCTGGGGTGGTTGCGAAGGTTGATGCGGCCCACCGCCGGGATCGCGCGGTCGAGCCCCTTCTTCGCCGCGGTGAGCCGTTGGACCCACTCCGCGCTTTCCAGGCCGTCGAGCGCCCCCTGGTTGACCGCGTCATCCTGCACCAGCAGCGGGGGGCGCCCGAACAGCTTCACCACCGCTTCGGGAAGGCCGTCGCCCTGGTTATGGGAGTCGAGGGCACCCTGCTCGATCACCCGCTGGAGCGGCTCGGGTCCATGCTCCCGGATGAAGCGGTGCACCGGCCCATCGGGCGCGCCGCCGATGATCGACCGCGGCCGGGCTCCCGGGGCGCGCGCCTCCTCCGAGAGCAGGTTGCGCAGCTCGCCCCTCAGGCGAGGGTCGTCGAGGATTCCGGAGAGATCCATGATGCGATGGAGGTTGGAAGTGGTCCCTGCGAGGGGTTTCCGCGCACCCTCGCGCCATGAAGCTATCCAGCTTGATCGTATGTCGATCCCGCGCCGCGGGTCATTCCAGCGCGAGGATGCGGCCCAGCGCCACCGCCGTTCCCAGCGGGTAGCAGCTCAGCTCCGCGCTCACCTCCCCCGGTGCGGCGATCAGCTCCGCCCTTCGTCCAGCAGGCAGCGGACCGAAGGTCGGCGCGTGAGGCCGGCGATAACCTGCTCGCGGGTGAGCGCGATCAGCGCGCGAACCTCCACCGCGTCGGGAACTGGTGGGTTGAGCAACTCGGCCTCGTAGATCACCAGCGTGTACGGGAGCGCCGGAGCCGCGGGAGCACGGGGGCGCGGCATCTCGTAAACAGCGCGCGGCGTGGGCGACGCGCGCACGCGCACGCGTTCGGGTTCGCCTCCCGTCGGCAGATACCAGGTGGTGTCCCACGAAAGCAGGCGGACCGCGCTTCCGATCTCCTCGCGCGCCTCGCGTCGGGCGCAGGCCTCCCAGTCCTCCCCCGCTTCCCGGTGGCCGCCCACGCCGCAGTAGAACAGCTCGCCGGGAGGGCAGGGGAACCGGGCCCCCGCCAAGGCGAACAGGTACCGCCCTTCGCCGTCCCGCAGCGCCAAGCCGGTCCCGCTCTCCACCCCGTCGCGCATCCACGCGGCAAGGTCCAGCGTCCTCATTCCGCGCCGGCTTGGAGGCCGCCGGCCGCCGCGGCCGACTTCCGGCGGAAGACCCCCCACGCCTTCTCCAGCTTCGGGAGCGAGTCGTACATCTGCACATAGTGCCACGGCATCGGCCGTCCGGGATCCCGCTCCGCGAAGTACGTGTCCTCGCGCAGCCCCAGCGCGGACAGGGCGGCCCGCCAATCGTCCATGGTGTCGGCCCTGAAGGCACCGACCGCGGCTTCGTGCACGCGGAGGGCGCGGTACACCTCCGCCAAGAGCGACCCCACCTCGATCCCCCCTCTCGATATGATGTTCTGGGAGAGGAGGTCCACGCTCTCCTTCATGCTGCTGATGGTCACCTCACCCCCGCAGGCGTGCTCCAGGGCAGCCACACGGTCGTGGTAGCGTTCGATGGCGCCGGAAGCGGCGAACTGGAACGGCGTCCACGCCTTTGGAAAGAAGTTGGGGATCGAGACGCGGAAACGCTCCCGCAGCCCTTCTGCCGCCGCCAGCCGGGCAAAGCGACCCACGAAGTCGACGGTGCGGTCGAACGAGTCGGCCGCCTCGCCCGGAAGGTTCATGATCAGGTAGAAGTCAAGATTGGGAATCCCGCAGTGGACCACCTCACCGACCACCGTCTCCAGCACCGCGTCGGTCATCCCCGGCTTGCCGAGCCTGGCACGAAGGCTCGCGTCACCGGTCTCGGGGGCCACGGCGAACTTCTCCTGCCCGCTCCTTCCCACCAGCGCGATGTAGCCGGCGTCAATTCGTTCCGCCTTGGCCGAGCCCACGCGCGGAGCCAAGCCGGCGTCCAGGAGTGCTTCGAGGATCCGCTTGGTTGCCTCGACAGACGAGTTGGCGGGGAAGAACAGCTTGACCAGGTCGGCCCCGGCGCCGGCGGCCCAACGCGCCCGGTCTCGAACCCCCTCCACGTCGGAGGTTTGACGCACAGGGCCGTCGTTGAAGCCGGCGGCGCAGAACAGGCACTTCGAGGCGCAGGCTTTCACGATCTCCATCGAGAAGAATGTCTTCCCCTCGTAGTAGCCGATGTCGTTGTAGTCAGTTGCGGGGGACAGGTACCACGAGTGGGGGAAGACCGTCCCCCGAGCCGGCACGATGTCGGCCGGAACATCCCTTGGCTCCCACCGCTCCAGGTACCCATCGCGCGTGGACACGCCGTACCGCGCGGGGAGGATAAAGCCGGAGTGCCCCGCCAGCGCGACCTCCATGGCGCCCCGGTCGCCTCCCGCGGTCTGGTAGGCCAGGCACAGGGTGGGAACGATCTGATCGCTGTCGCCGATCCCGATCACGTCGGCGAGGTCGAACAACGGCAGCGGGTTGATCGACACCGCGCGCCCTCCGAAGATGACCACAGGGTCGCCGCGGGAGCGGTGGCGCCGCAGCGCGGGGATTCCGAGTTGGTCCAGCACGCGCAGGGCGCGGATGTACGAACCCTCGTAGCTCATCGAGATGAGCACCAACTCCGGCGGGTAGCCGGTCTCGCGGAGGAGCGAGAAGTCGCCGTTCAGGTAGCAGCGGTACGCGAAGAATCCGTCCAGCTGGTTGACTTGGTGCTCCACCACTTGGTGACCGAGGTTGGGGAGCGCCACCGAATAGAGGTCGGGCACCGCAACCAGCGCCACGATGTCTCCCGGGCGGTGCGCCTTCCGGTACAGCGCGATTTCGCTCTGGAACGGATTCGAGCCACCGAGCGACAGCTCGCGATCATTTTCGATGCTCTTCATTTCCCCGCATTCCATCTGTCCCGCCGACACTCCGAAGCGCACCCGGGTGATCCATTAACCGTTACCGCCTGTTCATGCCTTCCCGGCCGGACAACGAATGTGCTCCGCACCCTCACCCTTGGCAAGGGTGGTCGCGCCACGAGAATCCCCGCACGGCGCCGTTTGTTTACGGCTCAGCTCTCCAGTGAGGGCGGGAGCCGTCCGCCGCTCCTGTGCGATACGGCAACCAACGGTGGCGGACATGCGCGCCTGAACCGATAATTCTTGCGTCTCGTGCGGGGGGCGATTAGTAGTATGAGCCCGCTGGGACCGCTTCCCGCCCGGCGTTTACTATGAGGGCTGCCGTATTCGATCGTCATCCGGGTACCCGCCGCCCGGTCGTTCTCCCGCCACGCACCGATCCGAGGCACATTCAATGGCAAACACGTTCTCCAGGACCGCAGAGCACGTCTCAGCCGGGCACCCCGACAAGTTCTGTGACCAGGTCGCCGACCGGATTCTCGACGAGGTTCTCAAGTTGTGCCAGCCCAAGGGTGACGAGGTTCTGGAGAGGGCGCGCACGGCGGTGGAATGTCTCGCCAAGGACAACCTTCTCGTCGTCTCGGGAGAGGTGAACCTGCCCTCCGAGGTACGCGGCGCGCTGGACGTCCAGGAGCTGGCACGGGAGGTGTGGGAAGCGGTGGGATACGGCGAAGGCGCCCAGCTCACAGTGATCGACCACATCCAGAGGCAGTCCGACAACATCGCAAAGGGCGCGGCGGCGAAGGGCGGCGTGGACGGCAAGACCCGCCCGGTGGACGAGGGCGGTGCGGGCGACCAGGGGATCATGGTGGGCTACGCCACCGCCGAGACACCCGAGCTGATGCCCCGCGAGTGGGTGCTGGCGCGCGACCTGTGTATGACGCTCAAGCGGCAGCGCGAATCGGGAGAGATCCCGTGGCTGCGCTCCGACTGCAAGTCGCAGGTCACCCTGGCCGCCGACGGTACGGTGCGGAGCGTGGTCATCGCGGCGCAACATGCCGAGACAGTGGACGGGGTGCCGCTGGAGCGCGAGGAGATCGAGCAGACGCTGCTGGAGCGCGTGATCTGGCCGGTGGTGGGAGAGGTGGCCGTGAAGGACGTGCTGATCAATGGCACGGGAAAATTCGTCATCGGCGGTCCCATCGGCGATGCGGGGGTGGTGGGTCGCAAGATCGTAGTGGACGCGTACGGCCCGCGGGTGCCCGTGGGCGGCGGCGCCTACTCGGGGAAGGACCCCAGCAAGGTGGACCGCAGCGCCGCCTACATGTGTCGCCACATCGCCAAGACGGTGGTGGCCAACCAGGTCCGGGGTGCGCGCGAGTGCACGGTGACGCTCGCGTACGGCATAGGCGGGCTGAAGCCGGAGATGGTGACGGCCGTCACCGACACTGGTGAGAACGTGTGGAACGACGTGGAGGACCTGTTCCCCGATCTTTCGCCCCGCGGAATCATCCGGCGCCTCGGCCTGCTGCGGCCGGACGGCTGGTCGTACTACCATGCGGCGTCCTACGGCCACTACGGACGCCCCGAGTTCCCCTGGGAACGGGTCAACGGCGCGCGGTAGCGTGGCGCACGACTCGCTGCCCCCCGTCCCCGTGTCCGCCGTCCCGAGGCCCGCCGTAGCGGGCAGGTCGCTGGTCACGTGCGCGCTGCCGTACGCCAACGGCCCGCTCCACATCGGGCACCTGGTGGAGTACATCCAGGCCGACATCTGGGTGCGGTACCGGCGGCTGCGCGGGCACGACACGCTGTTCTTCTGCGCCGACGACACGCACGGCACGCCCGTCATGATCCGAGCGCGTGCCGAGGGAACCACCCCTGAGGCACTAATCGGGCGGATGTGGCGCGAACACACGCGCGACTTCGCGGACTTCGGGATCGACTTCGACCGGTACCACTCCACCCACTCGGAAGAGAACCGCGAGCTCTCGGCCACGGTGTTCCACCGGTTGCGCGAGGGTGGGCACGTGGCGGAGCGTGAGGTCGAGCAGCCTTTCTGCCCGCTTGACCAGATGTTCCTCCCCGACCGCTACGTCCGGGGAACCTGTCCGTTCTGCGGCGCCGGCGGCCAATACGGCGACAGTTGCGAGGTCTGCGCGCGCACCTATACCCCGCGCGACTTGGCCGACGCCGCCTGCGCGCGTTGCGGCTCGGCGCCCGAGTGGAGGCATTCTACGCACCTCTTCTTCCGCCTCAGCCAGTTCGAGGCGATGCTGCGGGAGTGGCTGGAGGCGGGGCACGTACAGCCGCAGGTGGCGAACTTACTGAAGGAGTGGTTCGACGCTGGACTGCAGGACTGGGACATCTCGCGCGACGCGCCCTACTTTGGCTTCGAGATCCCCGGCTATCCCGGCAAGTATTTCTACGTGTGGTTGGACGCGCCGCTGGGCTACATGGCGACCGCGGCCGCGTGGTGCCGGGAGCACGGGCGGCCCTTCCCCGCGCTCTGGAACGACGGCGAGTACCGGATTCTCCACTTCATCGGCAAGGACATCGTCTACTTCCACGCGCTGTTCTGGCCCGCGATGCTGGCCGCGGCGGGCTTTCGCACCCCTGACGAGCTGGTGGTGCATGGCTTTCTAACCGTGAACGGCGAGAAGATGTCCAAGTCGCGCGGTACCTTCATCACCGCGCGAACGTACTTGGAGCACCTCCCAGCGCAGTCACTGCGGTTCTACTACGCGGCCAAGCTGGGCCCGGAGATCGACGACCTGAACCTGCGGCTGGACGAGTTCGTGGAGCGGGTGAACGCCGACCTGGTGAATACCATCGTAAACATCCCCAGCCGCGTGCTGGCGATCCTCCACCGCCACTGGAACGGACGCCTGGGATGCCTGGACGACGAAGGGCGTGCGCTCGCGCGTTCCGTGGCGGAGCGCTGCGTGGAGACAGGGGAGCTGTACGAGCGGCGCGAGTTGGCCGGTGTGATCCGCGTGCTGACACAGCAGGCGCACAGGATCAATGGTTACATCCAGGACCATGAGCCGTGGCTCTTGGCCGCCGAAGACCCGGCCCGCGCCGCCGCGATCTGCACGGCCGCGCTCAACGGCTTCAGGAGCATCGCGATCGTGCTGCAGCCGGTGCTTCCCGAGTGGCGCGACCCGGTTTCACGGATGCTAGGGAGCGACGACCTGGCGTGGGAGAGCATTGGCGAGACACGAGAGGACCACCCGGTGGGGACGTTTGAGCGGCTGGCGGAACGCCTTTCCCTCGCTCAAGCCGACGCGATGGTGAGCACCGCGGCCGCGGGGGGCACCCCGCCGCTTTCTGTCGACGAACAGTCGTCCGCACCTGTCATCACCGAACGCCGCGGGCCGATCCGCTTCACCTTTGCCGATGATGTTCGCCGGCTAGGGGTGACGGGCGCCTACCTCACCCTCACCGGGCTCACCAACCGCGAGCGCAACCCCGAGTTCGACACATGGCAAACTGCAGCCTTGGCGGAGGTGCGGGCGGCGTTCGAGGGCGTTTCGCTTCCTGACGACCCCGTGCTGGCGGGTTTCCGGAAGTTGCACGACGCGGTGGGCACGTCTAACCGAAAGAACCTGGCATCGCCCGAGAGCCTTATCCGCTACCTCCTGAAGACCGGCGGCCTTCCGCACGTGAACTTGCTGGTCGACATCTACAACACGGTATCGGTGCGCAGCAGACTGGCGCTGGGTGCGCACGACCTGGCCACGCTCGACGGGAACGTGTCGCTGCGGCTGACGGACGGGAGCGAGCGTTACGTTCCGCTGGGCGCGCCGGAGCCCGAGCCCGTGCGCGCCGGCGAATACGCTTATGTGGACGATGGAGGAGACGTGATCTGCCGGCTCGAGGTGCGGCAGGTGGAGAAGACCAAGGTGACGGTGGACACTACTGGCTGCTTCTATATCGTGCAAGGAAATAGCGTCACGCCTCCTGAGGCGATCCGAGCCGCCACCCAAGAGCTGATTGACCTGACCACTCGCTGGTGCGGAGGCGAGATCCACATCCTCCATGCGCCCTGGGAGGAGTGAGCGGATCGGCTCGCCCCCCGCCCGCCTACGGATAGCTGAATCCTATCGCAGCGCGTGGGCTCAGTCCCATCCGGATGACGTTCTAGGTCACGAGGGCTGGGGTATGTGGGGTATGAGATGCACCTTAAAGGCCGCGAACCCAGTGGATACATCCCCACAGTTCAGACGTCCAAATGCATGTGGTTACTGATAATGCAACAAGGCTCCCTCACTGTTAGCTTAATGGGGTTCAGGGGGTCGCCGGTTCAAATCCGGCCGTCCCGACTGGCACAAGCGAAGGCCCTGCAACGGTTTCGTTGCAGGGCCTTTCCTTTTTCTCCGGGGGGCTACTCGGGGGCGAGTTCCGAGAGCGCGCGTTCGCGATTGGCGGAGCGGCTGAGCTTTCCCGAAGAGCTCTTCATCAGCCACCGCGGCTCCGCCAGGTACACGCGCGACACGGTGACGTCGGCCCGCGCCGCAGCCTCCAGCACGGCCAGCTTGAGCGCCTTCCGCTCGCCCGGGCCGGCCGCCGCCGTCTCGGCCACCACGCACACGCACTCGGTGCCCGCTTCGCCGTCGTCGGCGCCGAACGCCACCACGCGCCCGGGAAGAATGCCGGCCACGGCGCCCACGGCGTCCTCCACGTCCTCGGGATAGAGGTTGTTCCCGGCCACCACGATCAGGTCCTTGCGGCGCCCGATCACGTAGGTGAGCCCGCCGAGCACGAACCCGAGGTCGCCGCTCCTGTACCACCCGTCGCACAGCACCTCGGCGGTCTTCTCCGGGTTGTTGCGATAGCCGTCGAAGAGCGAGACGGAGTGGATCGACAGCTCGCCCACCTCGCCCTCCGGCAGCTCGCGCCCGCTCTCGGGCTCCAGCACCCGCACCTCCACTCCCGCGATCGGCGGCCCGGACGAGACGCACGCGCGCGACGCCTCGCCGCCCTGCGCGGGGACGAAGCGCCCACGGGCGAGCTCGGCCCGCGAGGCGGCCACCACCGGGGCGGGAGCACCCGGAGGAACCTGAGTGACGGCAAAGGTGGTCTCGGCCATCGCGTAGCAGGCGGAGAGCGCCTCGGGCCGCAGCCCGAGGCCCGCGTAGCGGCGAGCGAAGCGGGCGTGGCTCTCCGCCCGCACCGGCTCGCTGCAGTTGACGAGCATCC
>C688J35102_120989828_pt1 | contig 14246 bp, 15 predicted proteins | sample HopSoiMetagenom2_FD_35102 | JGI IMG/M metagenome (IMG submission 35102)
AATGGACTGCGACCGCCGACCAGATCATGGAGAAAGTTGCTCGCGCCAAGCTCAGACTTCAAAAGACGGCATCTGAATGACACACTCCACTAGACGAACCGCGGTAGGCGTATCATGAGCGGCATGAAGGCAAAGCCGCAGCCGCAACCAGCACGCGCGGACGATACGCCTTTCGAACGCTTTCAGAAGCTAACGCGGGCACTCTTCAGGGTTGATAAGCGCGAGCTACCACGGCATGAGCCTAAACGTCGCCGGAAATCTGCGGACGATCCTCGCGAGCAAGCTTAACGAATGCTGGCTCCTCGCGCTGGCCTATGATGATTTCCAGCGCGTCACCGTCAGGATGAGTATCCAAATAGACATTTAAATTAGCCGTGGCTAGCCAGCTAGCAATCGCCGTCTGTAAAGGCCCGCCTCGCCCGACAACCCAAACACCATGCAGGTAGTTCATCTCAGCAACAACCGTCTCGCGGGTATAATCACGAGGGTCGCGATTTATTGAGCATTTGACCGTCGTCCATCGCAGCATCTCATAGACATCTGCTGCCAACGCGCCACTGTCTTCCACAGTTGGTGTTGCATAGACTACCACTGATAATTCGCGGAGCTGATCAGCCGTGAAATCTTGCTGTAACTGGTATGCCGCGGTCGCCATTAGAATAGGGTCGAGTCGTCGCGGCTTATTGGCCTCAATCGTTGCCAGCAATGCGCTATGCTGTGCGGCGATCAAATTCGAATCGCGCTGCACCTCTTCCAGCTTATTGCGTTGTCTGAGATACTCACGGTATAGCACGCCGTCAACTGGCGCCTCGTGGTGCTTGCTTGCCAACAAGGCCAGCACAAAAATCACAGCCGGAATGACCGTCAAATAGGGACGGAGAACGATCGGAATAAATGACTCGGCTGTTTGCAAGTTCCCAACAACGGCCACAACCGTCCCGACCGCACCAGCGACTACGAGCACTGTAGACAAGGCTTTCCTGCCGAAACCGAGTGGCACGGCATGATGCTACCGCCTCCCGCCATGTGCGTCAAGTATATTATTACCCAAGGAAGGCGCTGACGAATGCCGCGGCGAGGACACTCCATCCACCGATCTTTTTCACCTGCCGACTCATGGAATCGATAACTTTCCTCAACGCGGCGCGTTGCCGGGCATGATCATTCGGCACAAATGGATTGACTCCCGTATGGAGTGCCATCAGCGATGCGTTTCCCTACCCGCACCGCAGAACTATTTCCACCGCACGAGCGGATCGCCCGTGAAATTGAACGCCGCCCAGTACTTCGGATCGGAGTAGTCCGGGTCGCGCAGCATGCTCATTTGGGCCGCGCGCAATGCGTCGGCTGCGGGCTCGCCGGCGCGCAGGCGCCGGTAGAATTCCTCCATCAGGGGAGCTGAGGCCTGATCGCTGATGTCCCACAAAGTCGAGATCACGCCCGGACTGCCGGCATAGAGCAGCGCGCGCGTCAGGCCGACGATCTCGTCGCCGCCGCTCCGCTCGCCGACCGCTGTGCGGCACGCCGACAGCACGATGAGATTCACACCGGTGAGATCGAGGTCGGCGAGGATCTCGTGCACCTCGAGGTTCCCGTCCTGTTCACCGTCTTTGGCGAGCGCGATTCTGCTGAAGAGCGGGTTCGCGGAGTTGTACGCGGCATGTGCGGCGATGTGCAGGAGATCGATCTTTCCATCGAGGTGATGCAGCGCGCTTTCTGTGGCGCGCGAGCCGAGCAGCGGAGCGACGCCGAGATCACCCGACACCGACACGGCTTCGCACGAAGCGCCGGGCAGCGCGCGATCAACACTTTCAGGATCGCCCAGTACGAGAGCCTTTTTCCGGCCGGGCGACACTTTGCTGCGCAGGAACCGGAGCGCACTCGCACTTGGCGCATACGAGAGCACGTACTCCTCGATCAGATATTTGCCGTTGACAGGATCGAAAAGGGCGGCGAAAGGGATGTAGTGCAACTGAGCGTGCGGCACGAGGATGAGCCGCTGATTTTTGATCCGCGATTGCAGCGGCGCGATCAGCAGATCGAACACTTCGTCCGCCGCCGCGCGTCGTCCCGTACATGGATTCTGCAGCGACTCCGTACCGCGCACAGCCTCGCCGGTCCGCTCGAAGTCATCCGCCCAGCACAGCGCCGCGTGCAGTGCCTCGCGGTCACCGCCCAGCGGAACGTAGGCGGAAGAATCGCGATCGATGATCCACGCATGCAAGGCGAACGGTGTGACGAAGTAGCTGATGAGCGTCGTGTCCGACGGCAGTTCGGCCTGAATCGCGTCGACGCCGAGCGTGTCGACTCTCGTCAGCGACGCATACTCCGGATTCGACGTCTTCACGCGAAGCAGAATGCCTTCGTACTCCTTTCGCTTTTTCTCCAGTTCCGTGGCGGGAGCTCCCCCCGATTGCAGACTGGCGAGTTGCGCGCGCAACTGTTCGGCCTCCGCCGTCAAAGCCGGATCGCCGCGCGCCGCGTTCAAACGCGCATTGCCGACGAGTTGGAGAAATGCTCTCGCTCGCGCCCGTTCCGTGTAATGGAATGCCTCTGCCGTGCGCTTCTTGTGGAGGAGCATTTCGATGAGCAGGTCGAAATACCAGCGCCGTCCGCTTCCCAGATAGCCGGCGAGTTGCTCCTGCACTTTGATGTCGCCGACGGTGGCCTCGAGCGCGGCGACCGCCTGTTCGAAGTATGGGATCGCCTGGTCGTAGTTCCCTTCGCGCAGATAGCTGGCGCCGATCCCCGCCAGATATCCGGAGCGGAGATCGACGCTCGAATTCTTCTTCAATCCTTCGAGAAACAGAGTCCGCGCGCCGGCGACGTCGCCGCTCAGGAATTTGCTCTTCCCCTGCGCGAGATCGGCCATGGCCGACAGACCCGGTAGCGCCGTCTGGTTGACAGGAGCCGGCATTCCGGTCCCGCCGAGAACGGAGTGAACCAGGTTTCCGACGTCGTCATTGAAGAGCAGCGCGGTTGCCTCCGGCATGCGGAGCCACTCTTCGAATGCCGCTTGCAGTTCGGGCGTCAACGAATGTTCGGGCGTGACTTGCGGCGACGCCGCGACGACTTTCATCAATGCCGCGGCGAGAGGGAAATTGATTTTTTTCGCGAGAGCCGTGCCCCGCTCGATCACGTCGGCTACGCTGGCCGGTGCTTCGAGCAATACGTAATCTTCGGCGAGAAGTGCGAAGACTGGCGTTTCCTCGTATCCGGCGTCGACCTGTTCGAACAATGCGATCGCCTTCTCCAAACGAGCTGCTGATTGTCCATACGCGCCGCGGAAGAGGTCGAGCGCTCCGAGGTCTGCGAGGATCGAAGCCTGCAGCTGGATGTCCTTAATCGTTTCCGCGAGCCGCAGCGCGTCGTTGAACGTCGCTTCAGCCGGCCCGAAACGGCTGCCGCGCAGGAGGAGGTTCCCGCGATCCTGAAGCAGCGACGCTTCTCGTTTTAGGTTGTGGGAACCACGGGCGCGGGCGAGCAATTTGTCGTTCCACGCGAGTGCGTCGTCAGTGCGTCCGCTGGCCACTTCGAGATCGGCGAGCTTCCCGTAAATGGACAACTCGACGGAATCGTTCTGCAGCGGCATCGCCTGAATCTGCTGTGCCGACTGCAGCGCGGTCATGTAGCTTTGGCGCGCTTCGTCCAGTCGCCACTGCCGCCGGCGCAGATCGCCGATGTGCGCCCTGATCGAAGAGTCGAACATCCCGCCGAACATCGAAGCGGATTGCACGGCGCGCTGAAGTTCGGCGTCGGCCTTGTCCAGCTCGCCGATTTCCATCAGCGCCGCTCCATAGTTGTCGTGCGTCATGCTTTCGGCGAAGGGAACGAAGAACATTTTCGCGACGAGCGGCTGGATGCTCAGCATCTCGGAGTATTGGGGCGGGACGCCGAAGAGCGGCGCCAGCATGCGCAGGCCGTCCAGAGACAGCGGCTTTGCCGGATCCGAGAGATCCCTCAGCATCGCCAGCGAACGTTCATGCAGTGCAATGGCCGCCGCGAACTGACCATTATCGGTTTCCAGTTGCGCCTGCAGCATGAGCGCGAACCATGCGCCGAACCGGTCATTGATCGATTCGAGTTTTCGCGACGCGTAGTCGAGATTCGACCTCGCGGCGGAGAGGTCTTTCGCCGCGACGTCCGTGACGCCGAGGAGCAGCGAGGCGATCGCGTCGTGTGGATCGTCTTTCGCCGCGCGATACGCGCTCTGCGCTTCCCGCAGTTTTGCACGGGCCTCCGTCGTGCGCCCCGCGAAGATCAGCGTTGCGGCGTCTTTCAGACGATCGCTCTCCTCCGCGGCCGTTGCGGGCAGCGCAATTGAGAGGACAAGAATTGCGATGAGTGCTTTCATTGGACGCTCCCAGGCATCGATTCGAAGGCGATTCGCTCGATGGACCATTCGGGGGGAGTCGGAATGACGCGCATGCCGCGCGTCGGATCGCCGATCCCGATCAGCAGTTGCTCGAGCGGAGTCTCGCCGCGGACCTCGAGCGTTTTCACGCCATCGAAATTGAAGATCGACGGATTCGGCAGCGCTTCCTCGGACGTCAACAGGAAATACGTGTCGACACCGTACGGCTCCACGGTGCGAAAGAGCTCCGCTTTTCCCAGTTGCATGTCTGTGAGAGGGACCGCGATTCGATTTTCGACCGAGCCGGTGTTGACGGGATAAACGAGCACGCTTCGTCCGTACGAGTCGATGCTGAAGACGTACACGTAACGGGGACTCGCCGCACTGGCCACGCTCGATCGCGGCTGCAACGACAGGCCATAGCGCTCGCCGCCGATCAAAACGTTGTCCGTGACTACCGCGCGGTCGCGAGCGCGGCGTATGGCGAATGTATAGGGCGGCCGCATGCCCGGCGGAGAGAGCAGCGTCAGCCACGCGTGGACCCGGCGCAGCCGCAACATCGAATCGCGAATCGCGGCCGCTGCGGTCGCCGATTTCCAGTCGGTCCTGGCCGGCAGACCCGAGCGCTTGTTGTCGCTCTTCGTTCCCGCCACGCGGATCCATGCGTACTCGATGCGTCTCGATGCATACCTGCCGGCGAGGACGTAGTCCGCAACTTCCGGTTTGTCGACAAATGCCACACCGGTCCCTTTCTCCGTCAGGTCGAAGAGTGCGTCGGCGGCCGGGAGTTGCAGATAGAGTGAATGGCCACTCGGAATCTCGTTTACCAGCGATCGTGCATTTGCGGAGGTGTCCAGGATTCCGCGACTTGAAACGAGATCCCACGATCGCTCACGAGGTCGAAGGACGTACTCCGGAGGATCTTCGGTCGGGTCATCGATCCACTGCAGATTTCGTCGTGCGGCGTCTTGCGCGATCCGCTCCGCGATTCTGATCAGTGCCAGGTGTGAGCTCGAGGTTTGTGGAATCCACACCCGCATCGGCGCACCGCGCGGAGCAACCCATCCCACGACCTCGGCCAATGCTCCGGTCTTTACCGCTCCGGATGGTTTGCCGCGGAAACGCGCACGACACTTGTTGATTCCGAGCACGCTCACGACCTCGAGACGCTGGCCGTTCACATCGAGCCGACTGCCGACTCCGACCCCGTTCACCCAGCCGCCCTGCAACACAATCGTGCCGTCCGTGGTCACGCGTTCCACGGCGACGACGGTGCGTCCGTTGCGGCGGTCCGATCGCTCACGGAGAAACGACGCCAGCCGCACATCGTCGCTCCCTGCGAGCACCGGCTCCTGCCTCGGGTTGGTCAGTTGCAGTCGTGCACGCGCTCGCAGAAACGTGTCCGCGACTGACTCGTTCGAATCGGCGTCCCGCAGCGCGCTGAACCACGCCCATGAAAACGCGCCGTGCGATTGACCGTCGGAGTCGGTGATCTCCGCCGCGGTCCCATCATCCTGGGACGCGGAGATGATCAGCGCGCCGCGATCCTCGGGCCGCGGTCCTGCCGGAAGGCCGTCGCTGACGCTGCGCCCATCGGCTTTCACGCCGCGAATCCGCGTTGCCAGCAACAACGAGTTGCGCGCGCCCGAGCCGCTGTAGCAGGCGTCGAGCAGAACCGTGAGATGCGCGCCCCGATCGAGGATGCGATTGAAGCGACGACGAAGCTCCTTGTCGCGAATGTCGCGGGCGCCGAGGCGCGCGTCGGCCGGCACGAGCGTCTCGTCCATCTTGTCCGGCTCGTCCGAGGTGTCGTCCGACACTTTGGAGCCATGGCCGGCGTAGTAGAAGAAGACGATGTCGTCTTTCCCTCCCGACGCAACGAGGCCGTTGTCGATGGCGCGGAAGATCGCCTCGCGCGTCGCCTGTTGGTTGGTGAGTGTAATGACGTGGCGTCGTTCGAAGCGATACAGAGAAACCAGCATCTCGCGCATGACGGCGACGTCGTTCACGGCTCCGAGAAGGCGCGGCAGCGGGCGATCGAGCGCAGGCTTCTCGGCATTTGCCCTGGTTGATATCTCGGACGCGGAGTAGTCGTCGATTCCGATCAGGACGGCGTACCGTCGTCCATCCGGGTTCGCTCCGGAGGCGGGCAGCCCAATCGCTAGCAAGAGCAGCAGTACGGCGCTTCGCGCCTTGCCCGGGAGGGAGGTTTTCGAGATTTGTGACTTCATCCGCGTCCAATAGACACCAAAACGGTGGAATGGTGCTGGGCCTACGCGCAGTCGGACGAAAAGTGGCCTGCGAGAATGCGGGGCCTGCGACGTCTTTGATGGCGCTGAATGCTGCGGCGCGTGCGATGGCGCAGAAGCCGTGGTCTGCCGATCCCCGGGACGACGCAGATGCCGCACATGCTCGAAAACGTGGGCGCGGCCGCAGGGCGATTGTCGGCCGCTGAACTCACGAAGGTGAATGCGGCTGTTTGGCTATAAAGATCCAGGGCACATGCCTCCCAGACCAAGTGCTCGTTTTCTGGGGTGTCGACACACCGCCGAGATCTCAGCAGGGTCCGCAGTGGCACCGTGTGCAGGATCGAGGGTTTGCGTTATGAGGCACGCCCTTCCGGCACATCTTCTCAGGTGAACGGGTCGCCGTCACCGAATGGTGCCGGTCATGCAGCACCAGCCCGTCACCTCCGATCGTAATGCGAACGATTTGAGGTCGAAGGAGAGTGCCATGAAAAAGCGCGCGCTGGGAGCGCTGGAAGTCTCCGCCATCGGGCTCGGCTGCATGTCGATGTCGTCGGCGTATGGGCCAGCGGGCCGACAAGGTCGAGATGATCAAGCTCATTCGACACGCGCGAAGGAAAGGTGAACATCCAGGATGAAGTTACAACGCTCTCCTATGACACGTCCGTGGCGTACCGCGTGCCGGTGCGAGTTCCCGTGATGGAGGTTGTTGCGGGTTCAGGGCCGAACTTGCCGGCCCTGAAGCGCTATACCGCCGATATCCTCAGCGTGCGCGTGCAAGCACGCTCGTCTCCCAGCAATCAGTTCGTCAGCGGCTTTTTTCTCTACTTCAAGGAACTCTATCGCGGTCCCGACGGTCAGCCCCTGCCACCCGGCTCGGAGGGACAACTGCTGCCACCGCTGTACGCGCGAGTGCAGTACGCCGGCAAGACGCCACAGCCGCGCTATCGGTCCTACCAACTGATCACCGATGGGCGAGCGTTCCCGACGAAATCTGTCACCTGCACGCAAGACAAGTTCGAAGAAATCAACTTGGAGATTTGCGATACCCCACTCGGACCGGACGATCTTCAAGCAATACATGCACTTGCCACGGCGCACCGTGCGGTCGTGCAACTCAACGGATCGACCCGGACGGAACGGATCCTCACGGCAGAAGAGCAACGAGCGATCAGTACCGTACTCGCTGACTACGAAAAACGCATCAAAGACTAGCCGCGAGAAGCAGAACGGCCGGTAAAGCGGCTCCCGCGGCGTCGTACGCAGCCATGATGACCTTCCCGTTCTGAGCGCGCGTCAAGAACCGCCGCGGTCGCGTCGGTCGACGTTCATATACCTGCACCCACGCTCGGCGTTGCAATGCGAGCGGAGTTGATAGCGGAGGCGACGCACATCGTACGCGAGGCAGAAGCACTCGGCGCGACGCACTTCTACGCGCTGGTGAGCGGCGGGAAGGACAGCATCACCGCCGCACACGTGGTGAACAGCATTCGGCCACTCGACGGCGTCCTATTCATCGACACGACCATCGGCCTCTCCGAGACGCGACGGTTCGTCGAGGCGTTCTGCCGCGCGCGCGGTTGGCCGCTCACGATCCTGGACGCAAAGAGATGACGTATGACGCGATCGTCGCGAAGTACGGATTCCCGGGGCCGAGCATGCACCGGTACACCTACATCTACCTCAAGTGGAAGCGGAGCGCCCATCGGCGCACGCTCGCGAGATCAGCATCCGAGAGCAGCAACGTCTTCGCCTGCGCAACGAAAATCGCAAGTGCGTTGATGTCAATACCAGCCGCACGGCGGCCAAGTGCAAGCGCTTCGACTGCAGTCGTCGCTCCGCCGAGGAAGGGGTCCAAAACCAAGTCGCCCGGTTCGGTGAACGCCTCGATGGCCGCGCGCACGAACAGCGGAGAGAAGCGGGCAGGATAGCGATAGAAGCCGTGCGTCAGGCCGCTCACAGGCTCGCGGCTGTGAACTCCATCAACCAGGCGCTGGAACGCTTCACCCTTCACACCCACCCCACCGGCGTAAAACACGAGTATTTTTCGCGCGAATTATCGTGAACATCCGCGCACAACATTCTCGCGAATGTAAACGCTCGCTGCGCGTTTGTCCTGGGTTTTCTACGATGTGCAGACGTCTGCACACGTCGTCCGCATCGTTCCTCGTGCAGAAACGCGGTAAAGCGTTCGGTGGTGGGTCTATTTGATGTTACAAGGCGGCTGTTTCGCTATTCGCCGCTTCGCACTCGCGTGACTCGATCAGGTCAACGATGTCCAGCATCGTGAACCGGCGATCCGCAATCTTCGCTTCCATCGCCGGAGTCGTTCCGATCGTCTGATGCACGCGGATGAAGTTGTAATAGAACATGTGCAGGCTGATCGCGTGACAATGGTTTTCGAACTTCTTAGAGAACCCGTTCGTAAGACGCGTGAAGCGGCGCATGCTCATCCGGTGCGTCAGGTTCGCCCGCTCGACATAGCTCGTGTTGATGTGCATCTCGCCCGGCGTGCCCGAAATGTAGGTCGTCTCCGTCCCGGTCACGTGGCCCGGTGAATAGCGCGTCTCCGGCGAATGATCGTTACCGCTCGCGCCGTACAGTTTTGTCAGCATGGCATAATCGATGTCGCCACCGAACGCCTCTTCAACGGCGTTGATGTAGAGGCGCAGTCCGTCCGTCGTGAGCTGGATGCGACGAGGAAGGCGCGAAGCGAGATCGCGCACGAATTCGCGCGCGCTGAAGTCGTCGCGAGAGCCGACGTACCAACTCACCATCAGCTTCGTCTCTGCGTCGAGTGCCGTCCAAGTCCACACGCTGCCCACCTGAGAACCGGCATGGTCGCGAACTTCCGGCGAGATGTTCCGATCCTTGCCGTAGACGAAGGACCAAATCTCGTCCGCCTGAATGCGGCGGCACGGCAGGTTGCGAAGGATCGCATCCTGATACTCGGCGCAGACCGTTCCGGCCGACTCCAGCAGGCGGAGGATTGTACCCTTCGCAACGCCCGTGATTCGCGAGGTGGCGCGGATCGAGGTTCCGTCAACGAGGCAGGAGAGGACGGCGGCGCGGCGGGCGGGAGTGAGCTTGTTCATGCTTGACAATGTAGGTCCACACGGAGATCGAGTCAAGCGTGAAAGGTAATATTTTCAACAGACAAGCTATATATTTTACTTGTAGTTACGTCGCAACCGCATAATCTGTGCATAAAAAACTTGCAAGTTACCGAGGCGTAAGGCACAATCCATCACGGACTTTTGGAGGATCGAATGGCGATTCGCTCACGAGATGAAAGCAACCGCATCCTCGGGCCTTTTCTCCGGCGCGTTGCGCAATGTATTGAACGAGCGTGGAAGGACTTGGAGGAGCAAATTCCTCCGTCGCTGCGTGCCGAGATGTCGCCCCGCACGCGAGCGGCATTCCTCAACGATCGAATCAAATGGCATGCGCGGCGCGAGTTTCAGGACGATCCGAGCGTCGGATTTATACGCGGTCGCGGCGGCTTGATGGTATTGGCGATCTGCGGCGCGTTTCTTCTGCGATTCAAGAAGCTCAGGACGAACCTAAAAACAAGCAACATTCCAACGCAGCAGTCCTTGGCATTCAGTCAGCAAATGGAACTTGAACTGCCGGGCGCTCCGCCAGCGATGACGCACGTGAACGCTGGCTACATCCTTAACCGCATGCAGACGCAGATCGCCGCGACTTACGTCACTTGTCCCGTAGGCAAGCGAATCGAATGGTCTATCGACTTGGCGGCGATCCCGTTTGGTGATGTGCTCAATATGCCGTCGCGGTCTGAGCAGCCGAAAGTCGGCACCACGATTGTGGGAAAGACCGGAGAAAAGGCACCCCAACGGACTGTCGAGAATCGTAAGGGAGATGACGATGACGACGACTCCGATTCCGAACGCTGAAATGATCGCGCTCGCGCGCGAATGTCGAGGACTTGGGCAAAGCGATCTCGCTCCGAAAGTAGGAATGACTCAAGCGCGCCTGTCGCGCATCGAAGCTGGTCTGTACGCCGCAACACCGGATGACGTGCGGCAACTGAGCCGCGTCCTTCGCTTCCCGGAATCGTTCTTCTATCAGACCGACCGGCGCTACGGCGTCGGCGTGTCGGAGTTCTATCATCGCAAGCGAGCAAAACTTTCGGCGCGCGCATTGGACGCCATTCATGCTCGTATCGAGCTGATCCGCCTGCATGTCGGCCGATTGCTCAAATCTGCCGACCTGAACCCAGCCTATGAATTGAAGCCGCTTGACCTCGAAGGAACCGAGCAGACGCCAGAGGATGCAGCTCGGGCCGTGCGAGCCACACTGATGCTGCCGCGCGGTCCCGTCGCCTCCGTTGTCGGCTGTCTTGAAAATTTCGGCGGAGTTGTTGTGCGCGTCGATTTCGAAACGCGCCTGCTTGACGCTGTAAGTCGCTGGATTCCCGGAATGCCGCCGCTGTTCATCGTTAATCGATCGATCGCGCCCGACCGCGAGCGGTTCACATTGGCGCATGAACTTGGCCATCTTGTGATGCATGACGCGCCGCATCCTGAGATGGAGAACGAGGCGCATCGCTTCGCGAGCGAATTCCTGATGCCCAGCGCCGACATCCGGCCGTCACTTTACGACCTTACGCTGCCGAAGCTTGCATCGCTCAAACGCTACTGGAATGTGTCGATGGCCGCTCTTGCGCGACGCGGATACGATCTCGACACGATCAACGAACGGCGGTATCGCTCTCTCAATGTTCAGTTGAGCAAAGCGGGATTCAAGCTTCGCGAGCCTGCGGAACTTGATCCGCCGCGCGAAGAAACCACGCTGATGGAAGGATTGATCGGGTTCCACATGCGGGATCTGTCATTCGCGGTAGATGAGCTTGCGGCGTATCTACACGTCGCCGTCTCGGACCTATTGGCGACATACCAGATCAACGCCCCGTTCAGCTCTGGACCAGCGAAGAAGCATCGACTGCGGGCGGTATGAGATTGCGACGGAGGTGACCGCCGTGAGCATGACAACAGGCGGCCGGGGTGAGCCCGGCCATCCCGTGCTACTTCTCTTTCGTCGTCGCGCCGCTCTTCTTTGCCGGAGGCGGCGCGACTTTCATTTTGCCACGGTTTGGCGGTTGTTCCGATCGCTCGATCATTTCGTCAAAAATGCGCTTCGCGTTCTGATTCACGTCGCGCGGCGCTTTCTTCTTCGATGCCATGTCACACCTTGATGTGGTCGATCAACTCGCCCGGCCGGACGCCTAACGCCTTTGCGATCCGCAGCACGAGTGTCAGCTTCGGCACGTTGTCTCCCCGCTCACAGAACCCGATTTGAAGCGCCGAGACGCCAGCCACTTCCGCGAGCCGTTCCTGCGTCCAGTTCTTCGCCTTGCGGCGCTCGCGAACAGCGGCGCCGAACGCGACGGCTTCCTTCGCCTTCTTCGTCCGCGGCGGCATCCGCGTTGACTTTGCCACGGCAAGCATTAAACTCCACTTGCCGCGGCAAGTAAATGGGATCACGACTCGACGATTTCATACGGGCGAACCGCATCAAACCGGCTGAGCTGGCGCGCGTGGCGTACATCAGCAGACAGCAACTGCTGAAGCTCAGGAACGGTGACGACGACCCGACGCGGCACTCCATGGTGCGCATCATGATGGCCTGCACGCTGATCTTGCACCGCCGCGTCATGCTGCACGAACTGTTCGACCTGAACGATCCGGGCTTGTGATGTGCTGCCGTCCGCCGCGCGTGTATGCGCCGCTGTCCCGGCTCGGCCGGTTCATGAAAGAGAACGGGGTCACCACTGCGGAACTGACGCGGCGATCGGGCCTGAGTCGCCGGTTCGTCAACTATCTCCGAACCGAGGAAGGGAACCCGAGTCTCACCTCCATGAAGTACGTGGCGGGAGCGATGAGCGACATCGTCGGATCGCGCGTCCACCTCGGGGAGTTGTTTGACCTCAACTACGAGACGTTTGACAATAACGGCGAATAACTATCAAATTGACCCACTACCAAGCGTTCGCGCATCGCTCGGACTCCACAACGTGGGGATCGAACACGGACAATTCACGGACAATCGCCGTTTCGAGGTAGGTCCGACGCCTAGCATGACGCGACGACCAGAAACACTAAAACCTCTGTTTCCAGCGGCTTAGCTCAAGTTCGAATTGGTTGCGGGGGCAGGATTTGAACCTGCGACCTTTGGGTTATGAGCCCAACGAGCTACCAGACTGCTCCACCCCGCGTCAGGAAAGGGACCGCGATTATTGCTGCGGGACGCTTGCGCGTCAAGGATCTCTTTCAACTCGTCACCCCTCAACCTTATTCCGCGCGTCGCGGCCGTGAAAAGATGCGGGACGCATGAAGCGGATCGCACTCGTAACTGGTTCAACGCGCGGTATCGGCGCCGAGGTGGCGCGGCAGCTCGAAGCGCGCGGTGATGAGGTGATCGTCGTCGGGCGGAAAGATGTCGATCTCGGAGACGAGCAGTCGATCGAAGCGTTCGGCGCGCGCGTGGAGCGCGAGCATGGGCGCCTCGACGTGCTGGTCAACAACGCCGCGATCCTGCTCGATGAAGGGAAGAGCATCCTCGACGTCACGGCGCGCGAGTTTGAAAACACTTGGCGCGTCAACGTTCTCGGCGCGTTCCTGATGACGAAGCGCTTTGCGCCGCTGCTGCGTAGAAGTGGGCATGGGCGAGTGGTGAACGTGTCGTCGGGCGCGGGGCAGTTGTCATCGATGTCGAACTATGCGCCGTCGTATTCGACGTCGAAGGCGGCACTGAACGCGATCACGATCCTGTTCGCGAATGCGATGCGGCGCGACGGCGTGCTGGTGAACTGTGCCGATCCCGGCTGGGTGCGCACGGACATGGGCGGACCCGGCGCGCCGCGCAGCGTGGAGCAGGGTGCGGACACGATCGTCTGGCTGGCGACGTTGCCGGACGATGGGCCGACCGGCGGCTTCTTCCACGACCGGAAGAAGATCGCCTGGTAATGGCACAGATGATGAAGTCGCTCACGGCCGCATTGTTCTCGCTCGTTTTCGCCGCCTCTCTTCTCGCCTCGACTTTGCCCGGCGTGCACGTCGAACTGCTCGGCGGCACGGCCGGGTTCGCCAGCTCGATCGCCGCCGATTCGCACGGCAACATCTATTACACGTCGCAGGACGGCGGGATTTTTCGCTTCGACCTGACGACGAAGCAGAGCATGCCGATCGCCCACGTCGACACGATGCTGACCGGCGACTCCGGCCTCCTCGGCATGGCGATGCTCGACGACCGGACCGCGGTCGTGCACTACACGATTCCGGGGCAGGCCGAGGATGTCGTGTCGAAGATTGATGTGACGACGGGGGAGGAGACGGTGCTGCATCGCTTCGTCGATGACAGCTCGTGGCCGGGTCGCATGACCGCGGCGGAACATCACGGCGGCAATCCGAGTATCGCGGCGGACGGCACGATCTTCGTCGGCCTCGGCGATTTCGGCGGCGGCCTGATCGCGTCGCTGCCGGACTGGAGCGGGGGCAAGGTCTGGCGCATTTATCCCGACGGTCACGCCGAGCAATTCGCGCGCGGTCTGCGCAATCCGTTCGACATGTGGTTCGACGCCGAGCATCAGCGATTGTTCATACCGGACAACGGCGCCGCGGCGG
>C688J35102_120989827_pt1 | contig 14212 bp, 12 predicted proteins | sample HopSoiMetagenom2_FD_35102 | JGI IMG/M metagenome (IMG submission 35102)
CGCCACCCCGCCGCTGCCTCGGGTCATCGCCGGCGTGGCGGGGCTGATCACCGGCTCGAACCCGGGTCCAGGGATCCCGCGGGCCAAGCAGCCCCGCTGAAGCCTCGCGCCGGGGCGCCAATCCGCCGAGAGAGCCGCCGCGCTTCTCTGCGTATCCGCGCCGCTGCGTGAGACCAATCTTTTTTCGCGGAACGGTGTACCCATTCCCTCGCGCCCACGATCGACCTGCCGAGGTGAGATGAAGGATAAAGAGCTGCTCCCGGACTCGTTCTACGAGGAGCGCAGGAACACGCAGAAGTGGCGGCAGGGGGTGCTCCCGAACGCCGGGATCTGGCTGGTGGACGGGGGCTACCGCGTGGCGGTCTACGGCGGCGCCGCGCAGGCCGAGCTGGTGGAGCGCGGCGCCCTGCTGGTCGCCAGCCTGGTGTTCGACGGCTCGCACGCCGAGCGCCCGGTGCGCGGCGATGCCAGCTTCGACGTGTACCCGGCGGCGGAGCTCGCGCAGCCCCGCGGCCGCCGCGCCATGGAGATGCTCGGCTGGGCGCCGATCGGCAACTGAGACGGAGCACGGTTTGCAGGAGATGCGGCGCGCCGCGCGGTGCGGCGACCGGAACCGGAACGGGAGGGACGTGAAGATGGTGGCGAAGCGAGGGCCGCGCCTGAAGTCGATCCGCCGGCTGGGGACGCCGCTCCCCGGCCTCACCCGCAAGACGGCGGACAGGAAGCCGTACCCGCCCGGGCAGCACGGCCAGAGCGGCGGCGGCGGGCGCGGGCGCAAGAAGCAGAGCGAATACGGCCGCCAGCTGCTGGAGAAGCAGAAGCTGCGGCTGAACTACGGCGTCAGCGAGCGGCAGCTGCGCAACTACATGGCGATGGCCGAGCGCCAGGGCGGCAAGACCGGCGAGAACCTGCTGGCGCTGCTGGAGCGCCGCCTGGACAACGTGGTGTTCCGCCTGGGGCTGGCGCCCACCATCCCCTCGGCGCGGCAGCTCGTGGCGCACGGCCACGTCCGCGTGGACGGCCGCCGGGTGGACCGCAGCGCGTTCATGGTGAGCGCCGGGCACCGCGTCGGCGTCTCGGACCGCGCGCGCAACATGCCCGAGGTCAAGGCGTCGGTGGAGCACGGGCCGCAGGTGAAGCTCCCCGGCTACCTCGCCATCGACCCGGGGGACAAGTTCGGCGGCCGCGTGATCTCGCTCCCCATGCGCGGCGACGTCCCGCTCATCGTCGACGACGCGGCCGTGGTGGAGTTCTACGCGCGGTAAACGGCACCGGCGGTCTCACGCAGAGACGCAGAGCCGCAGAGAAAAGACCGCTGCTGTCTCTCTGCGGCTCCCGGGCTCTGCCTTTTTCATAAGCCAGGTCGGTGAGGGCGCGATGGCCGAGGCTACCAGGATGAAGCGTATCCGGATCGATCAGGCGAAGATCGATCGCGCGATGCAACGGCTCGGCACTCGAACGGAAGCCGAGACGATCGAAGCGGCGCTCGATCTCGTCGTCTTCGGCCCCACGCTCGCTGAGGGAGTCAGAGCCATGAAGGGAGCGGGGCTGGTCGACGTTTTTGCCGCGGGCTCCTCCTGAGCACGACGGATCCAGCCTTGCGGCGCCGGGCGCCCGCGGCTAGAACAGGGCCATCCTTCACGCAGGCAATACGGCACCCGAGCGGGATAGAATTACGATGAGCACCACCAACGGCCCCACGCGGCTGGTCTGGCGCGACGGCGAGCTGATCGACTGGCGCGACGCCACCATCCACGTGATGAGCCACGTGGCGCACTACGGCTCCTGCGTGTTCGAGGGGATCCGCTGCTACGAGACGCCCGACGGCCCCGCCGTCTTCCGCCTGCACGACCACATGCGCCGCCTGGCCGACTCGGCGCGCATCTACCGCATCCCCTTCCGCCACCGGGTCGAGGATCTCTGCGACGCCGCGCTCGAGCTGATCGCGGCCAACGGCGTGCGCCACTGCTACCTGCGGCCGCTGGTGGCGCGCACCGGCGAGCAGATGGGGGTCCTTCCCGACGACGCGTTCGTGGAGACCTTCATCGTCGCCTGGATCTGGGGGACGTACCTGGGCGAGGGAGCGCTGGAGAACGGCGTGGACGTGTGCGTGTCGAGCTGGCGGCGCGCGGCGCCCGACACCTTCCCGTCGCTGGGGAAGGCGGGGGGGGCCTACCTGAACTCGCAGCTCGCCAAGATCGAGGCGAAGGAGCGCGGCTTCGCCGAGGCCATCATGCTCGACAGCTACGGCTACGTGGCCGAGGGCACCGGCCAGAACCTGTTCGTGGTGCGCGACAACGTGCTCTTCACCCCACCCATCTCCGCCAACATCCTGGCGGGGATCACCCGCGACTGCGTGATCCGCATCGCGGGCGACCTGGGATACGCGGTGCGCGAGGAGAACCTGCCGCGCGAGTTCCTGTACGTGGCCGACGAGGCCTTCTTCACCGGCACCGCGGCGGAGCTCACCCCGCTGCGCAGCGTGGACCGCGTCGCCCTCGGCGCGGGCCGGCGCGGGCCGATTACGGAGGAGATCCAGTCGCGCTTCCTGGGCATCGCGCACGGCGAGCTCCCGGACACGTACGGCTGGCTCACCCACGTCCCCGTGCACGCCTCCACCGCGGCCTGAACCGCAACAGCAACTGATCCGGTCAAGACGTTACGCCTCTGGACGGGCGGGTGGGCTGCTTGCGTGGGCGCCCGCCCTTGCGGCCGTTCTCGCGGGCGGCGTCCGCCTTGGCCGGGGTGGAGGCGCGCCCGCCCACGCGGCCCATCTCGCTGCGGAGCTCGCGCATCCAGGCCGCGGTGCCGAAGATCCCCTTCACCAGCGGCGCAACGCCGAGGTCCACGTCGAGCGCGTCCCAGCGCAGCGCCCGCCCGCCGGCGACGACCTCTACCTGCGCCACCGCGGCGGCGGCGGCGCCCGCCAGCCCCTGCGCGACCTCGGTGGGGAAGGCGAGCGAGCAGCCGTTGGTGAGCTCCACCACCATCCGGCGGCGGTCGGCGTCGTAGCGCGCGGTGACGGCGCGGGGCTCCGTGCGGTCGGCCTGGCGGCCGCGCTCGAGCGCGGCCCGCAGCTCGGCGTCGGAGAGGTGCTTCTCAACCATGATGGATCTCCCTCCACTTCTGCAGGAATCGGAGCTGGTTCGCTTCCACGATGGCGACGGCGCGCCGCAGGTCTGCGGGCTTCATGTCGTACGCGGCGCGGATGGTGAACGTGAGCAGGTTCACGATCGCGAGCCCTTCGGCGCGGTGGACGTGGACGTGTGCCGGCGGGTGGTCGTTCAGCCAGATCTGCACCTGGAACCCATCGCCATCGTAGACTCTCGCCATGTGGAATTAACCTATCGGTTTGGGTTTTGTCAAGACCCTCCTCTTCTCCTGTCCAGTGTCCAATGATCCCGTTTGTCGCGCCGCACCGCAACCGTCGCAAATGACCGCTCCTATCAAGCATCGGACGGCACTCGTCAACAACCAAACCATATCCACAAATGGACAAAGGCGGAGCCGCAGAGAGGCTTGCTGCCCTCCTCTGCGCCTCTGCGGCTCTGCGCCTCTGCGGCTGTGCGTGAGACGATCTGTTGGTGTACGTCCGGCCCTCGCGCCCGCCGGCAACCGGTCGCAGCGATTTGTCCAGGTGGGACCGTGCAACAAGGTGCGGGGTACGGAGGCGTCCGCCGGCACCCCCGCGTCGAAGAAGCGCAACGCAGGATGAAGACTCTCCCCCGCGCGGCTCTGCTCCTGGCCGCCGCGCTCCTCCCCGCCTGCGGCGGCGGCGACGCCTCCGAGCCCGCCCAGCCGGTCCCCGGCGACCTCACCGTGAGCCTCGCCACGCCGAACGCCGACGGGGCGCTGCTGATCGCCATCACCGGTCCCGACGCGGTGGGCGCGGTGCAGCCGGCCGCCGCCGGCGCCGTGGTGCGCTCGCGGACGCAGGGGACCACCACCACCGTGGCGGTGTTCGGCTCGCTGGCGGCCGGGCCGCTGCTGCGCCTGGGCGTTCCCGACGTGCGCCAGGCGGCCCGTTACACCGCCACCCTGCGCGAGGCCGCCGACGCGCAGAACGCACCTCGCGCCTCCCTGGCCGGCTACTCGCTCGCGGTGACCCGCTGATGGGCGCGACGAGCCTGCGCATCCGCGCCCTGGCGCTGGTCCTCGCCGCCGCCGCGCTCGCCGCGGGGGCGTTCGTCCCCGCGCGGGTGGCGGACGAGACGCGCACCGGGTGGCTGAACGTGGTCTGGCAGACGCGCGGGGTGCGGAACGAGCTGGTCGCCGCCCGCCTCTTCCTGGTGGACGAGGCGGGGCGCGGGACGGAGGTGGCCGCGACCGCCGCCGCGCTGGCGCCGTACGGCGGGCTGGCCGGGGTGAACGGGCGGCGGATGACGGTCACGGGCGACCTCCTTCCCGCCGGCGCGGGGCGCGCCGCGCCGCTGCTGCGGCTGCGCTCGCTCGCCGCCGTGCAGGGGCCGCGCTTCGCCGTGACCCGTACGGACAAGACCGGGCCGCAGGCCTACGTGCTGCTCCTCTGCCGCTTCGCCGACAAGCCCACCGCCGACCCGCAGTCGCGCGCCACCTACGCGCAGTGGCTGGGCGGCTCGTACCCGGGCATCGACCAGTTCTGGCGCGAGAACTCCGAGGACCGGGTGAGCATCGCCACCACGGTGGTGGGCCCCTTCGTGCTCCCGCTCCCCACGGCGGGGTACCTGACGAGCACCGGGTCGGCCGACGTGAACCTGCTCTTCCAGGACTGCACCCGCGCCGCCGACGCCACCGTCGACTTCTCGCAGTACGCCGGCATCCACATGCAGTTCAACGGCGGGCTGGGCGGCTTCTCCTACGGCGGCGGGTGGACCACCACCTTCGACGGGCAGACGCGCCGCTGGGCGATGACCTGGATGGCCGACTGGGCCGCGCCGAGCACCTGGGCGCACGAGACGGGGCACTCGCTGGGGCTCCCCCACTCGTCGGGCCCCTACGGCGAGACCTACGACTCGAGGTGGGACGTGATGAGCGGCGGCCAGACCAGGGACCCGGGGATCGGCACCTGGGTGGCGCCGCACACCATCGCCTTCCACAAGGACCTGCTGGGGTGGATCCCGGCGGCGCGGAAGTACGTGGCCGCGCCGGGGAGCAGCGCCGCCTTCGAGCTGGCGCGCGACGCGATGCCGGGGGCGGACGGCTACCAGATGGCGCAGGTGCCCATCGCCGGGAGCAGCGCCTTCTACACGGTGGAGGCGCGCCGCTACGCCGGGTACGACGCGATCGGCCGCCTGCCGTCGGAGGCGGTGGTCATCCACCGGGTGAACCTGGCCGACGTGGTTCCCGCCAAGGTGGTGGACGTGGACGGCAACCTGGACCCGAACGACGCGGGCGCCGCCTGGGTTCCCGGCGAGACCTTCACCGACGTGCCGGGCGGCGTGCAGGTGAAGGTGCTGTCGCTGACGGCCACGGGCTTCCGAGTGGAGGTGAGCACCGGCGGCACCCTCGCCGTGGCGGTCGACTCCGTGCTCGCTCCCGCCACCATGGGCGCGGACTACGCGGCCGTGCTGGCGCCGGGGCTCACCGGCGCCGGCTGGACGCTGGTGGCCGGGGCGCTCCCGAAGGGCGTGGCGCTCTCGGCCGACGGCCGGGTGGGCGGCGTTCCCGCCGAGTCGGGGAGCTTCCGCTTCACCGTGAGCGTGGTGCAGCCCGGCGGCTTCGCCACGCGCGAGGTGCGCCTGGAGGTCGGCCGGCCGCAGCTGGCCGAGGCCGCCGTGCTCGACCACCTGCTGGGGGGCGCCCCGCTCACGGCCGACCAGGCGCGCTTCATCGATCTCCAGGGGAACGCCAACGGCCGCGTGGACGTGGGCGACGTGCGCGGCTGGATGATGGCGCAGGGGCTGCTTCGCTGAAAAAGTGCCTAGTCCCTAGTGCCTAGTGCCTAGGGCGGTTTTCGCCAGGTCCAGAGTGCTGCGCGTGTCCGCGGCGGGCCCTCTCCGGCTCGCCAAGGCTCGCCACCTCTCCGGTCCCGGGGGCCCGGACCGTGCCGCAGATACGTGATGGCTCCCGAACCCGAGGCAATCCGCTGACGTGCCAAGTGCCAGGTGCTTCGTGCCGTTCCTTGGCACTAGGGACTAGGCACTAGGCACTTTTTTTGTTGTCCCTAGCGAGCTTTCCGAGGTAATGCTAAGATTCTAGCCCCACAGCGAAATCCCCATGGCAGAAAGGCCGCTCGCATGAAACGCCTCGTCGTGCCGCTGCTCCTGCTGGCCGCGCCGCTGGCCGCGCAGGAGGTCAGCATCCCGCACACCACCTTCACGCTCGGCAACGGGCTGAAGGTGATCGTGGCGGAAGACCACTCCACGCCGGTCGCCGCCGTCAACATCTGGTACCACGTGGGCTCCGGCTACGAGCAGCCCGGCCGCACCGGCTTCGCGCACCTCTTCGAGCACGTGATGTTCATGGGGAGCGCCCACGTGCCGCAGGGCGAGTTCGACAACCGGCTCGAGAGCGCCGGCGGCTCCAACAACGGCAGCACCACCACCGACCGCACCAACTACTACGAGATCCTCCCCTCCAACGCGGTGCCGCTGGCGCTCTGGCTCGAGGCCGACCGCATGGGCGGGCTGGTGCAGACGCTCACCCAGCCCAAGCTCGACACCCAGCGCGACGTGGTGAAGAACGAACGCCGCCAGCGCTACGAGAACCAGCCGTACGGGCTGCTGCTGGAGACGGTGTACGACGCCCTCTACCCCGCCGGGCACCCGTACCACTGGACCACCATCGGCTCGATGGAGGACCTCTCGGCCGCCAGCCTGGACGACGTGAAGGCCTTCTTCCGCCGCTACTACACGCCCAACAACGCCGTGCTCACCGTGGCGGGCGACGTGAACGCCGCCGAGGTGCACCGCCTGGCCGAGCAGTACTTCGGCTGGATCCCGCGCGGCCCCGAGATCACCCGCCCCAGCGTGTCGGTGCCGCCGATCCCCGCCACGCGCTACATCGTGAAGGAAGACCGGGTCACGCTGCCGCAGGTGACCATGATCTGGCGCACCGGCCCGCGCTTCTCGGCCGACGAGGCGGCGCTGACGGCGCTGGGGCAGATCCTCACCGGCGGCAAGAGCTCGCGGCTCTACAAGCGGCTGGTGTTCGACCAGCAGGTGGCGCAGAGCACCAACGCCTTCAACGACGCCAACCTGCTCTCGGGCGACTTCTGGGTGATCGTGCGCGGCAAGCCCGACACCCAGCTCGACGCGCTGGCGGCGGCGGTGAACGAGGAGATCGCGAAGGTGGCCGCCACGCCGCCCAGTGCCGAGGAGCTGCAGCGGGTGGTGAACGGGATCGAGACGGCCTTCGTGAGCAACCTGGAGACGGTGCAGAACAAGGCCGACCAGCTGAACGACTACGAGTACTTCGCCCACGACCCGGGCTTCGCCGCGCGCGACCTGGCGCGCTACCGGGCGCTCACCCCGGCCGACGTCCAGCGCGTGGCCCGGCAGTACCTGCAGGGGAAGAACCACCTCGTGGTGAGCTTCGTTCCGCAGGGGAAGACCGCGCTCGCCGCCACGGAGGACCGATGAACCGCCGCACTCTCGCCGCCCTGGGCGCCCTGCTGGCGTTCCCGGCGGCCGCCGCCGCGCAGTTCCCCACCACCCCGCCGGCGCTGGGGCCCGCGCCCGCGGTGCACCCGCCGGTGCCCGTGCAGCGGCAGCTCGCGAACGGGATGAAGGTGCTGTACGTGCGCCAGCCGGAGCTCCCCGTGGTCTCGGCCGCGCTGGTGGTGCGCGGCGCGGGCACCACGCAGGACCCGGCCGCGCTCCCGGGGCTGGCCTCGTTCACCGCCTCCATGCTCGACGAGGGCGCCGCCGGCAAGAGCGCGCTGCAGATCGCCGACGCGCTCGACCTGCTGGGCGCCTCGCTGCAGCCCGGCGCCAGCTGGGACGCGGCCACGGTGAACCTGTACGTGCTGAAGAAGAACTTCCCCGCGGCGCTCGGCATCATGAGCGACGTGGTGCTGCGCCCGGACTTCAACGCCCCCGACGTGCAGCGGGTGCGCGACGAGCGCATCACCAACCTCACGCGGGCGAAGGACGAGCCCACCGCGATCGCGGCGAACGCCTTCCAGTCGCTGGTCTACGGCGCGCGCCACCCCTACGGCCGCTTCGCCACCGTCGAGGCCACGCGCACGCTGGACCGCGACCGGGTGACGGCCTTCCACCACGCCGCCTACCGCCCGGAGAACGCCACGCTGATCCTGGTGGGCGACGTGGACCCGTCGATGCAGCCGATGGTGGAGCAGGCCTTCGGCGGCTGGCGCGACATGGGTGCGGCGTCGCCGATGGAGGGGTCGCTCGACCCGCCGCGGATCGGCGCCACCACCATCTACCTAGTGGACAAGCCGGGCGCGGCGCAGAGCGAGATCCGCATCGGGCACCCCGGCGTGGCGCGCAACACGCCGGACTACTTCGCGCTGCAGGTGCTGAACACGCTGCTGGGCGGCGCCTTCACCAGCCGGCTGAACATGAACCTGCGCGAGACGCACGCCTGGACCTACGGCGCGCGCTCGGGGTTCGCCATGCGGCAGGGCGCGGGGCCGTTCACCGCGCAGGCGGGGGTGGTCACGGCGGCCACCGACAGCTCGCTGGTGGAGTTCTTCAAGGAGCTGAACCGCATCCGCACCGACCCGATCCCGGCCGACGAGCTGGACAAGGCCAAGCGCTACGTGGCGCTGGGCTTCCCGCAGCAGCTGGAGACCACACAGGACGTGGCCGGGAGCCTGGCCAACCTCGTCACCTACGGCATCGACCCGTCGTTCCTGGGCACCTTCGTGGGCGGGGTGATGGGCGTGACCGCGGCCGACGTGAAGCGCGTGGCCGACCAGTACGTGCGCCCCGGCAACTCGGTCGTGGTGGTCGTCGGGGACCGCTCGAAGATCGAGGCCGGCATCCGGGCGCTCAACCTCGGGACGGTCGAGGTGAAGGACGTGGGCGAGTTCGTGAAGTAAGGAACGCTAATTGACGCAGAGACGCGGAGGAACCGAGAGAACGCAGCAGTTCTCTCGGTTCCTCCGCGTCTCTGCGTGAAACGGCAGTTGTCTTTTGCTGGATCAGGGTTCGTCTTCGTCGTCGCCGGCGACGCGCGCGGGCTCCACTTCGCCGCGGACGGAGATGGGGGCGAGGCTCCCGGCGCGCAGGCGCTGGTTGAGGCGGTCGAGGTCCCGCTCGCGGAGGGTGCGCCACCGGGCGAGCGCCGCGTCCAGCATCGCCAGGCGCGCATCGATGGCCGCGAGCGCCTGGCTGGTGGGGGCGGCGTCGGCGCCTTCCACCACGTCGTAGAGGGTGGCGAGGTCGCCGGCGAGCTGCCGCAGGCCGGGCGCGCCCTCTTCGATCGACGCGGCCGTGGAGTCGAGCGCGGTGACGGAGGCGGTGACCTCGGGGCCGCCCTTGCCGCGCAGCGCCTGCAGCTGCGACCGCACGCCGTGCAGCTGCCCCAGCGCCTCGGCGGCACGGCGCAGGCCGTCCGCCAGGCGCAGCGAGGCGCCGTGCTGCAGGGCGAGCGCGGACGACGGGGTGCGCACCCGCGGGTCCATCTTCACCACCAGCGGCTGCGTGTACGCGCGGCCATCCACCGTCAGCCGCACCGTGTAGGCGCCCGGCAGCGCCCAGGGGCCGCGCGGCTCCCGCGGCGTGTCGCCCGGCGTGGCGGAGATCGGGAAGCTGCGCTCCGGCGCCGCCACGTCGGCCTCGTGCAGGTCCCACACGAAGCGGTGCATCCCCGCCTCGCGCCCGGGGCGCGACGCCGGGCGCACCCACCACCAGGGGACGTTCCCCTCCGTCCGCACCGGCGGGAGCGAGTCCGCGCTGGAGTGGCGGCGCACCACGCGGCCGGCGGCGTCCAGGACCTCCAGCGTCACGCTGGACGCCGGGCTCGCCAGGCGGTAGTCGATCACGGCGCCGTCGGGTGGGTTCTGGCCGCCGGGCTCGTCCGGCGGGAGCGGGGTGTCGGTGTTGGTGTTCCAGCGCGCCCGCACCGCGTCGTGGGGGCGGAAGAGGCGCGTCTCCATCGACCCGTCCGCCTGCCGCAGCGGCGTGACGTCGTCCAGGATCCAGAACGAGCGGCCGTGCGTGCCCACCACCAGGTCCTGGTCGTGCACCACCAGGTCGCGGATGGAGGTCGCCGGCATGTTCAGCCGCAGCGAGCGCCAGTGGTCTCCGTCATCTTCCGACACGTAGACCTCGCGCTCGCTGCCGGCGTAGAGCAGGCCGCGGCGCACGGGGTCCTCGCGCACCACGTTCACGACCGCCCCGTCCGCCATCCCCGTCACCACCTCGCGCCACGTCCTCCCCCCGTCGTGCGTGCGGAGGACGTGCGGGCGCAGGTCGTCGAGCCGGAAGGTGTTGATGGCCGCGTACGCCGTCGCCGTGTCGAAGTGCGACGCCTCCAGGACCGACACCTTCGTCCAGGGCCCGAGCTGCTGCGGCGTCACGTCGCGCCAGTGCGCGCCGCCGTCGGAGGTCACGTGGACCATCCCGTCGTCCGTCCCCGCCCAGATCCGCCGCGCGTCCAGCGGCGAGGGCGCGAGCGCGTAGACCACGCCGCGGTGCGCGCCCTTCTCCGGGTCGAGCGGGGCGAAGGCGCCGAGCACGGCGGGGACGGGCGTCCGCGCGCGGGTGAGGTCGGGGGACACCTGCGCCCAGTGCGCCCCGCCGTCCGTCGTCTTCCAGACGGTGTTCGAGGCGAAGTAGAGGGCGTGCGGGTCGGCGGGGGAGAAGACCACCGGCTGCGTGCGCACCACGCGGTAGCCGCCCTCGCGGAAGGCGCGCGGCGTGACGTCCTGCACCTGGCCGGTGCGGCGGTCCCAGCGCGAGATCTTGCCGCCGTACACGAGGTCGGGGTTCAGCGGGTCGGGCGCCACGTAGCCGTACTCCTCCACGCCCACGGGGTGCCACTCGCGGAAGGTGATGCGCCCGTCGTTGCCGCGGCTGGCGGTGCCGACCGAGCCGCTCTCCTGCTGCGAGCCGTAGACGTTGTAGGGGAAGGCGTTGTCGGTGGCCACGTGGAAGATCTGCGCGGTCGGCTGGTTGTACCACGAGCTCCAGCTCTCGCCGCCGTTCACGGAGATGATGGCCCCCTGGTCGGCCGCGATCAGGATCACCCGCGGGTTGCCGGGGTCGATCCAGACGCGGTGGTAGTCGTCGCCGCCCGGCGCGCCGCGGAAGGCGGCGAAGCTGCGCCCGCCGTCCGTGCTCTTCCAGGTGACCACGTTGGCGACGTAGACCACGTCGGGGTTGGAAGGGTCGGCGCGCACCTCGTTGAAGTCGCCGTCGCGCCCCCAGAGGCGCGCGTCGTCGTTCGCCAGCCGCCAGCTCTCCCCCGCGTCGTCGGAGCGGTAGAGGCCGCCGCCGCGCCGCGCGCCCACGATGGCGTACATCCGCCGCGGATCGGAGCGCGACACCTCGATGCCGATGCGCCCCAGGCCGTCGTCCGCCGACGGGAGGCCGGCGGTGAGCTGCCGCCACGTCGTCCCGCCGTCGGTGGACTTGTAGAGGCCGTTGTTGCGCGAGAGCGTCCACGAGCCCCCGACCTCCCAGGGCGCCTGCCGCGCGGACCAGAGCACGGCATAGACCGTCCGCGGATTGCCCGGGTCGATGGCCACGTCCATCCCGCCGGTGTCCTCGTTCCTGTAGAGCACCTTCTCCCACGTGCGCCCGCCGTCCGTCGAGCGGAAGATGCCGCGCTCGGGGTTGGGGCCGTAGGGATGGCCCAGGACGGCGGCGAACACGCGGTCGGGGTCGCGCGGGTCGACGGCGACGCGGGCGATCTGCTGCCCGTCGCGCAGCCCCAGGTGCGCCCACGTCTTCCCCGCGTCGGCGGAGCGGTAGACGCCGTCGCCGGTGGAAAGGTCCGGCCGCTGCAGCCCCTCGCCGCTGCCGACGTAGACCACGTTGGGGTCGGAGGGCGCCACCGCCACGTCGCCGATGGAGCCGGTGGGCTGGTCGTCGAAGATGGGGGTCCAGATGCGCCCGTAGTCGTTCGTCTTCCACACGCCGCCGTTGTTGACGCCGACGTAGAACACGCCGGGCTGCTGCGGCACCCCCACCGCGCCCACGGTGCGCCCGCCGCGGAAGGGCCCGATCATCCGCCAGCGCAGCGCGGCGGCGGGCCCGGCGTCGCCCTGCGCCGCGGCGGTGGAGGAGGACGCGGACAGGGCGGCGAGGAGCGCCACGGCGGCGGCGACTGCGCGGATCGGACGAATCATCGGCGGAGCGGGGAGACGGAGGGACGGCGATGGGATGGGTTGCGGGACAACGTGCCGGGCGCGGCGGGGAGGCGCAAGCGCATGGCGACTAGGAAAGCCTCCTGAGGCGGGTGAAGGCTTACGAGGCAAGGGCGAACTTTCCGATCTCAAAATAGGAATGGGACGTACACACAACGAAAGCCCACATCATTCATTCGCAAATCAGGAGGGTCTGACTCGATGTACCAGCACGTCACCTGTTCAGCGGGACGACGGTAGGAACCGCCTCGGTTCACCTTCTCGGAGTTGGGAACCGCGCTGAATCTCGGCTTCTCTGTCCATTCGAGGACCCACTCGAAAACGTTTCCTGCCATGTCGTAACAACCATAGGGACTCCTTCCCGATTCGTAATGCCGTACGGGTGTCGTACTCCGAATGCGAGCCTCCCGAGAGTTACACCTCGTCGTGGAGAATTCGTTGCCCCACGGATAGTTCCGTCCGTCCGTACCCCGAGCTGCCTTTTCCCACTCGTGCGAGGTCGGCAGGCGTTTTCCGCACCACGCAGCGTAGGTGGTTGCATCGTACCATGATACGCTGGTGACTGGATGATTGGGAAACTGTTCTGCTTCCGCGGATATGCGTCTCAACTGCCAGCGGGATTCCGGGTCGTGTTGATGATGTAAATACCCGGTCCGCTCAAGGAAAACGAGGTACTGTGCATTTGTTACGGGCGTAAGATCAATGTGATAATCGTAGGGAATGTTCTGCTCGGCGCCACCCAATCCTGATTGGTAAGGACCGGCGGGAACCACCACCATGTCAGCATGTCTTCCCTCTGAAGGTAATTCAGATGAAGGTAATTCAGAGTGTCTGTCCGCTGAACGTAATTCGATCGATTTCTCGCTCTGTGCTTCGGGCGTCTCTTGGACGCTGGAGCGGGTATGGCGAAGAAGATCCGACAATATCGCAGACCGGATTGACACTTCGAATTCGCTTGTTGATCTATATTCACCAATCAGGCCGACCTGCTGAATTTTCTTGCGGAAGGCGATTACTGCACCCTTTTGCTTTAGTTCGTCCTCTGTCTGCAGATTGGCTGGACGCTGGCAGAAATAGAAATGGATGCGGGGTCGGCCTCGGCTCTGCAAGCAATGATAAGCCAGTTCGAATTCTTCCTGAGTTCCTGAATTCGCCTCGCCGGTCGGAGAGCCAAAGCGATTCCAAAGGATTCCGATGAACGTATCCGTATCTTCGATCCCTGCCTGATCGAGTATCACCTGCTGGGGCCGGCCCATCTCAGGAATCATGTCCTCCCACCGAACGAGCTCGAGGCTCCATCCCAAATGACGGGCTATGCTGTTATCGATTTCCGCAACAACGCTTTGCACGATCGATCGCTCTTCCGCAACATCCATCGGAGATGCGACGAAAATCCGAAGCACAGGTCTGAGGCGTGGCATAGATAATCTCCATTCAGCGAGGGTCGATTCAGTGTGAATTTGTAATGTGACATATGAGAGTGCAACTACTTCGGGACGGCAGAGTAAGAGGAGGATGCTGGAGCTTTCGGCCATCTCTCGGTAAGGGGTTCCTGCCGCGACGAGGAGCGTTGACGGAGACGGAGCTCGCGCCGATCATGTGAGGGGGAGCGCGACGGCCGCCCCGGCCGTGCACGGTACGCCCCGCTCGCCACGCCTGCCGAAGGAGGCAGCGATGCCCTCGATCCGCCGCGTCCTCTTCTGCCTCCCGCTCGCCGCGGCGGGCTCCGCGCTCTGGAGCCTTCCCTCCGCCTCGCAGGGCCGCGCCGCCGAGGGCGGGTCCGCGCCGCTGCTGCGCGCCGTCGCGCGGATGACGTGCGGCACGCCGCGCCCGCGCGGCTACGCGCTGGCGACCCCGTCCGTGCGCCCCGGCAGCGGGGCGGGGAGTCTGGCGGCGCTGGGACAGCGTTCGATCCTGGGTTCGGCGGAGCTGGTGGGGACGCTGGAGCTCAGCTTC
>C688J35102_120989826_pt1 | contig 14185 bp, 13 predicted proteins | sample HopSoiMetagenom2_FD_35102 | JGI IMG/M metagenome (IMG submission 35102)
GGCGCCCCGAACACCAGCGCGCTCACGAGCGGCAGTCCGATCAGAAGACCGACCGCGTACGGCCAAACCGTGATCTTCCGGCCGCTTTCAAACAATTGCCGCCGCGCGTAACGCGCGAGCAACAACGCAACGACGACAGCAACCAGCAGCGCCAGCGCGAACGCGCCAAGACCGGGATCGGCGACCGGCCGCGGAACCACTAGTCCCCGGTTCGATAGAAAGAACCTGTCGAAAATCGAGATGCTTTGCCGAGGGTTTGGCAGCGCGGCGAGCACCGCCAGATACCAGAACAGTATCTGGAACAAGAGCGGCAGATTGCGGACCAACTCGACATAACCGCCGGAGATGCGCGACAGCAGCCAGTTCGGCGATAGCCTTCCGAGCGCAACCATGAAGCCGAGCACGGTGGCGAAGAAGATGCCGACGATCGAGACCAGCAGGGTGTTGAGCAAACCGACGAGGAAAACGCGGGTATATGTGTCGGACCCGGAATACGGAATGAGGCTTTGGCTAACGTCAAAGCCCGCCGTGTTGTCGAGAAATCCGAATCCGGACGTGATCCGCTGTGCTGCCAGGTTGGCGCGGGCGTTAGCGACGATTTCGTAGGCGACCCAGACCAGGGCTGCGACGAACAGTATCTGTAAGGCAAATCCGGCCCACCCCGCACGGCCACCGAGCGCTCGCCGCAATCTTGCGACGAACTGCGATGGTGGCGATCGGGGCTCGATGCTCATGTCGTAGCCGCCTGGCTAGCAATCACCGAATCGGTGGTGCGTACTGAATTCCGCCCTTGTTCCATAGCTGGTTGAGCCCGCGGGCAATCCCGAGCTTGGAGCCGGCGCCAACGTTACGATCGAAAGATTCGCCGTAGTTGCCGACTGCTTTGACGACCCGCGACACCCAATCCTTGGTGAGGCCAAGCTGTTCTCCGAGGTTGCCGTCGGTGCCGAATACCCTCCTGAGTTCCGGCTTGTCGGACTTGGCCATTTCGTCGACGTTCTTCTGGGTAATCCCGAGTTCTTCGGCGTTGACCATTGCAAAAAGCGTCCATTTCACGACGTCCAACCATTGATCGTCGCCATGGCGTACCATCGGCCCGAGCGGCTCCTTCGAGATCACTTCGGGAAGCACGGCATGGTCGGCCGGGGTCGCCAGCTTCAAACGTTCCGCATAAAGCTGGGAGACGTCGGACGTGAAGACGTCGCAACGTCCGGACTCGTAAGCCTTCACGGTCTCATCGGCGCTGCCGAATGCGATCACCTCGTACTTCATGTTGTTGCTCTTGAAGTAATCGGCGAGGTTCTGTTCTGTGGTCGTGCCGGTCTGCACGCAAACCGATGCGCTGTTCAGCTCAAGGGCGGAATTGACCTTCAGGGACTTCTTCACGAGGAAGCCTTGACCGTCGTAATAGGTCACCCCGGTGAAATTAGCGCCCAAAGAGGTGTCTCGGGAAAGAGTCCAGGTCGTATTGCGCGAGAGGACGTCAATTTCGCCCGACTGTAGCGCAGTGAAGCGATCCTTGGCCGACAACGGCACGAATTTGACTTTGGTTGGATCATTGAGGATCGCCGCCGCGACGCCACGGCAGACATCGACATCCAGTCCGGTCCAGTTGCCCTTGTCATCGGGCGTTGAAAAGCCCGGCAATCCCTGATGGACGCCGCAGGACAGCATGCCTCGTTCCTTCACCGTCTTGAGCGTTTGCCCGGTAGCGGCCTGGGTTGAGAGAACGCCAGCAGCGGCAAGGGTTAGAACCAGAGATACGCGTTTCATTGCGAAGCCTTTCAAGTGTCGTCCCGGAGACGTTTGCCAACTCGCGTAAGCCAAAGGGCCGACCTGTGATCCATTGCTGCGAACGTCGGCCCGACAGGCGATTTGACGCGCAGTTCTTCTAAGACGGTGGATCGAAGATCGCGGCAGGCCCCTCAACGTGCAGCGACTTAATACGAGTTTGTATCACAGAACGACTGGCGATCCGGGTCAAGGGGTTGACGGCACTGTTCTGTGTCCTGTTATTAACCAACCGGCCCAAACCGCCGCCCGGCGGGTGCTCAAGGCGCGTCCGAGGGCTGCGGCGAAGGGTCTCAAGGTGGCTGCCAAAGCATGAATTCTTCGGGGGATAAAGGGGCGCCACGCAAACCGGAGACCGAGCTGGTTACGGCCGGGCGTGACACCCAGGCGCAGAAAGGGTTCGTCAATCCACCGGTCGTCCACGGCTCAACCGTGCTTTATCCCACGGCGGATGATCTCCACGCCCACCGCGGGGAGTACCAATATGGCCGCCGAGGGACGCCGACAACCAAGTCTTTACAAGAGGCGGTGATGGCCCTCGAAGGGCCGCGCTGCGCTGGCGTCGGCATCGCTCCTTCCGGGTTGGCCGCGATCACCACGACCTTGTTGGCGGTGCTGAAGGCCGGCGACCATTTGCTGGTTTGCGACAACGCCTACCGTCCGACCCGCAATTTCGCGAACGGGATGCTGACGCGCTACGGGGTCGACACCACTTACTTCGATCCCTTGATCGGTGGCGGCATCGCCGCATTGCTCAAACCGAACACCAGGGCTGTGGTTGTCGAAGCACCGGGCTCCCAGTCGTTCGAGATGCCGGACATCCCGGCGATCGCGGCGGTGACGCAGGCGCGCGGCGTACTGCTGATCGACGACAACACCTGGGCGACGCCGCTGTTTCACCGCTCGCTGGATCAGGGCGTGGACATCAGCATACAGGCAGCGACCAAATATATCGGCGGCCATTCCGACATCATGTTCGGGACCATTTCGGCCAACGCCGAAGCTTGGCCGTTGATTGCGGAGGCGGTCCAACTGCTCGGGGTCTGCGCCGGACCCGACGACGTGTTCCTGGCGATACGCGGGTTGCGAACGCTCGCGGTACGGCTTGCACAGCATCATCGCGCCGGACTGGAAATGGCACGCTGGCTGCAGACGCGACCCGAAGTGGTCAAGGTGTTGCATCCTGCCCTCGAAAGCGACCCGGGTCATGCGATCTGGAAACGTGACTTTACCGGCGCATCAGGCCTGTTCAGCATCGTGCTGAAGCCCGCACCGCAGAAGGCGGTCGATGCGTTGCTCGATTCCGTGCAGCTATTCGGGCTGGGCTATTCATGGGGTGGCTTCGAAAGCCTCGTCATTCCATTCGACTGCTCAGGCTACCGAACCGCCACGAAATGGGCACCGGGCGGACCGACGTTGCGTTTCCATATCGGATTGGAGAGCGTTGAGGATCTCAAGGCGGATCTCACGCGAGGCTTCGCCGCGTTCAACGCCGCGTCGTAATAGCACCCACGCCAGCCGTGCACGGCGCTCATCGCTCCGAGGGGCATAGGCAAACTGAGGAGCCCGCATGAGCGCAGCGACATGCGGGACCGAGAGAAATCCCGGATGTCGCTTTGCTCATCCGGGCTACGATTGTACTGCGTGCTCACTCCCCAATGCGCACGCGAGTCTTCGCCTGCATCGAGCACGTTCCACATCTTGATTCGTCATTGCGAGGAGCGCAGCGACGAAGCAATCGAGCTTCGTCGCTGATGCGCCATGGACTGCTTCGCTGCGCTCACCTGACGAGCAATTCTCCACGCGATGACGCCGATGCAACGGAGACGCCCGGAATACCGCACGTCCAACTGCGGCGGGAGACCGTACGTCCGCCCCAAACCAGGACAGTCAGGCCTTCTCCACGATAACTCTTCGTTCACCATGACGGGAAATCCCCGACCGCCTTGCGGCCAACTCTCCCCCTCCCAGTTCGGTCATAACCGCTTAGTCACGCTTAGAGGAGAAGCTGCCGCCAACATAGAAGTGTAGTAGCCAGCGTAGAGTAGCGAAAGAGTATGAATACCGCGCGCATCCTTGTCCTGATCATCGCTCTCGGTGCCGGCGGCGTTGCAGCATACCTTGCGAGTGGATTTGAGAACAAATCTCAGCAGGCCGAGCCAACCGTGCAATTGCAGACGGTGGACGTTCTGGTTGCGAGAGCCGACATCGGCCTTGGTCAATCGGTCAGCGCGGAGAATGTCCAATGGCAGACCTGGCCCGCTGCAACCGCCAGCAATAACTTCATTCGCCGCAACGAGCGTCCGGATGCGACAACGCAGGTCGCAGGCTCCATTGCGCGCGCGCCGTTTCTAGCGGGAGAACCGATCCGCGAACCCAAGCTCGTCAAGGCCAATGGATCGGGCTTTATGGCCGCGATCCTGCCCGTGGGCATGCGCGCCATCTCCACCGAAATATCGCCTGAAACCGGCGCCGGCGGCTTCATTCTCCCAAACGACCGGGTCGACGTGATTCTCTCCAAGCGTGAAAAGAATCCGAGCCGCGGCAACGCAGCCGACGAGGTCAAATCGGAAATCATTCTGCCAAATGTGCGGGTCCTTGCGATCGATCAGGCACCGAAGGAGAAGGATGGTCAGAACGCGGTCGTTGGCAAGACTGTGACGCTTGAACTGCGGCCCGAACAGGCCGAGACGCTCGCCCGCTCGCGCCAGACCGGCACGCTATCGCTGGCGCTGCGCAGCATCGGCGACGTCAACATGGTTGAAAACAGAAGTGACGAGCAGGCTCCAAAGCGGGGCGGGAGCATCGACGTAGTTCGCTACGGCGTCCCAAGCTCGACGACGACACAGAAGTGACTGACAGGATACCCGATATGAAACGCAGGAAGAAGCAAACGACCATCCGGACCCTTGTGGTTCGCGCCCTGCCATTTTCGGTTATCGCGGCTCTGGCGCTTTATCCGACCCTCACTCCCGTTGTCGCCGCAGACTCCCCTGCCCTGGCTTCTGCCGGGCAAGGCAAGGTGCGGTTTCTCGCGCTAGGGATCGGCAAGTCCGTCGTCATCGACCTGCCGCGCGACATCAAGGATGTGCTGGTAGCCGATCCGAAGATCGCCAACGCGGTCGTGCGCTCGCCGCAACGCGCATACATCATCGGCGAGACGGTGGGTCAGACAAACGTGGTGTTCTTCGACGCCGCCGGCCAGCAGGTCGCCGCCTATGACATCGCCGTCAAGCGCGATCTCAATGGCGTGCGCGCCGCATTGAGGCAAATGCTGCCAGTCGCGGGAATCCAGGCCGAAGGCGTCGGCGATGGCGTGATGCTGACCGGTTCGGTGGCCAGTCCGATCGAGGCACAGCAAGCGGGTGAGCTCGCCGCACGGCTGGTCGGCGGCGCCGACAAGGTCGTGAATTCCATCGTGGTTCGCAGCCGCGACCAGGTGATGCTGAAGGTCACGGTCGCCGAAGTGCGGCGGGACATCATCAAACAGATGGGCGTCGATCTCAGCGCCAGCATGAATTACGGCACGGCGGTTGTTAATTTCAACAACAGCAATCCATTCACCGCAAACAACGGCCCGCTCGTCCCTGGCAACGGATTGGCCGCGGCAAGCCTCACAAAGGGTCTTCCCTCCGTCACCGCAACCTTGCGCGCGATGGAAACGGCCGGTGTCGTTCGGACTTTGGCAGAACCAAACCTGACCGCCATCTCCGGCGAATCCGCGACCTTCATCTCCGGCGGTGAATTTCCCATCCCCACCGGCGTGACCTGCCAGACGACGACGAGCGGGGCTATCGGACAATGCGTCCAGACCGTCAGCTTCAAGAAGTTCGGCATATCGCTCAACTTTACACCAGTGGTGCTGACTGAGGGACGGATCAGTTTGCGGGTGATGACCGAGGTCTCGGAAGTCTCGGCGGAAAACGCCCTGACCGGTGGCGCCGGCGGAACCACGATCCCATCGATCAAGACGCGCCGTGCCGAGACCACGCTGGAGATACCCTCCGGTGGCTCCATGGCGATGGCGGGATTGATCCAGGAACAAACCAAGCAGGCGGTCAACGGTCTGCCTGGGCTGGACTCGTTGCCTGTTCTAGGCGCGCTTTTTCGAAGCCAGGACTTCGTCAACAACCAGACCGAGCTGATGGTGCTCGTGACTCCTTACGTCGTTCGAGCGGTCGCGCAGCAAGAGTTGTCGCGCCCGGATGACGGCTTTGCACCTGCATCGGATTCGCAATCGACCCTATTGGCCCAGATCAATCGCATCTACGGCGTTGCGGCCCGCGCCGAACAGGTCGGAAATTACCAGCCCAATTTCGGCTTCATCATCGATTGAGACGGAATTGCCCGGCGGGGACAAGGACAGCCTATGCGATACAGAACAATGACCGATCAGCCGCGAATGCTGCGCCTCGTCTGCGCGCTCGGCGGCCTTTCGCTTGCGCTGGGTGCGTGTACCTACAGCACCGGAGAAGTGGTGACCGCAAGCGTCCCCGACGATTACCGTCAGCGTCATCCAATCTCGATCCAGGAGGCCGACCGCTCGGTGGTCATCTTCGTCGGCAACGGGCGCGGTGGACTTTCTGCGCCGCAACGCGCCGACGTCCTGGGGCTGGCACAAATATGGGTTCGCGAGGGGACCGGTGCGATCGTGGCCGATGTGCCTGTCGACACACCCAACGCCCGCGCCGCGGCAAGTTCCTTCCGGGAGATCCGGGCGCTACTTGCGGCCGGCGGCGTCCCTCCCCGCGGAATCACCTTGCATCATTATCGACCTGACGATCCACAAACCTTGCCCACCATCAGGCTGAGCTATCCCAGGATCGCCGCAGTTGTCGGCCCTTGCGGGCTTTGGCCGGACGATCTCGGACCGTCGATCTTGAACAGGCGCTCTTCCGAGAACAAAGATTTCCATAATTTCGGCTGCTCCACTCAGCGCAATCTGGCCGCGATGATCGACAATCCGGCAGACCTGGTGCAGCCACGACCTGAAACGCCCGCTTATACTGCGCGACGGAGCGCGGCGTTCGAAAAATATCGCAAGGGCGAACCGAGCGCGACCACCTATCCCGAATCCGAAAAAGCTAAACTCAGCGATACAGGCAAATGATCAATCAAGCCCGCCGCATCTCAGAAGAGCAGCCGGACCTCGTGCCGCCGCACGCCGACGATTACATCGCGCCGGCACCTCGTGTGTCCGTGCAGGCCTATTGCGAAACGCTGGAAACCGCGGCTGCGGTGCGATCTGCGGGCGAAGACCGCCGGCTCGGCAAGGCCCATCTCACGGTCCAGATGGGCGGCATGGCGGCAGCCGTGGAAGCGTACAGCACCGTCCCTACCCCCAACGTGATTATCCTGGAGACCGAAGGCCGAAGCGATATTCTTGCCGGCCTCGATCAGCTCGCAACTGTTTGCGATCCCGGAACCCGCGTGGTCGTCATCGGCAATGCCAACGACGCCGCGCCCTACCGCGAACTCGTGCGCCGCGGCGTCAACGACTACGTCATCGGGCCAGTAGAAACCCTCGATGTGGTGCGTTCGATCTGCAGTCTGTTCTCCGCCTCGGAAGCGGTAGCCGTGGGCCGGGTCATCGCGGTCGTTGGCGCCAAAGGTGGGGCCGGCGCATCGACTGTGGCGCACAACGTCGCCTGGGCGATCGCACGCGATCTCGCGCTGGATTCCGTCGTCATCGATCTCGACCTCGCCTTTGGTACCGCGGGCCTCGATTTCAACCAGGACCCCGGTCAGGGTATCGCGAACGCTGTTTTCTCGCCGGATCGGCTGGACACCTCGATCGTCGAGCGCTTGCTGGCGAAATGTACTGATCGTCTCAGCTTGCTCGCCGCGCCGGCCTCGCTGGAGCGCGTCTATGATCTGGGCGCCGAGGCGTTCGATTCCATCTTCGACACCCTGCGCATGACCACCCCGTGCATTGTCCTGGATGTCCCACACCAATGGTCGGCATGGACCAAGCGGGTTCTGGTCGGCGCTGACGACATCCTGATCGTTGCCGAGCCGGACCTCGCCAATCTGCGTAACACCAAGAACATGCTGAGCATCCTCAAGGCTTCGCGGCCCAACGACCGGCCTCCCCTATATTGTTTGAATCAGATCCGCATGCCCAAGCGCCCGGAAATCGATGCGCGCGGGTTCACCAAGACGATCGAGAGCCCGCCCATAGCGGCCATTCCATTCGATTCGAGATTGTTCGGAACGGCTGCCAACAACGGCCAGATGATCGCCGAAATTGCCGGGCGACACCGGACCACGCACACGTTTTTGGATATTGCAAAACGGCTGACGGGCCGCGGCGACACCAAAAAAGCGCGCAGGTCATTCCTGTCACCCATCATGAACAAGTTGCGGGCGAGCTAGCAGACGAGGCCGCACTCGGCATCTAGGGCTGCGCTTGAGAATGCTTTTCCGGGGCGACTTCTTTTGCGCACGGCGAAAGACAGCACTGGAAATAGTGGCGCGCTTGGCAAGCCTCTCGCCAATCAGTCCACGAATTGAGCGCCGAACTCGCAACCTATCCGCCATGCCAACCGGCATTGTCGAGGGCGGCCTTCGGACAAGATGATGGTGAAGTCCGATGGGATGTCGACGTATTCGGCGATGACTTTCACGCCGCCGTCCGAAATGTCCGTGATCGTGCAGTCACGCGGCAGCGAGCCAGTCCCGAATTGGATCTTTGCCAGCCGCCTGCATAGACGGCGTTCGCTCGTACGACGATTCGCTAGCATTTCGATCCTTCGCCTTGCTCGGGAGTTATTGGTTGATCCGGCATTACCGCCGCCCTACTCCCACTTTACGCAAGAAACATTGGAATCTGCCTATTGGGACGGCTTGCAATTTATCCATTGTTTTTGTGCGCTCTTTACCGAACTCGCTTCGGGCATGACGAAACACCCAAAAATTTCCACAAGGGCGACCGCAAACGTCTGAAAATTCATCCCACCCCATCTTTGCGACGTTACTGGACCGCGTGTTTTGGTAACCTTGTAGGTGGACAACCCGTCAGCCGGGCCAGGCAGCACACGCCCGGGGCCAGGGTTCAAACCAAAAACCATGACGACCACATGCCTCGCGGAACAAGCGCGTTCGGCGGTGTGCCGCCGCCGTGCAATCGAGTGCGTTCCGGCGGAATATACCCTCCAATAAAAGGATTGATCCCCTGCCGTTTGCCGATAGCGTGACCTTTCGACTCGAATCTAAAAAGCGGACGATCGATGGGTAGCCTGGTTCTCCTGGACCTTATGGGCGGCGTGGCGCTGCTGCTGTGGGGCCTGCATATGGTCCATAGCGGAGTTCTGCGTGCGTTCGGTCCCGATCTCCGGCGAGGTCTGGCGAAGGCCCTGGACAACCGGTTTACTGCTTTTGCGGCGGGTGTCGGCCTGACCGGTCTGCTGCAAAGCAGTACGGCCACCGCCCTGATCACGAGTTCGTTTGCGGCGGAGGGCCTCGTCGGGCTGGTGCCTGCGCTCGCGATCATGCTCGGAGCCAATCTCGGGACGACCCTGATCGTCCAAATCCTCTCGTTCAATATCGCTGCCGCCGCGCCCGTACTCTTTATCATCGGCTTGGTCGCGTTCCGCGGCGGCGCGAGGTCACGGGTCAAGGACATCGGCCGGGTCTCGATCGGGCTCGGCCTGATGCTGCTGGCTCTGCACATCCTGCTAAACACGCTGGCGCCCGTCGAAAACGTGCCTGGCGTGCGTCTCTTCATGAACGCCATCACGGGCGACCCCCTGCTGTGCATCATCATCGCCGCCGTTGTCACCTGGCTGGTACATTCGAGCGTCGCGACAGTCCTGCTGGTGATGTCGCTGGCTTACTCGCATTTCATCTCGCCTTCCGCCGCCTTGGCCCTCGTGCTGGGCGCGAATCTCGGCAGCGCGATCAATCCGCTTTTCGAAGGTGCCCGGCGCGACAATCCCGCCAGCTATCGGCTTCCCGTCGGCAACCTGGTCAACCGCCTGGTTGGGGTGCTGCTGGTAGCGCCGTTCCTCGGCCCGATCACGGAGGTGCTGCAGGCTTGGCAACCCGACCTCGCCAAGCTCACTGCCGCGTTCCACATCGCCTTCAACGTGGCCATGGCGGTCTTATTCATCGGCCTGCTCGACGGCTTGGCGACGTTGCTTAGAAAAGCCTTTCCGGATCGACCGCAGGAGACCGACCCGTCCCAGCCGCGCTATCTCGATGAAAGCGCGCTTGAAACTCCCTCCCTGGCTTTGGCAGACGCCGCGCGCGAAACCCTGCACATGGGCGACCATGTCGAAATCATGCTGCGGAAAGTCATGGCGGCGATGATGACGAACAACCGCGCCCTGGTCGATCAGGTGTCGAGAATGGACAACACGGTCGATGGGCTGGACGAGGCGATCAAGCTTTACGTGACAAAACTGACGCGCGGCAGCCTCGACGAGCGCGAAGGCAAGCGCGCGATGGAAATCATTTCTTTCGCGATCAACCTGGAGCACATCGGCGACATCATCGACAAGAATTTGAGCGAACTCGCAACCAAAAAAATCAAACGCCGTTTCCAGTTTTCACCGGAAGGCGCGGAAGAACTGTCGGCCTTCCATAAACGCACCGCGGACTCGCTCCGGATTGCGTTCGGCGTGTTTATGTCAGGTGATGTCAATGAAGCGCGCAAGCTCCTGGCGGAGAAGGCGCTGTTGCGCAACACTGAGCTTGCCGCGACCGAAAGGCATCTGGACCGCCTGCGCGAAGGTCGGCCTGAAACGATCGAAACCACGTCACTGCATCTCGACGTCCTGCGCGACCTGCGGCGAATACACTCGCATATCTGCTCAGTGGCGTATCCGGTTCTCGATGCCGCGGGAGTCTTGCCCTCCGGGCAGAGTGCGGAAACCGAGTTGATCACCGACGCTCAGGCCTATCCCGCGTCCAGATAGCGGCTGTCGACCTAGCATCCGTGTACTCATAGGACCGCCTCAGTCAGTGTCAGTGGAATCCGGCGGCAATTCCGACTACCTGCTCGTCCTGGCCATTAAAGCCATGATGCGAAAACGCCTGGCACGGGTCCCCCTCGCTAGCGCCGCCTTGTATCCAAGCCACACGAGCGCGCCCGGATGACCATTTGACGAACGGACCTACCCCAGCCGGCAATGTCGCCCTGCAGCTATCGGCGCTGTGATGGATGACCAGCGTACGCGGCAACGACGTCGTTGAGCCAAGGATCGACATGACATTATACGCGCTTCCGGATTCGGAGCTGAGAAACCCCGACGCCAACACCAACGCATCTGGCCGCGCTCCACGCGCAATTCCCTCGGCCGCGCGAATGGTACCTCGGCTGGTAGCTACGACCGTCACGGGGCGCTTGATCGCAGCCATATATTGAACTGCCCCATTGAGATCGGTATTTGCATCGGTCACGAGTACAGCTAGCCCGCGTGCGGCATACGCGTGACGTGTGCGCACCAACTGATTGCCTTTGAGCCCGTTGATTTCGCCCTGATCGCCGGGACGGATATTGCCATCGCCACCGGGCATCAGGATCACACTCCCGCGTGGGGCCTTGGGCTTGATCAGCACAGCACGCGAACCACCGATATCAACAGTTTCGTCGGCAATCGCGGAAGCACACGAAAGTGCGGCAAGGATTGCAGCAGTCCAGCAGTAACCGATCCAACCGTGCATGACTTTATCTTTCGCTTCACTATCGAGCTAACTAAATCTAATGGCGAGAGTAACCAGCGATTCTGCCGCGGCGACACCGCTCAATCCCTTGCGGAAGCCTGCCTGCCGTTGACCACGATGAAATACAAGTTGCGGGTGTAGACTAGTAGCCCCAGGGCCTGCCCGGCGATGAATACCGGGTCCTTGCGATACAGCGCATAGATCAACAACAACGTGCCGCCGCCTATCGAAAAGAACCAGAACGCAACGGGAATGACACTCCTGCGGGCGCGTTCCGACGCGATCCATTGCACCACGAAACGCATTGTGAAAAATGCCTGCGCGACGAACCCAAGAGCCACCCAGCCGTCGAACTTGACTACGAAGACCTCATGCAGGTAGCCGCCGAGCCCACTGAACAATTCGGTCATCGGGTCACCTCGGTGCTAACAGGCGTCGGTTTCTTGCGGCGGATCAGCCACCATACCCCGGCGATATCCATCATTCCGATCCATAGCCGATCGAAGAAGCCGTAGTTCGACACGCCAGACCGGCGCGGACGATCGATGACCTCGACATAGGCGATTTCGTAACCCTCGCGCCGGATCAACGCCGGCAAGAAACGATGCAGCCCGTCGAAGTAAGGCATCATCATGAAAACTTCGCGCCGGAATGCTTTCAGGCCGCAGCCGGTATCCCGGGTGCCATCGTGCAGGATTGCCTTGCGCACGCCGTTGGCTATGCGCGATTGCAGTTTTTTGAATCCAGTGTCCTTGCGTCCGACTCGTTGGCCGGCGGCAAGGCCGATATCCTCGCCGCCTCTTTCGATGGCGCCGATCAAGTCCGGCAGGAATGCCGGATTGTTTTGTCCATCGCCGTCGAGAGTAGCCAAAATTGCGCCGCGCGCGGCGCGAACTCCACTGCGTACCGCCGCGGATTGGCCTGCGGACACCGCGTGACGAATCTCGCGCACATTCGCGCGCTTCGCCATCTCAGCGGCAAGCCGCTCGCCGGTCGCGTCGGTTGACCCGTCGTTGACGTAAATGATCTCATAGTTCCAGCCGCCATCGAGGGCGGCGGCGATTTCGGCAATCAGCGGAGCTACGTTCTCAGCCTCGTTCCGCACGGGGACAATGATGGAAACAGCAATCGCGGGTATGTCGGAACCGGGCAAATCGACGCTCGCCATTGGAGTGAGCCGCCGCCGACGACCATCGCGGTCCGGCGGTTGCGGAGCCCGCTTCTTATGGGGCCGATGGCATCCGGGCAACCCTTTTGGAGTGGCCCGAAAGGCTCCGAAGCGGCACAATTTCCCCGTCGCGACGGATTGCGAATCCGAGGCGCCGTGCAGCGAACCAGTAGCGCACTGACATGGCCCCGATCACACCGATCAATGCTCCGGCAACCACGTCGCTTGGGTGATGCGACAACAGCAGCAGCCGGGTGCCGGCGATCACGAGCGCATACACGATCATAAGCAACCGCGCTCGGGGCCAGACCGCGCTAACGGCGAAGGCCAGCGCAAAGGCGGTTATGGAGTGAGCCGAAGGGAAACTGGAATAGGCTCCGGTCCCGGAAAATGGCACAAAGTGGAACGGGTTGGCCTCGCCTCCCACGAACGGCCGGCCGCGCCCGACGATCCATTTCAGGACCTCCCCCAGAAGCAGCGGAGTAAGCACGGCAAAAAACAGAAACTGCAGTCTGGTGCCGAAACCTAGCAAGTCCGCTCGCAACGTTCCGCGCAATGCCGCGGAGATGGCCCCGACGACGAGCAACATCCCGCCCAGCGCCGTCAAAACGTAAGCGTCCTTGCCAAGTTCGGTCAGAATGCGAACCGGCCAAAGGCTTGGCGTCCCGCGCTCCGGCATCAACCTTATCTCATGCGCGTCGAGCACATACATCATCGCCACGATGACAATGCTCAGCAGCGCGGTCATCACAAGGGAGTGCCGCGCCAGACGCCGTGCCGCTACGGCTCGACGCGAATGCGATGGGGGCCGCACGAGTTGCGCGACCGAACCTCCGGCTACCGCAACCAGGTTGGCAATATAGGTCAAGGGATCGCCACTACCGGCGCGAGCGGACATCTATTCCGTGCCCTCGGACCGGAAGATTGCGATCGAAATCGCTCGCCCTTGGGAGATGTTGTAGCCTTCGATGCGGTCGGCAACGTTGTAGCGCAGGCCGATGGCCTCGGCGCGCTGCGCAAACGTGCGCTCCGACCGCTGTTCTACCAGCGCGAACCGGCAACTCCCGTGTCCAAGGAAATCCGCCGCGCCCGAACCATCGGTCAGCAACGTCGACGTACCCGTCATGAAAACGAGGCTAGGCTCGTGAAACCCTGCGGCCGCGGCTTTCGGCCCGACGCAGACGACGTTGCGTAACGCGCGGGCTATCTCTGCGCTCGGGAACAGCGGCGTCAGCCCCGGAAGCACGATGCCGTAAACCGCAGCCGCCAGGAACATGGCGGCTACCACCGCGTTGAGCAGCGAGCGTTCGGCGCGATTGTCATCGTAAAGCCACCAAGCAAATAATCCGAAGATGAGCGCGGCCGCCACGAACGGCCAGGCCAGAAAGGCCGGCTGGCGCGTCAGCGCGATCGCACCGACAATTGCAATGACCGATGCCGCCGCCGGAACGATAAACCACCACGCGGCACCGCTCCTCAACCAGGACCTCGACAGCACGCGCCGCTCGAGCGCGCCCACCGTCAGGATCGCGATCGCCGGATAAAGCGGAAGGACGTAGT
>C688J35102_120989825_pt1 | contig 14183 bp, 18 predicted proteins | sample HopSoiMetagenom2_FD_35102 | JGI IMG/M metagenome (IMG submission 35102)
TAAACCGTCCTTATAGAAAGTGTGAGCAGGGCCCATCGCACGGACCCCGCTCAATTTGCTCCGCTAAGGGCGCACCTTCGCAGCAGGACGAACCAGCTGATACAGCGACATGACCAGGAAGAACGCCGTGATAACTGCCATGGCGATCCACCCGGCCCACAACATTGCGCCCAAAGACAATGGCGCGACCGTTGCGAGGGCCAGCGGAGATGCTCCAGAACTGTACATTTTGGGGTGAACCTTCTCCTTCTGAGGAGGTTAGTTTATTCTGCTTGCTTCGGCTTGATACTGCAGGGCCCAGCGATCCTTCTTGCGCCCGGTCAGCTTTCCGTAGCCAACTTCGTACCAGGCCGTGATGAACCACGCCGCGCGCATCCATGCGAAGAACTCCTGCGGGAGGAGTAGCATGGCCATGAGCACATCGATTTTGTTCCGATGCGGTATGCGCAGTGCTTGGCGTGTGTCATTGAGAATGAACACGACGGTGGGTAGGAGCCACAGCGGGTAGAAATGGAACATGTGAAAGGCCAGAGCAAGCACGGTCATGCTCACCCAGCCGAAACGCACGAACGCTGCACCCAAACCTGCGGCCTGCTGCCACCAGTCGACTCTGGTCAGAGGGTTGACCCCGATATGCAGGAGGTCCTCGACAGTGCCTACCTGCCACTTCATGCGCTGATTCCATAGCGACCTGAGGTTGTCCATGCCGTCTGTGTACGCACGCACAGTCGGCGAAATATGGCAGTGAAGCCCGAACTCACGAATGCGATACGTGAGCTCAAAATCCTCTACCTGACTATCGTAATGCCACGGCCCAATACGATCGTCACGTAATGCGATCGCCTTGAGAACCGAATTCCTGATCGTACAGCCGGTGCCAGCGAGGACACTCGTCCAGCCCCGACGCAAGCCTGTATCGGTCCAGCGAGAGAACTCTGAACGCTGTAGACGCACCAGGAAATTGTTTCCAGGCATTGTGAACTTGCTGGATGAGCCGCCCAGCGTGTCATCGGCCAGGAATTCCTGCTCCCAGTCTCCTACTGCGTTGGGCGGAAGGATCGTGTCAGCGTCAAGCGTGACTACGAGGTCCGCATCCTGGCAGAAGGTATTCCATGCCCAGTTCAGTGCGCCGGGTTTCTTATGCGTGTTGTTTTCCGTCTGGACAACCGTAATTTCTGGGCGTCCAAAGCATAGACTCTTTGCGCGCCTATAAGTTTCGTCCGTGCTGTTGTCTGAAACGACAACGATCTGATCCGGTCGACGATCTTGGTTGTAGACTGCTTTGACAGTCTCAAGAATACTATCCTGCTCATTATGAGCCGGAATCAGAGCAACCATCCGTGACAAATTATCGATCCTTGTGTTCATTGACAAATATAAGCCACCATAGCAAACAAATGCAGGTGACTAGACCGGCGCCAACAATAATGAAGCCAGTGAGGAAATTACTCAGCACTGCGTAAATAAGACCAATGATGATGGCCCAGGCTGCGGCACCTAGAATGCCCATACCTAAAAGCTGAGATTTGGTGAGCTGCTTATGGCCATCGGCCATTAGTTTAGGTTCCTTTCTATGTGACAGAAAAAAGAAAGAACTATCTAAAATGGCTCGACATAGTCTAAGCCCAGCCCCTGCATAGCAAAAGGCTGTAGATGGATCTCAAATACGAGACCCAACTCTCGCCAGTACTCCACAGGGGAGCGCTTAGCGAGGAATACTCCACAGAGGAGCGTTCAATAGTCGGGTCTAAATATGAGACCCACCTCAACTGCTCGTGCGTTCACTTACGCTCAAAGCAGGGCGTGCGTTCACTTACGCTCAACCTAATGAGATGGGTCTCGTTATATGACGTGTTTTTCCCGCGACTCAGCCAGTGGTGCCAAGTCCGTATGTTACATAGTGCTTTCCGAATACATCATTCGAATGCCCGTTCAAGTGCTTTGATAGCATTGTACGCGCTGCATCGAATGTAATACCATGCTCGGTAGCCAACTCCGCGGCGAGAGCTCCAGCCTTAGGCCACAGCTTGTCGTCATCGTCGAGTCCCTGCACGATCTTGCAGCAGTGACCGACGTTGTTCATGGTGTTGTTCACGGTGTTGTTCATCACCGGCGCTACAGAGTTGTTGAACACCGGAGCGATCACAGTAGGGCTGAGTCGATGACCCAGGATCACGCCGACAACTAAGGTACCAGCACTAGCTCCAGCGCTGATAAGATACGTCTTCTTGTTCTCCTGCAGATGCCGTCTGACTCGAGCGGCCTTTCCTTCTTCTAGAATATGACCGTCGGTCATTAGTTTGGGTTCCTTTCTAGTTTATTCGACAACGGCGGCGTCGCCGCTGACAACAATGAGTTGCTGCATCGGCGGTCGCGAGAGCATCCGCGTGCCGATAACGCCAAGGGCGATGCCAATGAGCAACATCGCCTTTGGGTTCTGGAAGGCGTCCTTGGTCTGGTCGACCGTGTCCTGCAATTCGGACGACAACTTCACCTCCACTGAATGGTCATGATCATGCTTCATAATTGCGTCCTAGTTTGGGTAGGGTCTCAAAAAAAGTAGAAAGAGAATATCTATGTCCCGGTATGAGCGGGTGCATAAATCGAACCAATACATATAGGTTCTTCTCTTTCTATTACAGCAAATGAATTTGGCGCGAGCTAAGAACGAACTCGATTCATGGCCAAATCAATCCCGGCCTGAGTACTGAGAAACCGAGCGTCCGGCCAGATCCCCTTACGATGGAGATCCAGCCGGTCGGCATCCCAACAGACAGCGATGGTCGGGTCGGTAGTGCGATAGCCTTTGCTGTGCTCGGATATAGCGTCGAAGAACGTCTCTTGTTGATGCTTGGTGAGGAACTGCTCGATGTCCTGATGCTGGTTGAGTCGCTCCCACAAGTTGTAGCCGCGATTGCCATGATCTAGATCCGCGCCGTCATTCATGCGCATAGCATCATGAAATATGGCGTAGAGGGCTACTACTTCCAGATCACAGCTATGCTCGAGCCCGGTCAGCAGCTCTGCGTTTTTCCAAACTCGGAACCAGTGATCGAGCCCGTGAAGGCGGCTTTGCAACCCATTCAGCGTGTGGGACTCACGTAGAACGTACGGTACACAAAGCCCAGCAATCACGAATATCCCATCTCAGTCAGAGACCCCTCGAGGACGCGCTGCAAAGCGATGGGCAGATCCTTTGCCTTCTTGCGCAGACGGTCTGCGGCATGCTGGCCCTGAGTCTTGTCATCGCTCAGTGCGTTGAGAGCCACCTGGATAATGTCATCGGACATGAGCGCCGCCTGACGCGGGCTATGGAACTTAACGCTCTGATAGAAATTGTTAAGCGACTGCTGTCCGTGCATCTTACTCTCCAGGTTAGGGTCGGACTTAGAGTTACGTTCTATGTTGGTCCACCACCAACGGGCCAAAATGACACGCTGGTGAATGCCTCGCTCGTAAGCCACTCCCAACCGATCGTAAACGTTGGCTACGTGATACTTAATCGACTGATCAACCACACACAGTTCCTTGGCGATCTCAGATGTAGACCAGCCCTGGGCCACCATCTCGACAACTTCGGCTTGCCTCGGGGTGAGGACGCCTTGCCACGCGGTGTGATTTGCCGGACCTAGTTGAATTACAACTGACATTGTTCTCCTTTACGCAAAAAAGGAAAGCCCTGTGAAGGGCTCGCCTTTAGGCGTAGATCTTAGTGTAGCCAGGGACGAGGTTCGTCTCGGCCAGCTTGTCCTGGGAGGCAGCGATCATGGCATCGTACTGCTGCTGTTGGCGCAGTGAGCGGTAGATGATGACGTAAGCCTTCAGGTTCGTGCGGGCGGTGCGGAACATAATGGTCTCCTTAGATTACAGTGGGGTCTCATTATGTGCCATGAAAATTACGCGAAATGCAGGGAAAATCTCTTAGCTTTGGTTAAAGAACTCTTCGTTGGCGACGATAATCGGATTCATGCTTGCGCGCAGCTGGGTGATGGCGTCGAGAGTCAGGTTGAACTTATCCGTCCCAATGCGGCCCATACGAAGCTCATCGCAGAGTCGCTCGATGGCATTGGAAATATGGCGATCAGCTTCAGTGGTATCAGCCATGGCCGTCCTTTCGTTAGAAAAAAAAAAGGAAAGAGCCCTTTCGGGCCCTACCTTCTATTGAGGATCTCTTCGGTGGTGACAGTAGTCTTGTCCTTTTTAAGTTGCTTCAGCTTTCGCTCTTCGAGTTCGAGTTGCAACTTCAGATACGTGAGCGGATCAATATGAATGGGATGGGGGTGGCTAAACATTTCAATTTGATGCTTCAGGTATTTGACGATGCATTCGGATTCGAGTACTTGCTGACGGTGACTCTTGCGGGGCATACAGTCCTTTCTTGGAGGGTCTCACTATAGACCGTGAAATATGCGCGAATTGCAGGGAAAAAAGAAAGAGCCCGCGTGGGGCTCGATCTTGGAAATCTAACTTAAGATGTTGCGGTCAGTTGGTTCAGTCGATTGCACTCGATGGCAAACTGCAACTTCAAATACTCGAGAGGGGTCAGAGGGAGGCTGGGGTCTTCCAGCATGGTGATCTGATCCTCTAGATACTTGATGATGAGCTTTGAATCGTGTTCGTCGGTTGAACGGTTCTGTCTAGGCATAATGATCCTTAGGTAGGGGTCTCATTACACGCCATGAAATATACGCGAAAGAGAAAGCCCGTGTTAGGGGCTTTGTCTTTAGACGGTACTATCGGTTTCGCATTTCGCGGACGAAAATCCAGATGAGCCATAGGCCCCCGGTGACGATACTTAGTGTAACATCAACGAGGAAGCTAAAGGCTCCGTAAGGCTTCTTGGTGCGCATAACGGTTCTCCTTATTAGTAGGGGGTCTCATTACACGCCATGAAATATACGCGAATGCGATTCCGTATCTGAAATCACCACGAGTCAGTATCTTTTGTTTTATCGGTAAGTCTCCCCGGGGTTTTTTGACATTCCAAAAAAGAGAGGCCGTGTTTTTCACACGTACCCCTCCCTTTTGACTTGCTTAGGTTTGGTAACTATCGAGGCTTCATCAACAAGCCAAGCGCTTTACTGTTAATCACATCTGTTTTCTCATAGCGGGTCATCCACAGGATTCCGAATATGTTGGCAGCGACGATAAGTGCAGTGTCAGGGCTCACTCGCTTAGGATCTTCTTCGATCTTCAGCTTGTGCAGCTTGGCAATGCGCTCAACGAGCGTGCCATACTCTTCGGAAATCTTGCTAAGTGTCTCCAGCTCTTCGAGTGCAGATTGAATCTCAGCATCGAGCTTGGTGTGAGTTTGGCTTTTAATAAACATTACTCTCCTTTAGTAGGTCTCATTATACGGCGTGATTTAGCCGCGAAATAAGCTCTACTAAGACTACTCTGCTGCCGGACCCTTGGGAACAACACTGTGAGACTGCGGTTTCCCCTTAGGATGCTTCTTCACCTTGAAGACCACGCGATCCTTGCTCTCGAGATCCTGCTCTGGGTCGCCGTCAAGCTCTAGATTGAACATCTTGCGATCGCCCATGTCGTGCACGTTCAGCGTTCCCTGCGCGGTGGAACTGTTGTAATTGTTCGAGGAGATCTGCAGAACCACGCCTAAGAACGTATCCACAGCTACGATCGTGCCCGAGACAGCTTCAGCCGAGGGAAGATCCCAGAGACCGGCCAAAGAGATATACAGGGTGGCTAAGGCAGGCAGAACTATCAGAGCCAGGAACTTGAGCCAGTTGTATAAGTTTCCTGTGATCACGAAGGCGTTACTCCTTTAGGTGACTACTGAGATGGTTGGGTACGCCTTTTCTCCAGACTTGTCCTGGGAGCGGATATACTCCGTGACTCGGGCCTTGCCGATGCTTCCCGTGAGACCTTCAATCTCAATGAGGTCGCCTAGACCGTAGTGGAGCCCATAGACGTAGTCACTGATGGGCGATGATTGACCATCAATGGCACGAATATAGTTATGATTGGCGAAGGCCCTCTTGGCGGCTTGGTTATGGAAGTCGGTAAAGTTCGTGTACGAGTCGCTTTCAGCAGCAGCGTCGTAGATCAGAACTCGACGATCGAAGCCTTCCGGCTCCGGTGCCGTCGGATCGAGCAGATGTCTGGTGACGATTCCTTGGTAGAGCACGTAGACGACGTTCTTGTAGTCCTGGATCGACCGAACCTCTTTGAGGTCCTGAATTGAATCCATCTCAGGCGTGAGCCGCACCAACGGCAACCCACTGCTCATAGTGTGATCCACGCCACGATACGTACTGAACTTCAACGAATATCCCAACAAACGATCTGCCGATTCCAAGTACAGTGACAAACCAATTCCCGCGTCGGTTGCTGCCTTGGAGATCCCGTCGTAAAGCGGCCCGATCGGAATGGTGATTTTGTTGGTTGAGTCTGAGGGTCCCGACATGTCCACCGGGCCTAAGCTGAGATATGGGATCTTCTCCGCATCCCAGTTCAGATCAAGATTCGGAGAACCCGTGATCGGTACGGGAGCGATGACCATCGCGTTGACGAGGTCAGCGATGATTTTACCCGTAGGGTAACCCCAAGCGATGTAGTCTCCGACTACGCCTGAGTTCAAATGCCACACGTAGCGATTCCTGAGGAACGACAGTAGATCGCTGCCGATCACAGTCATCAGACCGTTCTCGATCGACTGGGTCTCGAGGATCATGACTTCCTTGGAGCCACGTAGTCCCAGATACGTTCCATCCGCCAAGATGGTGATATTGTCCTTCGTGGCGGGAACTACCAGCTGAACCTCTCCGGCCGAGGAATATCGCTCGGTCCAGATGGCCGAGATGAACTGGTCGATGTTGGCGGAAGGCAAAAAGTTGGTGCTCAACGTGTAGAGATCCATCCTACAAACCGCCGAACCGGTTGAAATATGCCATCGTCCAGGCCAAGCCGGTCTCTGCTGCCGCCACCGAGATAACATTCTCTCCAGGCTTTAGGACTGGCCACACCGAGTTGCCGGACATCCGTGCAAGAAGGTTGTCGAACGTGCCATCGGCGATATAAATGGCCTGAACCTTCTTGCGGTTACGCACGGAGCTCATCTTGAAGTACTTGATGCCGTCTACGGTCACCGGAGTGATCGTGAGGATCTGAGGCTCGTCGAATGCAGTGTGCGTAATGGTGAAGCCCCCGGTATAGGACGGCTTATCGACGGTCTGATCGATACGAAACTCGTACCCCGTATCAATAGTTCCCGCGTAGCTAAGCACGAACTCCAGCGTTCCATCATCGACGATGCTGTTGTAGGTCGTGACGTCGACCTCAACGAAGTCTGGATTAGGGCAGATAATCGAGCACTGCAGCTCAGGATCCTGGCTAAATATGTTCGGATCCAGGCTCTCGACATAGCCCTCGATATCGACGTCAGGTAGTTCCTGGCTGAAGAATCGAAGCTTGCACCAGTTCTCCGGCATCAAATATCGATAGAGAATCTGACGCAGAGAGGCCATCGTCTGCGAACCTTCCCAGTCTGGGTTAAAGCCCAGAGTAAGAACGACATTACGAGACGGTGTCGTAGACCCCTGATACAGTTCGCCGCGTCCCGAAGCGAACGGAGTAGTGGCGATATCAGCTTTGACCGGTCCTATACCTTCAATATTTCTGATGAACACCGGATCGTCGAAGGGCATAGTGCCCCCGAGCGGGAGGATCGGTGCGTCTGGCTGCGGGCTGAAGACTTCAACTTTGGTAATCACGCACAGACCCCCTTTCAAAGACTTCATCGGCCCCCGAGGGGCAAAGGGAGGAGGCACCCCCGAGGGCCGACGCTTGGTTAGCTATTAATGAACACCCACCAGGCTCTTGATCTGCGAGAGCTGATTCCTCGTCTGTCGATAGATCTCGATCTCCGATAGTGCTTGTGGTGAGGTATTATTTTGGATGAATTGCACCGAAGGCGAGACTGCCGTTGGGGCAGCTGTATCCTGGGTTGTGGTCTTTTCGACAGATATCGCCGCAGCTTGCCCGTAAGACACAGCCGCGGTTATCGGTGTCACGTTCGTCAGGTCACTCAGTCTCTGAGCACCCCGCTCTACGTTGGACAAATCCAAGATCGGAGTGATCTTGGGCTCCGTGTCCATCATGCCCGCGAGAATACCGGGCATGCCGCTGAAGGTACTTTTAGCCGAACTCACCACATCCTTTGCGGTGGCCGTCATCGTACGCTTCGTGTCCTTCGCTCCATCGTAGATTCCAGCCGACAGACCCAACATCATTTGTCCGCCGATCTCGGCAAAGACCGTGGACGGCGAACGGATACCCAGCAACTTCTTCAGCCATCCGGGCATCTGATTTGCCAGCCAGCGCAAGGCGTCCATAACCTTGCCACCCAGGTCCATAATGCCTTGCCCCATGCCTTGAATAATGGCCGAGGCAAGATTCCATCCTGCTGCCCGAAGTTCGGGCCCTCGATTACGGATAGCGTTCGCCGTTCCGTTCAGGAATCGGATAACCGCATCGGCACCCTTGTTCTCGACTGCGACCAGACCATTAGATATGCCCATCAGGAACCTGCCGATAACCTCTACACCCTTACTGATGATCCTGGGAATGGCGTTACCCACACCAGTCAGGAAATTGAGTATGAGATTGGTGCCTGCATTGACAATCCGACCCAGAGCACCTCCGATTGTGGCAATAAAACTACCGATCAGATTGGCCGCCGACTTGACGATCCTTCCAACTTGCGATGCCACAGCGTTAATAAAGGCAGATATCAGACTAACCACAGTAGCTACAAGAAGTGGAATCTGACTCTTGACGCCGTTCAAGAACGACACCAAAGTCCTCACTCCGGCAGCCACCAACTTCGGCATCTGAATGGCCAGGCCATTCAAGAACGTAATAACGATCTGACTGACTTGAGCCGTCACCTGACTGATATTCTGGCTTATGCCATGGAGCAGATTCGATAGCAACTGAACGCCCGCGGCGATGAGTTTGGGCGAATTCGTCAACATCACCTGGAGGATCGAGTCCACCAGAACACCGATGGCAATAGCCAGCTTCGGCGCCTCGGTGATGACGAACGCGATCAGCGTATCAATCATCGTGCCTAGGGCCAGCAACACCTGCGGAGCTATATCAGCAATCGCCTTGGCGATACCGACCAACCCCTTGACAAAGTTGATGACCATGGTGGGTACCGCTACCACAAACGCGGTGATAGCGCCAATCAGAACAGCCACCGCCTTTGGGCCGGTGTCACCGATTATGGACATCGCTTTCGCGAACAGATATGCCGCGCCAGCCACCAGGACAAACCCAGCGGCCAGAGGTAGCAAGGCGATGCCAAGTGCGGTCAGAGGTCCAGATGCCACAGCCCCTGCCACCGCCAACACCGCGATGGCGCCAGCCACGGCAACCAGTCCCTTGAGGATAGTGGTCCAAGAGAAGCTTCCCAACAGTCCCAACGCAGGGGCCAGAATAGCTATTGCCGCTGCCGCAACCAGCAATGCAGCTGAGCCGGGCAAGGTGCCAGCCATAGCCTGAAGGCCAACCGCAAATATGAGGAGGACGCCAGCCAGGGCAGTAAGGCCCTTGACGATTGCCTCCACACTCATACCACCCATCACCTTGATGGCGCCTGCGATGCCATTGAGTGCCACCGCAAGGATGACCAAACCAGCACCCTGAAGTATTAGCTCTGGTCCTGAGGGCATGACGCGCAAGGACAGTCCGATAGCTACCAATGCTCCGGCGATACCGGCAATGCCCTTGACGAGATCTCCCCACTTCATAGCCGCGAAGGACATAACTGCTCCAGAGAGCAGTGTCATCGCTGCCGCGGTGATCAACAGACCAGGTCCCACCAGAAGCAGCTCGGGCCCAAGGAGTTTCACCCCAAGTCCGATCGCAGCCAAAGCCCCACCGATACCGACGAGCCCCCTGGCCATCTCTTCCCACTTCATAGTGGCAAATATCTTCATGGCCACTGCGAGCACGGTCATAGCCCCAGCAACAAGCATGAGACCCGCAGCCTGGAGAACCAAGCCCGGGCCACCGCCCATCAGTTTAATTCCGGCAGATAGGGCGACTAGTGCGCCACCGACTCCGACCAGACCCTTGGCAATCTGTTCCCAACTCATGGTGGACATGATCTTCATTGCTGCTGCCAAGATCAGGATGGCGCCAGCCAAACCGACCATCGCCGCCGCGATAAGTGGCAGTGTGGCCAGACCTGCGCCCTTGGTGAACTTGCTCAAGAGGGCCAGAGTGGCTCCGAGCTCGCCCAGACCAACAGCGATTGTCGTCATGGCCGAAGAAACCTTCTTGGGATCAACCAGAGAGATTGCCACTACTGAGGCAGCGAGTACGCCAACTGCCGCAGCGATGGTAAGCAGGGTCTTGGCCTGAATATTCTTTTGCAGGGCCTGGAGATTGCCCGTAAGCGCGGCAAAGGTCTTGCTTAGATTACCCAATAGACCGCCGCCGATATCGACCCCGATGCCTCCACCGAGGGCTTTCTTGATTGCCAAGAATATGCCACCAATAAGCGTGGTCTGCAAAGCTGAGAAGACGAGATCGAAATTGGTGTTCTTGATCCCATCAGCAATCTTGCTGCCAAAATCACTGAAGACACTGGCAACATTGTCCAGAAGCGGTGACACCGCGGTCTTGAGCTTGTCAAAGACGTCAACCAAGCTGTGCCACGCGCCGACTGCTCCGTCAACGACCCCCTTGATCGGCCTGAGCGAGTCTCCAACTCCACTGATAGACTTCTCGACACCCTTGGCCTTACCTGCGTCCAATCCATCAAACAGTCCGAAGAAGCCCGAAGCCAGTGAGCTCAGGATGGTCAGGGGGATCTTGAGAATCGCGGTCAATCCACTAAAGAACCCGTCCAGAGCATGACCCTTGGAGATGGCATTATCGAGCCCCTTGAGGAAATCGCCAATACCTCCGGTGAAGGCCAAAAATCCTCCGGCGCCTTTTCCGGCTGTCCCGATGAGATCGAAGAGGACCTTACCGACATCCTTGATAATGGTCCAACCGATGTGCAGAACGGCGAAGAGCCCCGCGAACGTGCGTTTCAGGTTCTCTGCCGTAGCTGGTCCTATTTTGAAGTTCGCCATCAAGTCGGCAAACTGTTTGGTCAGCTCTGCCAGCTGCTTACCGGTAGTGGCAGGGAAGATCTCTCGGAAGGCATCTCGAATCGGCTTGATGATCGAGATGAGCGCTTGAAAAGCGTTCTTGATCCCATTGATAAGATCGGTACGCCCGCCAAGTTCCGCCCAATCTTTCAGAACCTGGTTACGAGCGTTCGAGTTCGTGTTGATAAACCCGTTGATAGTGTTCGAGAGCGCCGTGAAAGTGCTCTTCGACTGGGTGAAGTTGCCGAAGATTGTCTGGAAGGTCGTAGCCCAACCAGAACCGATGGTCTCACGCGCCACGTCGAAGACCTGTGGAAGCGTCTTGACTTGGGTGGCGGCATTCGATGCCATCTTAGCTTGCTTCTGGATTGCGTCGATCTCGGCCTGACTGAAGCCTTGCGCGGCCAGCTGGGCATCTGACAAGTCGCCCGTAAATTGCGACAGGGTCTTGGTCAATACGTCCGAGGTCAGCCAGGACTGCTCGCCCGGCTTGGCCATGATCGAATTACGGAAGGACTCGCCGTTGACTGTGGCCTTACCAGTGGCCTTGTCGACCTTGACTGCACCCTTGGCGAGTGCGCCCATGTTCTCGGCCGTACGCATGAGCGACTTCTGGAAGACTGCGCCACCCATACCGGCGTTGACGACTGAGTTCCAGTCCTGAAGACCCACGCGACCCGCGGCGATGGCCTGAGACAGCTGATACATCGCTGTGGAGGCCTGCTGCGAGTTCGAGCCAGACAGGGCGGCCAGGTTGGCAATACCCTTGATTGCGGCCACGGCAGGCTTGAGCTGGACACCGGCAGCCGTGAAGGTGCCGATGTTCTTCGCCATCTCGGAGAAGTTGTAGATCGTCTTGTCCGAATAGCGGTTTAGCTCGTTGAGAGCTGCGTTAACTGTCTTGAGATTGCCGCCAGAGTCTGCCGTATTGGCCAGAATTGTCTGGATGGAGGCCAGGTTGGTCTGGTATTCCTTGAAGCCGTCCATGATCGGCGTGAAGAACGACTTGACGAACGCCGATCCCTTGGCCACGCCCTGCTGCACGATGCCCCCGAGGGCCACCGCTGCCGCAGTCCTGAGCACAGTGAACTTGCTGGCCACATTCTCGATAGCCTTGGTGATGCCGCCAAGAGTGACCTTGTCAGCCTGACCTTCAATGTTGGTGAAAGTGTTCCCTGCGCTGAGCAGACCGAACTTAGCTCGCAGCTTGTCGATAGCCGAAGACGGACCTGCCAGTGTGACCTTATCGGCGGAGCGTTCCATGTCCGTGAACGTGGACCCTGATGAAACCAAACCGAACTTGGCCTTGAGCTTATCCAGCGCCGACATGGGACCCTGGAGTGTGACCTTGTTTGCCGCCGCTTCAATATTCTGAAGCCCGTTGGTTGATCCGATGTTTCTAATGGCCGTATCCAACTTGGCCAGAGTTCCCATCGTCGTCGCCACACCAGCTTCGAACTTAGTGTTCTCGAAACTCATTGCTACGACACGATCATCAATGCTTGGCATTATTTGGTCACCTCCTTCCACATGTCCGTTGCGATTTGGTCGAATATGGGTGTTATGACCGGATTGATGTAATCCCGGCCCTGGACATACCCCCCGTTGCGAGTGGCGTGCCCATACTGAAGGAGGACAGCGATCGGGTCACCTTGAGCTGTGATGTGAGAATTTCTCCAACGAATGGAGTAATATCCCGGTCGATCAATAATTTCGTAGTACCAGTGATTTGCGGTCGTCGATGATTCCTTCGGTGTGGCCTGTGCGAGAGCCGCCACACCGATCGGACCATACTTGGCCAGTGTCGCAAACTGGCTCCGAGTTTGCATACGTTGCAGAAATGCCAACGACTTGGCAAAGGAGCCGCTGGATATCACCTTGATCACGGCTCCTCCTTTCTCAGTCGCCCACTTTGCTCAGACGGATCAGGACAAAGCCGTGCGGTGAATATCGAGCGTCCATCTTGGATCGATACGAGCCCACATAGTACTTACGGTTGACTCGAGCTCCGCCTCCCGCACCAGGGAACATGTCCAGGATAGGAACAATCGGCACCGGTATTTCACTGATCGAGTAAGACGGCATACCAGAAGCCGAATGAGCCAGACTACCCCCATACACCGTCTGATGAGTCATCGATTCCCGAGGGCCGCCCTCGGTGTATACCGAGGTATCTGCCCGAGACCAGGCTCCTAGTCCCCCACTCGAACCGTTTCGATTATGGATAATTTGGAAACCGACGCTCGGGAGATTTTCCACGTTGATGGTGCTACCGTCAGCAAGAGAATACATATACGTGTACGATTGGTAAGAGCTTCCACCTCGTCCACCACCGCCACCGGTGCCGATTGCTCCGTCCCATGTCCCATCCTTACCTGGGAGCGGCCAAAGATCGACACCCGGTGCTTCGAGTGCGCTTCCTGAGCCTCCGCCTCCGGCGACCAGCGTTCCACCCTTGCCCCCGTCGCCCCCATGGGCATGGAAATGTAGATCTCCGGCGACCCAGATGACTGAGGGGCCGCCACCCTTTCCGCCCGAGGCTTTGCAGATATCGCCGAAAGACGATGCCCCACCGTCTTGACCCGCTGCTGGAGGATAGAACGTAGGATGTGGCAGGTTGTATACGTTCGCCCAGTTCCGATACGTAGCCTCATACAACTCGGGGTGATTGAAAGTAGAGTGACCGCCTAGAAGTACTCCGCCCTCCCCGTCGTACAGAAAGCTCTCGTTGGCTATTGACGGAGTATACGCACCGTTGGAAAGCATGTGTCCTGGCTGTGCATCAAGTCCGGCGCTTCCCACCATCACCGAGACTTCGTCAGGAAGATCGGACAATAGTCCAACTACTTTATGAACTCCACCTCCACCTCCGGCACCACCGATTGCCGCGCCGTCGTCGAGCAGTAGCGGCGTACCGAACGTCTGACGCCACCCGAGATGCGGTGCGGGCTGTCCAGCGGCTTTCCAGTCCGCCCAGCCTAAATATGCGCTCTGAAGTGAAGAGTAGTAATTGGCTCTCTGGTCGAAGGTAAAGTAGGTGGTGTAGATGTTCCA
>C688J35102_120989824_pt1 | contig 14182 bp, 13 predicted proteins | sample HopSoiMetagenom2_FD_35102 | JGI IMG/M metagenome (IMG submission 35102)
CTGCTGATCGCGATCCGCACCTACCGGCTGATCTTCTATCCGGACCTGATGCACGATTCCAAGATCAAGGCCGTGGAGTGAGCCGCGGATGAGCACCGACGCGGTCGCGGCCTTAGGCTTTGTCGCGCTGTTTGCGCTGATGCTGCTGCGCGTGCCCGTCGGCATGGCGATGGGCCTCGTCGGCGTCACCGGCTTCGGCTACCTGGTCGGCTTCACGCCGGCCTTGAAGCTGGTCGGTCAGACCTCGATGCGCACGGTGACCGACTACACGTTCGGGGTGATCCCGATGTTCCTGCTGATGGGCACCTTTGTCAGCAATTCCGGCATGAGCCGCGAGCTGTTCCGCGCCGCCAACGGTTTTGTCGGGCATTTGCGCGGCGGACTGGGCATCGCCACCGTCGCCGCCTGCGGCGGCTTTGCCGCGATCTGCGGCTCGTCGGTCGCGACCGCGGCGACGTTTTCCGCGGTGGCGTATCCGGAGATGCGCCGCTTCGGCTATCCGCAATCCTTTGCCACCGGCGTGATCGCGGCCGGCGGCACGCTCGGCGCGATGCTGCCGCCCTCCACCGTGCTCGCGGTGTACGGCATCATCACCGAGCAGGACATCGGCAAACTGTTCATTGCCGGCATCATTCCCGGCCTGCTCGCGATGACCATGTACATGATCACCATCGCGCTGATCGGCTGGTGGCGGCCAGGTTTTTTGCCGACCGGCCCGCAGACCAGCTGGCGCGAGCGCTTTGCCGGCTTGAAGAACATCTGGGCGCCGGTGCTGCTGTTCATCTTCGTCATCGGCGGGCTATACGGCCTGCCGTTCCTGCCGCGCTTCACGCCGACCGAAGCCGGCGGCGTCGGCGCCACCGGCGCGTTCCTGATCGGCGTGCTGACCGGGCGGCTCGACAAGGAGAAGATCCTTACCTCGCTGCTGCAGGCCACCCGCACCGCGGCGGCGGTGTTCACGGTGCTGATCGGCGCGCTGATCTTCGGCTACTTCCTGACCGTGACCCAGACGCCGCAAAAGGTCACCGAATTTTTGACCGGCTTGGGGCTCGGCAGCTACGGCGTGCTGGCGCTGATCATGCTGATGTACCTGGTGCTCGGCTGCCTGATGGATGCGATGGCCATGATCATCCTCACCGTGCCGATCATCTTTCCGGTGATCGTCCATCTCGGCTTCGATCCGATCTGGTTCGGCGTCATCATCGTGATGACGGTGGAGCTCGGCTTGATCCATCCGCCGGTCGGCATGAACGTGTTCGTGATCAAGAGCGTGGTCAAGGACGTCTCCTTCGCCACGATCTTCCGCGGCGTGATCCCGTTCGTGGCCACCGACCTGATCCGGCTGGTGATCCTGATCCTGTTTCCGCTGCTGGCGCTATGGCTGCCGCAACGCATGGCGGGGTAATTCAATGGCACCGCAGCTTGCGACCAGATACGTCTTCAGCCTCGCGATCAAGGTCGGCACGCCGATCGCCGCCGGGGATATCGGCTGGGGCGTGCGGCGGGTCATCCCGATCCTCGGCGGCGAGGTGACCGGCCCCAGCATGCACGGCACCATCTTTCCGTGCGGCGCCGACTTCCAGGTCATCCGTCCCAACGGCTTTACGGAGCTCGAGGCGAAATACGCCTTCCAGATGGACGACGGCACCATCATCTACATCGAGAACATAGGCATCCGCTTCGGGCCCAAAGAAGCCTTGGACCGCATCGCGCGCGGCGAGATCGTCGACCCATCGCTGATCTATTTCCGCTCGGTGCCGAGATTCGAGACCGGCAGCGAAAGCTACCGCTGGCTGATGGAACACCTGTTCATCGGGGTAGGCGCAAGGCATCCCGACCGCGTCGAGATCGACGTGCACCAGGTGATGTAGCCGTGCCCCGGACGCAGCGCAGCGCGTAGCTCTTCGCGAAGCGGTGCGCTGCACAGCCGGGGCCCCGGTAACGTTCCACCGGGGTCCCGGCTCTGCGCAGCGGCATGAAGAATGCCGCAGCGCGTCCGGGACACGAGGGCGGTTGACTCTCCCCAAATTCGTTATAAGATATAACTATTCTATACAGGAACCAATACCGCATGGGAAACGCCACAGCCTCCGCGGGCTCGTCCGCGCTGCTCGAAATCGAGCAAACCGGGAGGGTGCTGAGCATCGGCCTGAACCGGCCGGCCAAGCGCAATGCGCTGAATGACGGCATCATTCAGACGCTGGGGGAGCGCTTTGCGATCATTCCCGAAGACGTCGGCGCCATCGTGATCCATGGCGTCGGCGCGCATTTTTCCTCCGGGCTCGACCTTTCCGAACTGACCGAACAGGACGCCACCGCAGGCCTGATCCATTCGCAGATGTGGCATCGTGTGTTCGACCGCGTGCAATATTGCCGGGTGCCGGTGATCGCGGCGCTGAAGGGCGCGGTGATCGGCGGCGGGCTGGAGCTCGCCTGCGCCGCGCATATCCGCGTTGCGGAGCCGTCGGCCTATTACGCGCTGCCCGAGGGCCAGCGCGGCATCTTTGTCGGCGGCGGCGGCTCGGTGCGGCTGCCGCGGCTGATCGGCGTGCCAAGGATGACGGACATGATGCTGACCGGCCGGGTCTATTCCGCGACCGAAGGCGCGGCCTACGGCTTTTCGCAATATCTCGCCGAGGACGGCCAGGCGCTGCCCAAGGCAATAGAGCTGGCCGAGAGGGTGGCGGCCAACGCGCCGCTGACCAATTTTGCGGTATTGCAGGCGCTGCCGATGATCGCGGAGGCCAATCCGCAGACCGGGCTGTTGATGGAATCCCTAATGGCGACGGTGGCGCAGAGCGACAAGGAGGCCAAGCGCCGGATCCGCGATTTCCTCGACCGCAAGACCGCGAAGGTGAAACCTGGATCATGAGCGCGGCGCCACACCGAATGTCCGCCTCGGCCGGCAACGGCGATGCGGCGCGTACGAGCGGCGGTCATCCGCTACGCGCGATCTCGTTCGGCGATCCGGCTGTGACCATCGAGCGGCGTGCCGACGGCATCGTCTATCTGCGCCCCAAAATACCGTTGGGCGACTATCCCAGCCGTATCACCGATCGCCTGCAACATTGGGCGGAGGCTGCGCCCGAACGCATCTTCATGGCGGAGCGCGCCGCTGGCGGCGGGTGGCGCGAGATCACCTATGCGCAGTTGCTGAACTCCGCGCGGCGCATCGCTTCCGCCTTGCTGACGCGCGATCTGTCGCCGGAAAGGCCGGTGGTGATTCTTTCCGGCAACTCCATCGACCACGCGCTGGTCGCGTTCGGCGCGCTCTATGCGGGGATTCCGTTCTGCCCGGTTTCGCCTGCCTATTCGCTCATCTCGAAAGACTACGGCAAGCTCAGCTTCCTGATGAAGCTGCTCACGCCGGGATTGGTGTTTGCCGACGACGCGACAAAATTCGCCGACGCGCTGCGCGCCAACGTTCCGCAACAGACCGAGATCGTCGCCTCGCGCGGCGAAGTGCCAAGCCGCAGCGTCACTATGCTGGCTGAGTTGCTCGCGACACCGGAACATCCGCGGCTCGACGCCGCGCATGACGCAATCGGCCCGGATACCATCGCAAAATTCCTGCTCACCTCGGGCTCGACCGGAAATCCGAAAGCCGTGATCAACACCCAGCGCATGATTTGCGCCAACCAGGTGATGCTGCGCGAGACGCTGGCGTTCTTGAAGGACGAGCCGCCCGTCATCGTGGACTGGCTGCCCTGGAATCATACCTTTGGCGGCAATCACAATATCGGGCTGACGCTTTATAACGGCGGCTCGATGTATCTTGACGAAGGCAAGCCGGTGCCCGGCGGCATCGAGGAGACGGTGCGGAACCTGCGCGAGATTTCGCCCACGGTGTATTTCAACGTGCCCAAAGGTTACGAATCGCTGCTGCCTTACTTGCGCAACGATGCGCAGCTGCGCGCAAAATTCTTTGCCAGCCTGCATGCGATGTTCTTCTCCGGCGCTGCGCTGTCGCCCTATGTCTGGAATTCGCTCGACGAGCTTGCGGTGCAGGAAACCGGCGTTCGCGTGCCGATGCTGACCGGGCTCGGCGCCACCGAAACCTCGCCCTTCTTCATGTCGGTGAAGCCGGCCACCAGCCGCTCCGGCCATGTCGGCTTGCCGGTCTCGGGCAACGACGCCAAACTGATCCCGAACAACGGCAAGCTGGAGGTCCGCGCCAAGGGGCCGAACGTCACGCCCGGTTACTGGCGCCAGTCGGAGTTGACCGCGGCTGCGTTCGATGAAGAGGGGTTCTACAAATTCGGCGACGCCATCAAGCCTGTTGATCCGGACGATTGGCATGCCGGCTTCGATTTCGACGGCCGCATCTCGGAAGATTTCAAGCTGGCGAGTGGCACCTGGGTCAGCGTCGGCCCGTTGCGTGCGCGCTTCGTCGCGGCCTGCGCGCCGCTGGTGCGCGACGTGGTGATCGCCGGCATCAACCGCGACGAGCTGTCGGCGCTGGTGGTGCTCGATCTCGACGGCTGCCGCATGGTCAACCCGGCGCTGCCCGCGGGCAACCTTGCGGCTGCGGCGTCCGATCCCGTCGTGCGGCGCGAGTTTGCCGAGCGGCTGAAGGCATTCGCCGCGACGGCAACGGGCTCGTCGACTCGCGTCACCCGCGCGGTGCTGGTCGACACCCCGCTGTCGATCGACCGCGGCGAGGTCACCGACAAGGGCTCGATCAACCAGCGCGCGGTGCTGGAGCATCGCGCCTCGTTGATCGACGAGCTTTATTCGTCTTCGCCGCCATCACAGGTGATATCGCTTTGAGAAAAATTCGTACCCGGAGGAAGTCATGCAGTTGAAAGATCAGGCCGCCATCGTCACCGGCGGCGCCTCCGGCCTCGGCGCCGCCACCGCGCGAAAGCTCGCGGGGCAAGGCGCCAAAGTCGCGGTGTGCGACCTCAATACCAAGCTGGCCGAGGAATTGGCCAAGGAGATCGGCGGGGTGGCGGTGACCTGCGACGTGGCGGACGCGGCGTCGGGCGAAGCGGCGGTGATCGCGGCGGCAAAGGCGCATGGGCCGGCGCGCGTGCTGGTGAACTGCGCCGGGATCGGCGTCGCCAAGCGCGTGGTCGGCCGCGAGGGACCGCACGGCTTGGCGGATTTCGACCGCGTCATCCGGATCAACCTGATCGGCTCGTTCAACATGATCAGGCTGGTGGCGGCGGAAATGACCAAGCTCGAGCCGCTCGAGGGCGGCGAGCGCGGCGTCATCATTTCCACCGCGTCGGTCGCGGCCTATGACGGCCAGATCGGGCAGGCGGCCTATTCGGCCTCGAAAGGCGGCATCGTCGGCATGACGCTGCCGATCGCGCGAGAGCTCGCACAATTCGGCATCCGCGTGCTGACCATCGCGCCCGGCCTGTTCCTGACGCCCTTGCTCGGCGCGCTGCCGCAGGCGGCCCAAGACAGCCTCGCCTCGGCGATCCCGTTTCCGCACCGCCTTGGGGCGCCGGGCGAGTTCGCCGCCCTGGCGCTGCACATGATCGACAATCCCTATCTCAACGGCGAGGTGGTGCGGCTGGATGCCTCGCTGCGCATGGCCCCGAAGTAAGCGATGTTCATCCATCGCCGCGAGGTGCAGATCCAGTGGGGCGACTGCGACCCCGCCAACATCGTTTATTACCCGCGCTATTTCGAGATGTTCGACGATTCGACCTCGATCATGTTCGAGGCCGCCGGCTTCTCCAAGCAGGACATCGTGAAAAAATACGGCCTGGTCGGCATTCCGATGGTGGACACGCGGGCGAAATTCCACATCGCGTCCACCCACGGGGACTGGATCACCATCGAGAGCCGGGTCGAGGCATGGCGCCGCTCGAGCTTCGATGTCATCCACCGGGTGTTCAAGGACGAGCGGCTTGCGATCGAGGCGTTCGAGACCCGCGTGCTGGTCGGCCGTCACCCGGACGATCCGGGCAAGCTGAAATCGGCGGCGGTGCCGGAGGAGATCATCGCAAGATTCAGGCACGGCTGACCGCCTGATCTAAAGAAGGGATGTTCCGGCGGCCCAATTCGACTATTAAAGCGACAAACAGCAACGGGAGGAAAATCAATGAAGAAGCTACTTTGGTCGGCCGTGGCGCTGGCCGCGCTGGCGCTGCCGGGATCGCCGGCGATGGCGCAGGCCAACGAGATCGTGATCGGCATCACCGTCACCACCACCGGGCCTGCGGCCGCGCTCGGCATTCCCGAACGCAACGCGCTGGATTTCGTGGCCAAGGAGATCGGCGGCGTGCCGCTGAAGGTGATCGTGCTGGATGACGGCGGCGATCCGACCAACGCCACCACCAATGCGCGGCGCTTCGTCACCGAATCCAAGGCCGATGTCATCATGGGTTCGTCAACCACCCCGCCGACGGTCGCGGTTTCGACGGTCGCCAATGAGGCTGGCGTGCCCCATCTCAGCCTCGCGCCGTTCCCGATCACGCCGGAGCGCGCCAAATGGTCGGTGGCGATGCCGCAGCCGGTCCCGCTGATGGGCAAGGGCATCTACGAGCACATGAAGAAGCATAACATCAAGACCGTCGGCTATATCGGCTACTCCGATTCCTACGGGGACCTCTGGTTCAACGATCTGAAGACGCAAGGGGTGCCGCTGGGCCTCACGATCGTCGCTGAGGAGCGTTATGCGCGCCCGGACACGTCGGTGACGGGCCAGGTGCTGAAGCTGATCGCCGCCAATCCGGACGCCATCCTGGTCGGTGGCTCGGGCACGGCCGCGGCCTTACCGCAGACGGAATTGCGCGCGCGCGGCTACAAAGGCTTGATCTATCACAACCACGGCGCCGCCAGCATGGACTTCATCCGCATCGCGGGCCCCGCGGCTGAGGGCGTCATCATGGTGTCGGGGCCGGTGATGAATCCGGAAGGCCAGTCCGACAGCGCGTTGACCAAGAAGCCCGGGCTTGCACTGAACACCGCGTACGAAGCGAAGTACGGCGCCAACAGCCGCAGCCAGTTCGCCGGCCATTCCTACGACGCGTTCAAGATCCTCGAACGCGTCGTGCCGGTGGCGTTGAAGAGCGCAAAGCCGGGCACGCCGGAATTTCGCGAAGCGATCCGTCAGGCGTTGATGAGCGAGAAGGAGCTCGCCGCCAGCCAGGGCGTCTACAACTTCACCGAAAAGGACCGCTACGGCCTCGACGACCGCGCCCGCATCCTGCTCACCGTAAAAGACGGCAAGTACGTCCCGGCGCAGTGAACGCTCTTACCCTCCCCTGAAGGGGGAGGGTCGCTCGCCTGACGATGCGCAGCATCGTCCGGCGAGCGGGGTGGGGTGACAGTGTTTCCCCGGTGACTTCGTTTATGTTTGAAACGCGCGGCCTCGCCCTCGCGTGAGCCATAGAGTTCAACATAAATCCGTTCGAGCACCGCGGTCAGCTCGCCCGCAATCTCGGAATTCCAGAACCGGATGACACGGTATCCTTCCCGCTCAAGCCAAAGTTGCCTTTCACCATCACGCTTCGCCGTGTCGTCCTCGTTGTGTTGTCCGCCGTCGAGTTCGATGATCAGGCGCGCGGCTGGACAGAAAAAAATCAACGACATACGGACCGATCGGCGCCTGACGGCGGAAGTGGGTCCCTTCGACGGGAATTTCCTTCAACGCACGCCAAAGCTTGCGTTCGTGCGGTGTCGTGTTCGAGCGCAGCCGGTTTGCGGTTGCCCGGCGTATCGCTGTTGAGACCATCTGCATCTCCAACGCTGCACCCCACCCCGTCGCGCTTCTCACTTCGTTCGATGCTCGACGACCCTCCCCCTCCAGGGGGGAATTGTATACTTGACAAGTACGGGCGACCCGTGAGATAAGCAATCTCAAGGGGAACCGTCATGTCCATTCTGTCCGCTCCGCACTTCCACAATGAGGCCGCAGCCTTTGCCCGGCTAGAGGCAATCGTATGGCCTCAGGGTCCGCACTGCCCGCGCTGCGGCGGCTTCGATCGCATCACCGATGTGAAGGGCGCCCGCATGGGCGTGCGCCGCTGCGGCCCCTGCAAGCGTGAATTTACGGTCACGGTCGGCACCATTTTTGAGCGCAGCCACGTCAAGCTTCACATCTGGTTTCAAGCCGCCCACCTGATGGCGTCCAGCAAAAAAGGCATCAGCGCCCATCAGCTTCACCGCACACTGAAAGTTACCTACAAAACCGCGTGGTTCATGGAGCATCGTTTGCGTGAAGCGATGCGCGACGGCCATTTTACCGTCATGGGCGGAGAAGGCAAAACCGTGGAAATTGATGAGACCTACGTGGGCGGCAAGGAAGCGAACAAGCATGCCGGCAAACGCAACAAAAAGAACATCGGCGGCATGGGAAAAGAGCCGGTGTTCTCTTTGGTTGAGCGCGGCGGTCGCGTCCGTAGCCATCACGTTGCATCCGTCAGCATTAAGAACCTTGCGCCGATCTTGAATGAGCAGCTTCACGCTGCGACCAACGTCATGAGCGACGGCGGCGGTGCGCGAGTTGGCAGCATGTTCGCGAGCCATCAGACAGTGAACCACAGCATCGGTGAGTACGTTCGCGGTGAAGTACATACGAACACAATTGAGGGCTACTTTTCCGTTTTGAAGCGCGGGATCATGGGGACATATCACCACGTCAGCCCGCAGCATTTGAAGCGGTACCTAGCCGAATTCGATTTTAGGTATAACGAAAGAATGGCGCTTGGCGTGTCTGATGAGGCTCGCACAACCAAGGCGCTTAGTGGTATCGTTGGGAAAAGGCTCACCTACCGGGACTCATCGGGAACCGAGTGAGGAAGATAATGACGGACTTGCTTGAAGCGGGCATCTACACGGTGCCCGATGCGGCGGAGCTTGTGGAAGCTCCGCCCGCGCTCGTTCGCGTGTGGGTAGGGGGCCACAAGGGCAAACAGAACCCCGTGATAATCAACGAGCTAGGGCGAATCGACGGCAAGGTGGCCGTCAGTTTTAATAACCTGATGGAATTGCGGTTCGTCGCCCTGTTTCATAGCGCTGGCGTCCGCCTGCAAGCGATCCGCGCGATTATGAGCGACGTTCGCGATTCTCTGGAACACCCGCATCCGTTCGCAACAGAGATCGTTTTCAGAACTGACGGACGAAAGATCGTAGCAGAGATTGGCCGGAAGAACGGCGTCAAAAACATCTATGACCTGCGCAGCAGAAATTATGAAATGCATCCGGTCGTGATGAAGTCTCTCAAGAACGATGTCATTTACGACCCCAAAGGCGTTGCTACTGCTTGGAGACCGCGCCGTAAGATTGCGCCAAACGTTGTGATGCATCCGGCGTTTTCCTTTGGTCGCCCCATTTTGCAGCACAGCCATATTCCAACAGCTGCCATTGCTGCTGCGGCCAAGGCGGAAAAGAGCGCCAAAGCCACCGCATGGCTCTATGAAGTGACTGAAAAAGACGTTCGAGAAGCAGTTCGATTTGAGACAGCATTGCACAAGGCCGCTTGAAGATAGCGTTTGACGAGCACGTACCCCCGGCCATGGTGAAAGTTTTTCAAACCTTCGCCACAGACAAGCAGTTGCTGAAATTAAGCGCCGACCTCATTATCGAGAAGGCCCAAAAATATTACCCGGCGGCGCACGATCCAGACTACCTGAGACGAAATGATGCTCCCTGGATCAAGAGATTCGCGGAGGCTGGCGGTAAAGTCGTTATCTCTGGCAACACGGACATGAAGGCCAGACCGCACGAGCGAAAGGCGCTTGTGGAAACAGGGATGGTAGTTATTTTTTTTGAGAGTTCATGGAATCAATGGGACTTCTTCAGAAAGTGTTCGCTTCTGCTTCATTGGTGGCCAATGATTGTGCGGCAGCTAAAAACAGCGAAACCTTCATCTTTTTGGCACGTTCCTGCAGTGTGGCCCAAAACGAATAGTGCCAAACTGCGGTCCGTTCCAAATACCGATCTCAAACTCGAAAAGATGGAACGGCAAATGGCAGCGCAGCCGAAAATCCGAGCGGAGCGAGCGGCAAAGCGGAAAAAGGAAGATCTGGAGGATAATCTATTCAAGGCTGCGGATCGCAGGGAGGCTGCGCTAAAATGACAAGCGGTAAATCTGTGAAGCGAGATGACCCCGACCAATCAAAGGCCTTCATTGAAAAGGCCCGCGAGATCGGCGCTGATGAAAAGCGTTCGGCTGCGGATAAGCTGATGGAGCGGCTAGCAAAGACGCCGCCGGCGCCGCGCAAGCCAAAATGACTTCGGAACTAATATCGGTTGCGCTGTCCGGAGTCGTTATCTCCGCGATAATCAGCGCCCTAATTGCGTTCGTTACATCTCGAAAGGCTCTCTACGTAAACGCTGTAACAGTGGAGAGATCAAAGTGGATTGAGAAACTCAGAGGCAACTTAGCCACGTATTCCGGGCTTGCCCATTCGGTCTTTTACAAATCAAAAGTGGAGGATTGGGCAGAGGGGGGAAAATCATCACCGGAATACTACGCGCTGCTCCGGGAACTGCAGGACTTACGCTCTCTGCTGAAACTGCAGTTAAATCCCAAGGGAAAGATCGACCAGAACATCATTTTACTTATAGATCAGATTTATGATCTGTCTCGGACTTGGACGTTCGGCCCTCAGCTAGCAGAGGGAGAGCGGTTACTTGTTCTCCATGCACAATTCTTGCTCAAGGCCGAGTGGGAAAAGGTCAAATCAGAAGCGCGCGGCCCGTGGCGAATGGTCGATTCAAAATACTCCGAATGGCAAAGCGCGCGGGAATACGCGCTTTTCGCCTCTGACAGGGGCGCGATCTACCCGATCAGGATTGTTTAATCCACGTACTTGTCAAGTATACAATTCCCCTCCAGGGGAGGGTAAGCAAACGCGTTGCGCTCGGCAATCCTGTAACAAGCTCAGCCCTTCAGGAGCTCCACCATTATATCCCGCTCTGCCCCTCATGCTGGAACCCGAGATAGCTCGCCACCACGCGCGCGTTGCCGGCGATGTCGGCGGCGGGGCCGTCCAGAATGAACTCGCCGAGCTCCATCACATAGGCGCGGTCGGCGATCTTCAGCGCGGCTTGCGCGTTCTGCTCGACCAGCAGCACCGAGACGCCGGCCTCGCGCAACTCGCCGACGGTGCGGAAGATGTCGGCGACGATGATCGGCGCCAGGCCGAGGCTCGGCTCGTCCAGCATCAAGAGCTTTGGCGCGCCCATGAGCGCGCGGCCCATCGCCAGCATCTGCTGCTCGCCGCCGGACAGCGTGCCCGCCAGTTGCCTGCGACGCTCCTTCAGCCGGGGAAACAGCGTGTAGACCCGCTCGAAGGAGTTTGCCGCGACCGCCTTTGCTACCCGGAACGCGCCGAGCTGCAGATTGTCCTCGACGGTCATGGTGGCAAACAACTCGCGATGCTCGGGCACCAGGCTGAGGCCCAGGGCGACGCGATCCTCGATCTCGAGCTGCGTGATGTCGCGGTCGGCAAAGGCCGCGGCGCCCTTCAGCGGCAGGATGCCCATGATGGCATTGAGCAGGGTGGTCTTGCCGGCGCCGTTGGCGCCGATGATGGTGACGATCTCGTCGTCGCGCACCTCCAGCGATACCGCGCGGACCGCCTCGACCTTGCCGTAGGCGACATGGGCGTCGGAGACCTTCAGCAGCGCGCTCATGTAGCGGCTCCGAGATAGGCCTTGATCACGTCGGGATTGTTCTTGATCTTGTCCGGCGTGCCTTCGGCGATCCGCGTGCCGAAATCCAGCACCACCACGCGGTCGGCGAGATCCATCACGAATCCCATGTCATGCTCGACCAGAAGCACCGACATGCCGCCGTCGCGCAGCTGGCGCAGCAGCGCGGCCAGCCGCTGCTTTTCCATGTGGCGAAGGCCCGCGGCCGGCTCGTCGAGCAGCAGCAGGATCGGATCGACGCACAGCGCGCGCGCGATCTCGACGATACGCTGCTGCCCCAGCGAGAGCGAGCCGGCGAGCTGATCCATCTGCTCGCCTAGGCCCACGCGCTCGATCTGCCGCGCGGCTTCCGCGAGCAGCCCGGCCTCATCGGCACGGTCGAGCCTGAGCATGCTGGCAATCGCGCCCGCATGGCCGCGAAGATGCGCGCCGATCGCGACATTCTCCAAGACGGTCATGTCCGGCACCAGCTTGACGTGCTGGAAGGTGCGGGCGACGCCGAGCTTCACCACTTCCTGCGGCGGTGCGCTGTCGATGCTCTTGCCCAGCAGCGATATTTTCCCGCCGGACGCGGTCAGCACTCCGGTGATCAAGTTGAAGGTGGTGCTCTTGCCGGCGCCGTTCGGGCCGATCAGCGCCACGATCTCGCGCGCACCGACCTCGAATGAGACGTTGTTGACCGCGACTACGCCGCCAAACTGCTTTCGCGCGTTCTCGATTGTCAGCAGGGGCCCGGATGGCAGCTCCGGCCGCGCATGCGCGAGCGGCGCCGTGCCGCTATCCGTCCGCTTGCGCATAGTTGAGGGAAGCAACGACATCAGCCACGGCCACACGCCGGTCGGCGCCAGTTGCAAGAGGACCACCAGCATGATGCCGAACACGATGATCTCGAGCTGGCCCTGACCGCCGAAAATCAGCGGCAGATAGCTTTGCAAAATCTCCTTCAGCACGACCACGATGGCCGCCCCCAGCACCGCGCCCCAGACATGCCCGGCGCCGCCGACCACGGCGATGAAAAGATATTCGATGCCGGCCTGCGGGCCGAACGGGGTCGGGGTCGCGGCACGCTGGAAATGCGCATAGAGCCAGCCGGACAGGCCGGCCAGCACCGCGGCGTAGATGAAGACCAAAAGTTTCGCGCGCGGGGTCTGCACGCCAAAGGCTTCCGCCGCGATATGTCCGCGCCGCAGCGCGCGGATGGCGCGGCCGGTACGCGAGTCCAGCAGGTTCATGGTCAGCACCGCGCAGAGGATGACCGCGATCCAGATCGCAAAATAGATCGTGCCGGGGTCCAGCATTCGCAAAGACCCGATCGCGAGCGGCGGGATCGCCGAAATGCCGTCGTTGCGGCCGAGAATTTCCAACTTGCTGAACAGATAGAACAGCGCGATCCCCCAGGCGATGGTGCCGAGCGGCAGATAATGTCCGGACAGCCGCACCGTGATGATGCCGAGCAGCACCGCGGCCCCGCCGCTGACCACAAGCGCCAGCGGCAAGGTCAGCCAGGGCGAGACGCCGTAGGCCGTGGTCAGCACCGCGGTGGTGTAGGCGCCGAAACCGCAAAACGCCGCCTGGCCGAACGAGGTGAGGCCGCCGACGCCGGTCAAAAGCACGAGCCCCATCGCCACCAGCGCGGCGAGGCCGATATTGTCCAATAGCACCAGCCAGAACGGCGGCATCCCGGGGATGAAAGGGATCGCGGCCATCACGCCTGCGAAGATGAGGACGGGCAGACGCTGCGCCATCGCTTCAGTCCTTTTCCTCTTCCACCGCGGGCGCCGCCAGCGAGCGCAGCACCAGCACGGGCAGGATCAGGGTGAAGACGATGACCTCCTTGTAATTGCTGGCGTAGAACGACGAAAACGCCTCCACCGTGCCGACCACGAGCGCCGCGACCGCGGTGAGCGGATAGCTGACGAGCCCGCCGATGATCGCGGCGATGAATCCCTTCAGCCCGATCAGGAAGCCGGTGTCGTAATAGAGCGTGGTGATCGGCACGATCAGGATGCCCGAGATGGCGCCGATCACCGAGGCGAGCAGGAAGGCGAGCTGGCCCGACAGCGAGGTGCGGATGCCGACGAGGCGCGCCCCGAGCCGGTTGACGGCGGTGGCGCGCAAGGCCTTGCCGTAGAGGGTGTGGCCGAAGAACAGCCACAGAGCGACGATGAAGGCGACAGTGATTGCGTAGACCGCGATGTTCTGGCCGGTGAAGCGCAACTGGCCGAGCGTGAACGCCATGCCGGAAATCGGCGGCCCGCGCTGGCCTTCGGCGCCGAAGAACACCAGGCCCATGCCCTGCAGCGCGAGATGGCAGCCGACCGACGCGATCAGGAGCACCAGCACCGAGGTGTGCGCGATCGGCTGGAATGCGATGCGGTAGAGAAACAGCCCGATCGCGGCGACGATCACCAGCGACAGCGCGATGTTGACCGCGATCGGCGTCTGGCGGCCGGCAAGCGCCACCGTCAACGCCAGGATGACCAGCGGCAGCACGATATTGACGCCCAGCGCGCGCAGCATGCCGCGCAGCCGCAGCGACTTGCGCGCCATGAACACATCGAGG
>C688J35102_120989822_pt1 | contig 14135 bp, 7 predicted proteins | sample HopSoiMetagenom2_FD_35102 | JGI IMG/M metagenome (IMG submission 35102)
GAAAGCGATTCGTTGATGGCATTGCCGAGCTCTTGCATCAGCTCCTTCAATCTATCGTCCAAATCGTCCCCTTTCTCGGACACCTTCAGATTAACACCGATTTTTAAGTTCTACGGTCCCAGTAGTTTCCACCGTTTCGGTGTCGCCAGGAGGTCTACTTGGTTAGTGGTAGCCTTCGCAAAGGCCTCACAGATAAACGGGGACCGACGCTACAGGATTTGTCCCAGTGGAAGCCGACTTCTCCGGCTTCCGGACTACGTTTCGGAGTTCTTTCGTTCGTAGGCTTTGGTTGAGTATCGAGCGGCTTCTTCCTGCGCGCCCGAGGTGTTATCGCGAGTACGGATCGCCTGCTTGTACTCATTTACGGCACGATCTCGCTGCCCAGTCACGTCGAAGATCTTGCCGAGGTTGACATGAGACCAGACCTCCGTCCATCTGGGATCTAGGTCTCCGTTGATTGCCGAACGGAACTCATTCGCCGCTTGCTGGTAGTTGTTTTGTTTGAAGAAAAGCTCTCCGATTCGATAATGCGCGAGCGAACTGTTCTTGTTCACTTCGAGCGCTTTCTCGAATTCGCGCAGGGCACTCGCGGTGTCATTCACTTCTTCGAATTGCTCACCGCGACGGATCGCCACCGAGATCTGGATGCTGGGATCGAGTCGCAGCAGTACGTGGGAGGGATCGAGCGTCAGCTTCTTTGGCTTTCCGAATGTATCGACACTGAACTCGGAGGACGTACCCGTGACCTCAACCTTTTTGTCTTCGGGGTTTCCTTCCGTCTCAATTCGCAGGTCGACGGGCATGCGGAAGGTGTCCAGATCCTGAGTTACTTTTCCGACCACCCGGAATCCCTTCTGGGTTCGGAAGACGGTATATTCGAGCTTGAATTCGGGAGAACCGCTCGACTCCAGCCACTGCACAAAGAAGTACCGAAGCTCCTGGTTGGAGACACGCTCAAAGACTTTGCGGAAATCTTCACTGCTGACCGACTTCCAGGCATAGCCGTCGATGAACGCTTTCAGACCCTTGACGAAGTTGTCGGGCCCAACAACATTCCGAAGCATGTTCAGGATGGCCGCGCCTTTCGCTGCGGTGAGAGCCCAATACTCAGGAGAGTAGTCCTCGAGACGCGCAGCCTGCAGGACCGGCGGATCCTTCACGGTCAACGCTTCCACGTAGGTAGCGTGCATATCGGTCTCTGTGGACGTTGCGCCGCTTGCGTGCTCCTGATAAAGGATTTCGGAATAGCGAGCAGGTCCATTCATCAGCCAAAGATGATTTCGGTTGACCGGCGAAACGAGCATGCCCCACCATTGGCGTGACAGTTGGTTCGCAAGTACGCGCGTATTCACCTTTTGCGTGATGGAGCTTGGAGCAAGAAAAATGATGCCGGGGGCCGAGTAACCGTTCACCGCGCCATCTTCTGTTTCGACCAGCGTCAGGTTCGCCTGGGGAGCAAGACCATACAGACCCGTGAGGAACGTCATGATCTTTCCTGCTTCGTCGCCGTAAGGCTTCGCCTGAGTAGCCTGCGCATCGCGGAAGAAGACACCGGCATTGACGCCCTGGGACGAGACCCGAACAGGATCGCCTTTTACGATCCCGATGCTGCCCGGAAAACTTGCCTTCTCGTAGGTGAAGGAGTACACGCTCCGGCTATTCGGGGCAGTTTGCGTTTTCAGATCACCGCTCGCAACCACCTTGTATTCAGATGGGACCGTGATGTGCAGATCGGCCGCAAATCGATTGGTCGTATATCCGTTGACGGGAAACCATCGGGCCGGATAGAGCAAGTAGCCGAAGTCCGGGTGGAGCGCAGCGAATTTGATTCCAGAGATGGGCGAGTCTTCCGAACCGCTGAGCTTTCCTTCATAGCTCAAGGTGAACTGGGTCGGCTGTCCTTTCTGCAGGGGAGCGGCCGAGACCACCGTCACAGTGAAGTCTGGCGCGTTGCGTGTCGTCGATAGTGTTTGCCCATGAGCATCCACGGCCTTCGACACCGTGAGTCCGTTATTCAGCTCAAAAGCAATCTCGGTTCCGGCTTCGGCCGGGGTGAAGTCAATCTTCGCCGTTGCAGTGATCGCCTGTGTTCTCGGGTTGATTTCCGCGTCGATCGTGTATTTCTGAACGTCAATCCGAGTGTGCTTCGTCTGCGCGAACGCACATGCCGCGGCTAGCGGCAGGACAATCCACTTCAGGCTGCCCAACAACATTACTCTATTTTCTCCCGAGAGTGTCCACAGACACCCGATCGCCCATCTTCGCGTGCAACGCGTTGCTAATAATGTCTCCGGCGCGTCCCAAAGGATTCCCTTCCGACGTAAGTAAGGCTCGCACATGAGCAAGGTCCTGCCGCATGCGATCCGCTTTGCCGGGATTGGTCAGGATCTGTTCGGCGGCACCGACAATATTCGGAACCGTCATATCGTGCTGGATGAGTTCCGGTACGATCTGGCGCTCAGCGATCAAATTCACCATAGAAAGGAAAGGAACTTTTACGAGCCTTCGCCCGGCTAACCAGCTGAGTGAATTGACGCGATAGTACGTGACCATGGGGGTCCCGAGTACGGCGGCTTCCACCGTTACGGTCCCACTTGCCGCTAGCGCCAAGTCAGCATGGCCAATACAGTCCCAAGTGTCGTTTTCTATTACTTGGATGGACAGCGCAGCAATGGGTTCCCGAAATCTTTCCAACGCGGCGGCCTTGCTGAAGCCCTTTGGCGTCGCGAGCACAACGGTGAGATCGAAGCGCTTTCGAAGCTCCCGCACGGCATCGATCAATACGGGAAGGTGCCGGGCGGCCTCACCGGTACGACTACCGGGCAATAGAACCACCATCCGCTTGTCGTGTGGAAGGCGATATCGCTCCAGAAATTCAGAGCGTGACGACTTCACCTTAACCAGCGAGGCGAGGGGATGTCCTATATATGTTGCGTCCACACCGCGGGCCCGAAACCACTCTTCCTCGAACGGGAACAAGCAGAACAGCTTTTGGACAAGCTCCCGGATGATCTTGACTCGCCCTTGTCGCCAAGCCCAAACCTGCGGCGCGACCAGGTAAAAGACGGGAACGCCCTGCCGTTTCAGCTGCCGTGCGACGCGGAGATGGAAATCCGGACTGTCTGTCAACAAGGCTCCGACCGGCGGATGTTCTGCGGCATACCGGCAAAGCCGACGGTACTCGCCGTAAATACGGGGAAGATGGCCGACGACCTCGGCAAGCCCGACAACAGCCAGGCTCGCCGCATCGATGACCGGTTCGACCCCCGCCGCCTGAAGCCTGGGCCCCGCGCAGCCGTAAAACCTTAGATCGGGTAAGCGAGGGGCGAGTGAACCCACCACGCCCGAGGCGTACAGATCCCCCGACGCTTCGCCAGCAGACACCAGAAACTGCACTTTTCGCCTCAAGTTTAGCAGCGAAACGTAAGCTGCGTTTCCCCTGCTAATCACCCGCGTTCCATCCGGAGGGACCGGTAGCTACCCGGGGGGTCCGGCCTGCTTTGCTAGAATCGAGAGCGAAAAGTAGATGTCCATTCAAAGAGAGCCGGTTCAGGCAGGCCTGGCTCCGTCTAACCCTTCCAAGGTCACCGTAGGCCAGTTCGCGGAGCGGTTCCGAGGGGAAGTCATTCCTCTCAGTAACACGTTCGGATACTTCTGCGCGTCGGCACCGATGAGTGAAGAGGCGGTGAAGGAATACCTCGAAGAGCCAATCGCTGCTCTTCCGCCTTCTCTGGCAGCCACTCTGCCTAGGATTTCGATCCTGCTCGTTCCTTATCTGGAGCGGTCGGGAGATCGCGGATCCGGCAATAAGAAGAAGTCGCGCAGTGCGGCCAGTCTGGAGCGCATGGCGGATTTCGTTGTGGCTGAACGTCCTGCCGAAGGCCACCAGTCGTGGGCCTCTCAGGTCAGCTTTGAAAACGAAACGGTGTTGGTCTTTGCTCTCAAGGAGCAGGACGTTGCGGAATATCATTACCGGCTCTATCGCCGGTTGGCCGAGATTGTTGCAAATTCCTGGTCGGAAGAAGCGAAGAGCGCCTATAAGTCTCTGATTCGCGAAGAACTGAGCGCGCTGGTACACGGCGAAGTCGACGATGAAAGCTGGCAGGCCAAGCAGTCGCTCTTGCGTCGTCAAAAAAACCTGAAGCGCGAGAGCCCGCTGTTCGATGCCTACGTCCGCCAGTCGTTCATCGATACGCTCACGCTGTATCTGCATGGGATCTGTTGCGATATTGACGTCGAGACGGGGCCCCGGCAACTCCCGAGCCGGTATTTGCGTAGACGGCTGAACCTGTTGAAATCGCTCTATCCACCTCCTGCAGGGCACGCGGTTTTCCCGGAAGATTCGGAAACTGCGAAATCCGTCTCTTTGGTACCGGCGACAGTCTGACGCTGTCAGAGTCTGGTGCACCTCGCACTGGAGTCGACACATCTGCGCCCGTGCGTCCCGGGACCACCTCTCTCCAGCATGCTTTTGATCGTCCGTGAAAAGTGACGCGAATATGGGGAAAGCGGCCACGATCTTCGTCTGTGTGAAGGTGCGCAAGGGCGGCAAGCCTAGTTGCGGCGGCTGTGGAGCGCGGCCATTGTTGGATCAATTCCGGGCGAAACTCTCCACGAACTCAGAGCACATTCTCATCCACCCGTCGGGCTGCCTGAAGAGATGCGAGAAAGGGCCCGCGGTTGTTGTTTTTAGCTCAACCGACGAGCCGTTGCGAAGACCTCCCAAGAAAGCCTGGAAACGAGCCGATGCGAAGTTTAAACGGGTGTCGCCGGATCAGATAAAAGGTGTGCTCGAGGCGGTCAAAGATCTTCTGGGCAAGAAAAGATAGCTGGTCAACAGAACGCACCAGTGCAGAACGCGGTAGCGTCCCCCTCGGCGGCGGCAACGGTCCCTAACAATCTGACGGCTTGCTCCCGTATCAGCTTCGGGTAGCCGGGAGCTGACAATACAGCAGGGAGACAAAGTTGAAAGCAGCGTGGTACGAGAAGCAGGGACCAGCCAGCCAGGTGCTGACCCTGGGAGAAATGCCGGACCCGCACGCCGGGCCGGGAGAAGTCCGGATTCGGATTGCCGCCTCCGGCATCAATCCAGGGGATATCAAGAAGCGGCAAGATACATTCGGTTCCGGTATGGCGTATCCGCGAGTGATTCCGCATAGTGATGGCGCCGGGCATGTCGATGAGATCGGGAGCAATGTTTCTCCCGAGTGGATCGGACGAGCGGTCTGGTGCTTTGGTGCTCAATCTTGCCGGCCATTCGGAACCGCGGCAGAATTCACCGTGGTGCCCGTGGATCAAATTGCGCCCTTACCGGAAGGCGTATCGATGGAGCAGGGAGCATGTCTCGGGATCCCTGGAATTACCGCTCGTCGCGCTGTCCATGTTGCGGGCGACGTCAATGGAAGGACTGTGCTGATTCAGGGCGCAGCGGGTTCCGTCGGTATGTGTGCCGTTCAGTTGGCGCGCCGTGCCGGGGCCCGAGTGATCGGAACGGTGCGTTCTCCTTCTGACGAAGCGATTGCGAAGGGCGCAGGTGCCCATAGCGTCGTCGGAAGCGGCAGCAAGCTGGTCGAAGCGGTTAAGGCCCTTGCACCAAATGGAGTCGATCATGTTGTCGAAGTCGCATTCGGAGCTAACCTCGAAGCTGACGTCGAGCTCCTCAACCTGGATGGGTCCATCGCCACTTACGCTACCAATACCGAGAAGCCCGCTATTCCTTTCTGGCCGATGGTATTCAAAAATATCCGGCTATTCTTCCTCGGCAGCGACGATTTCCCGAGAGAAGCCAAGCCACGTGCCGCGTTGGATCTTAACGCCGCATTATCGGCCGGATGGTCGGGCTTTCAAATCGCCGAACGGATTCCACTAGCAGAAATTGCCCGGGCTCATGAGCTTTCGGAACATCCGACGCGGCCGGGGAGAATTGTCGTGACTCTCTAAGCGTCACTGTCCGGTGTGCGGGATCGTGGTGCCTCGCTAAGATCCGGATTCCGCGCGATTGGAGTTTGAGGGCTCCGGCTTTGAACCTGACTCGATCGGTTCAACCATCGTGCCCTCGCTTAACACGTCCCCGGGATGCGCCACGATGGCCTCTCCGTCGGTTAAGCCGCTTGTTACTTCCAGCCGATCGCCATAGTCGCGTCCGGCAACGATCGTTCGCAAGTGCACGCGGTGGCTCGGATCTACAATGGCCACCTGTGTACCTGAACCCGAGATGATCAGGGCATCGCTCGGAATAAGCAACGGTGGAGTTCCGCGAGAGTTGCTAAGGATCACCTGAGCATACATGCCGGGCAGCAGAACTCCGTCAGGGTTTGGGACATGTACTTCGACGAGCAAAGTGCGGCTGGAAGGATCCAGCGCATTCGCGGTCCGCGCGAGAGTCCCATGAAAGGTTCTGCCGGGCAGATTCGACACGGTAAGGGACGCCGTGTCGCCGCGATGAATCGAGCTGGCATTCGTTTGCGGGACGTTGAGGTAGATACGAAGGGAGTTTGTTTGAGCGATGCGAAACAGGAGCGTGCTGCCGCTATTCACAAGCGCACCCGAATCCACGTTACGCAGAGTAATTACGCCATCGAAAGGGGCGACGACGTTGCGATAGCCCTTCATATTTTCCAGCCGAGCTACGTTAGCTTGTGCTGCGGCGATCGCGCTTTCCTGGCCTTTCAATGCCTGCTCGAGCGACTGAAGAGCGGCGGTTTTCAATTTGTACTGCGCCTGGAATTGATCATTTTCCTGGGCGGATACAGAACCGTCGCTCACGAGATGGGCGTAGCGGTCGGCCGTCACTCGCGCCAGTTCCAGGTCGGCACGGCCTTGTCGCAGGTTGGCCTGAGCCTGATCGATGCCCGCTTGCGCCTGCCGAACGCTGGCCTCCGCCTGACGAACCTGTTCGTCCAACTCGGGCGCCTCGATCACGGCCAGCGTGTCGCCAGCGTGAACGCGGTCTCCAATGTCGACTAAACGCCTCTTGATATAGCCATCGGCGCGGGCGAGTATCGGAGCTTCGGTAATCGCCTGAATGTTACCGGGCAATTGCAAGCTGCTGTCGTGGGATGACCTGCCCACCGTGAGTACCGTCACTCGCGGCAAAGACCGCTCCCGGTGCTGAGCCTCTTCGATGATGAGCTTGTTCCGATGAACCAGTGGAAGGTATCCGGCGAAAAAAGCAATAACCAGCAGCACGAGCACAAACAGGCCAAGAGCCCAGAGTGTTAATGACGACGGGCGCCAGACACCGCCGGGCGCGCCTTCGGAGCTGTGAGACGGAGCGCGCAGCTGCGCGAGCTGCCGGCGTAACTCCTCATTTTCGCGGCGCAAACTCTCTTCGGCGCTGCTGCCGGGCTCGGCCGAAGTGAGGTCAGACTCGTTGTATCGCATCGGAGAAGAATTCCGTTTCGCGCTCGCGTTCCTCCAGGCGGCGCTCATGATCTACGGGTGGCTCGTTGCGCAGATAGCTATAGATGATGGGAACGACAAATAGCGTGGTGACGGTGGCAAACATCAGACCTCCGATCACCGCACGCCCGAGGGGCGCATTCTGCTCGCCGCCTTCTCCCAACCCTAGAGACATCGGAAGCATGCCAAGAACCATTGCTGTGGCGGTCATGAGCACCGGCCGAACGCGGGCGTACCCGGCCGAGACCACTGCGTCGCGGGCAGAAGCTACGGTGGCGCGTTCGTCATTTGCGAAGGTCACAATCAGGATGCTGTTCGCTGTTGCAACGCCTATGCACATCAGCGAACCCATGAGGGAGGGGACACTAAGCGTGGTGCCAGTAACGAACAACATCCATAGTATGCCAGCCATGGCGCCCGGAAGAGCCGTAAGGATAATGAACGGGTCAAGCCAGGACTGGAAATTGACGGCCATCAGCAGATAAACGAGCGCAACCGCAAACATCATCCCGAGACCAAGCCGGAAAAAGGAAGACTGCATGGTTTCGACCTGGCCGCGCAAGCTGAAGGAAGTGCCACGCGGCAAGTGCGGCTCTTCCTCCCGCATAATTCGCTCCACATCGCGTCCAACGGCCCCGAGATCGCGGCGATCGACATTGGCATAAACGTCGTAGACGGGCCAAACGTTGTAGTGGTTCACGATTACGGGCGTATTCGCCCTTTGAACGCTGACCAGATTCGACAGCAACTGAGTGGTTCCCGCGACGGCGCCGGGATTTCCGTACGCTTGGGAAGAGCTGTTGGGCGCAGCCGCGAGGGCACCGTTCGTCCCCGAAGCTGCTCCGGGCGAAGCGCGGTCTTCGGCGCCGGACGATGTCGAAATGGGTGTTCGCAGTAATGCATCGAGTGAATCAACCCGATACTGCGGCGTTTGCACCCCGACGTTGTAACTCACGCCATTCGCCCAGTTCAGCCAGAAATTCGGAGCGACACTCCCGTTGCCGCTGAGCGAGATGAGCATGCTGCTGGTGACGTCGCGTTGCGTAAGCCCGAGCTGCGAGGCTTTGGTGCGGTCAACGTTCAACTGCAACTGCGGTTGGGCGACGACCTGATGAACGTGGACGTCGGCGGCTCCCGGTATGTACGAAATCCTTTCGGCCAGGCGCCGGGCGATTTTGTAGTTGGCATCGGAGTCGCGGCCAACCACTTGCAGATCAATAGGCGCGGGAATGCCGAAATTGACGATCTGGCTCGTGATATTCGCCGGTTGAAAGAAGAACGTCATGTCAGGGAAATCGCGGCTCAGCTTCTTGCGAAGCAGGACCTCATAGTCGCGCGTCGAGCCATGCTTCTCTTTGTGGAGAGAGATCAGGATCTCTCCGTCGGCGGCAGAGATGGTCGGAATATCGCCCTGCGCGATTGCGGGCCAACTGTTGGGAATGCCGATGTTGTCGATGAGGGTGTCGATTTCATCCGCAGGAATGACGGAACGGATTGCCCGCTCGAGAGCGGCGAAGCGCGTTTCCGTCTCTTCGATCCGAGTGCCGGCCGGTGCGCGGGCGTGAAGGCGCATCTGGCCGGAATCGACGTCCGGGAAGAAGTCCTGGCCGACCAGAGTGATCAGGCCCAGAGAAAGAACGCAGAAGATCGAAAATGCAGCGAGAAACAGGCCGCGATGCCGGAGCGCCCAATCGAGCATGCCCATGTAACGGAAACGGAGTCTTTCAAAAGATGCGTCGAAACGGTGGTGAACACGTCGCAAAAGACTGCGGCTATGGATCTGCCCGGTGCCAGCGGGCGCGCGATAAAAATCCAGTTCGGCGCCGAGCAGGAAGACCATCATTGTCGGGACGAGCGTGCGGGATAACAGATAGGATGCCGCGAGCGCGAACACAACCGCAAGCGCCAGCGGAGTGAATAGATATTTCGCCGTCCCGGTGAGCAAAAGAACCGGCACGAATACGATACAGATCGCGAGCGTGGCTACAAAGGTAGGCACAGCGATCTGCGATGCGCCATCCAGCACCGCTCGCACCAGCGGTTTCCGCATGCCGATATTCCGATGTGTGTTTTCGATCTCAACCGTTGCGTCATCAACCAGAATGCCGACCGCGAGAGCCAGCCCTCCAAGCGTCATGACGTTGATGGTCTGTCCCAGCAGGCTGAGGACAAACAGCGACGTGAGGATGGACAACGGAATCGAGATCCAGACGATCATGGTGCTGCGCCAGCTTCCAAGAAACAGCAGGATCATCAGACCAGTCAGCGCCGCCGCAATCAAAGCTTCACGTAAGACGCCCTGGATAGACGCCCGCACAAAGATGGATTGATCTGCCAGCGCCGTTACTTTCAGATCCGGAGTAACGTTCGCGAGAATCCTGGGAAGAGCGGCTTTTACAGCGTTCACGATCGCGAGCGTGGAGGCTTTGCCGTTGCGGGTGATCGTGATGAGCACGCCTCGAGAGCCGTTTGTACGGACAATGTTGTTCTGAACGGAAAATCCATCCCGAATCTGGGCGATGTCCTTCATGTAGATGGTCGCGCCATTCACGGTCTTGACCGGGAGGTTATTGAGATCTTCAAGAAGGACCGGACTGCTATTCACGCGAATCTGATACTCGGTCTTCGCCAGCTTTGCGGTGCCGGCAGGCAGAATCAGATTCTGAGCGTTCAGAGCATTCGAAACATCGATCGGGGAAAGCTGTTTCGAATAAAGCTCATCCAGGTTCAGATCCACCATGATGGAGCGCTGTTTCCCGCCGAAGGGATACGAAACGGACGCACCCTGCACGGTCCCCAGGGGCGTGCGAATGAAATTATTTCCGAGATCGAAAATCTCCTGTTCACGCAGGGTCGGGCTCGAAAGGCCCAACTGGAGAACAGGAACACTGGCGGCATCGTATTTGAGTACGTTCGCCGGAAACATTCCTGGCGGCATCTGACGCAGGGACGTTTGCATCGTCGCCGTTACCTGCGCGACGGCCATGTCGATCTTGACGTTGGGATGAAAGTAGATTTTTACAACGCCATAGCCGCTGTAAGACTGCGATTCGATGTGCTCAACATCGTTGACGTTCGAGGTCAGGCTGCGTTCGAAACCTGTGACCACACGCTTTTCCATCTCCTCAGGCGAAAGGCCGGAGTAAACCCATAGAACGCTTACGACCGGGATATCGATGTAGGGGAAGATGTCGACGGGCATCGTGACGATGGCCGTGCTGCCCAAAATGGCAATGAGAATCGCCATGACGACAAACGTGTAAGGGCGCGCGAGCGCGAGCCGGACAATCCACATATAGTTACGTGCAGCCTAGTGAAGGGCTAAGTTGAGCATATCGCCAGCCCCTCGGGCTTGGAGGGTTTTGCCCTCAGCGCGCAAGAATCTGGCGCAGAATCCTGACCGCGCCCTCTTTCCCGCGCTGGCCGACTTCCGTGTAAGGTCCTACGCAACTCGGACATCCCGCTTCACACGGGCAGGCGGTGGCCAGATCGAAAGCGGCCGCGAGAAGTTCTTCACTCCGCCGGAAGAGTGGGTCGCTCTGGCCGATGCCGCCCGGATAATTGTCGTAGAGAACTACATCCGGCTCAAATACCGTCTTTTTTTCGGCCGAATCGTCTAGAACGGCCACCGCAAGGTCTCGCGGATCGCTCAGCAGCAGGACGGTGCCAGCCGTTTGCAGTGCGTTCCCGAGCGCTCGCATTGCATCCTGGAGCTCTGCGCTGGAGAAGTCCCTGAAATCGTTGAAGAACGTGGAACAGAAATGGAGCCAGAAAGCCGTTGTGTGCATTTCCTGTTCGGGAAGAGACAGCAGACCGGAGCCGATATTCTCGAGCGTGTAGAACTTGATTTTCTTAAATCCGACAACCTGCCGTTTGACGCGCACTTCGCCGTGCACGGCCTCGGCGGATTCGTGTCCAGCGCAGATGCGCGACCCAAACTGCGCAAGCTCGCTCACCTGCGTATAGACGATCGCGTCCGTGAAGTAGTCCGAATCGACGCGTCTTACAAAAGCCTTTCTACCGTCGAAGTCCAGGCGTTCCACCTGGAACTGTCGAGCATCGTGCAGATAGATCGCTTTCTCATGCAGTGTTGTCAAGGCAGACGGGAAATCGACCTCTCCGATGATGCGGTGATCGTCTGTGACGTCCACCACCAGAAAGTTGTCGCTCGTGACCGCGCGCAGGCTGACCGTGTCTGCGGGATAGCTATCACTGACCCAATGCCAGCAGTCGCCCGAATGGTGAATCAGCTGCAGGTCTTCGGCAAGAAACTGGCACGTTTTTTTGAGGTCGTGGTTCCCAAATCGTTCGCCATCCTTCAGGGGTAACTCAAATACGGCGCACTTGAGATGGCTAAGGAAGATGTCCAGATTGTCCGGATTAATGTGCGCTTCTTCCGGCGAGCGGCCGAAGAAGTAATCAGGATGTTCGACGATGTACTGATCGAGCGGCGCGCTAGACGCAACTAACACTGCGAGGGACGAGCTCTGACGCCGACCGGCACGCCCCGCGCGTTGCCAGCTTGAAGCGATGCTTCCGGGGTAGCCAGCCAGCACCACCGTATCCAGAGAGCCGATGTCTACGCCCAGTTCCAGCGCGTTGGTGGCAATAACGGCGCGAATGTCGCCTGTCCGGAGACCGCTCTCAATTGCGCGGCGCTCTTTGGGCAGGTAGCCGCCTCGATACCCCCGAACTGTCTCGTGCGAGAAAGGCAACTGCGAGCAGGCGTCCTTGAGATAGGTGGTTAAAATCTCGGTGGCGAGACGGTTGTTCGTAAAGACGAGTGTTTGCTGATTTTGCCGGATCAATTCCACTGCAATCCGGCGAGTTTCGCTGAGATAACTGCGGCGGATGCCGAGTTGCCGGTTGACGACAGGCGGATTGTAAAACACAAAGCAGCGATCACCCGAAGGCGCGCCGCTCTCGCCGACGAACTCGAAAGGCTCCTCCGTTATGGATTCGGCGAGATGTTTCGGATTAGCAATGGTCGCGGAACAGCAGATGAACTGTGGCTTCGAACCGTAAAATTCGCAAATCCGCTTCATGCGGCGGATTACGTTTGCCAGGTGACTTCCGTACACGCCGCGATAAAAGTGCAGCTCATCGATAACGAAATACTTCAGGTTCTCGAACAGCTTCACCCATTTGGTGTGGTGAGGAAGGATCCCGGTGTGCAGCATGTCCGGGTTCGTTAAGACTATATTGGCGCGCTCGCGGATGGTGCGGCGTGCGTCGGAAGGCGTGTCGCCGTCGTAGGTGTGACAGGAAAGCTGGCCGCCGACTGCATCATTCAGACGCTGCAGTTCGAGACGCTGGTCTTCGGCGAGAGCCTTCGTCGGAAAGAGAAAAACTGCGCGTGCCGAGGGATCGGCAAGGATGGTGTGGACGACCGGAACGTTGTAGCAGAGCGTTTTTCCGCTTGCAGTGGGCGTAACGATCACGGGATTCCTGCCTGCGAGGGCGTGTTCCACTGCCGAGGCCTGATGTGTGTAGAGTCGTTCGATGCCTCTCTGCGCCAGAGCACTTTGCAACGCCGGGTTCAGGCCGTCGGGAAAGTCGCCGTATTGCGCTTCGCGTGCTGGAATCCGATGAACCGCCCGAACCGGCGACTCATCTTTCTCGAGTGCATTCGAGAACTTTTCAACAAGGATTTGCAGCGCGGTGGAGCCGCCATCTCTCATACCGAGCGCTAATGTGGCCGAAAGATCTGTGCGCGGTCGGGCGACGGAGGAGGAGGAGGACGAGGGAGCTTCTTCGAAGCCGAGCGAAAGATTCACTGTTCTCCTTTTGTTCTACCGTAGCCGAGATTAGCGCGAAGAACAAGAGGCGGTAAAAATGTTTCTGCTACCCGGCGATTGCACCAGCCATCTTCTGTACCGTCTGGAACGTATCGGATTCCGGGGCCGGTTTGTCCGTGCGGTATCGTTTAACTCGCGCAAACCGCAACGCTAATCCGCTTTTGTAGCGCGGGCTTACCTGAATCTCGTTGAACGCGATCTCAACCACGATCTTCGGCTCGACATAGACCGTGTATTTGTCGCGAGCGATCTCAAGCTTGAGAAGTTCGGCTGTTTGCCAGCGAAGCATCTCGTCGGTCAATCCTTTGAAGGTCTTGCCCAGCATCGCGAAGCCACCCTTCTCCGTGTCGCGGGCGCCCAGATGTAAGTTGCTGAGAAAGCCCTGACGCCGTCCGTTGCCCCACTCCGCGGCGAGAATCACCAGATCTAACGTATTTGCCCGTTTGATTTTGAGCCAGCTTTGCCCGCGAGCGCCCGCCGCATAGGCCGAATCTCTCGCTTTGGCCATTACTCCTTCGTGACCACGTCCGAGGGCCTGATGGACAAAGTCTTCGGCTGCTTCCGGGTTTCCAGTGACAAGGTGCGGAACGACGGCGTCCGGTGGAGATAAGCGTTGCAGTTCAGAGAAACGTGCGGCTTGCGGGTGGTCGAGGAGCGGCGAGCCATCCAGGTACAGCAGATCAAACCAGAAGGGCGTCATCGGTAGATCCGCACGTAGGCGCTCGACCTCCAGCTTGCGTCCAAAGCGACGCATTGTCACCTGGAACGGCTGAGGACGCCCGGAGGGATCGAGGCTTAATACTTCGCCGTCGAGGATGAGGTCATGCGCGGGCAAAGCCCGGACTGCTTCGACCACCTCGGGAATGGCGTCACCGACTTCATTCAATTGGCGGGAATAGATTCCGACCTGGTCGCCGGACTTATGGACCTGGATGC